>Ga0181520_10003189_pt1 | contig 29076 bp, 15 predicted proteins | sample PEATcosm2014_Bin_29_FD_132451 | JGI IMG/M metagenome (GOLD analysis project Ga0181520, IMG submission 132451) | Peatland microbial communities from MTU Mesocosm Facility, Houghton, MI, USA - PEATcosm2014_Bin02_30_metaG | ecosystem: Environmental > Terrestrial > Soil > Wetlands > Peat | place...
CGCGTGGAACCCGCTAGCGCCGGGGGCCACGATGCCGACGCCCAGTCCGCTGTCGGCGGCACCGTTGCAGGGAAGGTGAGCGGAGCGTTTACGCAATGATAGAGGCTTGGCGCCGGAGGCGAATTGCCCGTGTTGACAACAACAACGTAATCTCCCACGCGATACGGGGCGTTCGGCGCCCATACCCACAGGCGAGCGGCCGGAGGAGGGAGTTGTGTGAGTTGTGCGGCCGGGAGCGAGTTGAGGGCCGTTTGCACGTCGGGGATGGCCATTGCCTGCACCATGACGCTTGCGGTGGCGAGAACGGCCGGGGAACCCGTGCGATTGCCCGCGCCGCTGTCGGCCGTCACATCGCCGGGGGACACCATCGGCATCGCCGGCATTGCGGCCGTGCCGGAATAGAACACGGATGATGTCGGCGGCGATTTGAGCTTGAGTTCGGCGGTCACGCCGCTCATGGTTTGCAGAAGGGTCTTGGTCTGGTTGTTGCGGCCGGAGGTCGCCAGCACGCGCACGCCAACGATCACCAGCGAGACCAGGATCAGGATGATCGCGATGACGATCAACAACTCGATGACAGTGAAGCCACGTCGCGACATTGGGCGCATGCGCACTCCTGCAATACTCCCCGTACAGCATTATTCGCCGCGTCCCGTCCGGGACATCTCAAATATCACTATTTGAGATTTCCGATTACGCGGCCGCCTGCTCGGCAACCCGGCCCTCGGCGTCCACCTGGTCGAATTTCACCGCGACCTTGCGGCTGACGCCCGCTTCCTGCATCGTCACGCCGTACAGCACATCCGCGATCTGCATCGTCCGCTTGCTGTGGGTGATGATGATGAACTGGCTGTCGGCCAGGAATTCCTGCACGATGAGATTAAACCGCTGGTTGTTGGCCTCGTCCAGGGCGGCGTCCACTTCGTCCAGAATGCAGAACGGGCTGGGCTTGCTCTTGAAAATGCTCATGAGCAGTGCCACGCAGGTCATCGTCTTTTCCCCGCCGGAAAGCTGGCTGATGGTCACAGGCTTCTTGCCCGGCGGATGGGCGATGATCTCGATGCCGGCATCCAGCGGATCGACGCGGGTGAGAATCGTCCGCGGCCCTTCGCTGGCCGCGCTGCCATCGCCTTCAACCGGCATCGGCGGAGCGGGAACCTCGATTTCGGTTTCCAGAACCAGATCGGCCTTGCCGCCGCCGAACAGCTTGCGGAACATCGCCCCGAAATGCTCGCGCACGGCCGCGAACGTCTGCTCGAAGCGCACGCCGCTCTCGGCGTTTATCGTGGCGATCAGTTCATCCAGTTGGCGCTTGGATTCGGTCAGGTCGGCGACCTGCGTCGTGAGGAATGTTTGCCGCTGTTCGAGCTCGCTCTGTTCGCCGATGGCTTCGACGTTGACGTTGCCCAGCCGCTGGATCTTCTCCTTGAGCTGGTGGACTTCCTCGGCAACGGCGTCCCAATCGCTGCATCCCGCGGGCAACACTTCAACTGCATTGCGCTGAGGAACCGGCGAATCCGTCTCGTCCCCTGTCCCTGTATCCAGGGGGATGGTCAGGGCGGGAGTCGTATCGGATGATTGCGTCGACACGGAAGAACCCCCACCTCGATCCTCCCCCTGAATACAGGGAGAGGAGGAAAGAGCTTGAGCAGCCGCCGTGTACTCGGCGAATCGCTCCGGCAGATCGATCTGCATTTCCTCCCGCGCCCGCGACACCAGCGTCTCGATGCGCACGTTCAACTCACCCAGGCGAACCTGCACGTCGTGAAGCTGGTGCTCGATCTGGTCGCGGCTCTCCCGGCACGATTCGACACGCGACGCCAGGGCCGCAACACGCTCGTCGGCGGCCGCCAGCTTGCGGTCCCATTCCTTTGACTGTTCCTGACCGCCGGAAAGGCGCTCGACCAGCACCGCCTCTTCCGATGCGGCCGATTCCATCTCCTGCTCGACGCTGGCCCGATTGCGCGACAGCGTTGCCGACGACTGCTCGATGCGGGCAAGCTGCTGGCCCAATTCCGCGACGGCCGCCGATTGCCGCTGCACCGACTGCTGGCAGGTCATCTGCTGTTCCTGCACCTGTCCCAGCCGCACGCGCCGGGCCGTCAGTTGCTCGCTCCATTGGCCAAGATCGGCGCCCAGTTGATCGTGATCGGCCTGTTTGGTCTTGACCTGTTCGGCCAGTTGCCCCTGACGCGATTCCAGGTCCGTCCGATTCTTCTCCTGCGTGGACCGCTCGGCCTCAAGGCGTTTGGATTGCTCGGCCAGCACGGCCAGTTCGCGATCGAGCACCGGCTGTTCGCGGCGCAGGGCGATGGCCTGATCGCTCTTTTGCGCCATGGCGCTGGACAGTTCCACCTTGGCCGTGCTCGACGCATAGACCGCGTTGCGAATGCCGTTGAGTTCCTCTTCAAGCTCGCCGGCACGGGCGCTTCCGTCGTCCAGTTGAGCGGCAAGCTGCGCGATGCGGTGATCGACCTCGGCGATCTGATGCCCGATGGCTTCCAGTTCCGATCGGCGCGAGAGCAGCCCCATCGCCGCGCTGAGCGGTCCGGTGCGGAGCGTGCCGTCGGCCTCCAGGCAATCGCCGGCCGTGGTGACGTAGCGATAGCCCGGCGGCCCGTCGCGGCGCAAAACCGCCGCCGCCGCCAGATCGTCCACGACCACCGTCTTGCCGAGCAGCCGCATGACCAGCGAACGCCGCTGCGGCTGGAACCGCACCAGATCGATCGCCAGTCGCAGGCCGATCTCGTGCTGGTTCCAATCCCACGCAAGCTGCATATCCATCAGCGAGGGCTGGTCCGGTCCATGCACGACGGCCGTGCCCGGCAGGGGATTGTCATCAATACAAATGATATTGACGCGGCCTTCCAGATCGATCAGCGAATCCTCGGCGGCTTGCAGCGCGGCGGTGTCGGCGGCGACGAGCCACTGGTCGCGGCCGTCCAGGGCGGCCTCGATCACATGGGCGTGCTCGACATCGACGGCCAGCAGGTCGGCCACCAGGCCCTCGATGAACGGGAATTTATCATTGCGCTGGCGGAGGACTGATTTGACGCCTTCGCTGACGCCTTCGCGGCGGGCTTCCAGATCCTTGAGCAGGTTTTGCCGCGACAAAAGCCCCGACCGATGCTCGCGGGCGGCGCCAAGCTGTTCGGTCAATTGCGCCATGCGCCGACCAAGCTGGGCCGATTCCTCCTTGCGTCGCTCCAGAGCCGCCTGCCGCGCGGCCAGTTCGGCCAGTGTGGTGTCCAACTGCTCCTGCAACAGCCGTCGCGCCTCGTCCAGGGCCGCCAGTTCGACCATCACCTTTTCGCGCCGCTGAGAGAGCCGGTCCGATTGTGCGGTGATGTTGCGAGTCTCGATCTCGATCGCGCCCAGCCGGCTGGCCGCCGCCGCCGAGCGACGCATCAAATCCAGGATCGTCCCCTTGTCCCGTTCGATCTCCTGCCCCAATCCCGCCAGGCGCAACTGCCCCTCGCGAAACGCCGCTTGTCGCTGGTCGATCTCCTTGCGACAGGCCGCAAGATCGTTGGTCAACTGCTCCAGGTTCGCCGATTCGCCGGCCAGGGAAATCTCGATGTCCGCCCGCTTCTGCGTGGCGGCCTGTCGATCGGCCGCAAAGCTCTCGATCTGCTCGGCAATCTGCTCGATCTGCCGCTGGGCGTATTGCTGGCGCTGCCGCGCCGAATCCAGGCTGGCCCGCGCCGTCACCAGCTCATATTCGAGCCGCTGCCGGCCGGCGGCGACCGCCTGCTGCTCGGCCTTCTGATCGGCCAGTTCGTTCTGTGCCCGCGCCAGATCAACGGCCAGATCGTCCATGCGGAATTGGGCATCGCGAAGCTGGCCGTCCAGCTCGCCGCGCTGCTGGGTGAATCCGTGATATTCGCGCAAGGCGTGGGCGAGGCGCAGCTCGGCCAGCCGGGAGGTGTATTCCTGAAATACCCTCGCCCGCCCCGCCTGCACTTTGACGCCGCGCAGCCGCTTGTCCACCTCCTGCACGATGTCGTTGACGCGCAGCAGATTTTGCTCGACTTTTTCCAGTTTGCGCTGCGATTCCTTCTTGCGGGCCTTGAATCGCGAGATTCCCGCCGCCTCCTCGAAAATCTGCCGCCGCTCCTGCGGATTGCTTTCCAGCATGGCCGCCACGCGACCCTGTTCGATCACGCTGTAGGCATCCACACCAACGCCCGTGTCCAGGAACAGCTCGCGCACGTCCTTCAAGCGGGTTGTCGCGTTGTTGACCTGATATTCGCTGGTTCCGTCGCGGAACAGACGCCGGCCCACGGCCACTTCGTCAACGTCCATGTTCAACGCCCGCGTGCCATCGGGCAGCCGCGGATTCTCGAACACGAGCGTCACTTCCGCCATGCCGGCCGCCTTGCGCTGGCCGGAGCCGTTGAAGATCACATCCATCATCGCATCGCCGCGGAGGCTCTTGGCGGATTGTTCGCCCAGAACCCACTTGACGGCATCGACGACGTTGCTCTTGCCGCACCCGTTGGGGCCGACAATACCGGTGATGGGGTTATCGAAGGCGAACTCCGTGCGATCGGCAAAGCTCTTGAAGCCGTGAACGATGAGTTTTTTCAGTCGCATGAATAATGGTCCTCCTTGACCTTCAATCAAGAGTTTGCCGGTCGTGGCCGGCAGGCAAAGCGCTAGTGTACCGTCGTTGATGCCGTTGGGGCCAGTGCCGGCGGCGCATTGGAACCGACCGCCGATTCGGCCAGCGGCAGCGTCGTCGGAAGCGTCGTTGGAACCAGCACATCGGGCGTGCCACCCTGCGGACGCACATCCTGTTCCAGCGACGGAGCACTGTAGATCGAATCCATCGTCGGCGAGATGTTTTCCAGCACGAACGACGCCGAGACCATCTCGCCGTTGTGCGCGCCCAGAAGCTGATTGCGGCTGCTCATATCCTGAAGTATCGCCACCACGTCGCCGTAGCTCAGGTCCAGGCCCATGCCGGGTTGCGTCCGGCCCATCTCGCCCAGCATCTTGATCAGACCGGGAACATCCGGCGGCACCATCTTCTTCACTCCGTCGCTGACCTGCGGCGCGCGATAATAAACCTCCAGCAAATCCGTGCCGTCCTGCGAGGCGATCATCAGTCGCTGGTCCATCGTCAGGAACGTCACCGGCTCGGTCACGTCCACCTTGTGCCCGAATATCGCGATGCGCGGCAGACCTTCCCGCGTCGCGTAGATCATAGGCTCGCCGGGCGAATCGATCTGGTCGAGCATGAACTCCCCGTTAACGGCCGTGGACATGATGATCGGATCCTTGTGGTCCGCCAAGACCCGGTAAGCGGCCAGGCGAACCAGGGCCCGGTCGCTGTCCAGGAGCGAACGCAGTCGATCGGCGATCATGGGCGTATACACTTTTCCCAGAGTCTCAATCGAGGCCAACTGGAAGGGATGCCCGCTCGTCCGCGCGATCTCCGTCAGCGCCGTGATTCCGCCGGGATCACCCACGAACGCCGCCGCCCGCGCCGCCGCGTAGGCCACCTCCGGCTGCGGACTGGTGATCAGCGAGGCATAGATCGGCACCGCCGCGCTGCCCAGACCTTCCAGACAATACGAAATGTCCATCAGCGGCGCGTCGGGCTTCACCGCCGCCTGCACCAGTTTCTCGGCCTGCATCGCGGCAAACGAAGCATCCTCCGTCAGGTACAAATGTGTCGCCACGCCCAGAAAATGCTGCCAGTCGCCCTGATATTCGTCCGGCACGTAAATCTGCACGATCCCGTCGTCTTCGGCCTGGGCGACGTTGGGCAAATCCCCGTGATGAAATTCCTGGAAGCGATTGTTGATGCGCACCTCGATCGACCGTGAAATTCGCCATTCCGGCTGCAAGAGCTCCAGCCAGAGCGGCCGGTCACGCTGGATTTCCCCCGATTCCTGCACCACGCCCCAGATGGCCCCGAGCCGGGCGGCACTGGTCGCGGTATTGGTGGATGACGGCATCGCATAGGCCGGATTCACAAACACCGGCCCGCTGTGCGCCAGCGCCAGCACCTCGCCGCCGGAATCCGGCTCGATCCAGCCGCCGCGGCGCAATTCCGTGTCGTACAAAGTGCCATGAGCCAGGCTCTTGGTGTTGTTCCCGCGAATCACCGATACCCGGATGTCGACCAACTGACCCTTGCGCGCACCCACCGGAATCAGACCATCCACGCCCACGATCGCCACGCGGTTGTCGTGCAGGATCATGTCCGGCGTCACCTGCTGATCCGGCCCGGTGTATAGATGGCCCCAGCCGTTGGTCTCGATCTGTTTCACGATGTAATTCCGCACCCGCGCGCTGGCCGTGCTGTCGCCGGTGTGCTGGAGATTCACCACCAGCCCGTACCCGGAGACCGCGTACGGCTTGTCGTTTCCCACATTGGTGCGTTCCCAGATCGTGCCGACCATGAAATCCGGCACATTGCTCTTGGGCGGCAACGTGGGATATTTCGAGACGATCTTCGGCGGCGGCGTAGTGTCCTCGCAGCCCCCGGCCAGGCCAAGCACCAGACCCAGGCACGTCAACAACCCGGCCAACGGCCTTGTGTGGGGGTTCAACATCGCCTTGCGCCTCCAAATACTATCGGACCATCCCCGCCACCGGCTTTATCGCCGCCGGTGGGATTTCCAACCCCGGCCACAATACGCTTATCCGCCATCCACTGGCCACTATCCACTGGTCACTGTCCCGCCCTCAACCAGCCCGCCGTCTTCAGATTCCCGCTTGTCGCCCCGGGTTATCGCCGCCGAAGCCTTCTTCCCCCGGCCTTTGCAAAGGCCATCCAATCCATCGCACTCCGGCGCGCCAACTGGCTCGACAAACAGCCGTCCCTGGCGCGGATCATCCCGCCGCTGCGTTTCCAGCACCGCCCTGGCCTCCTCAACCAGCTCTTCCAGGGTCTTGAACTGCCGGTACACGCTGGCAAACCGCACGTACGCCACCTGATCCAACAGCCGCAGCCGCTCGGTCACCAGCCGCCCTATCGTCTCAGACCTCACCTCACGATCGTGCGTCCGGAACACTTCCTCTTCCACTTCATCCGCGATCCGCTGCACATCCGCCTCCGCCACCGGCCGCTTGAAGCACGCACGCATCAGCCCGCTGAGTATCTTATTCTTATCCCACGGAACCCGGCGGTTGTCCTTCTTAATAACCGACAGGCGGTTGTTTTCCTCAATCCGCTCGTAGGTCGTGAACCGCCGCGAACACTGTAGGCATTGCCGCCGGCGGCGGATCGCCCGACCCTGTTCGCAGGTCCGCGAGTCGATGACCTTCAGACTTTCCTTCTCTCCGTCACAGAACGGGCAGCGCATGGTACGATAAAAAGTACCCGCACGGCCCCTCAAACGCAAAAAATGCGCGGGTTGTGCTTTGGGCGACTGAGACTCTTGGGGCAGATCGCTGTATAATCCCCGCCGTGATGGAACCTTCCGAGATTCGCCCGCTGTCGGCTTCGCTGGTCAACCGCATTGCGGCCGGCGAGGTGATTGAACGGCCGGCCTCCGTCGTCAAGGAACTGGTCGAAAATTCGCTGGATGCGGGGGCAACCAGCATTCTGGTCGAGATTGAGGACGGCGGGCGCGAGCTGATCCGGGTCGTGGATGATGGGTGCGGGATCGAGCCCGCTCAGCTTCCCCTGGCACTGGCCGAGCTCGCCACCAGCAAGCTGCGCGATGATGATGACCTGTTCCGCATCACCACGATGGGGTTTCGCGGAGAGGCCCTGGCGAGCATCGCGGCCGTGTCGCATTGCCGCCTTCTCAGCCGCACCCGCCAATCGGACAGCGCCTGGGAACTGCTCTGCCGCGGCGGTCAGACGTCGGAGCCTCAAGCGTCGGCCGGGAATGTGGGCACGACCCTGGAAGTCCGCCATCTCTTCTTCAACACCCCGGCTCGACGCAAATTCCTCAAAGGCGCACCCACCGAATTGGGGCATGTCAGCGATGCCCTGTTGCGTCTGGCGCTGGCCCGGCCGGATGTGTCCTTCAAATTGCTGCATCACGATCGCGTGACGCTGGAACTGCCGGCCTGCGCGGCGCGGGACCGGCTCCTGGCCGCCTGGCCGGACGATTTCGCCAAGCTGGCCATCGATATCGAGGCCCATGACGTGGAAGTCACCCTGACCGGCATCGTCGGCCGGCCCGAACTGGCACGCCCCACGGCCAAGCATCAATACTTCTACGTCAACGGCCGGTGCGTCCGCGACAAGTACATCCAACACGCCCTGCGCGAGGCGTTCCGCGGCCTGACCGAGCCGGGACGGCATCCGGCGGCGGTGCTGCTGCTGAGTCTCCCACCGGCCGATGTCGATGTGAACGTCCACCCCACCAAGAGCGAGATTCGTTTCCGCGACAGCAGCCGGATCCACGGCCTGGTCATGAGCGGCGTGCGGCAAAAGCTGCTGGCCAGCGATCTGGCCCCGGCCGCCGTGGCATCGCGCGTGGATGGATTATTGCCGACCCGAATGGATATGCGGCAGACCCTGGCGGATTTTTTCCGCGGTTCGAGTACCCCTGCCCTGAGTGCAGTCGACGGGCCTACCTCGGATGTTCCGACGGCACCTCCAGCCGGCGATTGGACCGCCCCGCCGCCGGATGCCATGCCGACGCGAACGGATTTCGCGCCCTGGTCGCTGCGCTCCCCGGCTCATCAGGCGACATTCCCCACATCGCCAGCGCTGCCTGCTGCTTTCGCGCCGCCCGCGGCCGGCGAAATTCAGGCCGGTGCCGCATCGCCATCGCCGCTTGATGCGATCCGTGCCTCGGCCGGCGATGTCGATCGGCTGCTGGCCGCCCGGCAATCCCCTCTGGCGGCGATTCAATTGCACAACAGCTATCTCATCGTGCAAAGCGAAGACGGCTTGCTCATTATCGATCAGCACGCCTTGCACGAGCGGATTCTGTACGAGGATCTCCTCGCCCGCCTCACCCGCGGCCCGCTGGAATCGCAGCGGATGCTCATTCCCATGCTCCTGCCGGCCACGCCCCGGCGGCAGGAAATCGCCGAATCAATCAGCGGGCTCTTGCGCCGCCTGGGCATCGAGATCGTCCCCTTCGGCCCCGACAGCATCGCCATACAGGCGTTCCCATCGTTTCTCTCCCGGCTGGAACCCGTCGAGTTCGTCTCCGAACTCCTCGAACGCGGCGAACAGGAATTGCTCGACCTCACTCCCGAAGAACTCCTCCACGAAGTGCTCGATATGATGGCCTGCAAAGCGGCCGTCAAGGCCGGCGACCCGCTCACTCCCGGTGAGATCGAAGCCATGCTCAACCGCCGGCACCTGGTCGACCGTTCGAGCAACTGCCCGCACGGCCGGCCGACAACCTTGCGCCTCACACTCGGCGATCTGGAAAAACAGTTCAAGCGCACCGGTTTTTGAAATTTGAGATCAGCCGCCGGCGCATCACGTCGGCGCATTCTCTTCGATCTGTATCAGTCTGGGGGCGATCTTCTGCCGGCCGAACCGGCTGATCGAACTGGCCACCACATACCCGAACACCGCCAGCAGCAGCACGATCGCGATGGTGGTGACCCAATGCTCGGTGTGAAAGCGCTTGAGGGCCGGAGCAACGGCGATCAGCCCCAGCACCGCCGCGATGACGATGACGGCATCGAAGCTGTCGCGAACCCAGTATGGCCCGCCCAGATGCAGCCACATCCCGAATTCGTCGAACGTCAGAGCCAGCCCCACGCCGTACAGTGCGGCCGCCGCCGACAGCCAAGGCCCACGCGGCCGCAGGAACAGCAGATACGCCCCCACGATGCTCAGCAGAAAGATGCCGTAATTGAGGTGATGCACGTGATTCCCGCCCACGTGCAGGTACAGGTCGGGGATCGCTTTGGTCATGATGAGGAAGACCAGCACCCGCGCCGCGATGAACGTAATAAGAAACGCCGCCAGCGACCACCGCGCCAGCCGGTAAGCCACATCCGGCCGTCGCGTCTCCCCGGCAAAGGTCGGAATCCCCGCCCCCGAATCCGGCGGCAATGAATCGAACGAAGGAGTCGGTGGAAGATCGAACATCGAGTAGGATTGTAACCGAAAACCGGGCTAGACGGACATACCGGCACTTTCGGCATTGGCATCATTGCCTTCTCGGCGCTCTTGGCGGCTGCTCCGAAAACAGGACGGATCAACCGCAGATGGACGCTGATGAATGCAGATAGATCCGGTTCTTGTCTTGTCCGCGTTCATCGGCGTTTATCCGCGGTTCCATCGTTTCAATTTCCCGCGCGCCCAGATTGGACCCGGCCGGGCAAAGTTCCAACTCCTGCGGGCAAAGTTCCAACTTTTTCGCGACATTTTGGGCACGTTTTGGACGCGATGTTTGGCGTAAACCGCGATATCCGGCTAAAAACGAGGGTGGGCCGAAATGGGGATTGTGGCCTGTTTCTGCCGTAACCATAGTGAGGGAATCGGCTTGGGAGAAATCTCACGCGGAGGCGCGGAGATCGCGGAGGCAAGCAATCGCAGAAGAGTGGTCGCCACAGAGGTCACGGCGAGCACAGACCTGGAAGGATCGCGGCAGTCATTTCCACGTGAATTACTCGGTGACCTTTGTGCGCTGATGTGACTGGACGTATCACTCAGCGTCCTCGGCGGCTCTCTGGCCCATGGGGCTTTTCCTGGCCAGGAGATCGAAATCCGCCGGCGTGTCAATGTCGGCCGCGGCGCTGGGGCAGCCGAAGCGAGCGACCCAGTCGGGGTTTTGCTTCCAGAGCATCGCGCAGCCGCGATCGTCGGGAAGGACCAGCAACTGGCCAAACAGCGCGGCGGAGATGATGACCGGCGGGCCGATCGCGCTGCCCATGTCGGCCGCCGTCACTGGCTTGGCGGCGGCGCGGTGGGCGGCCATCAGCCCGCTCAGGATCGGCGCGGTGATCAGCGGTTGATCGGCCAGAAGGATCGCGGTGGCGGCGATGTCGGGATCGAGCGCCATCAGCTCGGCAATTCCGCGGCGGATGGATGTGCCGATGCCGCGAGCCGACTCGGGATTGACGACACGGCGGACCAAGGAGCCGCAGCGGGCCAGTTCGTCGGCGGCCTCGGGAGAATCGTTGATGACCGCCAGCACTGGATCAAAACCGCCGCCCACGGCCGCATCGATCGCGTGGGCCAGCAGCGTACGGCCGTGCCACACGAGCAGCGGCTTGGGACGGCCCATGCGCGTCGATAACCCGGCGGCGAGGATGATCGCGGCTATGCGGGACACGATGGGAATGGCCGATCGCTGGATGCGGGTTTGCCTGCGGCCCCCGCCTTTGCGGCGGATTCGCCGGATCGCTCGTGGATCGGGCCGCCGCGCTGGCACAGCGGCTGGGCGGAGCGGCCGCGAACGGTCGCCAGAATCTCGGCGACAATCGCCAGTGCGATTTCGTCGGGGGATTCGGCTCCAAGATCCAATCCGATCGGTGCGAACAGGCCGGTGCGATCAAAACCGGCCGGCAGTTTCGCCTGCGCCAACAATCGATCGGTTCGGCGGCGCGGGCCGAGGATTCCCAGATAGCGCACCGGACGGTTCAGCGCCGCCAGAAATCGCAGATCGCGATCGAAGTTATGCGTCATCATGACGACGGCGGTGTGGTCGTCCAGAGACAAGCCGGCGGCGGGATCGTCGGAATTGGTCAGGAGAAGTTGATCGGCGGCGGCGAAACGCTCGGCGGCATCGGCGGCTGGTCGGGTCGCGATGACCACCACTCGCCAGCCCAGCGCCTTGGCGGCCGTCAGCAGCGGAACGGCATCCGGACCGCCGCCAAAGATCACCATGTTCTGCGGCGGATCGATCGATTCGATGAACAGGTCCTGATCGCCATCGCGATGGCGAATGGACGGGGTGTGCCGATGCGAATCCACCGGAACGGCCGGAAGAGCGGCGATGGCGGCGGCCAGTGGCGGCGGAAGCGCGGGCGCGCCGTCGCCTGGCGCGATGATCCATGTCGTATTCACGAGCGATGGATCGCTGGCCGCGATGACGCTTGCCATTTGAGTCGATTGCCGGCTGTCCAGTGCGCGGGCGATCAGGGGAATCGGACCGGGTTGTTCGGCGGAGAGCGGCTGAATGAAGACTTCGACAGCGCCGAAGCATCCGGTGGAAGCGGCCGGCGATGGATCGGGCGGGGCGCTGGCGGCAAGGTTTTCATCGTCGGTGGTGTCGTAGCGATGGATGATTGCCCGCCCGCTGGCCAGCACGCCGCGGGCCTTATTGGCCACATCGCGCTCAAGGCACCCGCCGCTGACGCCGCCCCAGGTGCGCCCGTCTCCCGCGACCAGCATCCGCGCCCCGGCCCGCCGGTAGCTGGAACCTTCGACGCTAACGACCGTCGCCAGGGCAGCCGGCTGGCCCTTGGCTGTTACGAGAGGATAAGCACGGACGATATCGAGCAGGTCTTTCATGTTTCGCTCGCGAAAACGCGATGGTCGTCGGTCTTAGAAGCAATCTACCTATCCATCGCGCCGGCTGTAAAGCGAGCAATGTGCGCCGCTGGGCACTCATTTGCTCAGATAGCTGTTGAGCTTCATCCATTCCTCGAAGCGGTCCATGAAATGGTCGGCGCCGCCGCCTTTCTTGGCGAAGCCGTGTGCGCCGGTCTGGAAAATATGCAGCTCGACGGGGATGTTGGCCTTGCGCCAGGCGCTGAACATATCCAGCGATCCCTGGAATCCGACGGCCTGATCGTCAGCGGCGACGGCGATGAACAGCTTGGGCGCCCCGGCAGGCGGAGCATCGCCATTGGCCCCGGCCGCGTAAATTGCGCCCGCGAAATCGGGCCGGCCGTCGGCGCCGCCGCGGGCCGTGCGGACGACCACACCGCCGCCGGCCGAGAAGCCGATGATGCCGATGCGGTCGGGCTTGGCGCCGTAGGTGGCGGCGTCCTGGCGGAGCATGCGTATCGCCTGCTGGCCGTCCGCGCCCGCCAGTGCCGGAATGTCCTGACCCGCCTGCGGCCCGGCCGGCAATGTCGTCGCACCGGCCGTGGGCTGGGTGGTGCTGCCGGCGCGTGCGGGGCGGGCATTGGGGTCGGTGTATTTCAATCGGTACTTCAATACGAAGGCATCCACGCCCATGTCGTTGAGGCGTTTGGCGATGTCGACGCCTTCATACGACATCATAAGGTTCTGGTACCCGCCGCCGGGCGCCACGATCACAATGGTGCCGACGGCCTTGGCTTTGTCGGCCGGGTAATACATCAGCACGGGATGCACGACATTCTGGACGGTCGGATTGGTAGCCGATCCGGCCGCTCGCTCGGTCCAGGTCCATTTCTCCGATCCGGGTGCATCGCCCGGATAGAGTGAAATGACCTTAGCTGGCGGCGCCAATTGGGCCATGGCGCTCTTTGCACGCAGGCCGAGAAGGATGACCAGTGCAAGAAGGACGATTCGCCGCACATGAAAGGTAGCCATGATTTATCCTCCGGACGGTTGAATGGGCCGAGCTATGGAACAAGCCAAGGCGATCTGCCGCCAAGCGTATCCTATTCACGGCGAGGTTCCAACGCTGGGAATTTCACACCAAGAAATGTTCCGGCCGGATGGGCAGATCGCGGATGCGCTTGCCTGTGGCGTTGAAGACGGCGTTGGCGATGGCGGCGGCGGCGCCGGTGATGCCGAGTTCACTGACGCCTTTGACGCCTAAAGCGTTGACCTGGGCATCAGGGACTTCGACAAATTGGACGTCGATGGGAGGGATGTCCAACTGCCCGGGGAGCAGGTAATCGCCAAGGTTGTCTGTGACCATCTTGCCGGTGCGGGGGTCGATGACCGCGTTTTCGCACAGGGCCATGCTGATGCCCCAGGTGATGCCGGCCATGAGCTGGGTGCGGGCGGTTTTGGGGTTGAGGATGCGGCCGGCCTCGAAGACGCCGAGGAATCGCGTGACGCGGACGCTGCCGATGCGGGGATCGACGGCGACTTCGGCGAATTGGGCGGCCCAGGACGCGAAGGACATGGCCGGGCCGCCGCCGGGGGCGGGCACGCCAGGCGAGAGGATTTCCATGGCCTTGCCGCTGCGGCGAATAACGGCGGCGATCGGTTCGGATTTGGATGGATCGGCTTTGAGAGAGATGTTTCCATCGGCAAGAACGATGGCGTCAGCAGTGGCGCCGAAAACGGGCGATTTGGAATCGGCGATGGCGAGGGTCTTGAGAGCATCTGCGGCCTGTTGGGCAACGCGGGCAACAACGGGGGCAACGGACGCGGCCGTCGTGGAACCGCCGGCGGAGGGGAGATTGGTATCGGCCAGATCGACTTTGATGTTGTCGGTAATGATGCCGAGGAATTGCGAAGCGACCTGGGTGATGATGGTTGCCGTGCCCAGATCGTCGGCGGCGGTGGCGATGTTGGCGCGGCCGTTGGAGAAGATGCGGATGCGGACCTGGGCGTAGCTGGCGGAGTCGGCGGGATAGGTGCCGGTGGCCATACCCATGCCCAGGAGGAGATTGGGATTGTCGGGATGTCGCACCGAGCCGGGCTTGGGCGAGCGTTTTTCCCAGCCGAACGCAGAAGCGCCTTTGGTGTAGCAATCGCGGAGGCCTTTGCTGGAGAAAGGCCGGCCGGCGGAGGGATCGTCATCGGAGTAATTGATCAATCGCAGTTGCAGGGGATCAATGTTCAGGGAGCAGGCCAGTTCGTCCATGGCGGATTCCAGGGCGAAGCTGGCGGTGGCAAGGCCCGGCGCGAAGGCTTCAGTAGGAGTCGGCGCATCGGTGGCGAGGGCGTCGCTTTCGATCGTAACATTGGGACAGGCATAGATCATGGCGGAGGCGGCGGTGCCGTTTTCAGCGACGCCCCCGCCGTAGAAGGCGAGTTGGCATGTGTTCTCGTGAATAAGGGCGGCGAGCTTACCGGAATTGTCAGCGCCGAGGGCCACGCGCTGGCGGGTTTGGCCGCGATAGCCCATGCAGGAAAACATCTGCTGGCGCGTGAGAACGAGCTTGACCGGCCGGCCGACAACGCGGGCGGCCAGGGCGGCGAGGGTTTCGTGTGGCCAGGCGGTGCTCTTGCATCCGAACCCGCCGCCGACGAATTGGCTTTGCACGCGCACGCTGGCAGATGTGGGGCCAAAATATCCGGCCAGCGATTGGCTCGCACCTGCGATGTTCTGCGTGGAATCGAAGAGGCTCAGATCATTGTTGTTCCAGACGGCCAGAGTCGCGCTGGGCTCCAATGGGTTGTGGAATTCATTGGGAGTGGAATAGACGACGTCGATCTTGGCGGGCGCATTGGCCAGAGCGCCTCTCGCGTCGCCGCGATCTCGCGAGCCGCCTAAGGCGCCCTCATTCGCTCGCGCTTCCATTGTGAGGACCGGCACCCGTACGTCGTACGTGACTTTGATTTGCTGGGCGGCGAAGAGAGCGGCAGTAATCGAATCGGCCACCAGTATGGCGATGATCTGGCCAGCGTAATGGACGACATTGTCGGCGAGGACGGGAATTGTGCCGAGCCCGCCGTTGCCTGACGTATAGCGCGGCACGTTCTCATGCGTTATCAGCGCCTGCACGCCGGGGAGAGCTAACACGGCCTTGTCGATCTTGCTGATCGTGCCCTTGGCGATGGTGCTGGTTATTACCACAGCATGTGCCAAACCATCGGCGGTGGCGTCCGCGGCGTAGAGGGCGGTGCCGGTGACTTTCTGCCGGCCGTCAACGCGGTCCAGCGGTTTGCCGATGATGTCGATCGTGCTGAAGGAGGGCTTGGTCGTCGATGCCATGTGAAACCTCGCAGTAAACCAGGAGCGTGCGGTGCGGTGAACGAAAGTTGAATGGTGGATCAGGTGATGGCGGCGGCGCTGGCCAGTGCGGCGGCCAATGTGCGCCGGACCAATTCGACCTTGAAGGCGTTGAATTTCTGCGGCCGGGCCTGTTTGACGGCCGCCAGTCCCGCCGCGGCAAATGTGTCATCGCTGGCGGGTTTGCCGATGAGTGCGGCCTCGGCGTCAGCGCTGCGCCACGGCTTGGTGGCGACGCCGCCCAATGCCACCCGCGCCTGGCGGATGGTGTTGTCCTGTATGTCCAGCACGACGGCCGCCGATGCCAGTGCGAAATCAAATGAAGCCCGATCGCCAACCTTGAGATAGACCGATCGCTTGGCCCAGGGCATGGCAGGGAGATCGACGGCGGTAATCATTTCGCCGGGGAGCAGAGTGGTTTCCCTGACCGGGTCATCGCCGTAGGCGACATGGAAGTCGGCGAATTTGATCGGACGGACGCCGCCGGGGCCGGTGGTCTGCACGACGGCATCGAGGGCAAGCAGTGCCACGCACATGTCAGACGGATGGGTGGCGATGCACTGATCGCTAGTGCCGAGAATGGCGTGTGGGCGGTTGTAGCCGTCGATGGCGGCGCAGCCGCTGCCCGGCATGCGCTTGTTGCAGACGTAGGTGGTATCGCGGTAGTAGCTGCAGCGGGTCTTCTGGAGGATATTGCCGGCGGTGGTCGCCATATTGCGAAGCTGCGGCGATGCCCCGGAGAGAATCGCCTGCGACAGCACCGGATACGACTTGCGTACGTTCGCATCCCACGCCAGATCGCTGTTGCGGACGGTGGCGCCGATGCGCAGGCCGCCGTCGGGCAGCGGCTCGATGCGATTCATCGGCAGCGCATTGATATCGACAAGCTGCTGGGGCATTTGCAAGCCGAGCTTCAACTCGTCGATCAGGTTGGTGCCGCCGGCCAAAAGCTGCGCGCCGGCGGTCTTTTTCAAGGCGGCCAGGGCATCCTCGGACTTGGTGACGGCCAGATACGTTAAGGGCTTCATGACAGGCTCCGTAAGGACGATCGCGGGTATCGCGCATCGCTGGCGCGACAAAGGGCATCCGCTCAGGCGGTCTTGGTCATCACGTCGCGAACGGCATCGACGATATTGGAATAGGCGCCGCACCGGCAGATGTTGCCGCTCATCTGCCCGCGGATGTCCGCGTCGGTCTGGGCGTGGCCTTCGTGGATGAGCCCGACGGCCGAGCAAATCTGCCCCGGCGTACAGAAGCCGCATTCAAAGGCGTCGCGATCGATGAATGCGGTCTGCAACGGATGAAGCTCGCCGGCCGGGCCGCTGGGCGCAAGGCCTTCGATCGTGGTGATCTCATGCCCCTGGGCCATGGCGGCGAGGATGAGGCATGAATTGACCCGCCGGCCGTCCATCAGCACGGTACACGCCCCGCACTGGCCGTGGTCGCAGCCTCTTTTGGTTCCGGTCAGGCCAAGCTGGTCGCGGAGGGTATCAAGAAGTGTTGTGCGGACATCGGCCCGGACTTCGTAGTCGTTGCCGTTGATGCGGAGCTTGATGGGCGGCGTCTCCGGCGTGCCCGGATTTCCCGGCCCGCCCGGCGCCGGGACGATCTTGTCGTGAAAGGTATCCGGCGGCTCGGCCGGGCTCGCCACGGGCGGCCCGGGTGGCTCGGCCGCGTCGGCGCGTTCCAGCCACGGCGCCACCGCCAACCCCGCGCCGGCGATGGCGGCTGATTCCAGTAACGCCCGCCGCGATATCTGGCGCGCCGGTTCGACCGCGATCGGCGCAGGTAAGTGGGCGGTTTCACATTGCCGCTGGGGAACATGTGAAGCATCTTCGCACGGTGGGTCGCCGGTATCGTCAATCATCGAAAACCTCACAAGGTTCGCAGGACTTGTCCAAACCGGGCGGATTGTACCCGGTCAATTTTGGATTTTGCAAACGGGACTGACGCTGACGAGACGGAGGGTTAACTCGCGGGCGATTTTCTGGTATAAAATGCGTTCGCACGAGAACATCTTATGGTGTTGCGCAAGTGTCCAGCCTGCCGCGAGGTGGTGGGGGCCGAATCGATCATTTGCCCCCGCTGCGGCGCCCATTTCCGCGCCGTGGTGGTGCGGCGTTTTTTCTTCTGGATACTCGTTGCGGCCGCCATTTTCTGGGCGGTGTGCCATTTCCTGATGAAGCATTCCTGACCAGCGACACGGCCGTCAGCGGCAGGATCACGCGACGACTGCGATATTCGCCGGCGGGATTGTGCCGGTGACAATGATGGGGTTGTCGGCCGTGCTGTAGAAAAGGCTGTCGTTGGCGGCCGTACCGGCGAATATCCTGTCGGCGGTTCCATTGACGGCGTAGAAGGCGTTTATTCCCGTGCCGCCGTGCAGCTTGTTGGTGCCGGCGCCACCGTTGAGCACATCGTCGCCGGGGCCGCCGCGGAGGGTGTCGTTGCCGAGGCCGCCGAAGATCGTGTCGTTTCCCGTTCCGGCGGTGATAGAGTCGAAACCCTTGCCGCCGTGGATCAGGTCGTCGCCGGAGCCGCCCGCGATCACATCGGGGCCTTTGCCGCCGCCAAGGCTGTCATTGCCCCCGTTGTTGGCCGTGATGGTGTCGGCGCCGGGACCGCCCTGGGTGCTGGCGGCGGGGACGCCGGAGCCGAGCGTAATCAGATCGTCGCCGGCCGCGCCCTCGACATCAATTGACGTGAGGGAGGAGAGCGGGATCGGCGACCAACTGACTCCATTCAGCGTGGCAATCAGATTGCCGCTGCCATCGGTTTGCAGGGTGATGGTGTCGTTGCCGCTGGTGCCCTGGACCAGCAGATTGCCGCCGGTCAGAGTCGCGAAGGCGGTTTCGGGCCGGATATCGGCCGCCGTGGCGGCGAAGTCGGCGCCGGTGCCGGCCGAGTCGGTGGCGCGAACCCAATAGTAATACACGCCGCCCGGTTGAACGGTCGCATCGACAAAGCTGGTCGCATTGACGGCCCAGGCCACTTCCGTGGCCGTGCTCGGATCGTCGCTGGTATTGCGGAAGACGTCGTAGGATACGGCGAGTTGCCCATCCGCCACCGCGTTCCAGGTTACCGACGCCCACTGATCCGTACCTGTGATGGATAGTCCGCCGGGCGCCGCGGAAACCTGGCCGGTTGTGAGGTCGCTCTGCACGTACGCGCCGAAATAGGACGTGGGCGCGTAGGAGGTGTCGCTCGTCAGCAAAACCGGCAACGTATCGGTGTTGAAACTCCACGCCGCCCAGCCGTATTTGTTTTGCGTCATCCAGGTCAGCAGGTTCTGAACCCAGGCGTCGGCGCTGGGAGCCGGCTCCTGGCTGTTGTTGGTTCCGTTGGTTTTTCCGGTGTCGCTGGGATCAACTTCCGCGCCCCAGGCGCCGATGAGAATGGGATATTTCCCGGCGGCGGCCGAGACAACGCTGTTCCAATCGCTGGCGTCTTGGCCCACCTGGGGATTGATATGGGCCTCGTACACGAGGTTGCCGGCCGGATCGGTCAGGGCATATTGCGTGCCGACCACGGCGAGGCTGCCCGCCCAACCGGCGCCCTCGGCGGCGACGATATTGCGGGCGCCGCTCTGGCGGATGGTATTCAGCAGCGTCTGCATGCCGACGCTGGCGTAGGTCAGCGTCTGGCCATTGTCCTCGGTTTCGGTGATGGTGCCGCCGGCGTTCCAGACGGCGTAATTGGGCTGGCCAAACGAGTTGGTCGGGTGCGGCTCATTGTAAAGGTCGAAGAGAACCGTGGGATTGTTGGCGTATCGCAAAGCGGCACTTTGCCAGAACGTGTTGCTGTCCTGGTCGGGCATCGCGTGCTGTTCGAGGTTCGAACCCAGAACGCCCGCATCCGACCAGTGCAGATCGAGCATCACGTAGATATTGTGTGCCGCCGCGTAACTGATCAGGGAATCCACTGTGGCCTGATAGCTGATGCCGCCATCCGTGGGATCGCTGGCCGGCGCGTCGCCAAACCAGAAATCCTCGTTCAGCGGTATGCGCAGCAGATTCGCATGCCAGCCGGCAACGGCCTGGACCTCGGAATTCAGGACTTGCACATCCTCGCCGGAATAGTTGTATTCCAATCCGGAGATATTCACGCCGGTCAGCGTCACGGTCGCATTGGACGCATTGTCCACAGACGCGCCGCTGACATGCAGTGCGGGCGTTGATGGCGCCACCTCGTATCCCGTGACAGAATCGCTGACCGGTCCCGTCGCGGATGCGCCCTGCGCTTGCACCCAATAGTAATTAGTGACCAGCGGCGTCACGGCGGCATCATCGTAAAGCAAAGTCCCGGTGACACGTGCGGCGATGGTGACGGCCGATGAGGAATCGTCGATACTGTTGCGCAGAATATCATAGGAAACGGCCCCGGGAACCGCGTTCCAGGTGATGCGAACCGCATCCGAGAGCGTTCCCTGCGTGGCCTGCACGCCGCCTGGCGCGGCCAATGTGACGGTGAAACTGGCGGATGTGACCGCGGTGTCGCTTGCGTCGGTGGCCTGGAGCGTGTACGTGCCGGGCAGGTTGACGGTGAGGTCGCGGAACGTGGCGACGCCGCTGACGGCGGCCTGGGTCAATGTGCCGCCGAGAACCGCGCCGGCGGGATTTGTCAATGCGATGGTGACGGTGGAGGAGTCGCCGGCGACGACGTTGCCGGCCATGTCCTCGACGGAAACCTGCACGGGGCTCAGTGTCGTGCCCGTGGAAGTGCCGGCGGGTTGCTGCGAGAACGCCAATTGGGAGGCGACGCTGACCATTGGACTTGATTCGGACACCGAACCGCTGCTCGCGCTGGCGGGCGCAGCCACTGCGCTGAGGTTGTATGCCGACAACAGCACTCGCTTTTCCAGTGGCTCGACCTGCGATGCTGACGGCGCAACACGACGCTTTGTTGCGATCTTTGCCCGATGCTGACTTTGACGCATTTGTGCCTTTGACATCAACCTGTCCTTCCCGCCCGAGAGGATCGTTCAGATGTACGAGCCCGCCGGCGCGAAAACGCCCGGCATTCCGGCCGGCGGCTGATTGGATTATGCATCCCAGGATGAACCGAAGCAAAGCAAGGCGGGCGATTCGCCGGCCGAGCCGCGAGCCGTAAACACTGCGTCCGGCCGAGACAAGTCCGATAATTCAACGGTCAGGTGTACAGGATCGTCTGAATATCGCTGGCGGGGATTTGATCGAGGTTCTGATCGATATGTGCGGTGTTGTTACCGGCGCCGCCGTAGAGTGTGTCGGCGGTGTCGTTTATGGCGAAGATAAGGTCGTCGCCGGCGCCACCGCGGATGAGGTTGTTCCCGGCGCCGCCGGTGAGCGTGTCGTTGCCCTGACCGCCGCAGACAGTGTCATTGCCGGGCCCCCCGAACAGCATGTCGTTACCTTTTCCGCCAGCGAGGCTGTCATCGCCGGCGCCGCCGCGGATGGAATCGTCGCCGGGTCCGCCGCTGATCCAGTCATTGCCCTGACCGCCGCAGAGAGTGTCGTTGCCGGGTCCGCCCACGATGGTATCGTCGCCCGGTCCGCCCTGGACACTGATGCCGAAATTCGCGGGCATGCTCGATTCGACCGTGACCGAATCGTTGCCGGCGCCGGCCTCAACATCGATGGACGTCAGTGAGGAAAGTGCGATCGGCTGCGAGGTCACGCCGTTGAGCGTCACGGTCAGATTGCCATCGCCGTCGGTTTGCAGGGTAATGACATCATCGCCGCTGGTGCCCTGGACCAGCAGATTGCCGTTGGTCGCGACGACGAATGGGGCCTGGACCGGGGTAATCGTGAACGAGCTTGATACCGCACTGCCCAGCGTGCCGTCGGTTGCCGTCAGCGTGTACGTTCCCGGCGTGCTGACAGTGATGTCTCCGAACGTGGCCACGCCATTGACGGCCGCTTCGGTCAGCGTTCCGCCAAGCACGGCGCCGGCGGAATTGGTCAATGCGAGCGTAACGCTTGATGTATCGCTGGCTACCACGCCGCCGGTGGAATTCTCGACCGAGACGGCAACCGGCGGGAAGATCGCCAGCCCCACCGACGCACTGTTCGGTTGCTGCGTGAAAGCCAGTTGCTGGGCGGGTGCAATGGTGAACGAACCCGAAACGGCGCTGCTCAGCAGGCCGTCGGTTGCGGTCAGCGTATACGTGCCGGTGGCACTGACCGTAAGACCGGTGAACGTCGCGATGCCGTTGACGGCGGCCTCGGTGAGTGTCCCGCCAAGGACCGCACCGGCGGAATTTGTCAGCGCGACGGTGACGCTCGAGGAGTCGTTGGCCACGACGTTGCCGCCGGCGTCTTCAACGTCAACCGTGACCGCGTTCATGCCCACGCCGGCCGGCGTGTTGGTGGGCCCCTGCGCGAAGGCAAGCTGCGCAGCCACGGGCGTGAGCAAAAAGGCATCGGTTTGCCCGCTGGGATTTACGCCGTAGCCGCAGATCCGGCCTGTGTCGTTGATGCCGGTGGCGCTGCGAAGCACCCAGCCGCTGTTGGCGGGGATCAGGTCGTTCAGGTCCTGCATCGCTCCATCGCTGTAGAGAAACGCATGGACGTCGGCAGCGCTGTTGTCGGCATTGCCGACGACCTGGCCGCTGTCGTTGATGCCCAGGGCCCGGCTGGACGCACCGCCCAGCGTGCCCAGATCGGTGATGGTTCCGTTGGTGTCCAGAAAGGCATCGTCGCCCGCGTTACCATTGACGTAGCCGACGATCTGGCCGTTGTCGTTGATGTCGGTGGCGTCGCTGTATGAACCGGCGGGCGTGCCGAGATCGATCATATTGCCATCGCTGTAGAGGAACGCTCGCTCGATGCCGAGGTTGTTGTTGGACGCGCCCACGATCTGCCCGCTGCTGTTGATGGCGGTGGCCAGCGCGAAGACGCCGCCGGACAGCGTGCCCAGATCGACCATGCTGCCGTTGTAGATAAAGACGTGCTCGGCGCCGTTGGCGGCGCTGGCATACCCGGCGACCTGCCCGTCGTCGTTGATGCCGGTGGCCCAACTGTAATTGCCGCCCAGCGTGCCCAGGGCCGTCATGCTCCCGTTGCTGTAGAGGAACGCCTGGTAGTCGCCGCTGGCGTTGTCGGCATAGCCCACCACCTGCCCGCTGGCATTGATGCCGCGGGCGATGCTCTGCGTTTCGCCCGACAGAGTGCCCAGGCCGGCTATGCCCCCGCCGCTGTAAAGAAATCCCTCTTCAGCGCCGGAACTACTGGTTGAATAGCCGACAACCTGCCCGGCGTCGTTGATCGCGTTGGCGCCGCTGCCGACATCGCCCGGCAGCGTGCCCAGGTCGGTGATGGTATAGACGGCGCTGCTCTGCTGGCTGCTCTGCTGGCTCACCTGGATCTGCCACGCTCCGGCATTATCAAAATAGACATCGTCATTCACGCCAAGCTGAAGCTGCGTGGCCCCGGCCGGTATCGTCACCGTCGCCGCATCTCCGATCGGAAAAGGCGATCCCACGATGCGCCCGGAACTGTCGGCAAAAACCCCCACCAATTCCGTCAGATAGACCGGATATTGGCTGGAATCGACGTACGCACTGGGAAAGTGCTTCCCGCTAGACGGATCAACATTGTTGTTCGTCGCATTCTCGGTAAACCCGTTGGCATCCTCGGCCGGAAACGTCCCGGCCTCGGCGCTGACCGATCCGCTCAGGTAACTGACGGAAAGCTGCTGGCCTTCGGTGAAATCAAACCCGCTGCCGGCATTGACGATGGTTGGTCCCGATTGATCGCCCAGCCCGTATTGATATGCGGAGTTCAGTCCGCCGCTGACGTAATCCCAGGGGCCCTGCTGCGCATTGACGGTCACGTCAACCGTTGCCGTCGAAAGGAGAATGCGGGATTCAAGCTCCTCGTGTCTCGCCGCGGACCGGCCGTTCAAGATATTTCGAGCCTGACCCCCAATCGACCGACGGCGACGTGAATGGAGCATGTTCCTTTCCCTTCTTCGCAATCCCGGCCGGCGCGGCACGACCATGCCACCGCCGATCCGCGTTTGCGCCTGTGGCGCCCACCAGCGCATTGCCCGTGCCGGCCAAGGTTGAAGACCGCACCCTGTGCCGGCCGCAGCGTTGCTCGATCCCGCCGATTTTTCAGACGCATGACCGCAATCGCACGAATCGACCCGGCGAACAGAGAACAGCGATGCGCGAGATTTGGGATACTAGGCCGGGTCGCCGCGCAATTTCATCTTAGGCATTTCACATTTTCTTGTCACTTGCGGTACCCGAAAAAATCGCCCGCGCCCCGCAGCGCGGAATAACCTCCGGCGATGCGCGGCCGAACCGATCCAACGAACCCATCCATCGAACCGGCCGTGAGAAAATGGGTAAGACGCCGCACCAGTTCGCTAGTCCGCAAGAACCGAGCCGCCGCCCTCCAACCAATCCGCCGCAATCGGCTGATCCGAGAACAACTGCCCGATCGACGCCCCGGCGGGCGCCGGCGCCACAGCCACCGCCGCCGGCACGCTGCCCGGGGAAGCGCCCGCTGCCGCAATCGCCGCAACGGCCGCATCGTCCGCACTGTCACCGCTGGAGTTCAATCTGGCGCCCAGATCGTTGATAATGGCGGCGATATCGTAGATGTTCACCATTCCCCGGTTGAGAATATCCCCCCCGGAATATCCCGGCGAAAGACCAAGGTTGTTGATCGCCCGCGTCAGGTCGATGATGTCCACCCGGCCGTCCAGGTTTGCGTCGCCGGTGGGAACGTATTTCACTTCCACATCCCCGGCCGGTACGGTCAATGGGTCACCGTTCCAGTCGCCATAGCCGACGGCGCGGCTGGCGATGGCGTTAGGACCGACGACCAGCGAGCTTGTGACCGCCTCGCCCTGCACCCAGGTCGTCACCTTCGACAGGGAGACATTGGTCCCATCGGCCAGCAGCGTGTTGTTGGCGATATCGAGCGTGCCGGCGACGGACAGACCGTTAACGGTAAGAACGCTTTGATCCGCCTGGGAATCGGATTGGGCCAGCGCCAATTCCGCCCCCGATGCAATCGAGACACTACCCAGCGCGTACGACTGCGCACCCGCGCCCGCCGGCCCGGCGGGAATGATGAAAGAGCCGCTATTGACGGCCACGGCGGCGTTGTCGTTGGCGGAGCAATCAATGAATTTGAGCGTATTCTGCCCCGCCCCGCCGTTGAGCGAAACTCCGCCCGCCGGCAGGGGGTCGCCATTTGAGAAATCAAGAACGAACGTGCCGCCACCGGCCGGGCCGGTGTAGGTGGCAGTGGAGAAATTGGCGGCCAGGACGGATTGAGTCGGTGCGCCGGTGGCCGTGGCGCTGTTCCAGATGTCGATATGCACACCATCCGGGTCGAGTTGGAAGTATTCAGCGCCGGCGGTGGTCACCAGCGTCGGCTTGGCCGGGCTGACCACCGTCTGCTCGGCCGTGCCGCTCTGGTCGGTGGCCCCGTTGTTATTTGCGTCGCCGCTGAAAACGGCGTGCCAGGTGTAGGTGCCGGTCACTGCGCCGGTTGTGGGTAGCGTGTAGCTGGCCGTGTAGGTGCCGTTGGTAGTGACGGCGTCGCTGGCAGTGTAGACCTGCGTCGAGCCCAGATCGAGCGTGAAGGTGATGTTGCTGCTCAGGCCGTCGGCAAGGTAGCCGCCGGAGAGAACCGCCGTATCTGTCAGTGTCGGCGGCCCGCTGGAATTCAGCGTAACGGCGGGGCTGGCGGTCGTGACCAGTGTCGGACCGGGCATTAACTCGAAGACCGTGCCATCGCCATTGGCGCCGCCCTCATCGGTTATGCTGAAGAGGTCGCCGAGGGAATCCAGGACCACGCTGGCTTGAGGGAAAACACCGTTGGCGCCGTTGAACGAGACCAGGGTTGTGATGGTATTGCTCCCCTGAGCGAGTTCGAAAAGCGTGCCGTCGCCGTTGGCGCCGCCGTTGTTGGCCGTGCCAAAGAGGTTGCCGGAGGAGTCCATGATCACGCCGCTCATCGGGTTAAACCCGTTGGCCCCGTTGAGCGAAGCCAGGGTGGTGATGGCGCTGCTGCCCTGGGCGACCTCGAAGACCGTGCCATCACCGTAGGTGCCGCCGCCGCCGGTGGCGCCGAAGAGATCGCCGGATGAGTCCAGGACCACGCGGCCGATGCGCCCATTGCCATAGGTGCCGTCAAACGAAGCCAGAACGGTGATGGCGCCGGTCCCATGGGCGATCTCATAGACCGTACCGTCACCGTAGGCGCCGCCATTCTCCGCCGTGCCAAAGATATTGCCGGAGGAGTCCATGACCACATATTCGAAGGGGTTGACTCCATTGGCGCCGTTAAACGACGCCACGGCCGTAATGGCGCCGGTCCCGTGGGCAACCTCGAAGACCGTTCCGTCGCCGTACGCGCCGCCGAAATCGGCCTCGCCGAAAAGGTTCCCGGAGGAGTCCATGATCACGCCGCTGTTGGGGGACTGCCCGTTGGCGCCGTTAAACAGGGCCACGTCGGTGATGGCGCTGCTCCCGTGGGCGATCTCGAAGACCGTCCCGTAGCCGGTGCCGTATGCGCCGTTGAAGCCCGATCCGCCGTAATCGGTCGTGCCGAAGAGGTTGCCCGAGGAATCCTCAACCACAGCCGACGCGCCGGGGCCGAACCCATTGGTGCCGTTAAACGAGGCAAGGGTGGTGATGACCTCGCTTCCGCGGGCGATTTCAAAGACCGTGCCGTCGCCGCTGGGGTACGCGCCATTCCAGCCGGCTCCGCCAACGGTGGTTGTGCCGAAAAGATCGCCGGAGGAGTCCACCATCACGGCGCCGCCGGGATAGCCGCCGTTGGTTCCGTTAAATGAGAGGTAGTTGATCGCCTGAGAGGCCGGGCTGACCACCGTTTGCTCCGCTGAGCCGCCCTGGTCGGTGGCGGCGTTGTTGTCGGCGTCGCCGCTGTAGGCGGCGTGCCATGTGTAGGTGCCTGTTACCACGCCCGTGGTGGGCAGTGTGTAGCTGGCCGAGTAAGTGCCGTTGGCGGTGACGGTGTCGCTGGTGGTGTAAACCTGTGTTGAGCCCAGGTCCAGCGTGAAGGTGATATTGCTGCTGAGGCCGTCGGCCAGGTAGCCGCCGGATAGAACCGCCGAGTCGCTGAGGATCGGCGGCCCGCCGGCGCTGAGCGTGATCGACGGGCTGGCCGTAGTAGTCAGGGTCGGGCTGGCCGGAAGGACCAGTATTCTCTCGGCGGAGCCGGCGAGGCCGCTTTGCGCGACATTGTCCGCGTCGCCGCTGTAGCTGGCGTTCCACGCGTACATGCCTGTAACCGCGCCCGAGGTGGGCAGCGTGTAACCGGCCGGCGTGCTGTACGTGCCGTTGCCGCTGACGGCGACCGTCTCGGAGTCCACCACGGCGTTGCTCGGATTGTCCAGTGTAAAGGTGATGTTGCTGCTCAGGCCATCCGGCAGGTAGCCGCCCGACAGCGTCGCCGAGTCGGTAAGTGTCGGCGCGCCATTGGCGCCGAGCGTGATCGTCGTGTCGGCCGACGACAACTCGAAGACCGTGCCATCGCCATTGGCGCCGCCCCAAGTGGCCGTGCCGAAGAGGTTGCCGGAGGAATCCAGCGTGATGCCCACAGGGTTCTCCCCGTTGGCCCCGTTGAACGAGGCCAAAGTGGTGATGACGCCGCTCCCCTGCGCAACCTCGAAGACCGTGCCGTCGTTATTGGCACCGCCGCCGCCGGTTGCGCCGAGGATGTTGCCGGAAGAATCCAGGGCGATGTCCACAGGGTTGTCCCCGTTGGCCCCGTTGAACGAGGCCAAAGTGGTGATGACACCGCTCCCCTGCGCGACCTCGAAGACCGTGCCGTCGCCGCTGTTGTTTGTACCGCTGAAGCCGGTGCCGCCGTTTTCGGTCGTGCCGAAGAGGTTGCCGGAGAAATCCAGGGTTACACCGGCGCGGACGGTAGCCCCGTTTGTGCCGTTGAACGTGACCAGGGTGGTGATCGCACTGCTCCCGTGGGCGATCTCGAAAACTGTGCCGTCGTTATTGGCGCCGCCGGCAATGGTCGTGCTGAAGAGGTCGCCGGAAGAGTCCAAGATCACGCCGGAAAAATTCGCCCAGCCGTTGGCGCCGTTAAACGTGGCCAGGGCGGTGATGACACCGCTCCCGTGTGCGATCTCGAAGACCGTGCCGTCGCCATATCCGTTATTTAACGATGCGTTCCCGCCGTTCTCGGTCGCGCCGAAGATGTTGCCCGAGGAGTCCAGGGCCACAGCACCCATAGGGTAATCCCCGTTTGTGAAGTTGAACGAGCCCAGGGTGGTGATGACGCCACTCCCCCGGGCCACCTCGAAGACCGTGCCACGGCCGGTGGGCCCGCCCCAAGTGGCCGTGCCGAAGAGGTCGCCGGATGAGTCCAGAACCGGGTCGCAGCAAGGCTGAGCCCCGTTCGTGCCGTTAAACGAGGCCAGAGTGGTGATGACGCTACTTCCGGAGGCAATCTCGAAGACCGTGCCGACGCCGCTGGCGCCGCCGTTCTCGGCCGTGCCGAAGAGGTTGCCGGAGGAGTCCGTGATTACGCCGGCAAATGGCTGCGCCCCGTTCGATCCGTTAAACGAGGCCAGAGTGTTGATCGCGCCCCAGGTGACAGATGAAGCATCGGCGCATTGGACGGCCGGGATGGCGGCGGTGGACAGGAGAGAATGGTCCGCCAGCGTCGCGGTGGCCGCCAGCAACAGGCGTTTTTCCATGAGCTCGATGACGGCGGTTTGCCTCGGTGTGCGCGCAGCGGTAGACCGGGATTTCCTGGTATTTTTCACGTTGATATCTCCCTTCCCATATGTCCCTCCCCTTGAGCGGGCATCAGGCGATGTGTCTGTACAAAACGCCTCTCAAGAAGATGCGACGACCACGTTTTTGCTACAGGACCGCAACTATTCGTTATTATTTCACGGTGAAGTTCACTACTTTGCAATAAGTGAAATCGCTCGTTCGGGTTTAGGTGTTTCCCCCTACCGGCGATTGGGTAGCCGACGTTCCCGACCCCGGTGCGGCGCATCAGTCGGCGAAAATTGGATATTCGCAAGCCAGCCAATCTTCCGCAATCGGCTGATCCGAGAACAACTGCCCGATCGACGGCCCGGCGGGCGCCGGCGTCATCGCTTCCGCCGGCGTGGCGTTATGCGCTGCGCCGCTGGCCGCCGCGACCGCGCTGTCGCCGCCTGCGCTGAGGTTGGCGCCCAGGTCGTTGATGATGGCGGCAATATCGCTGATGTTCACGATTCCCTGGTTGAGGATGTCGCCGCCGGAATAACCCGCCGGCTGGCCCAGGTCGTTGATCGCCCGTGTCAGGTCGGTGATGTCCACAACGCCGTCCAGATTCGTGTCGCCGGTGGGAACGTATTTCACTTC
>Ga0181520_10003191_pt1 | contig 29072 bp, 27 predicted proteins | sample PEATcosm2014_Bin_29_FD_132451 | JGI IMG/M metagenome (GOLD analysis project Ga0181520, IMG submission 132451) | Peatland microbial communities from MTU Mesocosm Facility, Houghton, MI, USA - PEATcosm2014_Bin02_30_metaG | ecosystem: Environmental > Terrestrial > Soil > Wetlands > Peat | place...
CGGCGACCTCGTCGAGCGGCAGATCCACGGTCGGGAACCGCTTGAGCTCGCTCCGGAAGACATTCGCCGCCAGCGCAAAAAGCCAGGTGGAGAAGCTTGATTCCCGCCGCCATTGCCCCAACCCCCGCCACGCGCGGATGAACGCTTCCTGGGCCATCTCCTCGGCACGTGCCCGATCTCGACAGTAGCGCCAGGCCATGTTCACCACCGGTCCCTGCCAGCGGCGCACAATGCCCTCGAAAGCCCGCACATCGCCGCCCAGCACCCGCTCCACGTCGGCCAGGTCTTCTGTCGCGCTTTTTGAGGTCAAGGCCAATTCCTGCTCTCTCCGTGCTGTGCGACTAGGCGCTTCCGGTTCCGGTTGCATTATCTTTTGAAACGCCGGTTCAAAACAAAATGCAACCGCATTCCGCCCGCTCCGGTCCCACCGTTTGCAAGGGAGAAAATCCCCGGCACCAGTTTCAGGAGGATTCTATGACACATCTGGCATCCATGCTGTTCGGCAGCGACGAAGTATTCACCAACTATGGCATGTGGCTGTTTCTCTCCATCGGCGCGGTCGCCCTGTTTGTTATCTTCATCCCCGCCGTTACCTGGATCGACAGCCAGCGCAAGGAACGCGAGGCTTTTTACAAGGCGGAAACCTTCCGCAGGGTGGCTGAGTCCTCCGGCGATGGCGCCAAGGCTGCCGTCGAGCTCTTGAGAGAAGAAAGCCGGCAGAAGCAACAGAAGATGATGGAGGGAATGAAGATCGGTGGCCTCATCAATGTCGGCGTCGGCGTTGGACTGGTCATCTTTCTGCGCGCCCTCATCGGCGCTGAGCCCGTCTATCTGTGCGGTTTGATTCCCGGGTTCATCGGCATCGCCATGCTCGTCTACGTGTTCTTTCTAGCCGCCCCGGTCGAGTGAGGCGGCCGCCGCGCAGGCACTGCAGCCAACTCTTTCCGGCATTCCTGCACATGGGTTGCGGCTGAATTCTCTTCGCGTTCCAATTCCGCCCATCGAGAAAGGGTGAATCGTGGGGCGGGCCACGGCATCTACTTGATAGTTGTTCAAACAACTATCGCTCCGGCCCGCACCTCCGGCCGGAGCCGCCCAGGAGGAACCCCGTGCCCACAACTCCCCATCGCCAGCCTTCCATCTTCCTTCCCCACGGCGGAGGCCCCTGTTTCTTCATGGATTGGACATGGGGCCCCGCCGACACCTGGAGTGCCACCCAGCGCTTTCTCGAGGGGCTGGCAGCCACGCTGCCCGCGCCGCCCAAGGCGATTCTGGTCATCGGCGGCCATTGGGAAGAATCCGCGTTCACCGCAAGCACCGTTGCGAAGCCCGCCTTGATCTTCGATTACTCCGGCTTTCCCGAGCACACCTACCGGCTCACCTGGCCCGCCCCGGGCGAGCCGGAATTGGCAAACCGCGTGGCCGAGTTGCTGGCCCAGGCGGGATTGCCGGCCGCACTGAGCGCAACCCGCGGCTTCGATCATGGCGTCTTCGTGCCGCTCAAAGTGGCGTTTCCCCAAGCCGGGATTCCGGTGGTGACCCTGTCGCTGGCCTCTTCGCTCGATCCGGCGCTGCACCTCGCCGCGGGACGCGCGCTCGCGCCGTTGCGCGATCGGGGCGTCCTCATCGTGGGCAGTGGCATGAGCTTCCATAATCTGCGCGGCTATTTCCGGCCCGAGACCGCTGAACGCGCCCGTGCCTTCGACGCATGGCTCACCAGCGCAGTGGAGTCCCCGGCGGCAGACCGCGATGCGCTGCTGACTGCCTGGCGCGCCGCGCCGTTCGCGGCCTATGCCCATCCGCGCGAGGAGCATCTGATTCCGCTGATGGTGGCGGCCGGGGCCGGCGGAGCGCTGCCGGGCAAACGCATCTTTGCCGGCGAACCGATGGGCGCGGCAATCGGCGCTTACCGGTTCGACTGAACCGGCGCGACATCGCTGCCGCGCCAAATCCGCCGTTTTGGCCCGCGTCGGCGCACGAATGGACCGCGCGACTTGTTTTTCTGATTGTTTTGAATTGGCGCTGGAACCGCCAACCGCATTTGACAGGTAGAGAAAGACTCTGGCTCTCGGCAGATTCTCGTTGGGTCCGTTCTCAGCGCTTGCCTGTCATCTCCGGCGGCGCCGTGGGTGCGCCGGATGGACTCCCCACCGTGGCCGCCGTAATCAGGGTTGCCGCAATCTGCCTTGCCACCGTGATGCCGGGATACCCGTCGACGGCCGCAACGCTTGCCCCTTGCGGCGCGTTTGCCGACAGGTTGACCGTGTCTGGTTTGAGTCTGGCTGATGGCCCTGATTGGGTTGCAGTGGATGCCGGTGCCGGTTTCGCGATGGAATCGTTTTTCTCTGGATTGGGAGAGACAGCATTGGACAATGCGATGGACGCCAATGAAGGCTCCTTCTACTGGCAATTGCTCCTGGCCTGGATCTTTCCCAGATGAGACGTCCGCTTCAAAGCGGGGCGTGAAGAGCGCTTGCTGCCAGTAGTTTCTCTATCGGCATCCCAAGCCGCAAACACGAGTCGAGTGTCCTGCTCCGGGCAATGGGAGCTTCGTGCTGCGCAGCAGACCGGCGGCGGCCGACCGCCCCCGGTTCACGCGCCAATTGCTTTCAGCAAAATCCCCAGTGCGGCGCCTCCGAGGATGAGCCAGGTGGCGTTTAACCGGAAGCGAATGAGCAGCACGACGCTCACAAGGCTCATTCCAGTTGTCCAAAAGTCAACCAGCGAGGCGCGCCCCAGAACCAGTGCGACCCAGCCCATCAGCGCAACCGCGGCAACATTGACACCGTCGAGGAATGCGCCCGCCATGGGAGAACTGCGGATGCGGGCCGCCAGGGCCCCCACTGCGGCAGCCATGAAAAACGAAGGCAGAAAAATGGCGACCGTAGCCAGCACCGCGCCTGCCCAGCCGCGAACCAAAAAGCCCAGAAAGGTAGCGGTAGCGAATACCGGCCCGGGCGTCACCTGCCCGGCGGTGACCGCGTCCAGCAGTTGAGGCAAAGTCACCCAGTGCAGGCGATCCACCAGATCGTCCTTCAAAAAGGCCAGCAAGACATACCCGGATCCGAAGACCACCACGCCGAGTTTGAGAAAGACTAAAAAGATCGATGCAAGTGAACTTCCGCCTGCGCTTGCGCCGCCCAATCCCAGGGAAAGCGATACGAATCCCTGGACTGCCGCTTGCCGTGACCGGAATCGCGCGGAAAGCAGAACCAGGCCTCCTGAAGCCAGCAGCACCACAATCGGCGCCACGCCCGCCAGGGCCGCGGCAAAGCACGCCATGCCGGCCAACGCCAGCAGCCGGCTTCGAAAGGCGGTTCGGCCAAGATTCCAAATCGCTTGCCCAACGATGGCCACCATCACAGGTTTGGCGCCGTAAAGCAACCCCTGCATTTGCGCCAGATTGCCAAAGTGGACGTAGGCCCAGGCGAGGCCAAGCGTGGCCAGCGAGGCGGGCAGAATGAAGCAAATGCCGGCCACCAGAAGGCCGAGCCAACCGGCCCGCGAATAGCCAAGCGCCATGGCCACCTGGGTCGACCCCGGACCGGGAAGCAGGTTGCAAGCTCCCACCAGGTCCAGAAACCGTTCCCGGCTTACCCATTTCCGGCGCTCGACACACTCCCGCTGCATCGAGACAAGATGCGCTGCGGGACCTCCAAAGGCAGTCAAGCCGAAAAACAGGAAGAGCCGGAGAAGATCCCCGGTCTTGCCGCGCTGGGATTTCGGATCCAAGGTGGGCATCGTTCCAGATCGTCCCCGCCGAGCAGGATCGGACAAATGAAGATTAGACAAAATTCCGGCAAATGCCCGGAGTCAAGTGCCGCTTTCCGCAACCTCTCAGAGCCCCTTGGATTGATACCAGTGCCTTCTGCGCCCCACCTTGAGCCCCGCTTCGATCAGGACTGCCAACGACCCGAACAGCATGCACAATTCAATCCGGGCCTCATGCAGAAAGCTCCACCAACCGTAATGTGGAAGGTTCGCCAGCGAAAATGGTCCCAGCGGGCGGCCCAAAAGAATGGGCAATTTGGTCGTGACCAAGGCCGACACCAAAACGGCCAGCATCAACAAAGCTGCGTCGCCGGCATACAGGTTCAGCATGATCGCCGCGCCGCTGGCGATTTCACATCCTCCCACCATGGGAGCCACGATATGTGGAAAAGGGATGCCGATCAGGGCGAACCGTCCTTCGCCCAACTCCTCGGGGCGCATGAACTTCAGAACACCTTCAATCAGAAACACCAAACCCACGATCACCCGAATCAGGATCATGGGAAGTTCTCGGCGCATGCGTGCCTCCCGGCGCTGGACTTTTCTTCTGAGAGCCTGTCCAGATTTCGGGCCAGGGCCGGCAGTTGAGCCAGATATGGAGAAAGCATACCTTAGGGGCCTCACGGTATGAATTGATGTTGAAATTTGCATCGTCATTCTGGAGATCGCAGCCGGCCTCCACCCGCCAGGACCGAACATTCGGATCCACCCCTTAAGCGCTGACCCAAACCGGGTCCACAAGTATCCGTCCGAGTTTTCGCGGCATTCCCAACAAAAAATGGACTCTGATACCTCCGCGCAAGCGCATGAACGTTCTTTTTGCTGCATTGCTTGATTCCGCCGGCTACTGCAATTGCAGCCCGGAAACCCACCTTCCCCGAGGGACGCCGCGAAGCTTCCATTCCCCTCCAAAAACATTCAAACGATTCCCGGATTCCTGTCCGTTGCGTAGAATTATCTCCGATTGGCGCATAATTAGAGACATCGAAGGCCCTCTTTGAGAGCGATTTTGGGGTCGAAAACGGGAAGAATTCCGAACCCACCCCTAGCCTCCCCTCCCCCCTGTTTAGCCGTACCCGACACAAAATAAACAAGTTACGCTGAAAATACCTGAAAACACGCGTTGAAAACAAAGGACTTACAGCAACTGAGGGGGCTCCGAAACTGCATCGAGTAGCGTCAGTATCCCAGCCTGAACACCTGTCTCGGCTAACCAGGCTGCGGAAAAGCTCGGAAAAGGCGGCCTGGTAACAGGGCACGGCTTGAGCCGTGCCGATAAGGCCAATAGAATGTGTGGGGCTTTACAGGTTGCGTAAAAACGCTTCTGGAAGGCTCGGTGCGTCAGGGCACGACCGGGGCACCGGGGACCCTCAGGGTCGGGGTCGCGTGCCGATAAGGCCAATAGAATGAGTGGGGCTTTAGCCCCCGAGGGATGCTTTCCTGGCTTTTTGAACCCCGAACAACACTTTTTTCCGCAGCCTGTTTAGCCCCTGGGCGACGTTTCCCAAGAGATTTCACCCATACAAGACCTTTTTCCGCGGCCCCTAAAGCAGCCCTTCGATGGCGGGGGCAATCTCCTTGGGGGCCGTCCAGGATGCGTACCGTCGCACGGGTTCGCCCTTCCGATCGCACAGAAATTTCGTGAAGTTCCACCGGATCTTTTCCATGCCAAGGAATCCGGGCCGGCGCTTTTTGAGAAATTGATACAACGGGTGGGCGTCAGCCCCGTTGACATCGATCTTCCCGAAAACCGGAAAGTCGACTCCGTAGTTCCTCTGGCAGAAAGCGCCGATCTCCGCATCCGGGCCAGGCTCCTGGGCGCCAAACTGGTTCGAAGGGAAGGCCAGCACTTCGAAGCCGCGGTCCTTGTACCGGCGATAAAGGTCCTCAAGCCCGCCGTATTGAGGCGTGAACCCGCAGCGGCTTGCGGTATTCACAATCAGCAGGACGCGCCCCTGGAACCGGGCAAGGGGAAACGGCTGCCCAGCGCTCTCTTGATTCAAGAGCGGAGCAGAAAAATCGAAAACCGATCCTGGCGACAATTGATTCAATGCAAAACCTCGATGCGGAGGATGTCCTGTGCGCCTTAGCTGCGTCTAAAGGGGATGCGACGAGCAGAGGCAAGGATGCAAAACGGATTTGGCCCGTGAACTTGCGCCTTCATCCGGCCGAGTCTCGGACCTGACCCGGCTGGTTCCGGTAGACTGTGGGATGAGCCCTATTGAGGGCCAACCCGAGTCCGCAGGGGCCAATCGCGGCAGGGAAATGGCGGGAAAGACACGGTTTCCGTGCCGACGGGCTGCCCAGTGGTTTGGGTAGTGTGCCTGCGGTCCAATATAATCAGTCTTTCTCTAAGGCAGAACCAGATTTTCAGCAGTGAGGGTGTGCATATTCTTCCCGTGAAGCCGAACTATGGACCGCACCAGTACCTGTGCTCGCCGGAGGGCTCCAGCCCGGTGAAGACAAAGCACATTTGCATCTCCCGGACCCCGCGGACCGCGAGCCGCCTGGCAAGCAACAACCGCCTGAAAGGGATGATGCTGTCACTGGCGCTGCTTTTTTCCGCCGGAACAGCCTTTGCCCAGCAGTCGCAGGTCATTGACCAAATTCGGGTTATCGGCAACCGCCGTATCCCGAAAGAAACCGTTCTCGCCCGTCTGTTTACCCACCCGGGCGACACCTACGACCCGATTTCCATCGAGCGCGATTTCAACTCTCTCTGGAACACCGGCTACTTCGAAAACCTGCGGATTGAGCGCGAAGATACCGAGAAGGGCATCATTCTGGACGTGTTCGTCCGGGAAAGACCCACGATTCGCGAGATCAATTACCACGGCCTCAATTCCGTCTCCGTGTCGGACGTCCTTGATCGCTTCAAGAAAGAAAAAGTCGGCATCTCGGTCGAAAGCCAGTACGATCCGGCCAAGATCTTGCGGGCCACGACCGTCCTCCGCGATATTCTTTCCGAGCACGGCCACCAGTTTGCCGTCGTCAAGCTGGACATCAAGGACATTCCCCCGGCCTCGGTCCAGGTGAACTTCAACGTGAAGGAAGGTCCCACCGTCAAAGTGGGCGAGATCCGTTTCACCGGGAACGAGCATATCGGCAGTCTGCCCTTGCGCCGTTCCATGAAGAACCTCAAGCCGATCGGCATTCCTTATTCGCTCATTTTCGAGAATCTCTTTTCGCAGACTTTCGATGCCTCGAAGCTCGAAGAAGATACCGAACGGGTGCGCCAGGCCTATCGCGACAAGGGCTATTACAACGCCGCGATTGAAGAGCCCAAGACACAGATCCGCGACGAAGGCGGCCTGAACCTGTTTACCTTCCGCCCCAACAAGGGCAAGCGCATCGACATTTTGATGCCCATTGAAGAGGGCGCCCGCTATCGCCTCGGTTCCATCACTTTCACCGGCAACAAGGCTATCGCCAACACCAGGGCTTTGCGCGCAACGTTTCCGTTGAAAGACGGCGACCTGTTCAACGCTACGCTCATGGGCAAGGGCCTTGAAAACCTGAAAAAGGCATACGGACAGAATGGCTATATCAACTTCGGCGCGATTCCCAAGCCGGTCTTCGACGAGCAGAAAAAGACCGTCTCGATGGATATCGATATCGACGAGGGCAAGCCGTTCTATGTGTCCAGAATCGAATTCCAGGGAAACACCATCACCCGCGACAAGGTCATCCGCCGCGAGTTGATGCTCGACGAGGGTTCGGTTTACAATTCCCAGCTTTGGGAATACAGCCTGCTTCGCCTCAACCAGCTCGAGTACTTCGAGCCCCTCAAGGTCGATCAGGACTCCGAAGCCCATCAGGATGCGGAAGCCGGCACGGTCGATCTGCTGCTGAAAGTCAAGGAAAAGGGCAAGAACTCAATCGGCCTGAATGGCGGCATCAGCGGCCTTTCCGGCGCCTTTCTCGGCGTCAACTACCAGACCAACAACTTCCTCGGCCTCGGTGAAACTCTGAGCCTGCAGGGCAACCTGGGCAATGTGAGCCGCCAGTTCACCTTTGGCTTCTCGCAGCCCTATGTGCGCAATCGCCCTGTGAACATTGGCTTCCAGGTCTTCAACACCAAGCAGGACTTCAACGCCGCGAAGAACTACCAGACCACCGCCGGTGCGTCGGCCAACATCTCCTCGGCGCAGCAGTCTCTGACTCAGAATTACAACCAGGCCTCGGTGGGCACAACCTGGTCGGTCAGCTATCCGCTCAAGCGGCACGCCTTTCAGCGCGTGGGCATGACCTATAACCTGTCCAAGTCGTCCATCACTGCGTTCAGCACCGCGTCGCAGACCTTCTTCCAGACCATCAGCTTCCGGTCCGGAATTCAGGGCTCCAACGCGCTGGCCGGCATCGTCACCAGTTCGGCATCCTTCAGCTACATCTACAACACCATCAACAACCCGATGAGGCCGCGCACCGGCAAGGAATACACGGCCGTCATGCAGATCGCAGGCCTCGGCGGCAACGTGCGCTACATCAGCCCGCTGGTGGCCTACAAGGAATTCATGCCGATGCATTACCTGATGCCTTCGGCAAACGGGCGCAACGTGTTGGGCCTGCGCGCGCAATTAGGCTATGTGCAGGGCTTTGGCGGCGATGTGGCGCCCCCAAACAATCGCTTCTTCTCCGGCGGTGAGGGCGAACTGCGCGGCTTCGATATTCGCGGAGCGACCCCTTACGGTTACGTACCCAACCGGACCACGGTGCAACTCACCAATCCGGATGGCTCCTGCGTTCCGCGCGACGTCAACAACCCGCAGGACAATCAATGCATCCAGGTGCCCTTGCCGGTCTATGGCGTGGCCTCCATCGGTGGCGATACGCACCTGACCACCAACGCCGAATACCGCATCCCGATTGCCGGCCCGGTAACGTTCTCGTTCTTCGACGATTTTGGCATCGACGTGGCACTGAACCATGGCCAGTTGAAGCAGAGTCCCGAGGGATTTGCGTCGTTGACCGCGCCGCTCTATGGATGCCCGGTTTACAACAACGGCGCCTGCCAGGGCGGAATCCCGGGATCGATGGTTGGTTTCGTGCAAAACATCCGGCCGATCTCCGGCACCAATTTCGTGCCACGCATGTCCACCGGCGCTGAGTTGGCGGTCATCATGCCGGTCATCAACGCTCCGTTCCGCCTCTACTATGCCTACAACCCGCTTCGCCTCTATGAACGCCCATTCTGCAACGACGTTCAAATCGGTGCCAACAAAGGAAGCTGTTCCGCGGAGTTGATCACGCGCGACCTCTTCCCGCCGGGCGGCGCTGGAGACTTCACTTACGCCGAAGCCATGGCAGGTTACGGATCGCGGTATCTGTTCCGCGAACCGCGCAAGACCTTCCGCCTGACGGTTTCCACAACGTTCTAAGCAAACTGCTTCCGCTGCAACAAAGGGCCGCTCCCCAGGAGCGGCCCTTTTCGTTCGATGCGCAGATTGTCTTGCTTCCCGCGAAATCTTGGGCTGCCGGAAGGTAACTTGACGCACTTGCCGGACTGGGGCAAACTGGCAGCCATGCAAACACTTGGACTGTCTGGAGAGACAAAGCGGCGAGACGGCTTTTTCAGAAGCATCTTCTGGCCAACCGTCGAGAATGCCTGGGACGTGGACTACCTGGGCCAGCAAGGCTTCTGGATCTGTTTGCTGATTGCGGGCTTCCAGTTTGGCTTCGCTCTGCTCACCGGGAGCCCATTGCTGATTGCTGTCGGCCTGCTGGCCGCAGTGCTCTACTTGGTTGGCGGCATGGGCGTGAGAGAAAAGAGCTGGCCCGCCGCAGCCATGATCTGTGCCTGCTACCTGCTACCTGCTGGAAACTCTTATTGCGATGATGGCGGGCTTGCTGCTTTCGCCCATGGGGGCCCTCAAGATCGTCTTCCTTGCCCTTCTCCTCTCCAATCTTCGCGCTACCTTTATCGCCTCGGAATGGAAGCCGGCCGCCGAAGGCGAAGACCAACCGCAGCGATTCAGCGACACTTGGCGCGACAAGTTGGTGGACTCGTTGCCGCCGCGACTGTGGCCGCCGGCAAGGATTCCCTTCTATGCGCTGGGAGCTTTTTGGCTCCTGTTAAGCCTGTTTGCCCTGGCCGGCGTCTTGCTGATGCGACTCGGGATTCTGCCAGTGCAAGGTCTTCATTAATTTGCGGCAACACGGCGCGGAACAGGCCCAAATAAGACCAAATGGCGGTTTAGCAGGTTTGACGCTCCTACCTGGCCCTCCTATAATCCATGCAGTTCCTGCTGACGTCTCCGCTAGCGTCTTTTCTTTCTTCGGCCATGCGTTGCATGGGTTTCTTGAAGGTTGGCGATATGGTTTCTCAGGAGGCACGGGCTTGCTCACGCGCTTCAACGCGGACGGCCACACAGGAATTCTGAAGGAGTTTTTGACTCACATGAAGCGTTCGTTCTTATTCGTAATCACACTGGCCTCGGGCTTGGTCCTGAGCGCAGCCGCCCAAACATCTCCTGCTCCCGCCCCACCCGCCAAAGTCGCCGTGATTGCCTTCCAGGCGGCCGTGGGTCAAACCAACGAGTTCCAGCGCAACTTTGCTGACTTGCAGAAGAAGTACGAGCCGCGCAAGTCCCAGCTCAAGGCCATGGCCGACGAAATCGATAGCCTCGAGAAGGCGCTTCAAGCGCAAGGCGACAAGCTGAGCGATGCGGAGCGCGCCAATCGCGCCAAGACCATCGACGACAAGAAAAAGCAGGCACAGCGCTTCCAGGAAGACGCGCAGGCCGATCTGCAGGGCGAGATGCAGGAGGTTTACAACGGCGTGGCCTCCAAGGTCTACGACGTTCTGGCCAGCTATGCCCAGCAGCAGGGCTATACCCTCATTGTGGATGGCAGCGGCAGCCAGCAGCAGGCCCCGGTCGTGCTCTATGCCGGACCTGGCACAGACATCACCAAGGCCGTCATCGAGGCCTATAACCTGAAATCCGGTGTTCCCGCTCCTCCGGCCCAGCCGGGCAGCGCAGCGCCCAAGGCCGCACCCAAGGCCCCAGCCGCACATTGATCTCGAACTGTCGCAAAACAAAAGACCCCGCATTGCGGGGTCTTTTGTTTTGCTCCTTTCCTTCAAAAAGGTATCCATCCGTGCCGCGCAAAGCGCCAATCGCTGGTTTGACGCCCCTAATCCGGCACTCCTATAATCCTCTATAGTTCCCGCTGACGTCTCCGTCCGCGTCTTTTCAGCTCTGCCCTTCCGGTAGCGCGCGCAACGAAAAGACCGTGAGGTTTCTCAGGAGGCACAGGCTCGGTCCCGCTAACAGGTGGAGAGCCGCAGAGAAAATCAGAAGGAGACTCCCGTTCAAATGAAGCTTTCGCTCGCTCTTGCCCTAACCCTTGCCTCCGGCATGGTTCTAAGCACTGCAGCCCAAACCGCCGCCGCCCAGGCTCCTGCCGGGCCCACCAAGATTGCCGTCATCGCCTTCCAGGTAGCCGTGGCGCAAACCAACGAAGGCCAGCGCAACTACGCCGACCTGCAAAAGAAGTATGCCCCCCGCGAAAGTCAGTTGAAAGCACTCAACGACGAGATCGTCAGCCTGACCAAGGAACTGCAGACCCAGGGCGACAAGCTCAGCGATTCCGAACGCGCAACCCGCGCCAAGGCCATCGACGAGAAGAAGAAGCTCCTTGATCGCTCCTCGGAAGATCTGAGGAACGACGGGAACCACGAGATCCAGGATATGTACAGCGCCGTGGCCTCAAAGGTGTATGACACTCTGTCGGCCTACGCACAGCAACAGGGCTATTCACTGGTGCTCGATATGGGCCAGCAGCAAAGCCCCGTGCTCTTTGTGAATCCCTCCACGGATATCACCAAGGCGGTCATCGACGCGTACAATCTGAAGTCGGGAGTTCCCGCACCACCGGCACAGCCTGCAGCTGCACCCAAGCCGCAAGCCGGCCACTAGAGCTCGGCGGAATCGGCCAAAAGGGGTCCCGCTTTGGCGGGGCCCCTTTGGCTTTTGGGGCAGGTCTGCTGAGACGGCAAAGTTTAGGCGAAGCTGTATCGGAGACAGTTTCCCGCCGTCCCGATTTTGTGGAAATCGCTGTGGATTACTCTGGCGCACTTTGAAGGAAAAACCCGCCATTGTCCCTTGACAAATACGGCCGTCTTCTGCCAGACACTGATAACTTGCTCTTTTTCACCTATATAGCGAAACGAAAATGGCGTTTTGCCAGTGCGCCCGCACGGAAAAGCCCCAGCTTTCGTTTCAGGGACTTTCCCACAATTCCGCATGAACGGACGATGACTATTCTGTGCTCTGGGTCACACACTGCAGGTTACTTCTGGGCGTCTTCGCCCACCCGCAGCACGGCCAGAAACGCTTCCTGCGGAATATCGACCTTCCCAATCCGCTTCATGCGCTTCTTGCCTTCCTTCTGCTTCTCAAGCAGTTTGCGCTTGCGCGAAATGTCGCCGCCGTAGCACTTGGCGAGTACATTCTTCCTGAGGGCCGCAACCGACTCCCGGGCGATGATCTTGGCTCCGATAGCGGCCTGGATCGCGACTTCGAATTGCTGTCGGGGAATAAGCTCGCGCATCTTCGAGACCAGCAGCTTGCCGCGCTCGTAGGCAAAGTCGCGATGCACGATAATCGACAGCGCGTCCACCGGCTCGCCGGAAACCAGAATGTCCATCTTGACCATCGGCGAGACCCATTCGCCGGCAAGCTGATAATCCAGCGAGGCATAGCCGCGGGAGATGGACTTGAGGCGATCGTAGAAATCCAGGACGATCTCGTTCAACGGCAGTTCGTACGTAATCATCACCCGAGTCGGCGTGACATATTCAAAATTCAACTGCTTGCCGCGCTTTTCCTCGACCAGTTTAAGGATTCCGCCTACGTACTCCTCGTTGGTGAGGATCTTGGCGGTGATCACCGGCTCGCGAATCTCGTCGATGTTGGTGGGCTCGGGCCAGCGGGAAGGGTTGTCGACCTCAACCACACTGCCATCTGTGAGCTTGATGTGATACCGGACCCCGGGTGCGGTGGTGATGAGATCCAGTTCGTACTCGCGCTCCAGCCGTTCCTGGATGATCTCCATGTGCAGCAGGCCGAGAAAGCCACAGCGAAATCCGAAACCGAGCGCCGCCGAGCTCTCTGGCTCAAAGAAGAACGAGGAGTCGTTGAGGCGGAGTTTCTCCAGCGCATCGCGAAGCAGCGTATGCTCGTGGGAATCCACGGTGTAGAGGCCCGCGAAGACCATGGGCTTGATGTCTTCAAAGCCCGGTAACTGTCCGGCTGCGGGGCGAGCTTCTTCGGTAACCGTGTCGCCGATCTTGGTGTCGCCTACGTTCTTGATGGTGGCGGCAAAGAACCCAACTTCACCGGCGGTGAGTTGACCGATCTCCACCGGCTTGGGCATAAGCACGCCCATCGACTCCACCTCGAACGACTTGCCGTTGGACATGAAGCGGATGCGCTGACCCTTGCGCAGAGTGCCCTGCATGACTCGTACGAGCACAATGACACCGCGGTAGGCATCGAACCAGGAATCGAAGATCAAAGCCTGCAGAGGGGCTTCAGGATCGCCCGTTGGGGGTGGCAAGCGGTTGACGATGGCTTCCAGCACATCGGCCACGCCTACACCCGTCTTGGCGCTCACGGCGATAGCGTCCGTAGCGTCCAGTCCTACTGCCTGCTCGATGGCTTCCTGCGTGCGCACAATGTCGGCCGAAGGCAGGTCGATCTTGTTGATCACGGGGATGATTTCAAGCCTGTGATTGATAGCCAGGTAGGCGTTGGCTAGGGTCTGAGCCTCCACACCTTGCGTAGCGTCCACCACCAGCAGCGCGCCTTCGCAGGAGGCCAGCGACCGCGACACCTCGTAGCTGAAGTCCACGTGCCCCGGAGTGTCGATGAGGTTGAGCTGATAGGTGTTGCCGTCCTTGGCCTTGTACATCATGCGTACGGCATGGGCCTTGATGGTGATGCCGCGTTCGCGCTCCAGGTCCATGTCGTCCAGGATCTGGGCTTGCATTTCACGGCCGGTCACTGAGCCGGTCAGTTCCAGCAGACGGTCGCTCAGCGTCGACTTTCCGTGGTCGATGTGGGCGATGATTGCGAAGTTTCGTAGGAAGCGTGCGTCCATGCGGGGTTGGCGAAAGAAGGCTATTTAAGCGGTCCTGCGCGCTTTGGCTCCATGGCATAGCTTATCATCGGCATAGTGTCTTCTGTGTCCGGGGTCAATCAATTCCTCATGGGTGTCAGTTTGAATCGTTTTCGTTTGCTAGGCTGCGCACTGCTGACCCTTTCTCTGGGTGGCTGCGATCCGACTCAACCCGCCACAACCACTCCGGCCGAAGCGCCGCAGGCGACTGCGCCCCAACTTGCTCCCCAGACGACTCCATCGACGCAGGTGGCCCCGGCATTGCCCGCGCCGCTTACCGCCGAACAGCAGCGGGTCCATGTTCTGATCCAGCAAGTTGAGGCTGCCTACAATCTCGGCGAACAGAACTATCGCAAAGGCGAATTGCTTGAGGCCAAGACGCAATTCGATCGCGCAGTAGATCTGATGTTGACCAGCGGCATCGACATCAAGAGCAATGCGCAACTACAGGAAGAATTCGACCACATCGTGGACGGGGTCAACGCGCTGGAGATGGAGGCGCTGAAGCAAGGCAACGGCTTTGCTCCCAAGGAGGAACCCACACCGGCAGAGGTAGCCGAAGATGTGACCTTTGAAGTGGATCCCAACATCGTGGCGAAAGCCCAAACAGAATTGGCAACCACAAAGTCGGATCTTCCTCTGGTGGTGAACGACTACGTGGCCGCCTACATCAATTTCTTCGCCAACACGCAGCGCGGCCACAACACGCTGCTGCACTCGTTCGAACGCGCCGGCCGCTACAAGGCGATGATTCAGCGCGTCATGGCGGAAGAAGGCGTGCCCCAGGATCTCATTTACCTGGCGGTGGCCGAATCGGGATTCAATCCGCGCGCCCAGAATGGCCACTCCGGCGCCGGCGGCATGTGGCAGTTCATGCCCCACGGCAACTACGGACTGGCGCGCACGGCCTACGTCGACGAGCGCTTCGACCCGGAAAAATCGACCCGCGCCTACGCGCGCTACATGAAGTTCATCTACGACCAGTTGGGCGACTGGTACCTGTCGATGGCCGGCTACGACTGGGGCTCCGGCAATGTGCAGCGCGCGGTGCAGAAGACCGGATACGCGGACTATTGGGAGCTCTACAAGCGCAACAATCTTCCTGCCGAAACCAAGGTGTACGTACCGGAAATTCTGGCCGCCATTATCATCGCCAATCATCCTACGCAATACGGATTCGATCAGTTGACGCTCGATCCGCCGGTGTTGACCGACACGGTAACCATCAACTACTCCGTCGATGTGCGGCTGGTTTCCGATATTGTGGGCGCGCCCGTCGATGAAGTGAAGGCGCTGAATCCAAGCTTGCTGCGCAGCGTCACCCCTCCGGACACAGCATTCGATTTGCATTTGCCTGCCGGCACTGCCACCCTCTTCGAACAGCGCATTGCCGCTGTACCTGAGCCCAAGCGCACGGGATGGCGCTATCGTCGCGTGGCCGCTGAAGACACACTGGCCTCGATCGCGCATGAGTTCCATGTGGCGGAAGCGGATCTGGCCGCGGCCAACCAACTGCACGCCAGCGATAGCATTCAAGGGGTCGAGGCGCTCGTGATTCCCGCTCCGCCCGCAGCCGAACCTGCGCATCTGCGCCTCTACACCACGCGCAAGGGCGATACTCTGGTGACCATTGCCGACCGCTTCGGCGTGTCGCTGACGCAATTGCGCAACTGGAACAAGATCGCAGGCATCAAGGTGGAAGCAGGCCGCCGCCTGCGCGTCGCAGATCCAGGCAGCGTCTCGCACGCGACCCGCGGTCATCGCCGCAGCGGCTCCGCAGACAATGCGCAAGCCGCGCATGAATCAAGCAAGGCACAGAGTTCCGCGAAGGAAACTTCTCCGCACGAGCCCGCGAAAAAAGGTCGCGCAACGACCGGGACAAGAGGAAAGGCGCACAGCGCCAAGTCCGCGTCCAGCACGGCGAAGAGCGCGCCATCGAATTCAAAGAATTCGAGCGCACAGAAACCGCGCGGCAAGCGAAAGCCATCGGGGAAAAAACAAAAGTAGACAAGTAACTCATTACGCACTTGTGTTTTGATGGCGTTTGCGTGCAAGCTATTGCTACAATGGCTTCCGCAAGCGGAGCAGGCGCTTCAGTTGCGCGAAGAGACAATCTAGAAGAACGCAGCGGCAAACCGCTGGAGGCAAACGGATGGAAGAAGAAGTAATCAAGATGTACGCGATGAGTGATGACAACCTCAAAGACGAGCCCGCAGAAGTAGACCCCGACCACGAAGAAGACTTCGAAGAAGACGATGAAGGCGAAACCTCCAGCGTGCTGACTTCCTCGGACGATGACGAGGCAGCGGCAGAAGAGGCAGATGCCGTGGTCGTTCCTGAGCCCGCATCCAAACCGGCCCGCAAGAAGGCCGCAACCAAGAAGACCGCTGCAAAGAAGGCACCCGCAGAAAAGAAGACACGGGCAGCGAAGAAGGCGCCCGCTGACGTAATCGTCCCACCACCACCTCCCGACACTGGCGCAGGCGGAGGCAAATCCGCGGTTGTGACCGTCGCAAAGAAAGCCAAGAAGGCGCTCGGGAAGAAGGCTGTCGCGGTCGCCAAGAAAGCCGCCAAGAAAGCCGAGAAGAAAGCCGCAAAGAAAGCGGCAAAGAAGTCCGCCGTAAAGAAGAGCAGTTCTGGCGCAACAGGCGGAAAGACCGCGGCCAAGAAAACCGCGGCCGGCAAGCGCGCCAGCAAACCCACCAAACGAGGTAAACCGTTGGCAGTTAAAAAAGCAGCAAAGAAGGCCCCCGCCAAAAAGGCAGCAGTGAAGAAAGCTATTGCCAAGAAGGCTCCGGCGAAGAAAGCCGTAGCGAAGAAAGCCCCCGCCAAGAAGACAGCAGCCAAGAAGGCCGTTGCCAAGAAGGCAGTGGCAAAGAAAGCACCCGCGAAAAAGGCAGTCGCGAAAAAGGCAGCAAAGGCAGTAGCTCCCAAGACTTCAGCCAAGAAGGCAGCGGCAAAGAAAGCCCCCGCCAAAAAGGCAGCAGCCAAGAAGGGCTCAACCAAGAAGGCAACAAAGTAGTCAAGGCAACAGGCAAACAAAGGCAAGCAAAAGAGCCCGGCAAAGCGCCGGGCTTTTTTGCGTCTGTACTCGAAGCAACCATCTACATCCCGTCAACCGGCGCGCAGAGCTGCTTCAGATGCCATTGCTGGTGGCTCAGATAGTCTTCAATGAGAAAGCGCAATGTCACCGGCGCATCGTCGCCGATAATGCACCTTGCGCCGAGCCGCTCGTCGGGAATCCGATCGACGACCGCTGCGAGAATCTCGTGCTCCACTTCCCACCAGTGCAGCACAGTGTCCCACGGTTGCTGAGCGTAGCCGTGCGCGGCAACCCATGCATCCTGCGCGTACTTCGGGCCTGCGTAACTGCCATCCGCAGCGGCACGCACAAAGCGCTGGCGGTTATTCGTCGCTGAATCCAGCAGGTGCCCCACAATTTGCTTGCGCGTCCATCCGCCTGCGCGCCACGGCCGATCGGCAAGTTCAACAGGCAAGTTGCGCAGAGCAGCGGCAATACTGTTCAATTCCGTGCGAAAGTTTCCTGCAACCTCAGTAGGCATTTCATTCTCCCGCTTGCAGTTCACCCTTGTTGGCGCCACGCAGATGCGGCCCCGTCACCGGGGCCGCATCGGTCGTTGGGCTCAAAGCGATCTACTTCTTCAGTTGCTCAATCGCTTCCAGCACTTCTTCGGAATGATGCTGCACTTCGACCTTGGTCCACACCTTCACGATCTTGCCCTGCGGATCGATCAGAAACGTGTTGCGGTTGGCGATGGTCATGGGCCCGAAGTGGCCCAGCGAGCCGTATTGATCCACCACTTTGTGTTCCGGGTCGGCGAGCAGGCGGAAGGTGAGCCCTTCTTTGGTGCAGAACTGCTTGTGGCTATCGGGCGTATCCACGCTCACTCCCAGAATCACTGCGTTCGCGGCGTCGAATTTCGACTGGTCACGCTGGAAGTTGTGCGCCTCGATGGTGCAGCCCGAGGTCATGTCTTTTGGATAAAAGTAGAGCACCACCCACTTGCCGCGGAAGGTGTCCAGCGAGATTTGTGAGCCATCCTGCGAGGGCAGCGTAAACCCGGGGGCCGATTGCCCCACGGACGGCATCGGTGAGTCGGCGGCATGGACTGTGACCAACGCAACCGCGAGCACCAGCATCGCGGTCAGAGCGAACAACAGCATCTTCTTCACGAAAAAACCTCCGAAAAGCAGGGACTAGGGGTTAAGGGTTAGGGAACAGCAAACCTGATCGAAAGCGGCATGGGGGAAACCTGCTCGCAATCAGTATAGTCGCGGACCGTCTATTCCCTATTCCCTAATGATGGCCGCCGAGAGGCCACGATGGCAATGCCTGCCTGCTGCGCGCGCACCAGCAGGGCTTCGCGGTCGAACAGCAGCGTACGTCCGGCCTCGACCGACAGGCAACTGGCCCCAGCGGCGATCATGGTTTCGATCGTGGCCATCCCGATGACCGGCACGTCGAAGCGCATGTCCTGCTGTGGCTTGGCGACCTTCACAACCGTCAGCCGTCGCTCCAGCGTCGAAGGGTCCCCACCGTCGTCCACCGATTGCATGAGCCGGCCCGCGCGCTCGATGGCGGCATCGGTGCCCTCCATCGCTTCCACAGCCACGCATGCCTGCGCCGCCACCACCACGGTCTGCCCGATGTCGAAGCCCGCCACGGCCTGCGCCACACCCAGACCATAGACGATGTTCTTGACTTCTTCCGCATCGGGAGCGCGCTCCGTCAGCACGCCCTCCTGCGCCAGCAACGGCTCAAGGAAAGCCGTGGAGCTGATCAGCTCAATGCCCTCGTCGCCCAGAACTTTGGCTACTGCTCCAAGCAACATGTCGGTGTTGCGCGTGCGCAGATTCAGCAACAGTTTGGCCAGCCGCCAATCGGGCCGGATGCTGCTGAAGATCTGCTTGTGCTTCACCTGGCCAGCCATAACGGCTTTTGAGACGCCTTCTTTGCGGAAGGTCTCGATGAGACGCGACAACTCGCCCAGCGAGAGCCAATGAACGGTGATCGTCGCATCGTTGGCCGCGCGCTCATCGATCTCCGCCTCGGTCTCTTCGCGAATGGCCGCGACCACAACCGCAAGCCCCTGCGCACGCGCCGCGTCTAGAAGCAGAAACGGGAACCGGCCGTTGCCGGCAATGAGGCCAAGCTTCATCGGAGCCATCCCAGGAGGAAATCCTGCGATTGGACGTCACGCGCCACGACGAATGCTCCCGGAGGGAGCGGCGATAATAGCCCAGGGTGGAGTTCGCCATGGCGGACGAAACCCTGGTAATGCAACCCAAGAATATTCAAAGCCCCGTAGGGGCGACCGAAACGGTGCATTCGAATTGCGGTACGATTCACTGCAGCCATGTCACACACCTATTGTTGCTCTCTGACTCATTGTGTCTTTTCCACCAAGGACCGCGCCAAGATCGTCGCCCCGGAGATCCAACCGCGGCTGTGGGCCTACATGGGCGGCATTGCGCGGGATCACGGCATGAAGGCTCTTGAGATCGGAGGAACAGAAGACCGTGTCCATCTTCTCCTGTCTCTGCCGTCGTCCATGCCGATCGCCACAGCCATGCGAGAAATCAAGAGCGTCTCGTCGCATTGGATGAACGGAGTCTGCATGATTGAGGGCTTCGAATGGCAGGAAGGTTATGGCGCCTTCTCCATCGGGCAGGCTCAGATCGGCGCCACAATTGCGTACATCGGGAACCAAAATGAGCATCATCGCAAAAGAGATTTCCAGACGGAGTTCATCGCCTTCTTGCAGAAACACCACATCGCCTACGACCCGCGTTACGTTTGGGGGTGAGGTTCGAACGACCCTCAGGGGCGGTCCGCATCGAATCGACCCGCGTTCCCAGGGGTCCGGCCGCTTCGGCGAACTCCACCCTGGGCTATTCTCGTATTCTCCTTTCGGGAGAGATGTGCTCGACAGAAACTGGACAGACCCGAATGTTTGCACGTCGCGCACATATCGCACCGACCCGCCAATTCTGCCTTGACAGGTTTTTCCCGCTTCAGCCATCGCCGGCTACTTGATAACCCCGCGATGGCTGCGTTCGACAAATGCGGCGACAATGGCCACATCGTCGCCTTCCATCTCTTTGATCTTCTCCAGGGCCTGCGCGGTGTTCAGCTTAGCCGCCAGAAGAAGGCGAAAAGCCTTGTGCAAGGTTTGCAGCCGCTCCGGCGAGAACCCCCGCCGCGCCAAACCCACCTTGTTGATGCCGAAGGCCTTGTTCTCGCGTCGCGACGAAGTCAGCGAGAACGGCAGCACATCCTGGGTTACTATGGTGCCTCCGCCAATGAAGGCATATTGGCCCACAGTGCACTGCTGGTGAACCGGGCAAAAGGCGCCCACCGTGGCGTAGTCCTCGATGTTCACATGTCCGGCCAGCGTCGCGGCATTGGCCAGAATGCAATGGCTCCCCACATGGCAGTCGTGGCCAATGTGCGCGCAGGTCATCAGCAGGCAATTGGAGCCTAAAGTTGTAACGCCGCCGCCGCCCACCGTGCCGCGGCTGATGGTCACGCTTTCACGAATGGTGTTGTCGTCGCCCAGAACGGTTTCAGTCGGCTCGCCGCCATATTTCAAATCTTGCGGCGCCACCCCGATCGAGCAAAACGGATAAAACCTGTTGCGCGCACCGATGCGGGTACGGCCGTCGAGCACTACATGGGAGATGAGAGTGCAATCCTCTCCCAGAATCACCTCGGGACCGATGGTGCAAAAGGGGCCGACGGTGCAGGATTCTGGGACGATCGCCCCGGACGCAATGACCGCGCTGGGATGAACGCTCACTGCATGGCCTCTTGGGGGGCCGCTGGCTGCTCCTCTGCCGCGGCAGGCACTTCCTTCTGCGTCTTGGGTACGATCGAACAGGTGAGGATTGCCTGGCAGGCCAACTTGCCTTCCACAAAGGCTTTCCCCTCCATCCGGCCGATTCGGCTCTTGAACGTCAGAACGTCGACCTCGATGCGCAGCTGATCTCCAGGCGTTACCGGGCGGCGGAACTTGGCCTTCTCGATGCCGGTGAAGACCGCCAGCTTCTTCTGGCGGTCGGGAATCTCGCTCATCATGATGATGGCTCCGGCCTGGGCCATGGCCTCAATCACCAGGACGCCGGGCATGATGGGATAGCCGGGGAAGTGGCCTTGAAAAAAGGGCTCGTTGAAGGAGACGTTCTTGATTGCCACAACGCGCTTCTTGTTCTCAAACTCAACGATCCGGTCAATCATCAGAAAGGGGTAACGGTGGGGCAGAAATTCCAGGATTTCCTGGATGTCAAACGTCATTCGCTGGCTCCAAAGGATGCAGAGGCAAGGCCTCTATGCACTCGTGAGGATTATAAACAAGCACGGTCCTCCCATGTCCCGCCGTGAGCTCTCCAAGCCGCTCAGCATCGCCTATTTCTTGATGCGGTGTTCTGCGGCGTCCACGCTCCAGAAATCTGCCGGGAGTTGCTGGTTATAGGTGACCTTCACCACAAAGTACTGCCGGATTATGTCGTCGTTCTTGAAGCGCGTAATGGTAAACGGCGTCGGGAAGCCGTCAAAGACGTGGTAGTCGTCGTACTCCTCGACGTCGAGGTTCTTGTTTTTGTAAACCGGATCGCGCCACTCGAAAGTGCGCCGAAGCGGCAAATGGGTTTGCGTATCCATCTGGATGGTAACGGCTTCGTTCTGTGCCGAGATCAAGGTCACCTGGTCGGCCAGATGACGTTCGGCCAACCGCTGGCCCTCGTAAACCACAATGGTCTTCGGATCGTTCAGCCACACCTTGATGGCGGTTTCGATGGAGTGATCGCGGCGGCGCAAATAGTCGTCTACCTGCTCCTGGGGAAGCGCCTTCTTGCCCTTGTAAGTCACTTCCCAGCCCTGCCGCCCGAGGTAGAACTGCAGCACGTCGCGGTGCTTGGTGTACTCGATGCGGTCCTGATCCGGCCATGCGTGAAAATCCCAATAAAGTGTTGTGCCTGAGTCGGGGTTGCCGTGATCGAAGCCTGCCAGGTGCCCCTCGCGCATCTGGTTCTTCATATTGAGCCAGGCCTGGCCGCCCAGCGCCTGCACCATGGCATCCAGCGCCGCGCGCGCCTGCTTGGCGTTCTGCGCCCCGGGATCTTCCGCCGTCTGGGCCACCAGCGATCCCGAACCCATCACCATCGCCACCACCAACATCAAAGCTCCACGCATCCTTCGTCTCTCCTCTTACCCCACTAACACCGCTCCGCCATTCACGTTCAGCACTTCGCCGGAGATGAAACCTGCCAGAGGAGTGCACAGAAACAACACCGGTCCCGCAATCTCTCGCGCCGTAGCCGGCCGCCCCAGCGGAATTCCAGCAGCGATGCGCGGCCCCAATTCCGGATCGTCCAATGCTGCTGCCGACATCTCCGTTTTGACCCAGCCCGGCGCGACGCAGTTCACGCGAATTCCGCGGGGAGCCAGCTCGCTCGACAGGCTCTTGGTGAGACTTATCAATGCACCTTTGGTCACGGCATAGTCGGCGTGATAGGCCTCGCCCCGCTGGCCTGCGGTGGAACTGATCAGTACGATGTGCCCGGCGCCATCGGTGTCTGTCTGAATTGCGGCCTGCCGGTCCATCTGTGCCACAGCCGCTTGCACCAGCCCAAAGACCGAATCCAGGTTCACGGCAAGAGTCTGCCGCCATTGCTCCCCGGCCATCTCCGCTATGGGAGCATCCTCTGGAGGCCAGATGCCATGATTGGCCACCAGCACATCGAGGCGTCCAAACGCTCGAACCGCTGAGGCTACCAGGGCGTGTCCATCCTCCGGACTGTTCAGTTCCTGCTGCAAGGCGATGCAGCGGTCGCCGCCTGGTCCGCCGCACTCGGCCGCCAGGGCCGCGGCCTGAGCCTGCGCTTTTCGATAGCTGAAGGCAACGTGCGCCCCCGCCCGAGCAAATAACCGAACCGTCTCTGCGCCAATGCCGCGAGACCCACCGGTGACGAGGGCGACCTTCCCCTCCAGAGACAACAAAACACCTGCCATACGGCTCACGCTATCGCAGCAAGCCGGAAAACCGCAAGCTCCCGGCCCTAATTGCTGTCATTGTTTGACGGCGGCGGCGGAGGCGCTTTGACCTTCACAAACACGGCAAGCACGCCTGGAGCGCTGGCCACCGTCGCTGTGCCGCAACGGTTGGGAGCGCCAAGCCCGTCGCGGCGGATCTGCTCCACGCTGAATGTGGGCGAGCCGGAATGACAAAGATGGCTCTTGGCCGCGGAAAGCTGCAAATAGGGAAGGTTCGCCATCTGATTCGATAGGCGGATTTCGCCGCGTGCGTCCGTAAAGGCTTCCTGACGCCATTGCCCTACCTGCAGATCGCGCTTGTCGTAGCCCCCGGTGAGATTCAGCCGGACATGGGGCAAAGGGTGTCCGTTGCCGGCATCGAGAACCCGAATGGTAATGGGCTGATTGTGCACCTCAGGGAAGGACTGGCCGGCAGCGCCCAAACAGGCTGCCAACTGCAGAGTTGCGGCGAACGAAACAGCGAGAAAACGAATCATTGGTTGCGCCCTGGTGCCATTATCGTCCCACCGGGCGCTCGGCTGAAGCCCTGAATGATATTGCGGCCGAAAGAACCACATTCAGATGGTTCGCAAGAGCCGAACCGGCAGGTAGATGATGGCGCTCACCAACTCCAACGCGCCGCCCACGGCAATGCCCACCAGCCGGAACGGCAGCAACAAAAGCCAAACCAGCGGATAAAGTATCAGTGCAACTAAAGCCAGCGGCCAGCACAACACCAGCAGAATGCAAAACAAGAGAAACTTCATCATCTGGTAAACTCCCTCGACTTCCGGCAGCTTCCGCCCTGCCTGCACATCCAAACGTACGCAGAAGCCGCCTATCCGGTTCCCCCTCAAGCCTTCTTGACCTTGGCCCGTTCTGCCAGCACCTTCTTCCGTTCGCGAATCGTCTTGTACCGCTCCTTTTCAGGCAGCGCCAGAATGGCCTTGGTGCGCTTGGGCAGCTTTTCGTAGATCAGCCCATGCGCCAACCGCAGTTCCTCTTCGATTTGCCGAGGCCGAAGCGCATCCCAGCGCTCCACAGTGACCCAATGGGCGCGGGCCAGATAAGGCGAGGCGCAGATGCCCTCGATTTCCAGCAGTTCGTGGAAGCGCGCGGCGCCGCAATGGAACCACAGCACACCCGTTCCGGTGCCATCCAGGTCGGTCATGGCAAACATCTTGCCCCCTATGTCCCGGTCCCCGACAAAGTAGACCAGATGGTGACCCCAGTTCAGGGTCTCGACGGCGTGTGGGAGCGACAGGCAAATTGCGCGAATACGCTCGTTGTCCATGGGCAGAGTGTATGCCGGAAGCAGTGCGAAGAAAACCAAAAATCGCAGTCAGGACGGCGTCCGTAACGCTCAAACCGCCTGCGTCTCTTCCGCGCTCCCCACCGCGGTCATCGGGCCGCACTTTCTCACCGCCTCGGTGAACTCGGTCACCACCTGCACAAACCGCTCCCCTTCGCTGGCCGAAACATAGTCGAAGCGGCAGCGTTCCGGCGCGATGCCCAGTTGCGTCAGATAGCGCGCCATCATGCGGTGCCGCTGCGAGGCACGATAGTTGCCTTCCTTGTAATGGCAGTCGCCCGGATGGCAGGCCAGCACCAGCACGCCGTCGGCCCCATTCTCCAGGGCATGAAGCACAAACTGCGGGTCGACCCTGCCGCTGCACATCACGCGCACAATGCGCACATTCGGCGGATAGGGCGTTTGCGACATGCCGGCTTTGTCGGCGCCCGCATAGGAGCACCAGTTGCACAGAAAGCCGACGATCTTGGGCTCGAAAGGTGTCATCGCAGCATAGCCTCAATTTCCGCAAGAATCTGGTCGTTGGTGAAGTGATTGCCGGTAATGGCGCCCGAAGGGCAGGCGGCCACGCACGTTCCGCAGCCATGGCAGAGCAGGGCATTGACCTCGGCGTTGCCATCCGCCTGGTGGGCAATGGCCTTGTAGGGGCACACCGCGCCGCAGATCTTGCACCCGGAACACTTGTCCGCGTCAACGCTGGCCGAGATGGGGTCGATCTCCAGCTTGCGGCCTTGCACCAGTTCCGACAGCACATACCCTGCTGCTGCCGTCCCCATGGTCAAAGCCTTCTGCAGGTCCATGGGGCCCTGGCACGTTCCGGCAAGATAAACGCCCTTGATCTTGCTCTGCGTCGAATGCAGGCGGCCGTTCAGCTCTTCCAGGAATCCCTGCTTGTCGCGCGTAACCTCAAGCATCTGGCCCAGCCCAATCGAGTCTTCCGCGGGAATCACGGCCGGGCAAAGCACCACCATATCCGCCGCAACTGAAATGGGTTCCCGTCCCGCTTGCTTCAGCGCCACCCTCTTCGCGCCGCCCTCCGCCACCACCGAAAGCTCCGCGATCTCCGCAAAGCGCGTGAACCCGCTGTCGGGATTGTTGGCGCAATGCTCGTACAAGGCGAACTCTTCCTTGCCAGGCATGACCAGCTCTTTGTAGAAGTGATGAATCTTCAAGCCCGGCAGTTTGCTGGTCAGCAGGTGGTTGAACTTGAACGCGTACTGGCAGCACACCCCCGAGCAATACGGGATATGGTTCCGGTCGAGGCTTCCCACGCAGTGAACAATGGCCACGCTCCTGGGCACGTCTCCGGCCCTGGTGGTCACCGTGCCGCCGCTCGGCCCGTTCGAGGCCAGCAGCCGCTCGAATTCCATGCTGGTATACACGTCGTCGAACTGCTTGTAGCCCAATGCGGGCAAATTGCTGCAGTCGTAGAGCGTTGCCCCAATGGCCACAACCACGGCGCCCACTTTCCGCTCGATCCGCTGCACGCTTTGATCGAACTGTACGGTCCCTTCCACCGGGCAAGCTTCCAGGCAAAGCTGGCAGGCTTCGCCCTTGCTTCGCACGCAGAGGCTGTTGTCGAGAAAAGGTACATTGGGCATCGCCCCGGCAAAGGGCAGCGCCATCGCGGTGCGCTGGTCCAGTCCGCAATTGAATTCGTTCGCCGTGGTCACGGGGCATACGGGAATGCACATCCCGCAGCCGATGCAATTGGTCTCATCCACAAAGCGCGGGGCTTGTTCGATGGTGGCGTTGAAGTTGCCCAGATACCCCGTGACGCCCACCAGGTGCGACAGGGTCAGCACCTCGATATTCTCGGCGTACTTGCCGTGAAAAATGTCGCCCAGCACCGGCTCCAGCATGCAAGGGCCGCACTCCATAGTGGGAAACAGTTCTTCGAACTTCACCGGCATCCCGCCCAGCACCGGCTGCTTTTCCACCAGCACCACCCGCCTGCCGGCTTCGGCCAGGGTCAGCGCCGCTTTCAGTCCGGCAGGTCCGCCGCCTATCACCAGCACGTTTGGTGAAGCCTCGATCTCGCCCGCCTGCAACGGCCGGTGCAAGGCCGCCCGCGCAACAGCGCCTTTGATGAGATGCGCCGCCTTGGCTGTGGCCTGTGCGCTGTCCGGCGTCACCCAGGCCACCTGTTCGCGGATGTTCACCATCTGCAGGAAGTAGGAATTCATGCCCGCGTGCTCCAACACCTGCCTGAATGCGCCTTCGTATTCGCGCGGAGAACAGGCCGCCACCACGACCCGGTCCGGCTTCTCTTCCAGCAGGTCCTGCTCGAGCCACTGCTTGCCGTCTTCGGCGCACAGGTAATCCACCTGCTTGATGTAAGCCAGGTCGGGCGTACCCAATAACTGGCTGCGTAGCGCTTCCAGAGGAATGCCGTCGCTGTTGATGGATCCGCATTTGCAGAAATAGACTGCCGTCTTCATGCGTTTTCTCTCGCTTTCGTCGCTTGCTGCAAAGCCCGCATCACGTGTTTCACCACGCGGGGCACGGCGCGATCGACGGCCGGCGTCATCTGCTCGCTGAAGGCCGTGACGTTGGCCGCTTCCACCGCCCAGATCTCGACCTCGGTGGGCAAATGCAAGCCCGCCATCCGTCCCAGCTCCATCGCTACAGCCAGATTTCCATCGTGTGTGGAGCAGGTATTTCTGGTGGGAAACAGCCCCGCCAGCGTCGGCGCATGAATCGTGCCCGGCCTTGCCCCCGGAGTCATCATCGAATCCACAATGATGGCCCGGTCGAAACCCGCCATCGCTTCCATCAGGCGCAACCCGCCGGCGTGCAGTTCCCGCACCGCGATGCCGCTCTCGGCCGGCAGCCGCAGGGCGACCTGCCGCGCCACCCGCAGCCCCACGCTGTCGTCGCTCAGTACCGGATTGCCCATCCCGATTACGATCGTAGCCATCGGTCTCTTCCTATTCATCCCGTCGCAGTGTCTGCAGCAAATCCGCTTTACCGTTGCGAAGATTCACCACCAGCGGCATGGTTCCCGGCAGCGAGTGCGTGGCGCACGACATGCACGGGTCGTAGAGCCGGAAGGCCATCTCGACGCGGTTCAGCAAACCCTCCGAAGCGATCCCGCCATGGATGAGTTCCCTGGCCGCCCTCTCCACGCTCATGGCCATGGCCGCGTGGTTGTTGGTGGTGCCCACAATCAGGTTCACGCCCACCAGAATCCCGTTGGCATCGGTGGTGTAGTGGTGCGTCAGTGTCCCCCGCGGCGCTTCCACGCTGCCGATGCCCACCCCGGTAATGGTTCCAATCTTGGCGCGCACGTCCGGGCTGGTAATCTCCGGGTCGGTAGCCAGTTCCAGCATGTGTTCCGAGGCGTAGAGCAGCTCGATCAGCCGCGCCCAATGCGTGGCCATGCGATGATGCACCGGCTGATAGCGTCCGTCGACCTTCTTCTTCCCAAACGCCTGGTAGAAGCGTTCGTACTCCTGCTGCGCCCGCGGCGTCGCGATGCCATCCGCAACATTCAGGCGCGCAAGCGGCGTGGCGCTATAGACGCCGCTGTCGGTGCCGTCGACAAATCCGTTCCATCCCTTGTCTTTGAGGTACGGGAACTTCATGTAGGTCCACGGCTCGACGCGCTCCGCAATGTGGCTCGCATATTCCGTCGAGTCGTACTTCAGAAACTCCCGCCCCTCGGGATCGACCACGCGGATCTTGCCGTCGTAGAGATTTAGGTGGTTCCGCTCGTCCACCGTGCCCATCGAGTAGGTGCGATGCAAATAGACATTGCCCTCGATAGTCTCCTTGTAAATCGGATTATTCAGCACAATCGCATCGAAGGTCTGCAAGGTGAAAAGCGCGAAATCGATGTTCTTGCGGGCGACGGCTTCAATCTGCGCGCGCTCGTCCTCGCTCAGCGGCTTGCTCCATCCGCCCGGCAGCGCCGCGGCGGGATGAATCTCCCGGCCTCCGATCGTCTTGATGACTTGGCCGTTTCTCGCCCGGCAGTCGATAACTTGCTTGCCGACGTCGAGACCTACCTTGCGGATGACGCCGAGAATGTTCCGCTCCGACGCCTTGGCGTCCGGGCCGACGATGAAATCGGGTCCACCGAGCGCGTAAAAGTGCGTGGTATGGTCGGATACAAAGAATGCCATGTAGAGCAATTCGCGCAGCTTGCGCGCAGCTTGCGGCGGAGGAGCCGAAAAAAGTTGGTCGAGCGCCTTCACCGCAGCCATCTGATGGGCCTCTGGGCACACCCCGCAGATGCGGCTGGTAATGTTTGGCATGTCTTCCGCGGGCCGGCCGACGCAAAATTGCTCGAACCCGCGCAACTCCGGCACTTGCAGGTAGGCATTGGCCACCTCGCCCTGCTCGTCCAGAAAGATCTCGATGCGCCCATGACCTTCAAGGCGGGTGATGGGATCGATGCTGATGCGCCTGCTCATTTCGCTCTCCTGCTGTTGCTTGTGCCCAACGTGTAACGGCTGAATGTCCCGGCCAGGTCCGGCAGCGTGTCCAGGATGGCGTCGGTCTTGTCGGCCGCGTCGGCTTCGCTCAGCCCGGCATAGGCGCCCACATCCAGCACTGAACCCACGGCTGCAATCATCTTGGCGCCCTGATGCAACACACCTTCCGGCGCACCGTAGCAGCCCGTGCAAGGCATGTTCACCTGGGGGCACAGCGCTCCGCATCCGTCCCGCGTGGCAACTCCCATGCAGACCAGCCCCTGCTCCAACAGGCAGGTCTCCCGATCCAGCTCAATCTCGTAGCTGCGATAGAACTTCTTCACGGCCTTGTCTTGCCGGGTCCGGGCGCACTCCTGGCACACCGTCGATCGGCCCC
>Ga0181520_10003192_pt1 | contig 29068 bp, 27 predicted proteins | sample PEATcosm2014_Bin_29_FD_132451 | JGI IMG/M metagenome (GOLD analysis project Ga0181520, IMG submission 132451) | Peatland microbial communities from MTU Mesocosm Facility, Houghton, MI, USA - PEATcosm2014_Bin02_30_metaG | ecosystem: Environmental > Terrestrial > Soil > Wetlands > Peat | place...
CCCGATCCTACCGGCGAATCGCCGATGACCACCGCAAGCCGCTCGCTCGCTACGGCGCTATTGAAAGCGCGCTTCGCAAGCGGCTTGCTCCCGCCGAGCTACACCACCAGATGGGACACGACCGCCTTCGGCCGTGCGCCCATGGGGCGTTCGAAGAACGCCCATTCTTTCGAACGGGCTATGGGCGCGCCCTTGACCGCCCCTCGGCCGCGGAAGAAGACGCTTGCATGAGGTCGATGGCGCGGCGGGTCGACGGCAGAGGCGGTGAGGCGTCCGCAGCAGGGGCGCAGCAAGAACATGAGAAAACGGAATTATGCAGCCGTAATGATCCTTGGCGAGGACAAGATAATATCTGATCGTGTGAACATGCTGTCGCACGGCGTCGCTGCTCTCTCTGCGGAGAGCAAATTCATCCGTGAATAAGATTCGGCCGTGCGTCAGCGCCGACCGGTCGACGGTTCGCGGCGCGCTATCTGCGTTGTTCCCCGGAGGAGGCAGACGTGACCAAGGCAAGCAAAGCAGACAAGAGCTACAAAAGCGTCAGACGTGTTCCGGACGACGGCGAAGTGCGTCGCGACGCGACGGAGTCCGTCAGAAGGGAAGACGCCTGGAAGGTCGACGGCGCGTCGGCGAAAGAGAAAGGAGAAACAAGGGAAAAGGACGACAAGAAATACAGTTATACCGATGAGCTAGTCCGCCTCCAGTTCGAGCTGATAAAACTGCAGGATTGGGTGCAGAAGCAAGGATTGAAGGTCGCCGTGATCTTTGAGGGGCGGGACGCCGCCGGCAAGGGCGGCGTCATCAAGCGGATTAGCGAAGTTCTGAATCCGCGCGTGTGCCGGATTGTCGCGCTAGGCACGCCCACGGAGCGCGAGCGCGGCCAGTGGTATTTCCAACGGTATGTCGCACAGCTCCCGGCCAGGGGAGAGATTATTTTGTTCGATCGCTCTTGGTACAATCGCGCCGGCGTCGAGCGTGTAATGGGCTTCTGCTCCGAGGAAGAATACGAAGAGTTCTTACGTTCCTGTCCGCTCTTCGAGGAGATGCTCCTAAAATCTGGTATTATCCTAATTAAATACTGGTTCTCTGTCAGTGACGAGGAGCAGGAACTCCGGTTCAAGGAAAGGATCGAGAATCCGATTAAGCGCTGGAAGCTCAGTCCCATGGACCTGAAATCACGCGAGCACTGGGTCGAATATTCTCGCGCGAAGGATATCATGTTGACTCGTACGGATACCGAACTCTCACCGTGGTATGTGGTCGACGCGGATAACAAGAAGAAAGCGCGGCTGAACTGCATTTCTCATCTGTTGACGAAAATTCCGTACAAGGAAATTGCTCCCGCTAAAGTCGTCCTTTCGCCGCGCCAGAAAGATACAGGCTATGTCAGGCCGCCCAAGGAAAGCCAGCGTTGGGTTCCTGAATTGTACTAGCGCTATGACTCAGACGGAAGTTACAGGGACCTTGGCGAGCTTGTCGAAGATGGATTTGGCGGAAGTGGTCCAGACGAAGGGCGTGGACGCCTTGTTGTGGGCGACGATGTGGCGGGCGATGGCGTCTTGCAGGTCGGCGACGGAGGCGAAGGCACCGCGCCAGATTCTTCGCCGCGTGATGGCGGAGAAGAAGTCCTCGACGGCGTTGAGCCAGGAGGCGGAGGTGGGCGTGAAGTGGAACATCCAGCGGGGATGATCGGCGAGCCATTTGCGGACCTCGGGCTGTTTGTGGGCGGCGTAGTTGTCGGCGATGGCATGGATGACCTTGCCGGCCGGCACAGCGCGCTCGACGGCGACAAGGAAGCGGATGAACTCCTTATGGCGATGGCGCTTCATGCAGCGCCCGATCACGGTTCCGTCGAGCACGTTGAGGGCGGCGAACAATGTCGTCACGCCGTTGCGCTTGTAGTCGTGGGTCATCGTTCCGCATTTGCCGGGCTTGAGCGGCAGGCCGGGTTGCGTGAGGTCGAGGGCTTGAATTTGGCTTTTCTCGTCGATCGAGACGACCACGGCGTGCTTGGGCGGGTCCATGTAGAGGCCGACGACGTCTTCGACCTTGGCTGCGAGATTGGGATCGCTGGAGCGCTTGAAGGTGCGAAGGCGATGCGGCTGCAACCGATGCGCCTCCCACAATCGTTGAACCGCGCGAAGCTGACGCCGACGGCTTTGGCCATGGCGCGCCCAGTCCAGTGGGTGGCTTCACCCGGCGGTTCGGAACAGGTCAGCTCCAAAATCTTGGCGACGACCTTGGCCGGAAGCGGCGCTCGCCCGGTTTGCGCCTCTTGCCGCGCGACAGGCCGTCGACGCCTTGCTTGGCGTAGCGCGTTTGCCAGCGCCAAACCGCCGGTCGGCTGACTCCAACCCGGCGAGCGACCTCCAACACCGGCAGGCGCTCGGCCGAGCAGAGGATGATTTGCGCCCGTTGGATATGCTTGAGCGGGCGATTGCGATCGGCGGCGATCGCCAGCAGACGCTCACAATCCTCGACCGGAGGAAGGATGGAGACGGTGTGCCATGCCGACAGACTCGCACATCCGTTGGCATCTGTGAATCCTGCGATTGTGTCAGAGCACTAGAACCCGAAGAAGCCCTTTCCCGCCGCCGCCAAGGCCGTCGACGTGTTTTCGCCGCGGCAAACGGTCGCGGCGAAGAGCAACGCTATCCGTGCGACGATTCTTTCGGAGGATCGAACTGGGATGGGCGAATAGATGCATACGTTCTCAGTCCTGGTAAAACCGTTTTTTGTTTCAATTAGTTTTGCCGCAACTATTACCATTGCGTCGGCGGGATGCGCTAATTATGAAGATGGCTCCTTAAATGTGCCTGCGCCTAGAGCTATATTATGCTACCGCAGCGTATGTGATAATACAACTTTATCGTATGAATGCGGAAACATGTTTGGCGCTTCGGCAGCGTATGCAAATGGATTGATGATAAAGTCAGATCATAATGGAACGATTTTTTATAATAAGTACCACCGTATGAATGGAGACGACTGGACCTGCGAACCGATAAGCCCTGGATCTTGTAATTTCTTTCCGCAAAGACAGGCACGTGATACTGTTCCCTTGGCGAGTGAATTGAACGGCCCTCAACTGCTAGCGTGCAAGTTCGATAATGGTCGCAATATTCAAGGCGTCGTTTTGTTTTTCAAATTAAAGCTACGAATTTGGTATGGAGACGGCGGCGGCGAAGAATGGGATGGCATAGATTTTTCAGCAAACCCAATTACGACGACGATGCACGGAGACCGCAGCCTCGTTCTTAGCGGCGATCTTAAGCATATTATCTTCAATGACAGCAACGAACACGCTTTTGGTGATTGTCAACCGCGGTCCGTATCTGGACAACCACTTTGGTGGTTCAATCCAATTCTAAAACAAGAATGGGAATATAATGCAAAACCATGATTGCCTTGATTCGAAGTATTGAAGCGGAATAAAGGGGGACTCAGCATTTGTCCCCAAAAAAGATGGCCCGACGAGGGAAAGTGGGGACAAGTTGCCGCCAATTTGCACCGCGCCCTGATTCGCTCGCTACAGGAAAAGGGCCGGCATGATGGGCGACCGCCTGGAAAGCACCGCGCCCAAATGGCCTACCGGCTGGCTCCCTGAGTCCCCCGTTTGCGGCCATCACGCGGCGGGGGACGAGCCTAGAAGGACGTAAGCTCTATTTCCAACTCGACATCAAGCGCGAGTTGGAGGTTTTCCCGTCTCAAGCGAATCGTCCTCAGACGTTCGCCCAGCCCGCTCGCCAAGCGCAGCCGCGAGCTTGTCGGCCGCCTCGCCGAACACAAAAGCGATGCTCCGGTATCGCGCGCCCCCTACTCCTCGCTCCGCTCGCTCGTCCCCGCCTGCCCCTTCGGCGCGATCGCCGCGTCGAGCGCCTGCGCCGGCTGGCCGGAATCGCGAAAGCGGTTGACGATCGGGTAGCGGCGGTCGCAGCCGAAGTTCTTCACGCCGACTTTCACCCCCGGCGCCGACTGGCGGCGCTTGTATTCGGCGAGATAGAGCAGCCGCTCGACTTTGCGCGTCGTCTCGGGGTCGAAGCCCTCGGCGACGATGTCGGCGAGCCGAATCTCCTTCTCCACCAGACGGTAGAGGATGGCGTCGAGCACCGGGTAGGGCGGCAGCGAATCCTCGTCCTTCTGGTTCTCGCTGAGCTCCGCCGAGGGCGGCCGGGCGATGATCTCGGCGTTACGATGACAGTGCATTTAATTGTATTGAGACAGGTGGGGGATGACGACAAAGGCAAAGCGAGCCATGGAGGCGAGGACGCCAACGATGGGCGGGCGCGTCAATTAAATGCCCTGTCGCCGTAACCCCGTAACGGCCGTTGTCCTGTTGCGCGCGGTTCGAATTCAGGGTCGCGCTGGTCCACTCGATTCTGCTTCCGTCAACCGTCGCTGCGCCCTCATCGGTCGTCTTGAAGCGCCTTTTCTTCGTCCCGCTTCACTTTTCTCTCCCGCTCGACTTCCATCGGTTCGTCACCGAGCGGCGCGAAGCGGTCGGGACGCCAACTGTGCTCGATGCGCAGGCCGTAGCACACGTGGACCTCGCCATAGATGCCCTCGACAAGGACGCCGACCACGACGCGGCCGCCGGAATAGGTGTTGATCACTTCGCGGATGGTGTAAGTCATTGAGAATGTGAGCCGACCGCCGCACTCGCGCACGACGCGCTGGTCCTGGCCGGCGTCGTCGATGCAGATGACCTTCTGGCCTGCGTAGAAGCCTTCCATCCTATTCTCCTTTGCCTGCCTCCGCGGGCGCCGGCGGGCAGACCTGCGAGGGGAAGAACGAGCCCCCTTCGTTTCTTCTCTCGCGGGCTCGCCGTCGACGGGCGCCGGCGGTGGTCGCGTGGCCCCAGGCATCATATGCAACCGTCATGCCAGCTATCCCTCCTTCACACCGAACCGTCGGGCGAGCCGCGGCAGACCTGGGGTTGCGGCGACAGGGTTACGATGACGGTGCATTTAATCGTATTGGGACAAGCGAGGGGTGACGACAAAAGCAAAGCGAGCCATGGAGGCAAGGCCACCAACGATGGGCGGGCGCGGCCGTTATATGCACTGTCACCGTAATGGAGCGTCGTCTTCTCGCGCGCCTCAGCCCGGCGCGGCGGGCGTTGCGATGGTTTGAACTCCACAGCCAAGCGCGCCGCTCCATCGCGGCGCGGCGGCGGCAACGCCGCCGGCGCGAACGCCGGCGGCTTGGCCTTCTGGTCAGTTGGCGAGTTTGATCGCCGTCGCGTCCCTCGTCTTGCCGCAGCGGGCTATCGAAGAAGCCGCCCGTTCACGGGACGCAACAGAATCGGAACGCAAACGTTGTTCGCTTTCTCAACATCCTGGCAGACGTTGCCCGAGCGGGCTCAGGTGTTCGACAAGCTGCTCGCCAACAGTGTAGTTCGGAAATGTGACGCCCTTCGCGAGGTTGGAGGTCGTGTCATTGACCAGCGTGACCATGTCGTTCGCCGAGTTGAGGCTGTTGACGACCCCGGTCGCTTCGGCCGCGTAGGCCGAACCCGCGACGCCAATAACAAAGGCCGCCGCAGCGGCGCCAAAAAGAATGCGCATCATAAATCTCCACAGTTATGACGTTTGACGAAGTCTGTCAGCCGCGCCGCGAAGTCGCTATGCGCAGGCCTTGGTAAACATTAAGCATTATAGTGTGACCAGCGTGTGGCGATGCGCATCGAAAAGTTGCAACAATTTTCGGCAGCATTGCAACAATTGGCGGCATAAAGCCTACAACTTTAGACCAACACGCAATAGTCTGGTCAAACGGTCGCCGCGATTTCGCTGGTCGGCGACGATGACGGCGCTCGTCGTCGACCAGAGCTCGACCCTGCCGCCGCCTCGCCCTCGATCGCCGCAAGGCCGGGCGCTCGCTCGCCAATCTCGCGCGCCGGCCGACCGGCGCGCTGCTTGTCGGGCGGGCAGCGGCTCATCTGCGGCAGGACGGCGCGCCAACCGTCGAACTCGCGGGCGTCCCAAGGCGCGCTCGCCGAGCCGCGCGCGCGGGCGAGACGAAAGGGCGCCGCCCCCGCGCCCTTACTCCTCAAACCGCTCGCTCGTCCCCGCTTGCCCCTTTGGCGCGATCGAGGCGTCGGGGGCTTGCAACGGCGAACCGGAATCGCGGAAGCGGTTGACGATCGGGTAGCGGCGGTCGCGGCCGAAGTTCTTCACGCCGACCTTCACCCCCGGCGCCGACTGCCGGCGCTTGTATTCGGCGAGATAGAGCAGCCGCTCGACCTTCCGCGCCGTCTCGGAGTCGAAGCCCTCGGCGACGATGTCGGCGAGCCGCATCTCCTTCTCCACCAGGCGGTACAGAATAGCGTCGAGCACCGGGTAGGGCGGCAGCGAATCCTCGTCCTTCTGGTTCTCGCTGAGCTCGGCCGAGGGCGGCCGGGCGATGACGTCGGGCGGGATGACGACGCCGTCGGGCCCGCGCGCGCCGATCGGCTTCCACCGGTTGCGCAGCGTCGCCAGGCGGAACACCTCCATCTTGTAGAGGTCCTTGATCGGGTTGAAGCCGCCGTTCATGTCGCCGTAGAGCGTCGCGTAGCCGACCGACAGCTCCGACTTGTTGCCGGTGGTGACCACCATCGCGCCGAACTTGTTGGAAATCGACATCAGCATGAGGCCGCGGGCGCGGCTCTGGATGTTCTCCTCGGTGACATCGCGCGGCTTGCCGGCGAACAGCGGCTTGAGCGCGCGCTCGGTCGCCTCGACGACCTCGGCGATCGGGACCACGTCGTAGCGGATCCCCAGCGCCTCGGCGCAGGCCGCCGCGTCGCGCAGCGATTGCGCCGAGGTGAAGCGATAGGGCAGCATCACCGCATGGACGCGCGCCGGCCCAAGCGCGTCGACCGCCATCGTCGCGCACAAGGCCGAGTCGACGCCGCCCGACAGGCCGAGGGTCACGCCGGGGAAGCGGTTGTTGTCGACATAGTCGCGCAAGCCCAGCACGCAGGCGGCGTAGTCGCCTTCGTCGCTCTGCTCCACCGCTTCGTCAGGCCCCTCGACGCAGCGCCACCCTTTCGGCCCACGCTCCCACACGGTGCGCACGACACAGGCGCGGAAGGTCGGCAGTTGGACAGCGACCTCGCCGTCGGGGTTGAGCGCGAACGAGCCGCCCTCGAACACCAGCTCGTCCTGGCCGCCGACCTCGTTCAAGTAGATCAGCGGCAGGCCGCTCTCGGCGACGCGCGCGGCCGCGACCTCGAGCCGGACGGCAAGCTTGTCGCGCTCGTAGGGCGAAGCGTTGGGCGCGAGCAGGATCTCGCCGCCAGTCTCGAGGATGCACTCGACCGGATCGGGCGTCCAGATGTCCTCGCAGATCGGCACGCCGATGCGCACGCCGCGGAAGGCGACCGGCCCCGGCGCCGGGCCGGGCTTGAACACGCGCTTCTCGTCGAACACGCCGTAGTTGGGCAGGTCGACCTTGAAGCGGACGGCGTCGATGCGGCCGCCGTCGAGCAGAGCCGCGGCGTTGTAGAGCTGGCCGTCCTCGACCCAGGGCAGGCCGATGAGCACGGCCGGCCCGCCGTCGGCGGTGTCGCGCGCCAACGCCTCGCAGGCGGCGCGGCACGCTTCCTGAAAGGCGGGCTTCAGCACCAAGTCCTCGGGCGGATAGCCGGCGAGATAGAGCTCCGGCGTCATCATCAGGTCGGCGCCGAAGACGGCGGCCTCGGCGCGCGCCTGGCGCAGCCGTTTCAGGTTGCCGTCGATGTCGCCGACGATGGAGGGGATCTGCGCGAGCGCGATGACGAGGCGGTCTACGGGAGCGGGCATGGGGCCATTTTGCGCGAGGCGGGCGCGCAGCGCAATCGGGGGCCTGGCGCGGAAACGCCGTTCGAGCCGGCGCCCAGTCACGAGCGGAGGCGAACCTCCGCCGTCGCCCTCTGTCGACGCCGGCCCTTTCGCCGACTGAATTGCGGCTTGTATGAACGACGCGAATCGGCGCGTTGCCTCCTTTCACGCTCCGGAGCTCGTATTGGCGAGCATACTCACAGACAAGGAGACGAATGCACCGCCCCAGCGCGCGCAAGGCGGCGAGCGAGCGGAGGCGCTCTCCGACGCCGGTGCCTACCTGCTTGCGCTCGAGGACATCAGCCGTCGGCGGCCGTTCAGAGGCGCGACCACCGACGAGATCATGGCGATGACGCGGGGCCGCCCTACTCCGCCGCCTCCACCGGCCTCGCCGGCTGGGCGAGGCGGTCGCGCTTGATCAGCTCGGCCACCAGGAAAGCGACCTCGATCGCCTGCTCGGCGTTGAGCCGCGGGTCGCAATAGGTGTGGTAGCGGTTGCGCAGGTCATCTTCCGAGATCGCCCGCGCGCCGCCGGTGCATTCGGTGACGTCCTTGCCGGTCATCTCCAGATGCACGCCGCCGGCGTAGGCCCCTTCGGCCTTGCAGATGGCGAAGAACGAGCGGATCTCGGCGGCGATGCGGTCGGTCGGCCGGGTCTTGTAGCCCGAAGCGGTCTTGATCGTGTTGCCGTGCATCGGGTCGCAGACCCACAGGACGCGGCGCCCTTCGCGCTTGACCGCGCGGATCAGCGCCGGCAGCGCCGTCTCGATCCTGTCGGCGCCGAAGCGGCAGATGAGCGACAGCCGCCCCGGCTCCTGGCTCGGATCGAGCGCGTCGATCAGGCGCGCAAGCTCGTCGGTGGCGATCGACGGGCCGCATTTCAGGCCGATCGGGTTCCTCACGCCGCGGCAGTATTCGACATGCGCGCCGTCGAGCTGGCGGGTGCGGTCGCCGATCCAAACCATGTGGCCGGAGGTCGCATAATAGTCGCCCGAGGTCGAATCGAGCCGGGTCATCGCCTGCTCGTAGCCGAGCAGCAGCGCCTCGTGCGAGGTGTAGAAGTCGGTGGCGCGCAGCTCCGGATTGGCTTCCGAGTCAAGGCCGATGGCGCGCATGAAGGCGAGCGTCTCGGTGATGCGGTTGGCGACGCCCTGGTAGCGCTCCGATTGCGGGCTGTCCTGGACGAAGCCGAGCATCCAGCGATGGACGTTCTCGAGGTTGGCGTAGCCGCCGGTGGCGAAGGCGCGCAGCAAGTTAAGCGTCGCCGCCGACTGGCGATAGGCGTCCAATTGCCGGCGCGGATCGGGGGCGCGCGCCGGCGCGTTGAACTCGATGTCGTTGACGATGTCGCCGCGGTAGGCGGGCAGCGTCACGCCGTCGATTGTCTCGGCGTCCTTCGAGCGCGGCTTGGCGAACTGGCCGGCGATCCGCCCGACCTTGACGATCGGAGAAGCCGCCGCAAAGGTCAGCACCACCGCCATCTGCAGCAAGACGCGGAAGAAGTCGCGGATGTTGTCGGCCGAATGCTCGCCGAAGCTCTCGGCGCAGTCGCCCCCCTGCAGCAGGAACGCTTCGCCGGCCTGCGCCTTGGCGAGCGCGGCCTTCAGCTTGCGCGCCTCGCCGGCGAAGACGAGCGGCGGATAGCCGGCGAGCTGGCGCTCGACCTCGGCGAGCGCGGCGGCGTCCGAGTAGACCGGCGCCTGCGCGATCGGTTTGGTTCTCCAGCTGTCCGGCGTCCAGCGGCTAGGAGGCATGGCATCGGGCCTTTGACTCAGCACTTCCTGCGCGCCGCGGCCGGCCCAAGGCCGCCCGCGAGCGAGCGCCGTCTATATAGGATCGGGAGCGCGTTGGCGATACGGCGGTTTTGCGGCCGCCGGCGCTCAGGCGGCTGGCGCGGCGCGCGCGCCGCGGGCGCTGCGCCATTCGGCGAAGCGCTGCAGGAGGACGAACAACGACGGCGTGAACAGCACCGCCAGGCAGGTCGAGGCGAGCATCCCCGAGAACACGGTGACGCCGATCGAGGCGCGCGCGTTGGCGCCGGCGCCGGTCGCCAGCACCAGCGGGACCACGCCTAGGATGAAGGCGAGCGACGTCATCACGATGGGGCGGAAGCGGGCGCGCGCCGCCTCCACCGCGGCCTCGGCGACCGGCCGCCCCTGCGCGCGCAGCTCGCGCGCCACCTCGACGATCAGGATCGCGTTCTTGGCCGATAGCGCGATCAACAGCACCAGCCCGATCTGGATGTAGAGGTTGTTGTCGAGGCCGAGCCAGCTCAGCGCCAGCGCCGGCCCGACCAGCGACACCGGCACTGCGAAGATCACCGCCAGCGGCAGGATCCAGCTCTCGTACTGGCCGGCCAGCACCAGGTAGACCAGCAGCAGCGCCATCGCGAACACGGCGTACATCTGGTTGCCGACCAACTTTTCCTGATACGACATCGCGGTCCAGTCGTAACCAACGCGCGGCGGCATGGTGCGGAGCGCGATCTCCTCCATCAGCCGCTCCGCCTGGCCGGTCGAATAGCCGCGCGCCGGCATGCCGACGATTCCCGCCGTGGGGTGGAGGTTGTAGAGGCTGATCAGCGACGGGCCGACCGTCGCCGCGACGTCGACGACGGCGCCGAGCGGAACCATCTTGCCGACGGCGCTGCGGACCCACAGGCCGCGGATGTCCTCGGGCCTCAGTCGGAAGGGCCAATCGGCCTGCACGAACACCTTGAAGGTGCGTCCGAACTTGGTGAACTGGTTGACGTAGGTCGACCCGAGATAGCCGGCGAGGGCGGAAAACGCCTGGTCGACGCCCACTTGCATCGACTGCGCCTTCACTCGGTCGACGTCGACGGCGTATTGCGGCGAGGCGGCGCGGAACGACGAACTGACGAAGCCGATCGTCGATTGCGCGCCGGCGCCGGCGAGGATGGCGTCGACCACGCGCTGCAGCTTGGCGAAGTCGAGACTGTTGTCGAGCATCTCGATTTGCATCGAGAAGCCGGCGGCGGAACCGATGCCTTGGATCGGCGGCGGCGGCAGCACGCGCACGCTCGCTTCCTCCACCGGGGCGACGGCGCGGCCGAGGCTCTGCAGCATCGGCAGCAGGCTGAGCTTCTTGCCGCGCTCCGCCCAGTCCTTGAGAATAATGTAGGCGACGCCGGCGTTGGCGAGCGAGGCGTTGCCGTCGAGCGCCGACATGCCGGCGATGGTGACGACCTTGTCGACGCCGGGCGTCTTGCTCACCAACGCCTGCACCCGGTCGAGCGTCTGCTGCGTGCGATCGAGCGAGGCGCCGTCGGGCAGTTGCACCGTCGCCAACATGTAGCCCTGGTCCTCGATCGGGATGAAGCCGGTCGGGATATGAGCGAAGGCGTAAAGCGCGCCGGCGGCGATCGCCAGCGCGACCGCGGCCATCGCGCCCGCGTGGCGCGTCAGCCGCGCCATCAGGGCCGCATACGCCCGCTCGAGCCGCACGTAGCCGGCGTCGAAGCCGCGGCAGAGGAAGTTGCGCTTCTCGACCGGAACCGACGGCCTCAGCCATAGCGCGCATTGGGTCGGCTTCAGCGTCGCGGCGTTGATCGCGCTGATTAGCGCCGTCGAAGCGATCACCAGCGCGAACTGGGCGTACATGCGCCCGGTCAGGCCGGGCAGGAACGCCGCCGGCAGGAACACCGACAACAAAACCAGCGTGATGCCGACGATCGGGCCCATCAGCGCCCCCATCGCCGCGATCGCCGCCTCCCGGCCGGTCATCCCCTGGTCCATGTTGTGGGCCGCGCCCTCGACGACGATGATCGCGTCGTCGACGACGATGCCGATCGCCAGCACGATGGCGAACAGGGTGGCGAAATTGACCGTGAACCCGAGCGCCGCCATCGCCGCGAAGGCGCCGATGATGGTGACCGGCACCGTGGTCGCCGGAACCAGCATCGCGCGCCAATCCTGCAGGAAGATCAGGATCACCGCCAGCACCAGGATCGCCGCTTCGACCAGCGTCTTGTAGACCTCGTCGATCGAGGCCTTCACGAACGTCGTCGTGTCGAAGGGAATGTCGTAGACGAGGCCCTGGGGAAAGCTCTTGGCGAGCTCGGTTATCCGCGCCTTCACCTCGCTGGCGACGCCGAGGGCGTTGGCGCCGGGCGAAAGGAAGATGGCGAGGCCGGCCGCCGGCTTGCCGTCGAGCGCGAAGATCTGTCCGTAGGTCTGGGCGCCGAGCTCGACGCGGCCGACGTCGCGGATGCGGGTGATCTGGCCGTTGGCGCCGACCTTGACGATGACGTCGGCGAACTCGGCGGGATCGTCGAGCTGGCCGGCGACGTCGAGCGTGTACTGGAACGCCGTCCCTTTCGGCGCCGGGGGCGCGCCGATCTGGCCGGGCGTCGCCTGCTCGTTCTGCTGCTGCAGGCTGGCGACGACGTCCTGCACGTTGAGGCCGCGCGCCTGCATCTTGTCGGGATCGAGCCACACCCGCATCGCGTAGGCGCCCGCGCCGAACACGTTGACGTTGCCGACGCCCGGCAGGCGGGAGATGTCGTCCTTGAGGTTGATGGTGGCGTAATTGGCGAGATAAAGGCTGTTGAAGCGCGCGTCGGGCGAGGAGAGCGCGACGATCTGCAGAATCGAGGTCGACGTCTTCTGCACCGTCACGCCCTGGGCCTGCACCGCCTGGGGCAGCGACGACAGCGCGCTCGCCACCCGGTTCTGCACCAGCACCTGCGCGAAGTTGACGTCGGTGCCGATCTTGAACGTCACCGTCAGCGTGTAGGCGCCGTCGGCGGAGGCGTAGGACTGCATGTACAGCATGCCCTCGACGCCGTTGACCTGCTGCTCGATCGGCAGCGCGACGGTGTTGATCAGGGTCTGCGGGCTGGCGCCGGCGTAGCGCGTGGTCACCTGGACCGTCGGCGGCGTCACCTCGGGATATTGCGCGACCGGCAGACTGAACATCGCCGCAGCGCCGATCACCACGATCAGCACCGCGATCACGTTCGACAGAACGGGCCGCTCGATGAAGAATTTCGAGAACATTTGCGGCGCGCTACTTTGCGCCGGCGTCGGCGGGCGACGCGTCGGCGGGCGGGGCGGGTTTCGGCGTCACTTTCTGGCCCGGGATCGCGCGCTGAACCCCGTCGACGATCACCTGGTCGTCGGCCTCGATTCCCTTCTCGATCACCCGCAGCGCGCCTTCGAGCGGGCCGATCTCGACCGGGCGCTGCTCGACGACGCCGTCCTGGCGGACGACCAGCAGATAACGGCCGCTCTGGTCGCTCCCGAGCGCGGCGTCGGGCGCTAGCAGCGCGTTCGGCTCGTGGTCGACCGGCACGCGCACGCGCACGAACATGCCTGGCAGCAGCGCGCGGTCGGCGTTGGCGAAGATCGCCCGCGCGGTCAGCGCGCCGGTCGATTGGTCGACGGCCGGCGAAGCGTAGTCGAGCGCGCCGCGACGCGGATAGCCGTTTTCGTTCTGCAGGCCGATCTCGACCGGAACCTTCGACAGATCCGTCACGGTGATCCCGCGCCGCCGCATCTCGGCGCGAATGCGCAGCACGTCGCGCTCGCTGACGCTGAAGTTCACGTAGATCGGGTCGAGCTGCACGATGGTGGCGAGCGTCGCCGGCGAACCGGTGGCCCCGACGTAGTCGCCGACCGAGACCTGGCGGGCGGTGACGATGCCGTCGAACGGCGCCGCCACATGGGCGTAGTCGACGTTGATCGCCGCGAGCTTGGTGTTGACCTGGGCTTGCTGCAGCGCGCTCTGCGCGTTGTCGCGGGTGGCGGTGGCGCTGTCGAGGGTCGCCTTCGACACCGAGGCGCTGGCGACGAGCTTGGACTGGCGGTCGTAATCGAGCTGCGCCTGCGTCAGCGTGGCCTGGGCGGCCGCTTCGGCGGCCTGCGCCTGCTGCAGCTTGAGGTCGTAAGGGCCGGGCTCGATGACGAACAGCGCCTTGCCTTTCTCGACCCGGTCGCCGTCCTGATAGTTGACGCTGTCGACGAAGCCGGGCACGCGCGCGACCAGATCGGCCGAGTTGACAGCGGCGCAGTTGCCAGTGGCTTCGAGATAATCGGTGACGTCGCGCGCGATCGGCTTGGCGGTCGTCACCTCGGGCGGCGGCGGCGCGACGTAGACGTTCTTCTGCTCGCAACCGGGCAATGTCGCCAGCGCCGCCAAGGCGGCCACGATCGCCAGCCCCGCAGGCGCTCGACGGTCGTGCGCGCCGTCCGCGCCGCCTCCCGGGTTTGGGCCGGCAGGGGTTCCAATTTCGCCGGCCATCAGTGCGTTCCTCAGTTGCATCCGCGCCCCGCGCTGACCCCGCCTGCGACGCACGCGCCACGACATCGGATTCAGCGCGAGGGAAAGCGCGCTTCGCCGACGCTTCATTGCGCTGTCGTTTAGCACTCGATCGCGACGTTGTCTTCGGCAGCGTCGTCCTCATGGGATGTCGCGCTCTCCGCGAGAGCGCAAGCCGCAGCATGAAGAACGTGTTGCGCTTTTCGCAAGACCTGTCTTTCTAGGGTGTTGTCCGTCGTCTGCGGCTTGGGTTCGAAGTGAAAACCGACAGCGACGTTGGCGTTCAACGCATTCGACCGCAGATTGACGCTGGCCCAGCTTCCTCTAAGATAGCACCGCTTTCCAACGAACGTAAAAGACATCGCCGGCTCCTCGTCCCGCGCCAGGATCACTTGAAATTCATCGTTGGAAACAGTTCTCTCTCAACCGCCGATTCGGCGATGTCCCTGATCCACTGGCGGCGACGGGAGAGCCAAAGACGGCGGCTGCGATCGTCGCGATTCCCGCTCGCTGAGGCTCGTCTCCGGGATGTCACTGAGGCTCGCCGCGGGGCTGGCGTCCATTCGCGCTTGGCGCCGCGTCGCGCGGGCCGTCGGCCGCGGCGCGGGCCGCCCGTTTTGCGTTCCGGGCCTGCGCCGGCGGAGGCGACGATTTCGTCGGTCATTGCTTCTTCCTCGACTGCGTCGGGTTCACCTATGCCGGCGAATCGCCGGCGATGGACGCAAGCCGCTCGCTTCGCCTGGGGGAGGGAGGGCGCTTGGCGAGCGGCTTACGCCGCCTCGCCGCGCCCCGGGGAGGGGGCGGCGAGAGTATTGTCCTCAGCGGAAATAGTAAAAGACGCCAGGGGTATAAACGACGGGTCGGCTTCCATAGACAACGGCCGGCTCCGGCCCGTACGCGAGCGGCGGTCCGGCCGCGGATGCGAGACGCGATCCGGCGGCTGTGTCGCCTGTCGCCAGTCCGGCCGCCGCGCCCGTCGCGGCGGCGCCGATCGCCTGGCCGTCGTCTCCTCCGGCGGTCCACCCCGCCGCATGAGCCGGATAGGCGAGCGCCGTCGCGATGCCGATCGTCAGAACCACGGCGCGGATTCGCTTGGCGGTCATCGCAAATGCTCCTCGTCTTGCGACGCTTACACGTCGCCGAACAGCTGCGGCCCGGCGGCGAGCGTTTCTCAAGCGCCGAACGGGTCTTCACAAGACCGCGGGCAGACAAAGCGCGTCCGCGCCGCGCCGAACATCCTACGACTGCCAATCCAAACGTGTTTTAAGAGATGTTAAAACTTGTTTCTGGAACCGTTCCAATTTCTGAACTGCGCACTACAAGCTGGTCGCTCCGCCCCGGCAATAACAAAAAACATTTCTGTCGCTGACAGACCGGTGGCGCTTGGCGAGAATGTCGAGAAGTGCGATTTGAGGCGCAGTCCGATGTTCGATGTTGAGCCAATGCCGTCCGCCCACTCTCCCTCCGTCGAAGGTCCCGCGCGGATCTTGCTCGTCGAGGACGACGCAGCGATCTCTCAGATGCTGAAGGAGGTCTTGTCGGAAAGTGGGTTCGCGCCGTACGCGGCGGGGTCGGCGACGGAGATGGATCGCCTGCTCGAGAAGCAGGGGGTCGACCTGATCGTCCTCGACGTCATGCTGCCAGGCGAAGACGGCTTCAGCATCTGCCGACGCCTCCGAGCGGCTTCCAGCGTGCCGATCATCATGCTGACGGCCCTTGGCGAGGACGTCGACAAGATCGTCGGGCTCGAAATCGGAGCGGACGATTACGTTGCAAAACCCTTCAATTCACGAGAGCTGGTCGCCCGAATTCGGGCCGTGCTGCGGCGCGCCAAGCTCGCCAAGGAGGAGCCGGGCGAACGGACGCCGCCGTTCCGCTTCGCCGGATGGCGCGTCGATCCCGTGGAGCGTCAACTCTATAGCCCCGAGGGCGCGCGGGTGACGACGACCAGCGCGGAATTCGACCTGCTGTTGGCCTTTTGCCAGAATCCGGGACGAATTCTGTCGCGCGAGCAACTTCTCGAACTGACGCACAGCGGCGTCGCCGGACCGATCGAGCGCACCGTCGACGTCCACATCAGTCGCATCCGCCAGAAGATCGAGCCTGATCCGCGAGACCCGACCTTGATCAAAACCGTCCGTCTCGGCGGCTACGTCTTTACCCCCGCGGTGGAGCAAGAATGACACGGTGGAGCAATATGATGCGATTCCTTCGCCATTTTCTGCCGCAATCCATCGTCGGGCAAATCACCGGCGTCATCGTCGCCGCCGCGTTGTTGGGCGTCGGCCTGACGTCAGCCGTGTTCGTGCTTTTCTTCGAAAGGGAAAGCCGCGCCAACGCCGACCTCATCGCCGCGGCCCAGGCGGCTCGCATCGCCGCGATCGTCAAGCAGGCTGAAACTGACTCATCCTCGCCCGAGCTCACGCGAATGATGAGCGCTGTGCGGTGGGTAGGGATGGATGTCGAGAAAGTTGAGATCGCCCGCCTGGCGCCTGCGCCGACCGCCGATCCCGCCTCTTCGACATTTCTGAATTCAATTTTGAAGACTTTGAAGGAGACTTGGCGTATAACTCCGCTAACGGGAGCGAAATATCCAGCAGGTAAAGACGCGTTAACTTTCAAGGTATCAGATAATAGCGCCATCGTTGTAAAGGATATAAGCAAAAGAATGCTTGTAGAATTGGTGTTTGTGCCGATGATTTATGCCTTTAGTAGTATTACGCTTATCATGTTGTTTTTTTCTGTATACGGCGTCCGTTGGATAACCTCTCCTCTATCAGCGGTGGCGGCGGCGGCCCATTCGTTCGCACGCTCGCCTGCAGAACCTATAATGGTGAGCGAAGAGGGCCCCCGAGAGATCGCCGAACTCGCCGCGGTTCTGAACGACACGGCGAGACGCGTCCATTCACTGATGGATGAGCGAACGCGCATGCTCGCTGCGATCAGTCATGATCTGCGCACCCCGCTCACGCGATTGCGCCTGCGCGCCGAGCGGCTCGGCGACGCCAAGACGCGCGACAGCATGCTGGACGACATCACCGCCATCAGCGACATGTTGAACCAGACGCTCGCGTTCATGCGCAACGGCGACCGCCAGGAACCCGTGCGCCTCGTCGATCTGTCGAGCCTGCTGCAGACGATCTGCGCCCAGTTCGCCGACGTCGGTCATTCGGTTTCCTACCAGGGCCCCGGACGATTCGCATTCGCCTGCCGCGCGCGCGCCTTGACCCGCGCGGTGACGAACATCGTCGACAATGGCGTCAAGAATGGAACCTTCGTCACGGTGACCCTGCAAGCTCTGGAGGGCGACGCGGCGCAAATCGAAATCTCGGATGACGGCCCGGGAATTCCCGTCGCGATCCAGGGCAAAGTTTTTGACACCTTCTTCAAGGGCGACAGCGCTCGACCTTCTTCGAGGACTGGCGGTTTCGGCCTTGGCCTGTCGATCGCGCGGGACATTGTCAGAAAGCACGGAGGCGAGATTTCTTTGTCGAACCATGAGCCTCATGGACTTAAGGTTCGAATGGCGCTCAAAGCTGGCTGCGCTGAGTCTCCCCCTGCGACCGCAGGACCAGCGGACCCAAACCACAGCAATAACGCTTGACATTGCTTGGAACGCTTTGGCCGCTTTGAAGGTTATGATTTGTTCCCTTCATATTCGCGCGCCGCGTGCGATCGTTCTGCCTTTGCTACGCATATCGACCCCGGCGCGGCGGCCTCCGCCTGGAAGCGTGACGCGCCCGCCGAGGCGCAGACCGTTTGCGCCCGAGCGGAAGCATCCTTCGCCGTTTGCAGGCGAACGGGGAACATTTGTCGCCTGAGCGCAGGTCCGTCAACGACGAGGCGGCGGCGAGGCGAGGCGGAGTGGCGGGCGCCGGATCAAATGAGTTCGCGGCCGTGAGGCGAGAAACGGCGTCCGATCGCCCGGCGATGAAACAGCCCACCCGCGCGACCGCCGTCGCCTTCGGGGGAGGCGAGCCGATCAAAGTCGAAATGTCGCAGCGCTGAGTGGCGGAGCATTTTCGGGTCGGCGCCTCCAGCGCCATCCGCTGGGCGGCGCAAGCCGAGACGACCGGCGAGCTGCAGCCGACGCCGCAGGGGGCGGCCGACGTCCAGCGACATTCGGAACTGACCCCGCTGATTGTCTTCGTCTGTTTCAGCGGCGCCGGCGGGGGGCTTGTCCAGGCAGTCCGCAGGAGGGACGCGCGCCGCGGAGCGACCGCGAGAGTCTGGCGCGGCGGCGTCGATTTGAAGTGGGCGGCGCACGAGCGCTTCAGTTCGCGTTCGGAGAACCGCGCCTGCCGAGACCAGCGCGTCGGAAGGCCGATGGGCCGTTTCGGTGTTTTCCCGATAATCCGTCGCCCAAGGACTTCTGAAACGAGTTATGCCGCCGCAGCTCGCCTGCGGCGGCATTCTCGGCGCCGGCCCGACAAGGGCCGGCGTTCGGTTGGATTCGCAGAACCGATCACTTCTTCAGTGCCGGCAGGACAATGGTCTGATCCGCAGCGACGGGAGCCGCATAAGCGCTGGCCGGATTCGTGATGCCGAGGTAGTCGGGGGTCGGGCCGGCGAACGCCTGAGCGGCGCTGAGCGCGAGAACGAGGGCGGAGGTCATGATCGCAAACGTACGCATTTTTATCTCCATAGTGAGGGTTTAGTTCCGTAGTCGGTATTTATTCGCTGGTTTGTTCCAACGCGATCGGAACATAGCCTTGGTGACGAATAACGTGGGTTTAGAGATGTTAAGAGATATTGTCGCATCGCGGGTCCGACGATTCTTGGCTTGGCGACAAAGGCCATGCGGTCGAATTTCAGTTGACCTCCGCCGAAGCGCCACGAAGGTTAGGTCACGCCATCGACTGAGCGCTTCGCGCCCGCCGCGCGCCCGGCCGATTGGCCTGCTGGCCGGCTGAGCCGGCGTTTCGACTCAGCAACGAAGACCACCCCCTGGAGATCGGCTAAGCTCCGATGGCGCGCCGCGCGCCGGACCGGACTGGGCCGGGAAAGCGGGCGTCGACGTCGCGCTTTCGCTCGGCCAGCCGCTCGGCGACGATGCGCGCCATGGCCCTGTTCGTCGCGTGGTCATCTTCAAGCCAACAAGCGTTGGGCAAGGACGACCGCGTCGACGAGGAAAGGGCCGACCCGCGCCAGCCTCGAGGGATTCTGCGGCCTCGCCATCGCCCCGCTCGGCGCCGCCTATTTCGGCGGGCCGCTCGCCGGAACCTTCACGACGTCGGCGATCGTCATGTCCGACTGGGTCGCGCCGGCGCCCGGGATGGCCGCGCGGCGCGCTCGGCTTCATCGTCGCCAGTTTGGCGCCTCGCCTATCCCGCCGAACGACTGTCCGGCTGGGTCGACCGGCGGCTGGCGATGGCGAACCTGATGGGCCTCGGCGCGGCGGCGGAGATCCTACTGGCGGAGTTGTTCGTACAGCCCGCGGCCGTCCGCCTCGTCATGGTCGGCTTCGCGCTACCCAGCCGGTTCGCCGAGGTCCGCCGCCCGTGACGGCCGCGTCGCCGTCACTCCTCTTTGGCCGCGACCACCGAGATGTCGGGCGCCGCCGGGTTCTTCATGCCGACGACGTGGTAGCCGGCGTCGACATGGACGATCTCGCCGGTGACGGCGCGCGACATCGGCGACAACAGATAGACCGCGCTCTCGCCGATCTCGTCGGTGTTGACCACGCGGCGCAGCGGCGCGTTCAGCTCGTGCCAGCGCAGAATGTGACGGAAGTCGCCGATCCCCGAGGCGGCGAGGGTCTTGATCGGCCCAGCGGAAATGGCGTTGACGCGAATGGCCTTCTCGCCCAAGTCGGCGGCGAGATAGCGCACGCTCGCCTCCAGCGCGGCCTTGGCGACGCCCATGACGTTGTAGTGGGGCATCCACTTCTCGGCGCCGTAATAGGTGAGGGTGAGAAGCGAGCCGCCGTTGGACATCAGCTTCTCGGCCCGCTGGGCCAGCGCGGTGAACGAATAGCAGGAGATCGCCAGCGACTTGGTGAAGTTGCCCTCCGTCGTGTCGATGTAACGGCCGGTCAACTCGTCCTTGTCGGCGAAGGCGATGCAATGGACGACGAAGTCGAGGCCGCCCCACAGCCGTTGCGCCTCGGCGAACACCGCGTCGATGGTGGCGCCGTCGGTGACGTCGCAATGGCCGAGGACATGGGCGCCGAGCTCCGCCGCGAGCGGCCGCACCCGCTTCTCCAGCGCCTCGCCCTGAAACGTTAGCGCCAGTTCGGCGCCGGCGGCGCGCGCCGCCTTGGCGATGCCCCAGGCGATCGAACGGTTGTTGGCGACCCCGAAAATGACGCCGCGCATCCCGGCCAACAGACCGCCTTTCAAGGGAACGTTCGCGCCTTTTTCAGCCATTGCAGCCTCGTTCCTCCGCGTTTCCGCGCCCGCCCACGCCATCCGGGGGCTTCGGGGCGACATCCCCTTAACCTTGGCGACCGCGCATGGAAAGGGTTCGCTTCATTTGCGCAGTCACAAAATGTGTGAGGTCGATCACAATGCCCCTTGGATCGCCGAAACGATCGGAATAGAGTTGTTAAGCTTACTGAGCGGTTACGGATCTGTCTCCGGTGTCATCGATCCGGGAATGGTGTGACGACGCAGGCGGCCTTCGGCGCTTTGGTCTGGCGCTGGTCCGCGACGATCGCTTTGTCTGCGACGACCTCTGCGCCGCCGCGCTGGTTGACCAGCTCTTCCGCCAAGCCTCGCTGACCTTGGCGCCCGATCGCCGCGCCGACGCGCGACCGACGCGCGCGCGCGTCTTCGCCCAGTTCGTCCGCCTCTACCGCCGCCATGTCCGCCGGCTTGACGCAGAGGAGGGCGACGGCGGTTGGGCCGAGGGACCGGTGCCGTCGCGCTGCGCCAATGGCGGGGCGGCCGCAGCGGTGCGCGCGCTGCCGCTCGATCTGCGCGAGACGCTGCTGCTGGTCGTCCTCGCCGGGCTCACCCACGCCGAAGCGGCCGAGGCTCTCGACATTCCGCTTGCGGTCGCGGTCGGTCGGCTCGCGCGCGCCCGCGCCCGGGTCGCCGCCTTCATGGCCACGGGATCGGCGCGCGCGCCGGCCGGTTGGCCGCGCGCCGCGCACTTGCGGATCGTCAAGTGAAACGCCGCCTCGACGCGGCCGAGGTCTTCGCCTACGTCGACAACTGTCTCGCCCCGGCCGAGCGGCGCGCGTTCGAAGCGCGGATGCGCGACGACCCCGAGCTGAAACGCGAGGTGGCGCAGTGGGAAGCGCAGAACTGCGCCATCCGCGCCGCCTACGGCGCGCCCGCCTCGGCGCGCGCCGCGCTCGATCTCGGCGCGAGCGTCAACGAGAACGCTCCCGGCCGGAAGGCGCTCGCGCCCGCCCTCCGACGCGCCCCCGCCGCGCGCGAGAGCGGCGAAAGCCGCGCCAAAGGGCCTCCCGCCGCCCCCCCTGCGCGCCCGGCGGTCGGCCGTCGCGTCGCCAGGTCGCTCGCCGCCGCCGCGGCGTTCGCCGCGGGGCTTTTGATCGCCGCGCCGCCCGGCGGCGCGACTTGGCCGCGCGATCCTTTGCTGGACGCAGGCCTCGCCGCCTACCGCGCCTTCGCCGCCTCCAGCGTTCCGATCGAGTTCGCCGCGGCCGATCCCGACGCGGCGACGCGCTGGCTGGTGACGCAGTTCGCCGGAGCCGTGGTCGCGCCGCGGTTCGCCTCCGACGAGCTGCAGCTGATCGGCGCGCGCGTCGCGCCGGGCATGGCGACGCGCGCCGCCTTCCTCGTCTACGAGGATCGGCTGGGCGAGCGGGTCGGCCTCATGATCGAGCCGATCGACGCGCCGCCCGCGAAGAAACCGGCCTGGCGCGAGACCGGCGGCGCGACGCTCGCCGCCTGGATGGGGGCCGGCTTCGGTTTGGTCGCCGCCGGGCCGAGTCGCGAGCCGGTCGCCGCGCTCGCGCGCCTCGCCCGCGAGGCGCCGCCGCCTGCGCGCTGACGCCGCCGCGCCGCTGCAGCGTCAACGTCCGTAGCGTTTCTCCAACAGGTCGAACACCGCGCGCGCCGCCTGCACCTCGCCGCCCTGCGGCCCGTGCGCGCGCGCCTTCGGGTTCCAGGCGTAGATGTCGAAATGCGCCCACGCCTTCGCGGCGGTGACGAAGCGCGAGAGGAACAACGCCGCCGTCACCGAGCCGGCGAAGCCGCCGACCGGCGCGTTGTCGAGATCGGCGATCTCGCTTTTCAGCATCTCTTCGTAGGGGCGCCACAGCGGCAGGCGCCACAGGGGGTCCCAGACGCGCGTCGCTGCGGCGGCGATCTCCGCCGCCAGCGCCTCGTCGTCGGTGTAGAACGGCGGCAGGTCCGGACCGAGGGCGACGCGCGCGGCGCCGGTCAGGGTGGCGAAGTCGAACAGGAGCTCGGGCGCCTCCTCGTCGACCAGCGCCAGCGCGTCGGCGAGAATGAGCCGCCCTTCGGCGTCGGTGTTGCCGATCTCGACCGCGAGCCCCTTGCGGCTGCGCACCACGTCGCCGGGGCGCATCGCCGCGCCGGAGATGGCGTTTTCGACGATCGGAATCGCCACCCGCAGGCGCAGGTCGAGCCCCGCCTCCATGATCAACCGCGCCAGCGCGAGCGCCGCCGCGGCGCCGCCCATGTCCTTTTTCATCAGCAGCATGCCGCTCGCCGGCTTCACGTCGAGGCCGCCGCTGTCGAACGCCACCCCCTTGCCGACCAGCGTCACCTTGGGCGCGTCTGCGCGTCCCCAGACGAAGTCGACGAGCCGCGGCGGCTCGGCGGCGGCGCGCCCCACCGCGTGCACCAACGGCAGATTGCGCTTCAGCAGCGCCTCGCCGACCGTCGTCTCGAAGCGCGCGCCGAAGCGATCGGCGAGGCGCGCGGCCTCCGTCTCCAGCTCCGCGGGCCCGAGCGCGTTGGCCGGCGCGTTGACCAGGTCGCGGCCGAAGGCGACCGCCTCGGCGACGCGCTCGAGGCGGCGCGGGTCGACCCCGTCGGGCGCGACCAGCAGCGGCCGCGGCGCGGGCTCGACGCGAAAGCGATCGAAACGGTAGAGGCCGAGCAGGAAGGCGAGCGCGGCGAGCTCGGGCTCGTGGGGCGCGTTGGCGAAGCGGTAGACGCTCGGCGGCAGTGCGGTCGCCAACTTGCCCGGCGCGAACGGGTCGCGCCCCTTCGCGTCCTTGTCGCCGACGCCGAACAGCGCGCCGGCAAGGCCGCCCTCGGCGTCGGGCAGGCATTGCAGCCGGCCTTCTTTCGGCTCGAAGCCGCAGGCATCGGCGAAGCGCGCCGCGGCCTCGCCGACGCTCGCCCGCGTCTCGGCCCAATTGCCGGCGTGGACGAGCCAGACGGGAATGGCGGCGGCGGAGGGCGGAGCGAAAGCGAAGGTCAAGATCGAGACTCCCAGGCGGCGCGCAAAGCGCGGCGGGGTGATGATAGCGGCGCGCCGCCCTGCCGCCGAGTCCCTTCGCAAAGCGCGTTAACTGGCCATTAGCGTTAACGTTTTATTGCTTTCGGCACGCCAGCGCCGAGAGGCCCGTGATGTCGTTTGTTCGTGAACTTCCCTCGCTTCGGCGCGCGTTCGTCGCCGTCGCGCTCGTCGGCCTCGCCGCCGCCGCGCCGCTCGCCGGCTGCGCCAACACCGGAAGCGTCGCCGGCGCGATCGCTTCGACCCAGCAGCCGCTGCCAAGCGACGACGCGGCCTTGCGCGCCTACGCCGACGACTGGGGCAAGCGCTACGACGCCAATCCCGGCGAGAAGGTCGCCTCGATCAACTACGCGCGCGCGCTGCGGGCGCTCAGCCGCTACAGCGAAGCGACGGCGGTGATGCAGGCCGCGGCGGTCAAGGCGCCGGAGGATTTCGAGGTGCTGGGCGCCTACGGCAAGGCGCTCGCCGACGCCGGACAGTTCGCCCAGGCGAAGGAGGTGCTGGCCCGCGCCTACCCGCCGGAGCGGCCCGACTGGACGATCCTGTCGGTGCAGGGCTCGGTCGCCGACCGGCTGGGCGACCGCGAGGCGGCGCAGAACTTCTACCGCGAAGCGCTGAAGATCGCGCCCGGCGAGCCCTCGACGCTCAACAACCTCGGCCTCTCCTACGCGCTCGGCAAGCAGCTGCCGCTCGCCGAGGACGCGTTGCGCCAGGCCTGCGCGAGCCCGCGCGCCGACGCGCGCACCCGCAACAACCTCGCGCTGGTGCTGGCGCTCGAAGGCAAGTTCGCCGAGGCCGAGCAGGTGAGCCGCCAGGACATGTCGGCCGAGGCGGCGGCGGAGAACGTCCGCGCCATCCGCCAGATGATCGCGCAGAACGATTCCTGGCGCGACCTGCGCGCCGGCGCGAAGACGAAGGCTTCCAAAGCGCCGGCCGCCGCGCCGACGCCGGCCGCCGCGGCCCCGCTTGCGTCCGATCGGTCGCCCGGCTAGCAGATCGCCGCGCCGAGCGCGCGCTCCCGCCGCGCTCGCCGACGGAAGCCCCATGTCGCTCACCCTTCTCGCCGAGCTCGCGCTGGTCGGCCTGGTCGCCGGCTTCGTCGACGCGATCGCCGGCGGCGGTGGCCTTCTCACCCTGCCGGCGCTGGCGCTCGCCGGCCTCGATCCGGTCGCGGCGGTGGCGACCAACAAGCTCGGCGGCGTGTTCGGCTCGGGCTCGGCGACGCTCGCCTTCGCCCGCGCGGGCGAGATCGACGCGCGGACGATGGCCGAGCCGGCGCTCGCCGCGCTCTTGGGCTCGATCGTCGGCGCGCTCGCGCTGCCCTACGCGCCGCGGCAGGCGCTGGCGGCGGCGCTGCCGTTGGTGCTCGTCGTCGTCGCGCTCTATTTCGCCTTCGCGCCGGCGATGGACGAGCGGTTGAGCAAGGCGCGCCTGACGCCGCGCGCCTACGCGCTGACGCTCGCGCCGGCGATCGGCTTCTACGACGGCGTGTTCGGCCCCGGCGCCGGCTCGTTCTACATGATCGGCTTCCTGGCGCTCGCCGGCTTCGGCCTGATCGGCGCGATCGCCAGCGCCCGCATCGCCAATTTCGGCAGCAACCTCGGCTCGCTCGCCGTCTACGCGCTCGCCGGCCATATCCTGCTGGCGCCGGGCTTGGCGATCGGCGCAGGCCAGTTTCTCGGCGCCCGGCTCGGCGCCCGTTCGGCGATGCGCGCCGGCGCGCGGCTGGCGCGGCCGCTGATCGTCGTGGTCAGTTGCGCGATGGCCTTGAAGCTCGCGATCGAGCCCGGCGCGCCGCTCCGGCAATGGTTGGCGCCGGCGCTTTCGGCGACGTTCGGCGGTTGACGGCCCGCGCGGGAAGCGCTTATAAGCGCGACCTCATAGGCCGGGCGGCGCTCCGGCCTCATTCATTTTTTGAGCGACGGGCGCGCGCGGCTCCCGCGCCTCGTCGGCGAAGGGAAAAAGGTTCATGGCGAACACCAAATCGGCCCGCAAGGCCGTTCGCAAGATCGCTCGCCGCACCGCCGTCAACAAGTCGCGGCGCAGCGAAATGCGCACCTCGGTGCGCAAGGTCGAAGAGGCGCTGGAGGCGAAGAACGCCGAGGCCGCCGCCGAGGCGCTGCGCGGCGCCGAGCCGCTGATCGCCCGCGCCGCCCAGAAGGGCGTGATCCACAAGAACACCGCCTCGCGCAAGATTTCGCGCCTCGCGAAGCGCGTGAAAGCGATCGCCGTCGCCGGCTAGACCGGGGCGCTTCGCGCGCTTTCGAGGCCGCGCCATGAGCGACCAGCCGCCCGACCGCCTTTCGGTCGATCCGACCAGCCCCTATTACGACGAGGCCGCGTTGGCGCGCGGAGTCGGCGTGCGCTTCAAGGGCCGCGAGCGCGACGACGTCGAGGAATATTGCGTCAGCGAGGGCTGGATCCGCGCCCCCGTCGGCAAGACGCGCGACCGCAAGGGCAATCTGCTGACGATCAAGCTGAGCGGGCCGGTCGAGCCCTACTTCCTGACGCCGCCGTCCGAGCCCGAGGCGGAATAGGCGCGGCGCCGGCGGGCGGGATCGTCGTCTTGGCCGAGTCGGTTTCCGTCGCCCTACCTCCGCTGCGCCTCGCTCAACAGCTCGTTCCAATCGTCGGGCGGATCGCCGGCTTCGAGGCGCTGGGCGAACACGGCGTAGGGGTCGCTTCGCGCCCCGGCCTTGCGCAGCGTGTTCTCATCGTTCATCCACGCGTAGACGATGATCCGGCTCATGCCGTCGAAGCGAAAGAACAGGCGGAAGCGCTGCAGGAACTTGGCGCGCCGCCAATGGCGGTGCGCCGGCCCGAGCGTGTTGCCAAGCGCGTAGACGCGGGCGTTCGGATCGCGCGGGATTTCATCGAGAATGAGCGCGCGGACGCGGGCGAGCAGCTCGGTCTTCGGATGTGCGCGGCAGCTTTGGGGCTGCTCGGCCGCCAGACGCTCGACCTCCGCCTGGAGCGCGGCGAGAGCGTGCGCGAACGCGCCGGCGCGATAGAGCTTCCAGCCATGCCGCTCCGCGAACGGCCCGCCGGCCGCGCTCACAGCGTCACGTCGTCCGGAATCGCCTCATCGTCGGAAACAACGACGTCCTTGGTCAACGCTTCCAGCCGCGCGAGCTCGTCTTCGCTGAACGGCTGGACGCGCTCGGGGTGTTCGCGCAGGTCGCGTTCGATAAAGGCGAGATAGGCCGCGACCACCGGATCGCGCTCGACTTCGTCCGGCGCCTGCGCGTCGTCGCGCTGGTCGGCGTCGAGCGTCACCAGCAGGCTCCCCGGCCCGATCACCTGGGCGCGAATGCGCGCCTTCTGGCGGAATTCCGGATGCGCTTTGAACAGCGCCTTATCGAGCCGCAACGCCTCCGAGCGGCCGGTGGTGGTGATGGCGCCTTTGAATGTCGCGCGCGGCATGGGAACTCCCATAATGGTACGTATATAGTACGTACAAGGCCGGATAGGAAGGGCGTGAGGCGCGGTGACCGACTCTCGCACCGCCGCGCGGGAAACGCGCCGGCAAATCGCTGCCCGACGGATCGGCGAGTGGCGCAGTTGAGTGCAAGGGTCCGCATTCACGGGGCCGGCACTGTCTGATTTAGTCTTAGCGTCAATGTCACGCCCGCTTCGCGAGTAGCTTGCTTCGCTCGTGAACATTAACGCTTCCGTGTCCAACCGCCAGCTAGTCTTTATTCTCTCGCGAGTTTGGAAACAACGTCCCTAGTACAGCGCCGATAACTAGAAATAACATCTTGGTTGCATTGTCGAGTTGTGAAGAAGTTGACGGTATCAGTATGATCCATATACACGTTACTACTACAGATAGAAGGATTATTATTCCTGCGTAATGCGCTGCCTTGTCAAGGACCGCGCGCGACTTCAGGGTAAGTAGCCTGATATACTCATCGGTTGTTCGGACAATTTTCTCTTCAAGAATCTGCGACTCGTTGTACGCATTTCTCCGAAATATGCGAATAGGAATCCTTTGTGCTTCCACCTCGATCTCGGAAATCGTGACCAAGTCGCGTTCGTCATGCTTATTGAACGGCCGAATGGCGACTGGCTCTTCTTTCTCAACCATTGTCGTCTCCGGTGACGAAATAGGCCGCCTCGCTAGACGGCCTATTTCTATTGCGCGCCGCAGCGGCCCTTCAGAGCCCTACAAACTCTCGTTCTCTCCGAACTCCATCGGCCTTGTCTTCCCAAGCTCCAACTTGCATTCCGTCCTTTCGGGCTTTCGTCGCGGCTTCTAAAAATTCGATTGCGAATCGAAGCACGTCTGCCTTGGTTGTGTCGTTCTCTGCAGCTATTTTGTCGACGATCCCATTGAGTTTCTGAGAGAGTTCGAGCGTCAGCCGCACTCGCGCGGTTTCCGGCTGCTCCGCAAGATTTATGTTTTTTGCCATGGATAAAGTCCTCCCGCATGGTCTCCTCTCCCCCGTGTCGCAGTGGCGCTGAGACAAGGATTTCCATGCGTTATGCGTCGCGCGTGTTGTGTTATCGCCGCAGACGCCAAAAAAGCTGATTATGACACTCTTCCACGCTTCTAGAGAGAAGCGGAAGATCTGTCGGGCGTGGTTGGATAGGTCTTGGTCGTCATAGCGCGCTACGCAGGACGCGCGTCTTCGAGACATTTCGCATCTGTCGCGGTGAAGCCGGCGAGCACCAGCCGATGTGAGGAATGAGAGAGCATGGTTGCCTCCTGATGAACCGGCCAAAGCGGCGGCCGTTGCCACAAGCGAACAAGAGTCCGAAAGGCGGAGAATGTCAACTAAAAATACGCCCGATCGGTTGACATTCGCCGCAGTGTGTCGCTAGAGTTGGCTTTAACCGGGGGAGGGCTGTCGATTCTAAGGCGGGGTTACGAAAAGGGGGGCTCGAATGCTCCATTCATACGAAGAATATTGGAACGTCTTTAATGTATTAAATCTCACTTGTGATGTACACGATCGTATTTCTGCTATGCAGGACGCGCGACGCCGCAGTGTCGTTAACGCTTTGGGTGTTCTCTATCGGATGACTGTAACAACAATCTGTACTCCGTTGAACGCACATAATGTCTATGACAGACGGGTTGCCGGATTTCAGATTTTTGTTGACTTCATTTCTGGAGCGATTAAGGAGATACGTGTTCTATTCAGCGCGTTTAGCTTCACGGTAATACGATCTGACTATGGCACACTGATCGTCAGCGCCATCGATTTCATTCACTAGATACTGACTACTATCGATTAAGGAAACGTTGAAGAAAGCTGTCGAAATTATTCCTCGCGACGCTCTTCAGTTGGGCTCTGAGAGCTGTGTCAATGGTCCCAGATACCGTTAGGAGTCGACGGGACTACCCCGCGCGTCTTTCTTCCGTACAACGCCTTCTCTATCGGGACCGCCAGCACTTAAGGCGCGGCAAAGTCGCGTCCCAAGCCAGTGAAATCATCACGGCGACGGCCGCTCCCCGCCCCTACCTTCTTCCGAACAGCCGCTCGATATCCGCCAGCTTCAGCTCGACGTAGGTCGGGCGGCCGTGGTTGCACTGGCCCGCGCCCGGCGTCGCCTCCATCTCGCGCAGCAGCGCGTTC
>Ga0181520_10003193_pt1 | contig 29057 bp, 26 predicted proteins | sample PEATcosm2014_Bin_29_FD_132451 | JGI IMG/M metagenome (GOLD analysis project Ga0181520, IMG submission 132451) | Peatland microbial communities from MTU Mesocosm Facility, Houghton, MI, USA - PEATcosm2014_Bin02_30_metaG | ecosystem: Environmental > Terrestrial > Soil > Wetlands > Peat | place...
CTCGTCCATCACACTGCTCGCTCTCCAGCCCATAATGACGTTGTAATCAAACGCCCATGGACTTGTGCAGTGTCAGGCATGTCCCCGGTTCAATCTGTCAGGCATGTCCCCGGTCTGTACCCTCCAGCTACCCCCCCCCCACCCCCCCCCTAAAATAGGTGTTTTCGGCCTGATTTTTTGCAGATCATTTGTAGGCGAAGGACAGAGAAGTGCAGAACTAATTCAAAATCAATAGCTTTCATAGATAGCGTTCGAGAAAAAAGCAAGCCCGTAAAGTCGTTTTAGTCTCCTGAATCTGGGATTAAAATCACGAAAAATCTGTCATCCTGAGCGCCCAACCAACTCGAAGGACCTGCTTTTCCCTCGCTCATTTCTACGACGAACTTCTGACTCAGGACACGACAGCGGTTCTCCAATTGCTGTACACCGAAACCACACAGTTCAGTGGCTTTTTCCTCAAGAAAAAGCCACCGCGACAGAGCTGGTCAGGACATATCTATTTCTATTGGAGAACCGCTCTAGTTGGCGCCGATCCGGTCGTGCAGCCGCTTCAGGACGTTGGGCGGGAGAAGTCCGCTCACGTCGCCGCCGAAGCTGAAGACTTCCTTCAGCATCCGCGAGCTGACAAACGAGTAGCGGCCTGCCGGTTGCAGAAAGACGGTCTCGATCTCCGGGGCAAGGCGGCGATTCATCAGCGCCATCTGAAACTCGTATTCGTAGTCGCTGATGGCGCGGATGCCGCGCAAGACCGCGGACGCGCCCTGACGACGCGCAAACTCAACCATCAGCCCATCGAAGGTCGCCACCGAAACGTTCTTGAAGGGGTGAATGATCTCCTTGAGCATCTCAACGCGCTCTTCGACCGTGAAGAGCGGGTCTTTGCCAGGATTGTTGAGGATGGCGACCGTGAGGTGGTCAAAGAGCTTGGCGCCGCGTTCGATCAGGTCGAGGTGACCGTTGGTCGGTGGATCGAAGGTGCCGGGATAAAGTGCGCTGACGCTCATGGGTTGCTCTCAACAGATTCTAGCAGCGAAGGGATCGAGGTGAAGCTGAAAACACCCAACCTCGCTATCGCTGCAACAAATCAATCGGCTTTGTAAAGTCCGTAACCCGAATGTGCTTTGCCAACGACGGATGCTGTCGTTGGAGAGCCAAATACATCTCCCAGGCGACGCGTCGATAGCTGAAGTGGCCGGCTGGTCCCGAGCGCAATTCGATGATGTATTGCGCTTCGGCAAAGTCCATCTTGAACAAGCTCCGAACGCGTGTCGCCAGCGGCAGCAGGTAAAGGGCCGATTGCGCGGCCTCGGGCGCATTGCTGGCGGCGATCTCCGCGCTGGCTGCGTGTGCTTGCTCGACGGCGGCCTGATACTCGGCCAATACGCCAGCTTCGGCGAGAATCTTCAACTCTGGCCCAAGGTCGCCGCAGGAGGGTGTCTCGTAGCCGTGCAGAGCGGTGAAGGGCTGAATAATCTGGGTGCAGCGGCGATGGCGGTGCATATCGCGGAAGCCGCCAATGTCCATCAGGATGTCAAAGCGGAGCGAGGCGCCAGCGTGGAAGGCGCGCAGAGCCTCGTCGTGCTTGCCGCGGTGGCGTAGGCCCACTTCGATGATTTCGCTGACGTGGGCTTCGGAAAGCTGTGCGACCAGATCGCGAATCTGCCGGTATGGGTGGTGCGCGGCCGAGTAGAGCAAGGTCGAGGCCAGTTCGACTTCGAGGCTCTCGGTCGGCTCGACCAGATCGACGACCGGGGCATTTGTAATGGGCAGGGTGGCGAGGAGTTCGGCAGCGGCATGAGTGAGCTCGGCGCTGGTTTGGATTTGGTAGTCGTTGGCCTGCGCGTATTTGACCAGCGTGGGAGCCGAGCTGACCTCGCGGGTGAGCAGGTTGGCGGCTTCGGCGGCCAGGGCGGAATCAGTGGCGGCAATCTTTTCCACCAGCGCGGCTCCGGCCTGGGCATTGACCTTCCAGGCGGCTCCGGTAGCGGCCTCGCGAAGCTTGACTCCCAGATCGCGCACCTCGGCAACGGGATGAGAGAGCAGCCGCGAGACCTGCGTTTCCAGAGTCCGGGCATTCACAATCTGGCCCAGCGAGGTGTTGGTGGCCAGAGGAAGCAGGTAGCGGGCCACGTCGAATGCGCGCGCCTTGAGGGTTCGCTCGTAAGCCTCCGGCTTCATGGCTTCCGGGCAGGCGACTAGTCGGCGCAGGGCCTCAAAAACTGCCTCGTTGACGCGCTTGTAGCTGCTGAAGAGGCTCGTAATCGTCTCGGAATAAAGCTGGGCCGAGGCCGAATCCGCGCCAAAATCCGGGAAGAACCAGCCGGATTTGAGGAAGTTCTGATACCGCGTTGACCGCTCCTGGCCGTCCCATCTCTGCTCGTCCACCAGCACGATGGCGGCCAACAGGCTGAGCCGTTCCAAAGCCATAGAGACGTGGGCCAGGTCGGCAATCGAGCGGTGGCCATACTGGAAATAAAATGTGTTGAGGAACTGCTCGGCGCGCTGTGCACTGATCTCGGCCAGCGATTCGCGCATCGAGAGGGCCGAGCGCGAGTACTTGGCCATGGCGTAGGCTAGAACTTCGGGGTCTGCGCCGTGGATGGCGAAGACTTCGGTCTGGTTGCGGGCGCCCTGCGGCATCAAAGATTCACTGGACATAAGTAAGCTCTCGCGAACAGAATACGGCATGAGGGTGGATTGAGGTTTGCGTCCACGGTTCAGCCCACAGAGTCTACTAAAACAAGCGGCTGGGCGAGACAGGAGCGACCGGACGATGCGGAAGAATCCGAGAGGCAGATCACGCGAGCCGCAGCCTTTGCCGCCGGGCCGCTGGCTGCTCGCCGAGCGCTGGAACGATCTGCTCTTTGCGCATTGGCCGGTTCCGGCCTCGTCGCTGGTGCCGCTGCTGCCCGAGGGGCTGGAGGTGGACTGCTTCCAAGGCTCCGCCTGGCTGGGGATTATGCCCTTCTGGATCGACCGCATCAAGCTCCGCGGCCTGCCGCCGCTTCCTGGGGCGCGCGGCTTTCCTGATCTGAGTTTGCGCACCTATGTCCGCGAAGAGCGAACCGGAACACCGGGCGTGGTTTGCCTCTCGCTGGATGCCAGCAACCCGCTGGCGGCGGCCGTCGGGCGCGCCTTCTATCACTTGCCCTACCACTGGGCGGAGATGCATTTGAGGCAGCGGACCGAGCGGGAGTTTTCTTTCTATAGCAGCAGACGTTTTGCCGACCGGCCAGTGATTTTCAGGGCGCGCTATCGCGGGCTGGGCCCATCGCGGCGGACGGTCGAGAACGGCCCCGGCACACTCGAATACTTCCTGATGGAGCGCTCCTGCCTCTTCTCCAGCAACCGCGCCGGGCAGTCCATCCGGGCCAACCTCCACCACGTCTCCTGGGCGCTCGAAGAGGCCGAGGCGGAGATCGAGCAGAATGATCTAGCCGAGGTGCTGGGGATTAAGCTGCCCAATCAGGAGCCGGTGCTGCACTATTCGCGGCGGATGGCCGTCTATGTGTGGCCGGCGGAGCTGCTGCGTCCAGCTCTGCTCACGCGCCCCGTCACCGTAGCCGCCACGCCCGCGGGGTGAAAAAGCAATAGGGGACAGGTTTCGACGGTGTTGGCTTGGCGAAACCGACAGTAAGGCATAATCTAGATATGCTAGATTTGACAGTTCTCCCAGCGAGTAGGTTCCCGGAGCGGGCCGACGAATATGAGTGTGACAAATGCGGTAGGTTCGTGACGAAAAATCTCCACCGCGGTCGCGCACATATTGAGAAGCCGATCGGTCAGGAAAGATATCGTTGCCGTTGCGGCGAAACATACCTTACTGGTGCTGTCGAGTGGGACCATCTTAGTGATTGGGCGTAGCGAAGGCGCTTGAAGATGCTCCTATTTGTTTACACCCGCTTCTTGCTTCCTCCGCTGATTCCAGTAGCATTCGCATTTCTTGCTTTTCATTACCACAATTACTGGTTGCTGGCCGTTTGTATGCTCATATTTATTCCTACGATTGTCGGCTTATTTCTGGGCGCAATCAGCTTGCTTGAGTTGATTGCGATCGCTGCGTCACTTTGGAGAACGCGAGTGGCTGGGAGATTTACCACACAGTATCGCTCCCTCCGTTAATCCGTGTCACCGCCGCCCCGTTCCTCTAAAATTGTTCTATGCGCGCCGGAAGCTCGTGTGTCGTGAAGTGTGTCTTCCATCCGCCCGCAGCATAAACTAGATTGAGAGCATCTCTGGCCGCAATCAATCCGCGACAGAGCGAAAAGGGAGCGACATTGAAAAATCCAGCAGACAAGTATTCTTCGACGCGCACCGTTCCGTTGCATGACCGCAGTTGGCCGGCGAAGACCATCGACAAGGCGCCGGTCTGGTGCAGTGTGGACCTGCGCGATGGCAACCAGGCCCTGATTGACCCGATGGATGCGGAGCGCAAGAACAAGATGTTCGATCTGCTGGTCGGCCTGGGTTTCAAGGAGATCGAAGTGGGATTTCCCGCCGCGTCGCAGACGGATTTTGATTTCTGCCGCGAGCTGATCGACAGCAAACGCATCCCCGACGATGTTACTGTTCAAGTGCTCACGCAGGCGCGCGAACCCCTGATTCATCGCACCTTCGAGGCGCTCCGGGGAGCGCGCCGCGTCATTGTTCATCTCTATAACTCGACCTCGACGGTGCAGCGCGAGGTGGTCTTCAAGCTGGATCGCGAGGGCGTCAAGAAGATCGCCGTCGAAGGCGCGCGAATGCTGCTGCATATCTCCGCATCGTATCCGGGAACCGAGTGGGTCTTCGAGTATTCGCCGGAGAGTTTTACTGGGACCGAGCTGGATTATGCGCTGGAGATCAGCGAGGCGGTAATGGAAGTCTGGAAGCCCACGCCACAGCATCAAGCCATTCTCAATCTGCCGGCCACGGTAGAAAACTCGACGCCCAATGTTTATGCGGATCAGATTGAGTGGATTGGGCGAAATCTCAAGCATCGCGATGCGGTCATCCTGAGCGTGCATCCGCACAACGACCGGGGCACGGCGGTGGCCGCGGCCGAGTTGGCGCTGATGGCCGGAGCGGATCGCGTCGAGGGAACGCTCTTCGGCAACGGCGAGCGTACCGGCAATGTTGATCTGGTCACTCTGGCTCTAAATATGTATACCCAGGGCGTGGATTCCGGGCTGGATTTTTCTGACATCCCAAGCGTGATCGAGTGCGCCGAGTTTTGCAATCAGCTTCCCGTTCACCAGCGGCAGCCTTACTCCGGCGAACTGGTCTTCACGGCATTTTCCGGCTCGCACCAAGACGCCATCAAGAAGGGCCTCGCCGTTCAGGCGAGCAAGGAGTTATGGGAAGTTCCCTATCTGCCTTTGGACCCCAATGACATTGGCCGGAGTTACCAAGAGATCATTCGCGTCAATAGCCAGTCGGGCAAGGGCGGCGTGGCCTATCTTCTGGAGCGCGACTACAGCGTGCGGCTGCCGCGCAAATTGCAAATTGAATTCAGCAAAGTGATTCAGAAGATCAGCGACGAGAGCGGCCGCGAGATTCGCCCTGTGGAGATATGGGATGCATTTGCGGCAGAGTATCTCAATCAGCGCAGCCCGTTTTCCTGCCTTCAGTATTCCGAGAGTTCGAGCGCCGGAGTCGGCAGCATCACGGCAACTGTCCAGCAAGACAGCGTGGAACACACAATCAGCGGGAATGGCAATGGACCCATCGACGCCTTTGTGGGAGCCATCAACCAGGAGTTCGGCCTTGACCTGCGCATCGTCGATTATCAGGAGCAATCGATCAGCGAAGGCGCATCCGGCACCGCGATGGCATTTATCGAGATGCAATTTGGAGCTTCGGAGCCGGTCTTTGGCGTGGGAATGAATCCAAGTATTGTTACGGCTTCACTGGATGCCATCATGGGCGCCATCAATCGCGCGGCGAAGATGGGAAGAATAGTCTTGCAGCTCCATGCCGCTGCGCCATTGAAGTAATTCGTCTGACTGCTCGTAGCTTGGCTGGGTGATCGGTTCTACCCCTGTGACAGCGTTTCGACCAAGGCCGAATGTTGGATAAACTCCTCGAACTCTCGCAACGGAAGCGGTCGGCTGTAGAAGAATCCCTGGTAGAAATGGCAGCCGCAACTAGCCAGGAAATCCCGTTGTTCCGCTGTTTCCACGCCCTCCGCGATGACGTTCAACCCGAGGGAACCGGCCAGCGCCACAATCGTCCGGGCGATCGCCGCGGCATTGGAGTCGGTGAGCACGTCGCGCACGAACGAACGGTCAATCTTGATCTGGTCGAGCGGCATGCGCTTCAAATATGCCAAGGAAGAGTACCCGGTGCCGAAATCATCCAGCGAGAAACTCACGCCTTTGGCCCGCAAGGTCTGCATCTTGGCAATGATTTCTTCCACATTCGCGACCAGCAGGCTTTCGGTCAACTCCAGCTCCAGCCGACCAGGATTGACACCCGTGCTTTCCAGGGTCGCTAGGGTATGCTCCACGAAGCCCGCTTGCTGGAACTCGCGGGCGCTGACATTTACGCTGACCATCAGATCAGCTGTCTCCGGGTGGGTTGCCCATACGACCAGTTGCTTACAGGCCGCTTCCATCACCCACTGGCCCAGAGCCACGATCAGCCCGGTCTCCTCCGCGAGGGGAATGAAATCGTTCGGCGGCACCAGTTTTCTCAGAGGATGATTCCAGCGCACGAGGGCTTCAGCGCCCGCAAGATAGGCTCCGTCGCGCACCTGGGGCTGATAGAAAAGCTGGAATTGCTTTTCTTCGATGGCCGTACGCAGATCCCTCTCCAGCGCCGTGCGTTCGCGCACAGTCGCCTCCATGTACGGATCGAAGAAATGACAGACATTGCCGCCGCTCTCTTTTGATTTGTACATGGCCAGATCGGCCTGCTTTAAAAGAATTTCGGCGGAGGTTGCATCGTCGTTGAAGAGTGTGATGCCGATGCTTCCCGAGGTGAGATGAAGAATGTCGTCGAGATGAAAGGGGCGCCTGACCTCGGCCAGAACTCTTTCTCCCATGGCTTCGGCGACGTGCGCGGCCTCTTCCGCCTTCGGGCTGGCATTGACCAGGACCACGACAAACTCGTCGCCACCCAACCGCGCGACAGTGTCGCCCTCACGCACGCAGGCCCGCAGGCGCGCGGCGACTTCACGCAGCAGCAGGTCGCCGATGTCATGGCCGTGGGTGCCGTTCAGCGCCTTGAATTTATCAATGTCGATCAGCATCAGGCCGCCATGGATGCCGCTACGCGAGCTGGCGGCCATGGCTTGATTGAGCCGGTCCATCAGCAGTTTGCGGCTGGGCAGTCCGGTCAGTTGGTCGAGCCGCAGCTCTGCTGCTTCCCGGCTGTGGTCGCGCAAGACCAGCAAGGCGCGCGCCATGAGGCCAACCTCATCGCGTCGCTCGACCTCCGGAACCTCGCCATCGAATTCTCCTTTGGCCACGCGGGCGACACTTGCCGAAAGGCGCGTCAGCGCTCCGGAGAGGTCGCGTCCCAGGATGAAGGTGATGAAGCCGGCCACGGCAATCAGGCCAGTGAAGACCATTAACAGCGAGATGGTTTTGGCGTGAAAGGTGGCGTCGATGTCGTCCACATAGGCACCGGTGCCGATGGACCAGCCCCATGGCACGAAGAGGCGAGTATAGGCGATCTTGTCGAGCGGCTTGCTCTGTCCGAACTTCGGAATGCGGTAGGTGGTCACTCCTTCTTTCTTCTCGCTTTTACAGGTTTCGATCAGCTTGTACACCATGTAAGAGACGACCGGCATTGTGTCTTTATCTGGCGACTGAAGCAGATTGCGTCCCTCCCACTCGGGATGCGATCCATGCGCGACGCCGGTGCCGTCCATCGTCCAGATGAAGAAATAATTGTTGTTGTCGTAATGCATTGCCCGCACGGCATCTTTGGCCGCCTTGCGCGCGGCCTCGTCGGTCATCAGGCCCTTGCTAGCCTGTTCGTGATAGAACGATACCGTCGAGTAGGCGGTTTCCAGCAGATGCTTGACTTCGGAGGTCCGCGCCTGCAACAGGGATTGCTTCAGCGATATCAGCGAGATCACAGAAATGCCAGCCTGAAAGACAATGCCGATGATCAGCACAATCATGAAACGCGACGATACGCTGAGTCGGGCAAGGATCATGGCAAATGTTTTTTCACTTCGGCAAGGCAAACGGACAACCGCTAACCCTGTTTGTTGAATCGGCATTCCTGGAGATTTGTTTATTCCGGTCGGCTATTTGTACTGTTTGGGTTCAGTTGCTCCCGGAGCGATTGCAAGCCGAAATAGTTTTCCACAGCATATTTTGCTTTGCCTTTTCTAATCAACCGGCTTCTCTGGGCAATTGCATGAAGAGAAACCATTACGAGCTCGTTACTAATTAATTACCTGCAAAATCTTTACGTCAAAATATATATTTTAGGGGGGGAGGGGGGGTACCTCAGTGGGCAGTGAACAGTGATCAGTGGTCAGCAATAACCTGCGACTCTGGTGACTGTTCATGCTTTGATTGTGCGCCGCAGGAGGGAAATAATCTGCAAACACCTCTGGTGCGGCCCGACGGCGTTGGTGCGCCAGTTAAACTCTGACTGGTGTCCATTTATACTGGAGACAAAAGGGCGCGGAGTGCGCGCGGAAGGGCAAAAAAGAGATGGCGGATTTGCAGGGAAGAATTGCGCTGGTAACTGGTGCTGCGCAGGGAATTGGCCGGGCTTGCGCGCTGGAGCTGGCGCGGGCCGGGGCTACGCTGGCCTTGGCGGATATTAATGAAGTCAAACTGGCGCTGGTGCAGGCGGAGATTGAGGCTCTGGGCGGTACGGCGGCGGCCTTCAAGCTGGATGTTTCCAAACAGGAGTCGATTGAGTCCGGGGCCAAGGCGATGCTGGACAAATTTGGCAAGGTCGAGGTCCTGGTGAACAACGCCGGCATCACTCGCGACGCGCTGATGATGAGCATGAAGCGTTCGGATTGGGAGCTGGTGATCGCCATCAACCTGACCGGGCCGTTTCTGCTGACGCAAGCCCTGCTGCGGCCGATGATCAAGAACCGCTGGGGGCGGATCGTGAATATGGCCAGTGTAGTGGGCCGCGCCGGTCAGGCGGGACAGGTGAATTATGCCGCCTCGAAGGCCGGGCTGATCGGACTGACGAAATCGCTGGCGCGCGAGGTGGCCTCGCGGGGGATCACCGTGAATGCCGTGGCGCCCGGTTACATCGAGACGCCGATGACTGCGGTACTGGACGAGAAGGTGAGCGCAGCGATGCTGGCCACGATCCCGCTGGGTAGGCGAGGGACGGATCTCGACATTGCGCAGGCCGTCAAGTTCCTGGCCTCGGATGCGGCCTCCTATATCACCGGTCATGTGCTGGACGTGAACGGCGGAATGTTCATGGGGTAGCGCAGCGGGGAAGACGAAAGGCGGCGAGAAAGCCTGCCGCCTTCTGAATTCTCCTCATGATGCTCCTCTTGCCAGCCGATAAGCCATTCGGGAAGGTATGAATGGCGGCGCAAGCTCAACTGGACCCGAAGACGCAACCCGCGCTGGCTGAGCTTGCCGGCGCGCTGCGTTATGTGGCGCGCCAGCCGATCATGGACCTGCGCGGGCGGGTGCATGGCTACGAGTTGCTCTTCCGGGCCGGACCGGAGGCAGCCTTCCGTGGCGATGGCGACATGGCGACCCGCACCATGATCGACAATACAGTGATCTTCGGGCTGGAGAAGCTGACCGGCGGACTGCCGGCATTTGTCAACTGCACGCTCGAGGCGCTGACCGAGAACCTGGTGCATATTCTTCCCTCCGGCATGACGGTGCTGGAGATTCTGGAAAACCTGGAGCCCACGCCCAGCCTGATCGCCACCTGCCGCAGGCTGAAGTCCGAAGGCTACCGGATGGCGCTGGACGATTTCACCTGGAAGCCCAACTTCGATCCGCTGGTGGAACTGGCCGACTACATCAAAGTGGATTTTCTGCTGACCGGAGCGCAGGAGCGCAAGGTCCTGCTCAATCGGCTGCGGGGCGTCACAGTGGCGCTGGTTGCCGAAAAAATTGAAACGCAAGAGGAGTACCGGCGAGCCTGCGAAGAGGGCTTCACTTTCTTTCAGGGATATTATTTTTGCCGTCCGGCGCTGATGGAGAACCGGCAGATTCCCCCCAATCGGCTCACCCAGATCGAGATTCTGCAACTTCTGCGCAGTGAAGTGCTGGATCTGCGCCGACTGACCAGGGTGTTGAAGAACGACCCTTCGCTGACCTACCGGCTGCTGCGGCTGGTCAACTCGCCGATGTGCGCGATGCGCCAGGAGGTGCGCTCGATTCAAGCGGCGCTGCTGGCCGTGGGCGAGAACACCTTCCGCCGCGTAGCCATGCTGGCCATCGCCAGCGAACTGAACGCCAATCAGCCGGCGGAGATTCTGCGCATGGCCTTTCTGCGCGGGCGATTCTGTGAACTGGCCTCGGCGCTGTGCATGCTGGACTCCACCGAGCAGTATCTGCTGGGAATGCTGAGCCTGCTGCCTGCGATGCTGCGCTTGCCGATGGAAGAGCTGACCCCGGCGTTGCCTCTGCGAGAGGAGATTCGCGAGGCGCTCTGCGGCAAGGCGAACCTCGAACGCATTCTGCTGGAATGGCTGGAGAACCATGAACGCGCTAATTGGGGCGCGTGCGATGCGGTGGTTCAAGCCCATGGACTTAACCAGGCGGATATGGTTGATTGCTATGCCGATGCCTTGGTGTGGGCTGAAGAGGCGGCCCACTCCGCAGGCTGATCAGGCGTGAAATCAATGAGCGGAGTTTGGCGCATATTGGTCGACTCTTGAGCGCGATTTTATAGATACGGCCCTCAAATAGTGCTATCGTTTCCCACCCATTCAGCAAAGAACGCTGAATGGACGGGGCACCCAGGTGTCAGTATTTATGGGCCGGATCAAGAACGGCCTGGAAGCAGGATTCAAGTTATCCCCGAAGCCAACCGATAGAAAGGTATGTGAAGGTGCGCATGGCGACACTGATTCTAACTGGAGATACTTCCGCGACCGTCCGGCCTGAGCTTGCGAGTGGACTCCGCTATGTAGCGCGGCAGCCCATCCTGGACCTCTGTGGCAGGGTGCATGGCTACGAATTGCTCTTTCGCAGCGGGCCGGAGAGCTTCTTCCGCGGAAATGGCGACCTGGCCACACGCGCCATGATCGACAATGCGATGATCTTCGGGCTGGAACGCCTGACCGGCGGCGTGCCGGCCTTCATCAATTGCGCAACGGAATCGCTGACCGAAGAGTATGTGAATGTTTTACCTCCCAGCATGACCGTTCTGGAGATCGTGGAAGGGTTGGAACCAACGCCCAGCCTGATCGCGGCTTGCAGGAATCTGAAGTCATTGGGATTCCGTCTGGCGCTGGAAGGCCTTAGTTGGACGCCGGGCTTCGAGCCGCTGGTGAAGCTGGCCGACTACGTCAAGGTGGATTTCACTCTGCTGGGCAGCTCGGGGCGTCACTATATGCGCGAGAAGCTGGGCGCGGCTACGGTGGCGCTGATTGCGCAAAAAGTTGAGACGCAGGAGGATTACCGGCAAGCCCGCGAGGAGGGATTCACGCTCTTTCAGGGCTACTACTTCTGCCACCCAGTGCTGATGGAGAATCGCAAGATTCCTGCCAACCGGGTCTTTCAAATTGAGATTCTGGAGCTATTGCAGAGCGAAACGCTGGATATGACCAAGCTGAGCCACCTGGTGAAGCGCGACCCGTCGCTGGCTTACCGTGTACTGCGGCTGGTCAACGCGTCGGCGGGTATTCTGTGCCAGGAGATATCATCCATCGAGGCGGCGATGTCGGCGGTGGGCGAGGAGGCCTTCCGGCGCGTCGCCACCATAGCCATCACCAGCGAACTCAGCGACGAGCAACCGACCGAGGTCCTGCGCATGTCGTATGTGCGCGGTCGCTTCTGCGAACTGGCCGCCTTTGGGTGCACGCTGAACCCCACCGAGCAGTACCTGCTGGGGATGATGAGCCTGCTGCCGGCGATGATGGGTGTACCGATGGATGAACTGGCGCAGGCGCTTCCGCTGCGCGACGGCATTCGCGAGGCGCTGAAGGGCGCCGACATACCGGAGCGCGTTTTGCTGCAATGGCTCGAGTTGCACGAGCAGGGGGATTGGGCGGCCTGCGATGCGGTCGTCCAGAAACACGGACTGAACGCAGAGGACGTCGTCCGCTGCTACACCGAAGCTGTCCTGTGGGCCGAAGCAGCTGTGCAGTCGGCTGTCTGAAGACTGAACGGTCTAGCGCAGACTACTTGGTCTGGGGCGCGCTGGTCTGGGGCGCGGGTGCGGCGTCGCGCGGGAGTGTCGGCATTCCTCCCGTCGGCATTCCCATCGCGTTGACCGAAGTCGCCACGAAAACTCCATCCTTCACAGCGCCCTCTGCGCGCACGATGTCACCCACCTGAACGTCAGCCAGCGTGATGGGTTCGCGATGCTTGCGGAAGCTGGTGTTCTCGTCGGCCACAAAGCTGTGGACGGCATTATCGACCGAGCCGAGCAGAATGACCTTGGTATCGTTGATCGCCGTCACCTTGCCCATCAGCCAGGTCTTGCCGTAGTTGGCCTGCGCCTCGCGCATCTGCTTGGCGCGCTCGGGATCGACCTGGACGATGAGAATCGCGCCTACGGATTTGGCTGCCGCATCCACTTCGCCCATGGCGCTGATCGCGTCGCCCACTTTGATATCGGTGGGCTTGATGGCTTGCGGAGGATTGCCGCCGCCTTGACCGCCCTCGCCGCGGTGCTGGACCGTCTGCTTGAGAATGCGGGTGTTGACGCTGAAGTGGACTACATAGCTCTCGCCGCTGTCGGTCTTGATGATGTAGTGGTCAGCGGCGGCCTCGGTGACAGTTCCCAGGATGCCGCGTCCTCCGAAGCCGCCTCCGTATCCGCCGCGATTGTGGATAGCGGGGCCTTGGGGCGGAGTCTGCCCGGCGGGCGCATCCTGAGAAAAAGCGGCTGCGCCGAGCATGAGAACAAAGACGGCGGCGGAGACTAGACGAAGCTTCATGGCGATTCGATTCATATAAACTCCAAGGGGCGCAGACAGGCAGCCTCTGATTACTTAGACGCGCGAAGGAGCTTCGGGGACGACAGGAATTCCTGCAACGAGCAGGCTTACGGCCGCCGAGCGCAGGCGACGCGGGGGATGCCTTGCAGGTCGGGGACGAATTCGATTTGCGTGAAGCCGGAGTTGGCGAGCAGCCCGCGGATCGCCGCCGATTGGCCGTAGCCGATTTCAAGAACGAGATAGCCGCCGGGAACGAGCGCGTTGAAGGCAGCGGGAATCAGACGGCGGTAGATTTCTAGGCCGTCATCACCAGCGAAGAGAGCTTGCGCCGGTTCGAAGTCGCGGACTTCGACCGATAGCGCATCGCGGTCGATCTCGGGCACGTAAGGCGGATTCGAGGCGATGATTTCGAAGTGCTCGCCAGCTACCGGCGCGAGGAGGTCGCCTTCAAGAAAGCGGAGGGAAACTGCGTTGTGTATGGCATTTTCTCTGGCAATCATCAATGCGCGGGAAGAAATATCAATGGCCGTGATGGATGTTTGAGTCAGTTTGCTGGCCAGCGCCACGGCAATCGCGCCGGAGCCGGTTCCGACATCGACGATGCGTGATTGCTCGAAACCCGCGGTTAACTCGATGACTTTCTCGACTAAGTGCTCAGTCTCCGGCCGAGGAATCAACACATCGGGAGTTACACGAAAAGTCAGGCCGAAAAACTCCGTTTCGCCGATGATGTATTGGATGGGTTCTCCAATGAATCGGCGTTCGAGTAACTCAAGATAACGAGTAGCTTTGTCTTCGGCAAATTCTTCGTCGGGATGCGTCAAGAGCCAGGCCCGATTTTTGCCGAGCACGTGGAGCAGTAGTAATTCTGCATCCGCGCGGGCACGGTCCGGGAGCGGTCCACTCCTTAAGCGACCCCAACCGCCGGTGACGAAATAGCGCAACGTGGTCACCGCTCACGCCGCCTGGACATCGGCCTTCAACTGCTCGGCCTGGTAGTGCGTGATCAGCGCATCGACGATGAGCTGCAAGCGGCCTTCCATCACCAAGTCAAGCTGGTGCAGAGTTAGTCCGATGCGATGGTCGGTGAGACGATTCTGGGGGAAGTTATAGGTACGAATCTTCTCGCTGCGGTCGCCGGTGCCCACTTGCGATTTGCGAGCTTGCGCCAACTCCGCATTCTGCTTGTCCATCTCCTGCTCATAGAGCCGCGAACGGAGCACGCGCATTCCTTTTTCGCGGTTCTTGATCTGTGATTTCTCGTCCTGGCAACTCACTACCGTATTAGTGGGAATGTGAGTGATGCGCACCGCCGAGTAAGTCGTGTTCACCGACTGGCCGCCGGGACCGGAGGAGCAGAAAGTATCAATGCGAATGTCCTTGGCCTCGATCTTCACGTCCACTTCCTCGGCCTCGGGCAGCACGGCGACGGTGATGGCCGAAGTGTGCACGCGGCCCTGCGTCTCGGTCTCCGGCACGCGTTGCACGCGATGGACGCCCGACTCCCACTTCATCTGCGAGTAGACGCGGTCGCCTTCGATAATGGCGATGACTTCCTTGTAGCCGCCCACGCCCGATTCCGACATGGACATCAGCTCGATCTTCCATTTGTGCTGCTCGGCAAAGCGCTGATACATACGGAAGACCTCGGCGGCAAAGAGCGAGGCCTCGTCGCCGCCGGTGCCGGCGCGGATTTCAAGGATGACGTTCTTCTCGTCGTTGGGGTCCTTGGGCAAGAGCAGAACCTTGATCTCTTCTTCCAGTACCGGCTCGCGCGGGCCAAGTTGCGCGATCTCCTCCTCGGCCATCACGCGCAGGTCAGGATCGTTCTCGGCCAGCATCGCGCGGGCTTCAGCCAGCCCCCGGCGCACAATCTTCAGCTCGCGAAACTTCATCACCGGAGTTTCCAGCGCGCTGAGCGCTCGGCCGGCCTTCAGATACTTCTCGCGGTCGTTGACGAGTTCCGGGAGCGAGAGTTGAGCGGATAGCTCCTCGTAGCGCTGCTCCATTTGTTGCAAACGATCAATCATGCTTCTACCTCGAATGCGCGCGCGGGCGCTTTTGGGTTAGTTCTTTGGGGGAAATTCTGGAAGATGAGCGAGGAACGAGTATCGGCGGCGGGCGCCGCTAGAGAAGTGCCGGGATGGGCTGGTGGAGCATCATGCTGCTTCTATTCTAACGCCAACCACCTGCGGTGGGGCCAACTGCCACCTGCGGTGGGGCCAACTGCTCGCTCATCGCTCGCTTGTGGTTCGTGGTATCCCACCCATTATAGGAACGGGTTGACGATCTCGACGCCATCAACGATGCGTCCGTGCTGCATATCTTCGCTGAGGATTACGCGGCAGCCAGATTGTTTGGCCATACGTAGAACCAGCGCGTCCCAGTAAGAAAATCCATGTAGCATATGCAGATCGATAGCCGCCAGGATGTCGCTGACCGTTGGCTCAGCCACATTGAGCATTGCGAAGATTTCAACTTTCCTGCGAGCAGTCCCTGTATCGAGTCCCAGCTTCCGGCTGGCCGTAACAAAGTACTCCTGGAGCACTTGCAACGAGATGACTCCCGTTCGTGAGCGCGTGTGCTCGTCGAGGACTTCCAAAGCCCTCTGCTGCTTCACAGGCTCCGTTTCGTCATCGCAGTAAACCAGAACATTCGTATCCAGGAATGTTCGCGGCAATCTTGGCGTGGGTCCTAATCTGGCAACGGACTTGCCCGCTCGGGTAATCACGATCTCTTCGCCCGCCTCAGCCATAGCCACAAGCCTGGACAGGTGAGCCTTGGCGGCGCTGATCTTCGCTTGTGCGCGCGGCCTATCTTCGCTCATAGAGCTCTTCCCGGTTGAACTTCCATCCGTGCGAATTGCCCTTGCCGGAAAGTCTGTGGAATTCTTCGATTCGGCTCTCCACGTCATCATCCCCGGCCACATGCTGGAGATGCTCGCGAATCTCCTGGTTAATGCTCTTGCCAACGGCGCGCAGCTTCTCCCGGGCGCGATCGGCAAGCTGTTCGTCAATGGAAAGAGTGATGTTCATGTACACAGTATATGTGCGCACGTATTATGTGTCAAGCCGCCAGATATGAACTGGGAGGCAATCAATTTTTCGCTCCGCCAATGTACGATAATGCGGTTGAAGTAATCGGGCAAAGGAGAAGCAATTGAGCGAAAACGAGAGAGCAAAGGAAGCCGACCTGGCAGCGATCTTTTCACGGCAGGACCACGAAGCCCCATCGGCGATTTCCGTCCATGGATGGCGTTTTCACCACTTGGGGATTCCCACTCAGACGCCGCGCGCGGACGAGCAGTACCTGCCCCATCTGAAGATGTACGTTTCAGGATTCGAGGCCAGCCCGTACGGCATTCAGTGGATGCGCTTCGACGCGGATGCGCCGCACCCTGAGCTTGTGAAGACCTTGCCCCACATTGCCTTTGAAGTAGACGACCTGACGGCGGCGCTCGAGGGAAAAGAAATCCTGACGCCGCCGAACAGTCCCGGTGAAGGAATCACGGTGGCGATGATCGTCGACAATGGCGCGCCGGTGGAACTGATAGCATTTTCGCCGGCGTTGAAATCCAAGTGAAATTTATTGTTCCCGCTCAAACTCACTCGACACCATTCACCACCGGCAGTTGCAGCATCGAGTCGTGACCCGGCCCGGAGTAGATGGTGATCGTCGCCGGCTGGTAGGCCTCGGGCTTGGCGGTCATGATGCTGGGGACGAAACTCTGCGGGTTGCGGTCGTAGAGCGGGAACCAGGTGCTTTGCACTTGAACCATCACCGTGTGGCCGGCCTTGAAAACATGATCCACATCGTGCAGCGAGAAGTTGTACTCGCGGATCGCGCCCGCCTGCAACGGAGTTGCTTTTTCGAAGCTCGTGAGATACCGGCCGCGAAAGATTTCCGCATTGATCATCAGTTGATAGCCGCGCATCTTGGGGTCGCGATCGTCGGCGGGATACTGGTCGATGAACTTGACGACTAAATCGTTGTCCGTGCCGGTGGTGGAGGCGAAGATGTCGGCGATCACTTCGCCGGTCAGCGTTAAATCGTTCTTGAGTACGGGCAGCTTCCAGACGGCCACGTCCTTGCGATCTGTGACGAAGCGCTGGTCTTCGGTGAGCCAGTTGCGCCACTGCGAGCCTTCTGCATACGTGGGCTGGATGGGCCGATGGCGATAGGGAACAGGGTTGGCCGGGTTGCTGACATAGCTGGTGCTGGCCTGCTCGGTCGAGGCGCTCCAACTCAGCGTGCCCGCGCCGAGAAGATGCATACTGGCGGGCTGTGACTCCTTGGGCGGAAAGTGAGAGTAACGCTTCCAGATGTTCGAGCCGGTTTGAAAGCTGGCCGTGTCTTCGAGGTCGAAGCCCGGCTCATCTTTCAAATAGTGGGCGAAGAACTTCGATTCGATCCGCTCACGATACTCCTTGCCAATTGGCTCGGTGTAATCGAGGTTGCCGAGGTGGCGCGATGACGATGACCAATATCCGTGCCTCCAAGGGCCGAGGACGAGAAAGTTCTGGTGGTTTTGGTCGTGGGCTTCGAGGGTCGAATACTCGATCTGCGTGCCGAACATATCTTCCTGGTCGTAGTAGCCGCCGACGGAGAGAGTGGGCACGGTAACGGAGTTGAGGCTATACTCGACTGCGCGCGAGCGCCAGACGCAGTCATAGGCTGGGTCTTCGAGGAAGAGCTTCCAGGTGGGCAAGGTCTTCTTCGCGCCGGATTCTTTCACTGCCTCGGCAAAGTTTCCGCGCTCGAGAAAGTAGTCGAAGCCATCGCGCGGTTTGCCGTCCTTGTCTTTGCCGTAACTGACCTCGACCTCTTCTTTATTGGATTCCATTCCCAGGACGTAATCGTATCCGTAACTCTGGCGGAAGGCGCCGTTGTGGAAGAAGTCGTCGCCCATCCAGACGTCGATCATCGGCGCTTGCGGCGAGACGGCTTTGACGGCGGGATGTGGATCGATGCCGGCCGTCAAGGCGAGAAAGCCCGGATAGCTGGTGCCGATGAAGCCCGCGCGGCCGTTGTTGCCCGCCACATTTTTCAGCAGCCATGCGACGGTGTCATAGGCGTCGGTGCTTTCGTCGATTGCCTTGGGATCATGATGATCGGCAAGCGGGCGGCTCATGATGAACTTGCCTTCGCTTTTGTAGCGGCCGCGAATGTCCTGGGAGACGAGAATGTAACCGGCGCTGGCCAGATCGGCATTCCAGGCGTAGAAGAGGCTGCCGCTGAATCTATCGACTCCGTAGGGCGTGCGGTCAATGAGAAAAGGCAGCGGCGACAGGATGTCGACTGGCCTGAGGATCACCGTGTGCAGCTTGACGCCGTCGCGCATGGGAATCATCACTTCCGTGCGCTGGTAGTTATGGAAGAGGTGATGGACCGGCGGGCCGGTGCGGCGGTAGACGATCTCAGGCTCGGCGGAGTGAGTCATGCTGGCAGCGTGGCCGGTCTCGTCGAGCGTGAAGCGATAGGTGTTTAACGCGTCGGGAAGGCCGAACTCAACCAGAGAGCGCGGCTTGAGTTGGGCGGGAAAGCTGCTTTCGGACTCGACGAAGAGATTTCCGTTTTGCACGCAGAAACTGAGCGGCGTGTCAGGCTCATTCGGATCGGTGTACTCGCCGGCCAGAGCTTCGAGTTGAGTGGAGGAAAGGACAATGGACTTTGCCGCCTGATTGGTATTTTGGGAAGCCGTCTGGGTAAATCCTGGCAGGGAAGTAAGTACGGCAAGGCCGAGAACGGCGAGAGGAATGCGGCGGCGATCCAAAGCGAAAATCCTCCACAAATGGGCGAGTGAGCAGGTCCATTTAGCCAGGTCAATGAAGAGTAAATGCAACCGCAGGCCTTCAACTCGCGGGGCTCACCCCTATTGAACGAGTTCGGTTGGGATTCATGGTTCCAATTGAAATGTTAACCTGCGTCGGTTGCGAGCAAGGTAGGCCTTTTCTTGAGCACTATTGCGCTTTGAAAGAGCACGGCGTTTGGCCTGCCATGAACTTGTTGAAGGGTGCCGCAAAAGCAGACAAATCAATACGGGATTTAGCTGCTGATATTTACTGTTCAGTAACTGAAAGTAACGGCAACCCCTGTAATTTGCATCTATTTAGGGGCAAAAATTTTTCCATATTAGCCCCAGGGGCATCATGTTGACCAGAAAATACCCCACTTTCGCCGGACTCTCTCATCGACTCGTAGTTGCTTGGGAGACCACGAAACGAAATCGAGCAGGCTGGGCGCTGGAAGATCAGGGCTTCTTCGCCGCGGGAGCAGGAGTCTTCGCCGGTGCAGCAGTTTTGCTGTACATGATCTTCTTGGTCCCGTTCTCGCAACTGCCAACCACCTTGCCTTCCGCGTCTTTGTCTTTCGCCACGATCTCCAGCGTGTACCCTTTCACGCCCTTGGCTTCCAGCTTTGCTGTGATCTCGGACTTCAACACTTCACAGGGCTTAGGTCCTTCCGCGCAGGCCAACGCCGACGCCAGGGATAACAGGACAATAGATACCGCGATTTTCATGTGCGATCTCCTTCGATTGGATGCTGGTACAAATTTTGCGCAAGCTTAGCGCATCCAGGCTGCTGGCGTCAATCCATTTATGGCGTGATCCCTGGCCGTTCTCTGGGGCGCGAAGTTTTTCGATGGACTTTTCGGCTACATATGTGACACTATAATTTTCACAGAGATGCCTGCTGGGATAGAATCGTTGAACTAGTTTGCAGGCGGTCTGTGGAGACGGTTGCTTCCCCTTTATCTTGTGTTATTTTCCCCTGGTTCGATCAACAAAAACTGGAGGTTGGCATGGCAACTTATTGCCGCACTTGCGGTTTGTCTAACTTTCGCACTTCGCGTTTTCGGGTGTCGGACCTGTCACAGTTGTTCATTCTGCGCCTGCCGGTGCGCTGCTTGAACTGCGACGAACGGGCCTTTACCTCCGTGATGCAATTCATCAAGTTGCGCAGCGCCCGCAAGGCTCGTCACCGGGAGCGCCACCAGCAGCGCAACAGCGCAATATAGTTGCAATGTCGCTTCAAGCCAGGCGAGCAGCGAGTGTTTCTGCTTTCCCCATGCCGCGGCGATGCGATAGGCTCAAGTATATGGAAGTCACCTGCACCCGCTGCCACCAGACCGTCCTGGCCGAGAACTGCTATTGCCCTGCCTGCGGCCTGCCGCAACTGCTGTACGCGGACGATGGCGCTGCCGGGCAAAACAACCCGCCCGAGCGTTGGGATGAGGCCGTGCGCGACGCCAGCAGTGTCGATTGGAAGCCGGCCTTGCGCGCGGCTCTGCTGGTGGCGATTCCGGCCGGGGTGCTGTCGAGCGATGCATCGCCGACCGGTCGCATGGGGATCTTCTGGATGACTGCGGCTGCAGCTTGTGCAGTGGTGCTCTATTTGCGCAGCGAGGGTTCGGCGTGGATCACGCTGGGAGCCGGCGCGCGCATCGGACTGGTCACCGGCCTGCTGGCTGGCTGGTTATCCTTTGGCGTCAGCAGCCTCATGCTTTTCGTGCAGCGCTTTGTCTTCCACCAGTCCAGCCAGATCGACGCCGGATGGAAGGCCTACGTCGAGGCCAGCCAGCAATTGGCCGCTCAGATGGGCTTTGCAGACAGCGCGCAAATGCAGTTCCAGCGAAGCTGGATGCTCACGCCGGAGGGTCATGCCGGCTTCGAGACCTTCGGATTGATCTTCAATACCGGCTTTCTGCTGGGTTTTGCTGTGATCGGCGGCGCGCTGGGAGCGCGTATGCTGGCCCGCGCTCGCCGGCCCCAGGTTTAGCAGCAGGACGATGGATGCCCCGGATTCCGCCCTGTTTCTCCACAACTTGCTCTCAGGCATGGAAGCCTTCTATCATCCTGCGAGAGACGGGCTGCGAATGACAGGCCGCGAGAGAAGAGCCATGAACGAAACCCCAAGCACGCCAGCTCTGCGCATCAAGGGCAGGCTGATGTCCGCCTCGGAGATCGAGCGTACCCTGGTGCGCCTGGCCCACGAGATTGTGGAAAAGAGCAACGGCAGCACAGATTTGACCCTGGTCGGCATCAAGCGCCGCGGCATTCCGCTGGCCGAGCGGCTGGGCAAGCTGATCTCCGGCATCGAGAAGCGCCCGGTTGATACCGGCGTGCTCGATATTCAGTTCTACCGCGACGACCTTTCGACAGCGGGCGCGCGTCCTGTGGTCACCCCAGGCGCCATCGGCTGCAACGTCGAGGGCCGCGATGTGATCTTGTGCGACGATGTACTCTACACCGGCCGGACGGTCCGGGCCGCGCTCGATGCGCTCTTCGATCATGGCCGTCCGCGCCGGGTGCAACTGGCCGTGCTGATCGACCGCGGCCATCGCGAGCTGCCCATCGAAGCCACTTACGTGGGCCGCCACGTGCCCACCAGCAGCCGCGAGATCATCGAGGTCAAGTTCTGCGAGGTCGACAACGACGAGCAGGTTCAGTTGGTCGAGCGAGTGGATTGAAAAAGACAGCTTCTAGCTACTAGCTTCTAGCCGCTAGCTAGAAGCCTTTCGCTAGAAGCTATTAGCTAGAAGCTAGAAGCTGTACCCATGACTCAGACCGTCGCACCAGCCCGCCGCACGCTCGCCACGCCGCCCGTCGCCGCATCGCCGTTCCCATTTCATCCCGGCTCGCTGCTCTCGCTGGATCACTTGACACTGGAGTCGCTGAGCCATCTTCTCGCCCGCGCCACGGCTCTGGAGAATCAGGACCCGTTGACGCGTATGCGCATCCTGGCCAAGCGCCGCGTCGCACTGCTTTTTTACGAGTCCTCGACGCGCACCCGCACCAGCTTCGAACTGGCCGCGAAGAGCCTGGGCGCAGATACCACGCTGGTCAGCGACAAATCTTCGAGCATCGAAAAGGGCGAGACGCTCAAAGACACCGGCCTGACGTTGCGCGCGCTGGGCGCCGAGGCGATCATTCTGCGTCATCCCAGCTCCGGCGCGGCCTGGCTGCTGGAATCGGCCACTCGACTCCCGGTGCTCAACGCCGGCGACGGAATGCACCAGCACCCGACGCAAGCGCTGCTCGATCTGCGCACGATACTGGCTCACCTGCGTCCCGGCGTCACAACGGTCACAGCCGAGACGCTGGCCGGCGTTACGGTCTCGATCACCGGCGACATCCTGCACAGCCGCGTTGCCCGCTCCAATATGCTGCTGCTGCCGCGGCTGGGCGCGCGCGTGCTGCTCTGCGGGCCAAAGGAGTTGCTGCCCGAGTTGGCCGCGCAAGCTGGGCCGGGAATCCCACCCCAGCGACAAGGACCCGTCGCTGGGGGCCCCGGAATCGAAATCACCCGCGACTTCGAGGCGGCGCTGCGCCAGTCGCAGATCGTGATGATGCTGCGCATTCAGGCCGAGCGGCTGGCCGGATTGCAACTCGATCTGGAGGAGTACAAGGCTGCCTACCAGCTCACCGGCCCGCGCCTGGCCGCCTTCGCGCCAATGGCCACCGTGCTCCACCCCGGCCCGATCATTCGCGGCCTGGAGATCACCGCTGGAGTCGCCGACGGCCCGCAGTCAGCGATCCTCGAACAGGTCACGAACGGCGTCGCCATCCGCATGGCCGTCGTCGAGCGGGCGCTGACGGCGAGCATCCAAGGAGGCCGCGCATGACGGCTCTTATTATTCGTGGCGGCCATCTGATCGATCCGGCGGGCGGGGTCGATGCGCTCAAGGACATTCTGCTCAAGGACGGGCGGGTGGCCGAGATCGCCGGGCCGGGCAAGCTCAAAGCTGCTGACGGTGCGGAAGTTCTCGATGCGACGGGGCTGACCGTCGCGCCGGGCCTCATCGATATGCACGTCCACCTGCGCGAGCCGGGGCAGACGCACAAGGAGACGATCGCCACTGGAACGGCTGCCGCGGCCGCGGGCGGATTCACTTCGGTGGCCGCGATGCCGAACACGTCGCCGGTGAACGACTCGCCGGAGACGACGCGCTGGATGCAGGCCCCGGAGCGCGGAGCCGTGGTGCGCGTCTTCCCGATTGCCGCCGCCACGCGCGGGTCTAAAGGTGAAGTGGTGAACGACTACGTCGCGCTGAAGGCCGCCGGAGCCGTGGCTGTCTCGGACGACGGCTTGCCGATCTTAAAAGACAGTGTCATGCGCGAGGCGCTGGCCGCGGCCTCGCGCGTGGGACTGACCGTGATCCAGCACGCCGAGGACACGCGGCTGACGCACACCGCCAACTGGTCGGCCAGCATGAACGCCGGAGCGGTCGCCTTCAAGCTTGGTCTGCGCGGCATGAGCAACGAGGCCGAGTCGGCGATTGTCGAGCGCGACATTCGCATGGTGGCCGAGCTGCGCGAGGCACGTCCGCATCTGCATGTGGCTCACGTTTCGACGGCGGCCAGCGTGGCTGCCGTGCGCCAGGCTCGGCGCAACGGATTGCGCGTCAGTTGCGAGGCCGCGCCGCACCATTTTCTGCTCACCGACGAGCACGTCGGCCTGTATGACACCAACGCCAAGATGTGTCCGCCGCTGCGCTCGTCCGCCGACCGCGACGCGCTGATCGAGGCGCTGCTCGACGGCGTGATCGACGCCATCGCCACTGATCACGCGCCCCACGCCGTGCATGAAAAGGAGGTCGAGTTCGAGCGCGCGCCCAACGGCATCATCGGCCTGGAGACGGCGCTCGGCCTTTCGCTGCGCTGGCTGCACAAGGAGTGGAAGCTGCCGCTGGGCCGTGTTCTGAACCTGCTGAGCGCCCAGCCCGCCGCGCTGCTGAATCTGAAGGGACGCGGCACGCTCGCCGTGGGCAGCTTCGCCGATGTGGTCGTCTTCGATCCCAAGGCCGAGTGGACGTACCGCGCCCGCGAAGGCAAATCCAAGTCGCATAACAGCCCCTTCGACGGCTGGACGATGCAAGGCAAGGTGCGCTGGACGATCTCGGAAGGCCGGATCGCTTACGGCACCTGCGGTGCGGCAGACGGCGCTTGCGCGCCATCATCGACTATTGAAGGCGTTTGAAGGCCTGCGTTTTATAAATTTGCGCCATCCATTGAAAATCCATCGCAGATTACTCCGGCTACATCCAATTTCTGGAGGGAATAGGATGAGCGTTGCTGAATCCGCGAAGCGAGCGGCATGGGGACTCCTGTTGCTGCGAATTCTTGTCGGCTGGGTGTTCCTATCGGAAGGCATTCAGAAGTTTCTCTTTCCGGCGGCGCTCGGAGCGGGCCGCTTTGTCAAGATCGGAATTCCATTCCCGCAGTTCACTGGACCATTCGTCGGCGTCGTAGAAATCGTCTGCGGAATCCTGTTGATTGCCGGCTTCTTCACCATCCGTGCATGCCTGCCGTTGCTGATCGACATCGTGGTCGCGATTGCAACAACCAAGATTCCCATGCTGCTCAAGCAGGGTTTTTGGGCAGCTATGCACGAGGGGCGCACCGACTTCTGTATGCTGACGGGACTTATTGCCATTGCGCTGCTCGGCGCCGGGGCTTTGTCTCTGGACGAGTGGCGACGCCGTGCCGCCTGAGCCTCCGGTCGCGCCTCTGGATCGTCTGCCCGCGCGCCTCGAACGTCGAGGTGCTGCTGGTCTTTCTCCGTCTCGGCTGTCGAGCCTTCTGCGAACCGATCGCGCATCTCTGCTGCTTCCGCGAGAATTTTCTGGCTGAGGTGCTGGCTAAGGTTGGGACGCTGTTCGAGTAGATGTTGTCTTTACTTGAATCGGATTCTTGTTCTTCTGGAGGGAGCAGAGGCCTTCAGGCCTCTGGATGCGGGCGTTCCAAAGAATCGGCTTCAGCCGTGGAGATTTGATTGGGAAGAAGGCCCGGGCCTGAAGGCCGCGGAGATTTGATGCGTCCGATTTCAGGAGCCTGAAGGCTCCTGCTCCCTCCGGTGGCTTTGATGCGGAAACTTGTCGTTCAGGCGGACTACACTTACGCACCGTGAAGCTATAGGTCTCCCAGGTCCGAAAATCCGGACCTGGGGCACCCAGCTATTTGGCTACTTGCTGGTGTTAGCCGGAGGAGCTGCACAAGCCATCTGTTGATCCGCCTCGCAATCCTTCTTTTCCATCGGGCAGGCACGGGCGCGATCGTGTAGCTTTGTTTCTACGAAAATGGCGTAGAGGCATGAGTTTTGTTTACGGCGGTTCGCATCTGAATCCAGAGAAAGACCTTTCTTATACCATGTATCCGCAAGTTCAATCTGACCGGCATAGTCATAGGTTCTTGCAAGATCCCAAGCATTGATGGGGTCGCTGGGTGCAAGCTCGGCAGCTTTTTGTAAATAGGGAATAGCCTCGGAATCCCGTTTGAGCATCGAAAGAAATGCTCCTATGTTGCCATAAATATCTGGATTATTCGGGTAGTGTTTGTCCAGAATTTTCATGAAATCAAGCCCGACTTCATACTGCCGGAGATCCATAAATTCCGCGGAGTAAGCCAGCCAGGCGTCGGGGACATTACTTCCCTTGTAGATCATGCAGCTCTCGTCGAGCGCCTTGACCATATCCGAATAACGAACGGAGACTTCAAGAATATGGAGCCTTCCCATGTGAATTGATAAGTCTTGTGGCGCGAGCTTGATGCCCAGATTGAGATGCACAAGCGCCTCGTCCACGGCTTCTGGCGTGAACCCGCCTGCCATCGTTCCGCCGCCCGCATCGTCGCCTTGCAACTGAATGATGTCATGGCCGCAAAGAGCCACGTTGGCTAGACACTTCTGCGCCTCGGCTTGTTGTGCAACTATTGCCGAATCGGCAAAAGGCGTGCATAGCTTCTTTGCCGCTTCACAGTTATTCGCGGAGCATAACTTTGTCCAGTCGGAGAGTTTTGTGGATTGGCTATTGCCGTATATGGAGATGGAAATGAGTAGACCGAAGAGAAATAGCGGCTTGCGCATCGATGGCTCCTTGCTCCCAGCGATTGTAACTCCGCGATCATCCCTTGCGCCGATAGAGTACCTGGAACTCGTAGCCTTGGTTGGCGGGGAAGAGGGTGGCTACGTGGCGGAGGCGCTCGGCTAGGGCGTTGGCGGCTAGCAGCGGGTAGTCGCGCTCGCGCAGGTCGTGATAGTCGAAGTCTACGGACAGAGAGAGCATATAAATCGCCAGCGCATCAGAGAATGCCGACTCGAAGAAGGCGCTGCGGGCGCGTTCGTCGATGGTCTTTTGGCCGGCGCGGTTCTCGGGATTGCGAACGTCTTGGGCGCGGCGGCGGGTTTCCCAGGCGTCCTGGCTGGTTTCGCCGCGGACCTGGGCCTCGGCCTGTTGCCAGACGAGCGTGGAGAAGCTATCGGGAACGCCAGCTGCCTCGACAAAATTGTGAGCCACGTTGATGAAGAACTCGAAGGCGAGGCCGAAGCGATCCTCGACCAGGCGGGTGGAGAGAAAGACTGCCTCTGTGGAGCCGAAGACGGCGTTGCGATGGCAGATGGCGCGATCACCTAAATCCACGGTGTAGCCGGGCGCGACCATGGTGTCGTCGGTGTCTGCGATGGCCAGGGGGACGAAGTAATAAGCGCGATGCTCGAGCGCGGCCGAGAGCGTGGCCGGCACGGCGCCGACCAGATGTTCGAGGTCGGCGTCGCTGATGCGCGTCTCGCCCCACATTGCGTAGTGAATTCCGTTGGGGGAGTGGGCCACGGCGGTTTGCGCGGCCACCTTTTCCGCCTGCCAAAGCTCGACTTGTGTACTGCTCGCCATGAGATTGTATTCTATTCCACGAGGGGCGCAATGGAGCAGCAATCGACGCAAACCACCCGAGGTGGGGCTGGCCGCCTTCGGCTTGGAGAACGCAATTTGTGCGGAACGATCCTCGGTTTCCCGCTACGGGGGTTTGGGCTGGTGACCAGCCTGCTGCTGGCCTTCGCGGCGGCCTTCTTCAGCTTCTTCGCCTCGACCTGCATCGCCATCTTCGCGCTGCTGGGGTGGAATCTGCTGGGGCACCATGCGGTGAGTTATGCCGACAGCTACCGGTACGTGGGATTTCCGGTTTTTGTAGTGGTGCTGGTTGTGGCGCTGCCGGTCTTTGGCGTGCTGTGGGTGCGGGGGAAGATGGGTAAGTAGGGCGGCTGGCAGGAATGACGAAAAAATCATTTCCGCTACACAGTTTCACCGGATGCAAAATATGAATCGCAAAGTGGAAAGTTACTTCTTAACCCGCTGGTAGAACGGCGCCGGAAGTTGCCTCGCCCGCACCCGGTTTGCCCTTACCTCCACCAGCACATCGTGGCCGCTGGCAGCCACTTCAGCGGGCACCAGCGCAAAAGCAATATTGGTTTTCAAAAACGGCGCGGGCGAGCCGGAAGTAATCGTGCCAATGCATTCTCCGTTCAAAGACAGCACCGGGTACCCGTCGCGGGCGATGCCGCGCTCGACCATCTCGAGAGCCACGATCTTGCGCTTCGGCCCGCCAGCGGCTTGAATCGCCAGCAGCGCCGCGCGGCCAATGAACTCACCCTTGTCTAGCTTGAGCCAGCGCTCGTGGCCAGCCTCGAAGACGTTGATCGAGTCGGAGATTTCGTGGCCATAGAGCGGCATTCCCGCCTCCAGACGCAGGGTGTTGCGCGCGCCCAGGCCGCAGGGGCGAATGCCGAATTCGCGGCCCGCTTCGAGCAGCGCGCTCCAGACTTGCTCCGTGGTCGCAACATCGGAGGGGATATAAATCTCGAAGCCGTCCTCGCCGGTATAGCCGGTGCGCGTGATCAGCACATCGGGCAATCCGCAAACCTCGCCAAAGGTAAACCAATAGTTTTTGATCGCCGCCAGATCGGTATTGGTCAGCTTTTGCAGGGTTTCCAAAGCACGCGGCCCTTGCACGGCCAGTTGCGAGTAGCTGTAGGAGTCGTCGCTGACCTGGACCAGGGAGCTTGAGGGCCATCTGTCCATCTGCCAGCGAATCCAGGCGTAGTCTTTTTCCTTGGTTCCAGCATTGACGACGAGAAGGTAATCGTTCGCGCCGATGCGGTGAACCAGAATGTCATCGACGAATGTGCCTTGCTCGGTCAGCAGAGCAGTATAGTGCGCCTGGCCGTCCTTGAGGCGCGAGGCGTCGTTCATCGTGAGGTGCTGAATGGCGGCCAGCGCGGCGGGACCGCGAAAACGGATCTCGCCCATGTGGCTCACGTCGAAGAGCCCTACAGCGGTGCGCACGGCCAGGTGCTCGGCGATCAGCCCGCCACCGTTTCCGGGATACTCGACCGGCATATCCCAGCCGCCAAAGTCCACCATCCGGGCCTTCAGCGCGCGATGTGCAGCGTTGAGGGCGGTCCTTTTCAGCGGTAGAACAGGCGGGGCGGGAGTGGTCATTAGCGTTCCTTCCGAGCGGCGCTGCGGCTCCCTGCCTACGATAGTGCGTCCCGGCTCCGGGGTCAAACGCGGTCTTCCGGCGGATCGACTATCCTCAAATATCGCTTTGAGCTATATCGATATAGCTTCCCGACATATTGGCTAATCGTTTCTTGGAATCATCTGCATCTTCACGCCAACGAAATTGGCCCGCTTTGACCGGATGAAATGGTCAAAGCGGGCCAGAGTGAAACAGCTAACCTATCTTGCTAACCATTACGGAGTAACGAATTTGAAGGCCTGCGCGGTCGTGCCATTGCAGGTATAGATGTCCAGCTGGGTGCCGACTGTCTTTGAATTGGCTGGAACATCCAGGCAAAGGCCGCTGCCCTGGCCAACGAACTTGTAGTAGCCGCTGCCCAGCGAAACCGCCGAAAATTCCTCGTTGGAGGCTGCGCCGTATGTCCAGATCTGCATCAGGCTGCCATTGGTAGTGCCGACGTTGACGACATTCCAGGCTTCGGTGGTGGCATTGGCATCGGCCACTTCATAATAGCCGCTGCTGGCCGCCGTGAAGATCCACTCCTGGCTGAGCTGGGTGCTGTACGTGCCGTTGGCGCAGGTGTACATCTGCAAGACGGTTCCATTCGCCGTCCCCTGGCCGGAGGCGCCAACGCACAAGCCGCTGTTCTCATTGATGATGTTGAGCGGGGTGCCGGTGGCGAAGGTAGCTCCGCCACCGCCGCTACCAGAGGCTGA
>Ga0181520_10003194_pt1 | contig 29056 bp, 28 predicted proteins | sample PEATcosm2014_Bin_29_FD_132451 | JGI IMG/M metagenome (GOLD analysis project Ga0181520, IMG submission 132451) | Peatland microbial communities from MTU Mesocosm Facility, Houghton, MI, USA - PEATcosm2014_Bin02_30_metaG | ecosystem: Environmental > Terrestrial > Soil > Wetlands > Peat | place...
ATGCGATGTACTCTCCCGGACGAAGGTGAATCCCTTCATCTCGGATACGGCTGGTAAGACTGGGCATTTCGCCTTCTCCACAACCAAAACCCCATCCTGTGCCATCATGATTCTCAGAATGGACCGATCTCCATTCAAGATGAATAAAAATAGACCCATGTTGCGGCAAGCAGCCAATCACCGGCATTGGCATATCGACAGCTACATTGCCCACATTCTTAACCGTGACGCGTAGAACCGAGGGGTAGCCTTCTTCCGTTGTGGCGGCGACTTCCATCGTCAATTCCAGATGCGCTGGATTGGATGGCTTCTCCGGTTTCTGCTGCGCTGCAACCACTGTTGCGCACAAACTCACACATAGCGCCGCGACGGTCAATCGGCTAGCTTTCTTCATGCCACGGACTCCTTGTTTTACATAGACTGTGCCGAGCCGGTTTCGGCGTTCTTTCAATCCCAGTATTTTTAAGTGCGACCGAAAAGCAACCACAGATCCTTCGACTCCGCTGCGCTCCGCTCAGGATGACAGTTTTTCTGAGATGCAGAGATTTCCTGCCAGTGCCAGGTGGGAATCCATGAACCCTGAGCGAGCGGATAGCGAACCGCTGGCCGCACCGCAGGTGCTTGCATCGGCGCGCGGACAAAGAAGATAATACCCACATCGGCGGTTTCTCCAACCGCTGCAGTGAGAGAGCCATGAGCGCGCAGCCCAGCCAACCCGAGTACGTGATCCTCTACGAACGGGCCTTCAAGGAGTTCGGGGCACATGCCTTGTGGAATCTGCGCCGCTTCGATGCGCCTTCACAGGATGATGCGCTGGTCGTGGCGCGCGCTCTGCGTATCGAGGGCGATCTTACTGCCCGTCGTTTGGCCGAAGGGATCGAGCAAGCCTGCCATGCCGCTGTCTAATCTGCAAATCGATATTCTCCGGCTGCTGGCCCGGCATCGCAGCCCGGAGAGCTACGTTGGCGGTTCAACACCGCTCAACCGAAACACGCTTCGCCACAGCGGCGATATAGACATCTTTCATGACCGGGAAGAACGCGTTGCGGAGGCCGCTTTCAACGACGCTCGCGTTTTGGAAGAAGCGGGTTACAACGTCACCTGGTTGCGCCAGCTTCCTTCCATCCACACAGCGCAGATCGGCAATGGGAAAGAGTTGACTCGCTTGGAATGGGTTGCTGACAGCGACTATCGCTTCTTTCCAGCCCTTCCGGATGAGGTCTTCGGTTATGTGCTTCATGAAGTTGATCTGGCATTGAACAAGGCCATGGCCGCTGCCGGACGTCGTGAGGTGCGTGACATTGTCGATCTCGTAACCACCCACGAGGCCGTCCTTCCGCTGGGTGCAATCGTCTGGGCCGCGGTGGACAAATCACCGGGCTTTACACCCGAAGGCCTCCTTGCCGAGATTCGCCGCAATGCCCGTTATTCAGCCGCTGAATGGAAATCGCTGGTGACTGCCGAGCCAATCGACCCGGCAATCATTCTCGCCCGTCTGGGTGACGCACTGGAGCAAGCCGAAGCTTTCGTTGCCCGTATGCCTACCGAAAAAGCGGGCCTGCTCTTCCTGGAGAATGGGCGCGTGGTTCAGCCCGACCCGGAGCATCTGGATCGTTACCAGACTCATGCGGGAGAAAGGCGTGGCCACTGGCCAGCCAGCGCTGAAATCTCTTCGGCCATGCTGGAACGGTATCAACTGAAATCCAACCAGTGATTTCACTACCCCTGACCTACCAGGGCAATCGCATTCGGATTTGAAATCGAGAGGCGGAGCGGTTTTGAAAGGGCACGGCTTCAGCCGTGCCGATTGCGAGGACAAAAAAGCACCGGCTTTAGCCTCCGAGGGATGATTTTCACCTTTAAAAAAACCATCCCTCAGGGGCTAAAGCCCAAGATCTTCTCCATCCCTTTGCGGCACGGCTAAAGCCGTGCCCTTTCAAAACGATTGTTCCGATTCCAATGCGATTGCCCTGGAAAGGAAATCCAGAGGATTGGCGGCCGGTTTGCCCAGCAGGTAGCCCTGCACTTCATCGGCGCCCAGGGCTTTGATAATCTCGAGTTGCTGCTCAGTTTCCACGCCTTCAACGATCACCGCCATTTCCATATTCCGGGCCAGTTCGGTGATGGTGCGAAGGATCGATTCACTCTCCGGCTTGAGGCCCAGATTCCTTACAAATGAGCGGTCAATTTTGAGCGCATCAAAGGGAAGCGAGGGCAGGTAGCTCATATTGGAGTAGCCGGTGCCGAAGTCGTCAATGGCCAGACTGATTCCCAGCGCTTGCAGGCGGATCATGGCATCGGTATTGCTATCGGCGGCGATCAGCATGGCCGACTCGGTTAACTCCATCTGCAGCAACCGCGGAGCGAGACCGGTGCGCTGGAGAATCTCGCTCACTTCACTCACGAACTCCTTGTTGCGCAGTTGGACTCCGGAGATATTGACGGCCAACTGGATGGGATAGCTGGTCAGCCCCTGCCAGCGCAGCGCTTCCACGCAGGCTTGTTCCAGGATGAATTTGCCGAGCGGGTCGATCATCCCGCTCTCTTCGGCGATGGGAATGAACTTGTCCGGAGGGATCTGGCCAATTGCGGGATGCAGCCATCTGGCCAGCGCTTCAAAGCGAACCAGGCGTCCGCTGGCAAGATCGAACTCCGGCTGAAAGACCAGGCTGATCTCGTCGCGGTCCACGGCGCCGCGCAGCAGATTCTCGAGCGTGAGCCGTTCGTGCACCAGGAAGCCGATCTCGGGCGTGTAATGAATGAAGCGATTTTTGCCCTCGCGCTTGGCGGCATACATGGCGCTGTCGGCCTGCTGCAAAAGCTGTTCGGCGTCGACCGAATCGTCGGGATAAATGCTGATGCCAATGCTGGCGCCGATTCTCAGTTCGTGACCCTTTACATGGAAGGGATGGGCGATTGCCTTGAGCAGATTTGCGGCCACCAGCGCGGCGTCATCCTTGGAATAGAGCCGATCCAGAATCACCAGGAACTCATCGCCGCCGAGGCGCGCCAGCAGGTCGCCCTCACGAATCCAGGAGCGCAGGCAGGAGGCCATCTGGACCAGCAGCGCGTCACCCACCTGGTGGCCGAGGCTGTCGTTGACCTGCTTGAAGCCATCCAGATCAATGTAGAGCACGGCAAAAAGATTCTCTTTTCGACGGGTCCGGCTGACCAGAACGGTGATCTTTTCCATCAGGCAGCGGCGGTTGGGCAGGCCGGTGAGCGGATCATTCAAGGCATCATGAACGGCCGCGTCGCGGGCCTTTTGCAACTCGGCCTGATTCTGTCTGAGCAAGGTTACATCAATGGCGGTCGTCTCATAGACGATGCCTTCCGGCGTGGGTACGGGGGTGATGTTCTCAAGCAGTCGGACGATGGCTCCATCGCTGCGCAGCAGGCTGGCGTCGCAATTGCTGAGCGGCTCCTCGCCCAGAGCCTCCTTTAGGTTCGCCCGCCGCGCCTCGTCCACCTCCAGATCCCAATAGGAGCTGCCGATCAACTCCTCGCGCGAGCTGCGACCGAGCATATTCACAAACGCCAAATTACATTCGGTGATCCGGCCATCCGGCTGCCAGGTATAAACGGCAGCCTGATTGCGCTCGAAGAGCCGCCGGAATCGGTTCTCCAAGCGCGCCTCGCTCTCCAGCCGGGCGCGAATAATCTCTGTCTGCCTGCGCGTGGTTCGCTTCAGTTGCGTGACCCAGATCATGGGAACAGTGGCGCAGAGGACAAGTGCCAACAGGATGGCAAGTCCGCGCATTGGAGTGAGCCAGACCTTGCCCCCCACCACCACCATATCCGCCGGCGAAGCCACCAGAATGATGAGCGATTCCGGCCACTCCGGAGATCCGCCCTGAATCAGCGCGATGCCGTTCAACTCAAGCATGGAGTCGCGCGTCAACCCGACCACCTCGCGGGTCACTTCGCTGCGCGGCAGAACGGCATTGAAGCGCTGTCCATCACCTTCCAATTGGTAGACGATCTCCGAGTCATTCACGTCCTGATTGATGAGCCGCGCCTTGAAGCGCACCAGCTTGCCGTTCAAGGATCGCTTGACGACTTCGGCAGCGGAGGCGAGCTTCAGCGGAGCGATGGCGGCGGCCTTCGGTTGAGCGCTGTCAACGCGCACCCGGGAATCCGAGAGCGCCGGACCAAAGGCTCCTGGGGCGGAGAAACCCACCGCGTCCACGGTATCTCCTACATGGACATCAAGATCCTTCCAAGTTTCAACAAAAATCGTGCCCGAGCTGTCTTGCAGATACAACAGCCCCGGAGTCTGCCAGAGGACGACGCCGCGCAGATGCCTCTGGCCCTCAAAACGCTCGTCCGCATCCGTTGGGCGCAGCTCGTGAATGGGCACGATGGCCGAAGAAAATCCGCTGGACGGCGGCGTTTCAACCTGGATGTCATTGAGGCTGTTGAGATAGATTTCGGCGGCGACGCGCTTGTTGTTCTCGTCGACGTGGCGGGCAGCCACGCCCGTCACACGAACGGTTGCCCCGATCAGGCTTTGCGCGGAGGGTCCGTCCGGCTGGACCAGGAAAATCCACGCCAGTTTCTTGCCATCATGGATGCGGAAACAGGTGCGAATCCAATCGCGTTCGCAGGGGTGCAGCACACCCTCGGTGGTAACGCGATGGGTTTCCGCCTCTCCAGCGTCCAGCTCGGCGATCGTCTTTGGCTCCGGCTTGGGCAATGTGCCGTGGCCTGTGACCACAATCTTCGGCTGTGCGATGGCTAGACTAGACCCCGTCGAGGTGGTTACCGCGCTGATATGAATCCGCGCGCCCTCCGGGTATTTTTTGGTTGTGCCGTGGACGTCAATGAAGGTTGCGCCGGTTGCATCCTGAATAAACAGGCCGCCCCACTCCGGATCGGAGTACAGGACAACGGCATCTAATTCGACAGGATAGGCGCGGGCAGCCTCCGCCGCGCTCAGGTTGAAGACCTCGCTCACCGAGTGCCGGATGGGCAAGCGCCTGGTTGAGTTGCCGGTCTGCGCGAGAGCGCTCAAGGAGAGCAGAAGGATCAAGGCGCAACTCAGGGCGTGGGCGCGCTGCACTACTTTGTCGCGCATATCACCGATGAGTTCTCTATACATATTCTTGACTGGTCATTCGATTCTGGCGGCGCCATCGCACTCCTGCAGCACCGCTCTAGAGCAGTACCCTTTATCAATATCCGCCTAAAACAGCCTCTGTGTACAGATGAAAATGCAAGGTTATTGAACTAAGGTTTGATGGCGGCAGGGGATGAGCGGTTTTCTTCCCGGGTTGGCATCCACAAATTCTGAACGGTTCGAGAGCCGCTGGCCGCATCGCGGTTGCTTACCGGCTGGCGACGAGTGTCCGCTTCTCCCAGCGCTCCTCATGGCGGTCGTCATGGAAGAGAACGCTGAGGCGGCTTTCGGCATCGCGTTCAAAGGTGAGCCGGGTGAGACTGGAACCATTGGGATAGAAGAAGACGGTAGGCGACTCGGCGGCGAGCTCGACAGCTTCTCCTTGCGGATTCTTTTCGTAAAGTTGATCGCCCTGGCGGAAGAAGATGGCTGCGGTGTGGCCTTGGGCGTCGCGATAATCGCCACAGAGCGCGTCCAGTTGCGCGGTGGTCAGCTTGATGGCCGGCGGATGGAGGGGAATCAGCAGCCGCTCCGCGTAGGCTGGCGGTTCTGCTTTGGGATCAAGAGGATGCGCGAGCAGCCAGCGCGGCAGCTCCGGCTCGTTATAGGCTCGCGTCCAGCAATCGTGCTTGAGGCCTTGATAGATCCAAAGCCTGACATGACCGCCGGAAGCCTTGAAGGCGTCAAACATGAGCTCGGCCTGACGCGGGTTGACGATCGTATCGTCGCTGCCATGGAAGAGCCAGAGAGGCGTGCGGTCGAGGGCGCGCGCGTACGCGGCGGGCAGCGTGACGGCCTCCTGCCAGCGCTCCGGCGCATAGCTCCAGAAGACGCCGCCGGCCACCACCACCGCCGCCGCCCACCGCTCAGGATACAGGCGCCCAAGCTCCCATACGCCGTAGCCGCCCATGGAAAGGCCGGTCAGATAGGTGCGGCGCGGGTCAAGCTGGAACTCTTCGGTCTCCCGGTCGAGCGCGGCCATGGCCATGGCAAGCATCTCCGGATCGGTCCAGAAGCTGGAGAGCGGGCACTGCGGCATCACGATCACGAAGGGCCAGCGCTCGGGGTGGTCGCGCACCGCCTGGGGCAGCCCGATCTGCGTCTGCCACATTCCCTCCGCGCCGCGCTCGCCGCGTCCATGCAGAAAGAGGATCACCGGCCAGGGCTTGTGCTTGTCGCGGCGATAGGTTTCGGGCAGATAGACCTGAAAGCGATAGGTTACGTTATGCAGGGTGAGGGTGCGATTGAGAAAGCCCGTCTCCTGATGGGACTCCGGCTTGGCGTAGCGAGCTGCACCGCGCCTGGATTGCGCAGAGGCAACCGCCGCGACACACACTAGAGTGGCGATCAGGAAACGCGTAAATCGTTGCATACAGTTGTCAGTTGACAGTCTACATCCGGGCGGGCTGCGCCGGGGCGGGAATTTTTCGCCGCCTGGCAGTGACCAATGGGATACGCATCTGCTCCGAAGGATCGGGTGAAACTGCGCACCCTGGGCAGGTAAACTCAGATTCCAGGCTCTCCAGCTCCGATCCATCCACCTCGACAGAGACGCTTTGCAGAATCATATCCATGGTAAGAACCACGCGCAGGCTGTTCTTCTGCCGCACCACCACGCCTTCCATCCCGGCCAATGGGCCGGAGCGAATCCGCGCTCGCTGGCCGGCGGTGAGCAAGGCATGCGGCTCGGCGTGGCGTAGCGGAAGGCCGGAGCGCAGAGCGTCAATCTCCGCATCCGGCAAGACGGACGGTTTGCCGCCCGTGCCGCCCACAAAGCTGAGAACTCCCGGCGCTTCCAGCACCCGCACCCGCTCGCGGCGCTCGATGCGGACAAACAGATAACCGGGAAAGAGCGGCAGGTCCAGCACGACCGTCGAGCCGTTGTGCCACTTGCGCCGCACATGATAGAGAGGCAGATAATGCTCAATCTGACGAAGCGCCATGTACTCGCTCACGCGCTTTTCGTGGCGCGGCAAGGTATAAACGGCGAACCATTTAGGCGCAGGACTCTCCGGCGAACCATTCCGCGCGCGGCCATTCGCCGGATGATTTTCTGGATGTGGATTCACCGCCAACGCCTTCCCCTGTTCCCTAAGTCCCTAAGTCCCTCAGCCCCTCAGTCCCTCACTCCCTCAGTCCCTAAGTCCCTAAGTCCCTCAGTCCCTCAGTCCCTCAGTCCCTAAGTCCCTCACTCCCCGCCTCTACGGCTCCAGCAAAATCTTTCCCGTCGTCCGCCTTGCTTCCAGGTCCATCTGCGCCTGAGCAGCCTCGGAGAGCGGATACAAGCTCTCGGTGCGCAGCTTGAGTTCGCCCTTGGCAACCCAGCCAAGCACATCGCCGGAGCGCCATTCGAGCTCCGCGCGCGTAGCTAAATAATGCCAGAGCGTGGGCCGTGTAATAAAGAGCGAACCCCGGTTGCTGAGCTGAATCAGTTCAAAGGGCGGCACCGGACCGCTGGATGCGCCAAACAGCGCCAGAAGCCCGCGCGGGCGCAGGCAGTTCAAGCTGCTCTCGAAGGTCGTCCGGCCCACCGAATCGTAGACCACATCCACGCCCTTGCCGCCGGTGAGCCGCTTCACCTCAGGCTCAAACTCCTGCTCGGTGTAAAGAATCACCTCGGAGGCGCCGGCCTCGCGGGAGAGATCGGCCTTCTCCGGCGTTGAGACGGTCGAAATCACGCGCGCCCCCAGGCGCACAGCCATCTGCGTCAGCAGCAGGCCCACGCCGCCGGCGCCGGCATGAATCAGCGCCGTCTCGCCGGCCTTCAGCGCATAGGTGGAGTGCGACAGATAGTGCGCGGTCATGCCTTGCAGCATGGCCGCCGCCGCCTGTTGCATGGAGAGCCCGTCAGGAATTTTAACCAGCGCCGAGGCCGCCACCAGCGCGTACTCGGCGTAGCTGCCCAGCACGCCCACCGAGGCTACCGCGTCGCCCGCCGTGAAGCCGGTCACTCCCGGCCCCAGCTCCTCCACCGTACCCGCCGCTTCGCTTCCCGGGGTCAGCGGCAGGGCGGCTTTGTAGGTGCCCTTGCGGAAGTAAATTTCGATGAAGTTGACTCCGACGGCTTCCACGCGGATCAACACCTGCCCCGGTCCCGGCTGCGGGATGGGCAACTCTGCCAGCCGAAGAACCTCCGGCTCGCCTGTCTCGTAAATCTGAATGGCTTTCATCGCAGATTCAGCATGAACCCTTGGGGGGGGCGAGTGCAAGGGGCGGCTCATGCCTGCTCACCATCCGGCGCGGAGTATATGTTTGGATTACAACAATCTGTCATCCTGAGCGGAGCGCAGTGAAGTCGAAGGACCTGTGGTTGCTTTTGTTTTTGAACTTGCTTTTGTTCTTGCTGTTGATTTTGCTTTTTGTAGACAATCCCAAAAACCTGTCATCCTGAGCGGAGTTGGGCGCGGTAACTGCTCCACATTTCAGGCACTTCATGGTCTCACTCTCCCACTACTCACTGCGATTCCCTTTTCCCCAGCTCCTACTTGTTCCGCCACACAGGATGGGTTTACCATCAGCGTCTTTCAGAACTGCTCCAGAGATACGGTCGCGTTTCGGTAACTGTTCCAGATGGCGGCGAAAACCTCGACCGAGCTTATCTTCTGCAAAGGCACTTCCGCAATCGGGACACAGTTCATCGAGTTGTTGGTCGATTTCGTGATTAGAAGCCATAGTATCCACTTTTCAAAAAACATTTGCCGAAAAGCAACCGCAGGTCCTTCGAATCCGCTGCGCTCCGCTCAGGATGACAGTTCTTTGGTGGCTCGGACTGCTCTCGATGATAGTGCTGTTTGCTACGCGGGATTTACGACGAGAACCAGCGTAGTGCAAACTGCTTGCGATCGTCAACGATTTGCGATAGTTTCCTCTCCATGGACGAGAAAATCTATTTCACCTACATCGTGGTCAGCCGGAGCCATACGCTTTACATTGGAGTGACCGGCGATCTACGCAAGCGCGTCTTCGAGCACAAGCAGCGGAAGCACATGGGATTCTCCGATACCTATAACTGCAACCGGCTGGTCTGGTTCGAGCGGTTTACCGGGCCGAATAGCGCAATTGCGCGGGAAAAGCAGTTGAAGGGATGGATTCGCGCGAAGAAAATTGCGCTGATTGAAAAGAGCAATCCAACTTGGAACGATTTGAGCGAAGGGTGGTATGGGATCGATCCTACCTTGGACAAGCAGGGGTTGTTGTTGCATCGAAGTTGAAAGTTTAGGAATAAAACAACCACAGGCCCTTCGACTCCCTTCGCTGCGCTCCGGTCGCTCAGGATGACAGTCGATTAGTACATATACTAACGGTTCAAAACCCTGATCCCTGATCCCTGTTCCGTGATCCCTGACCTCTGTTTCCTAGTTTTCTGACAGCATGCTCGGCTCTTCGCTGGCTTGCAGGCGGACGATGTGCTCAATGGCGTAGGGCGTGTGTTGCTGGCTGGAGTAATAGTGGCGCACGCCCAGCTCGCCCAGCAGGCCGATGGCCAGCATCTGAATGCCGGCAATGATCAGCACCGCGCCGAGGACAAACATGGGACCGTGCAGATCCATCATGCTCTGCTGCGGATGCAGAACCTTGGAGCCGAGCAGAGCCAGCGAGATCGCGCTGCCGGTAGCCATGCCCAGCAAGCCCAGGCTGCCGAAAAAGTGCATCGGGCGGCTCATGTACTTGAGCAGGAAGCGGATGGTGAGCAGATCAAAGAAGACGCCAAAGGTGCGGCTGAGGCCGTAGTGGCTCAACCCGCGCTGGCGGTTCACATTGTGGATGGGAATCTCGCAGATCGACGCGCCGTAGCGGCTTGCCAGTGCGGGAATAAAGCGGTGCATCTCACCGTAGAGCGGAATGCTTTGGATGACCTCGCGGCGATAGGCTTTGAAGGTGGTGCCGAAGTCGTGGATCTCAACGCCGGAGAGCTTGGCCATCATCCAGTTGGCGCAGCGCGAGGGGAGGCGGCGCAGCACAAAGTTGTCCACCCGCTCTTTGCGCCAGCCGCTGACCACGTCGTAGCCCTCGGCCAGCTTTTCCAAAAAGAACGGAATATCGTTGGGATCGTGCTGCAGGTCGCCATCCATGGCCAGGATGAACTCGCCCGAGGCGTGATCGAATCCGGCGGCGAGCGCCGAGGTCTGGCCGAAGTTGCGGCGCAACTTGATGACCAGCACCCGGCTATCGACGGCGGCAATCTCTTCCAGTAACTGATAAGTGCGGTCGCAGGAGCCGTCATCCACCAGCACCAGCTCAAAGCTCTCGCCCACCTGTTCCATCACCTGCTTCAGGCGGGCATACAGGATGGTGACATTCTCCTCTTCATTGTTGAACGGCACAACAATCGAATACTTTGCCATGCTGCCAGTATAAATGTCTCTGTCTTTGAACGGTATGGTGAAATCAGGAATGTGCCGGCTGCGCGCCGGATGTGGTGTTTTCCCATTTGCGGAATGCGGGATAAACACCTGTTTAACGCGCCTCGATTTTCTATTCCCTGTTCCCTATTCCCTGTTCCCTATTCCCTGTTCCCTGTTTATCTCACCGGTCCAGTTCGTCGAGCATGGCCTGCATCTCGCTCATCGCGTGGCGGTTGCCGCTGCGCTGGGCGCTGGCGATGCCGCTCTTCAGCCGGGTGATGGCCTCGTTTGTCCGGCCTGCCGAAGCCAGCGTCTGCGCGGCCATCTGGTAGCCTGCGGTGTACTCCGGATCGTTGGAGGCAAGCGTATCGAACTCGGCGAGCGCAGCCTCGGTTTCGCCGGTGCGAGCCAGTTCCATCGCCAGCCCGTAGCGGGCAAAGCTGTTTTTGGGATCGAGTTCGAGTATTTCTTTGAGGCCGGTGATCTTGTCCATGGGGTTCCTTTTGGTTATGTTCTGTCCTGATTTTGATTTGAGAGGCACAAAAAGGCGCAAGATAATGGAGTATGATTGGATTTGAGGAGGAAGCATTCTATGGCAACCCAAGCCCAGCCACGCTTTCAAACAATTCGCTCCTCTAAGCTTAGGATAGCTCCCGCGAAAAGTGCGGAAGAGGATTTCCTCGCCGGGGTTATGGTCAGCGTATCCGCCTCGCTTGATTCCATGAGCGAAGATGAGCGCGAAGATGCTGTTGCATCTGCGGAAGAAGCTGTAGCTCATCTTCAGTAGGGCTTTGGTGGTAAACGCCGAAAGCCTTGTAAATGTGCCTTTCCGGTTTCACTCTCAGGGTCGATCCCCAAAGCCGATAGAGCCTGTGTAAATGCATCTTCGTTCCTTGCTTCCACAGCTTTGCTCAATGCTTTCTGTGCTCGGAGCTTGAGCTGATCGAGATGCTTCTTTGACCCAGCATCCTCGCGCATTTGGCGGAGGATTTGTTCAGCTTTGCCCTCAGGGATATCGCCGCTCTTTCTCATTCTGAATCCCGCCTGTGTGTTCCGGATTGTTCACGCTTCATGGCGTGCCACAATAAGTTCTTACTCCCTGATTGAACTGTTCTCTGTACGCAAAGCATTGAAGAAAACAGGATTATGGAAGGCAATTGCAGCCCCTTATTGATCGAATTGGTGATCGACGATGAATGGATTCATGGCAGGGGAATCAACTAACCGAGGATGCAATTGTGCGCGTCTTCACACCGCTGCCCATCCGCTTCATTTTATCCTGCAAGGAGTACACTGGAGGCGCAAGCTTTTCGACGGAGCCGAATGACGATGAATCCCCCGGAAGTCCAAACCATCCCCAATCCCGCGGCGCGCACGGTGGCCAGTTCACGGTCAGAGATGACCGAACTTGTGCTGCCCAATGACACCAACGTCCTCGGCAACCTGCTGGGCGGGCGGCTGATGCATTTTATCGACATGATCGGCGCCATGGCCGCCTACCGGCACGCGCACACCTATATTGTGACCGCCGCAATGGACCACATCGACTTCATCCAGCCGGTGCATTTGGGCAATTTGGTCACGCTCAAATCCAGCGTCAACCGGGCCTTCAGCACCTCGATGGAGGTGGGTGTGAAGGTCTGGGCAGAGGACACGCAGACCGGCAAGGTTACTCACGTGGCCAGCGCCTTTCTGGTCTTTGTGGCCATCGACAAGGAAGGCCGGCGGGTGCGCGTGCCGGAGGTGATTCCAGAGACCGTCGAGGAGAAGCGCCACTACGCCGACGCGCTGCTGCGCCGCGAGCATCGCGAGGCCGAAGCCGCCCGCCGCAAGCAGGCGAAGGCTGCCCTCGCCGCGCAGCAAGCCGCGGAACCGCAAGCGAATTGAAGAGCATCCAATGATTGCAGCTCGCAGTTCTCATGGCAAATAGAGAAGATCAACGCTGCTATCGGATACTGAGAACTGAGAGCTGAAAACCGAGAACTGAATAAAGGAGCACCAAGAAGAATGGCTCATGCACCCGTTCCGCCCGCGCCCGTTGCTTTGCCCGGAGTCTCGAAGATCGTCGCCATCGGTTCCGGCAAAGGAGGCGTCGGCAAGACCACTGTCGCCGTCAACCTGGCCATCGCCCTCTCGCGCCTTGGCCAGCGCGTTGGCCTGATCGACGCCGACATCTACGGGCCCAATGTTCCGCTGATGATGGGCAATGCGCAGGCGCCGCGCGTGGGCCCGGATAACCGCATCCTGCCCAACGATACCCACGGCATCAAGACCGTCTCCATCGGCTACATCTCTCCGGGTGACAAGCCGCTGGTGATGCGCGGACCGATGCTGCACCAGATCATCCGCCAGTTCCTGCAGCAGGTGGAGTGGGGCGAGCTGGATTACCTGATCGTCGATCTGCCTCCGGGCACGGGCGACGTGGTCATTTCGCTCGTCCAAACGGTCCCGCTGACCGGCGCGGTCGTCGTCAGCACGCCCAGCGACGTCAGCCTGCAAGACGCGCGCAAGGCCTTGGAGATGTTCGCGCAGGTCAACGTTGAGGTGTTGGGGATTGTCGAGAACATGAGCCACTTCACCTGCCCGCATTGCCAGAAGGAGATTGACATCTTCTCCAAGGGCGGAGCCGAGCGCACGGCCAAGCAGTTCGGCGTGCCGTTTCTGGGATCGATTGAGCTGGTTCCGGCGATCCGCGAGGGCGGCGACCGTGGCTTGCCGGTTGCGCTGGCCGGACCGAAAAGCCCGCAGGCGGCGGAGTTCTACGCCGTGGCGGAGAAGCTGATGGCCCAGGCGGAAAAGGCCGCAGAGGCAGCTGCGGATGTGATTGAGATTCGTTGACCACCTGCGGTGGGGCCAGACGCTCGCTTTTCGCTCGCCGGTGCCGGCCCCGCCGATATTGATTGGGTGTTCCACCCTTGGCACGTCCTTGTTTTTATGCCAAGGGTGAGATTCCACGAACTTAAATCAGCCTTATTCATAGGGTTTACAGGACTTGCCAATCAAGTTTTACAGGGGTGTACGAACCGCATGAATACCCGCCCCGGAGGGGCGATGCGAAAATAGCCCCGGATGGAGCGCAGCGCAATCCGGGGAAAGTCCGTTCATCAGCGGAGTGTGCCCCGTAGGGGCGCTGCGAAATCTGCCTTATCCTTCTAGTTCCTTCGGTTCCAGCAAATCCGTTCGGCATCAGCTTTTATCAACTTCAGTTGTATATTGTCCTTTCTGGCGAAGGCGTATATAGCCGCCTAGAGTTGCAAAACTAATTGACGCGACAATCAACAGCCATTGCACGACTACAGGATAATGATTTTTGCCGGTCAGAATAAAAATAAAATTGATCCCCACGCAAAGAAATGAGGATAGACCGCCATTCAATAACTCATCGTGTTTGGCAACTAATGCCGAAACATATCCTCCGAGCAGAGAGAATGATAAGCCATTTAGTGTTAGCAAAACGTCTAGAATTCCATATCGATGAAATACCTGATGCGGCTTATGCAGTAGATGAGATAGAAATAATACAAAAATCGCGGACAGAATTCCGGCAATTAATGACGAAAAGGTATCTGTAATTGCTCCAAGCAATACACCTTTGATTGAGACTTTGCTCATTTCATCTCCACTCCAAAAAATAGTGTAATTAACAAATGCGGCAAACCGAAGCCCGTCTGCCGCATTTGTGGTTTTGTTTCGGGATCGCCGAGAAAAATTCCCTCAGGGGCTAAAGCCCGCGCTCATTATGGATGCGTTGGCGGTACGGTCGAAAACGCGGCCTATCTTCTTTAGAATCTTTGGGGGATTTCGGTCGCCCCTCCGGGGCTAGTACATGTATCTCTGCATCCTACCCAGGGTTCCGCTGCGCTCCACCCTGGGCTATTCTCATATCGCCCCTCCGGGGCGAATGCCGCAGATATGTTTTCATCCACTTGAGTGGGCCGAAGGCCCATGGAGACACGACTGAAGTCGTGACCTTGTTACAAAACAACCATACATTGAGTTTTCTGCAGCCTGTGAAGTCGTGCCCTGGTTACAAAACCAGCCAACATCGTGTTTTTCCGCAGACTGTAAAGCTCGTGCTTGTTTTGTTGCGTTGGCGGCACGACCCATGTCGTGCCCTTTCAAAACAATGGCTTTGGCCGAGGTTCTCTTGGTAGCGGGATGTGGGTTCCCAGGTCCCAAGATCGGGACCTGGGGCACCCAGATTCAATTCATCCGTATCAATCTACCCAGTTTTCAAGGATTGATGAGATGCTTTCGCTCTAGAACAAATTCCACAGCGACTGGTTGTAGATTTCGTGGTGGAACTGGACTTCGGCGGCTTTGACGAAGGTTCCCAGCTCGCGCGGGCAGCGGTTGGCCACGGCCTGTTTCAGTTCGGCGTAGCGGCCCTGCACGTCGCTGCCCAGAATCTTCGCGATCCAAGGCGAAGCCTCGAAGTCTGCGATGGCCTTCTGGATGTTGTCGGGCAGGTAGCGTCCGCCGGCGCGCAGGTTGGCGTCGGGGTTGATCTCGCCGTCCAGGCCGGTTTTGAAGATGCCATAGAGCGAGAGGTAGGGGTTGGCGTCCGGCGCAACCGCGCGGACTTCGGTGCGCATCGACCGGTGGTTGCCGATGGGCACGCGGACCATGGCGCCGCGATCGACGGCCGAAGCGCGGATCTGGTTGGGCGCTTCAAAGTGCGGGTCCAGGCGGCGATAGGCGTTGACGCTGGAGTTGAAGATCAGGCATAGGTCGAGCGCGCTGGTCAGAATGCGGTCGAGGAAATCCCAGCCGAACTTGGAGAGCTGCTCCTCGCCTTTCTCTTCCCAGAAGAGATTGGTCTTGCCCTTGGAGACGCTGACGTTGGTGTGCATGCCGCTGCCGTTGACGCCGACGACCGGCTTGGGCAGATAGCTGGCCGTGAAGCCCATATTGTTGGCGATTTGGCGGGTGAGCAGCTTGTAGAGCTGAATCTGATCGGCCGCGCCCACGACCTCCGAGTAGCTGTAGTTGATCTCGTACTGGCTGGGGGCGACTTCCGGGTGATCCTTCTCGTTCTGGAAGCCCATGGCGCGCTGCACCTCGGCCGATGTGTCAATGAATTGGCGCAGCGGGTCCAGCGGCAGCGAGTGATAGTAGCCGCCGGTGGAGATGAACTCGAACTTGTTGGTCAGGTGGTAGTTGCGCTCGGCGTCGCGCCCGGCGAAGAGGAAGCCCTCGATCTCGGTGGCGGCGTTCAGCGTGTAGCCGTTCGCCTTGTGCTGCTGGTCGGCGTAGGCCTTGAGCACGCCGCGCAGATCGCCTGAGTAAGGGGTACCGTCCTTGTCGATGACATTGCCGAAGACCAGCACCTTGCCGTTGCCGAAGACGTCGGCGGGCACCCAGTAGAAGGCGCCCCAGTCGATGCCCAGGCGCAGATCGCTCTCCTTCTGGGCGGTAAAGCCGCGGATGGATGAGCCGTCAAAGGTCAGGTTCTCGTGCGCGCCAAGCAGGAACTTCTTGTCGTAATCCAGCAGGTGCAGGCGGCCTTCAAGGTCGGTGAAGAGAACGGTTACAGCCTTGATCCGCTTTTCGTCGGTCAGGTACTTCAACCGCTTCTCGCGGATCTCATGAGCCGCAACGCGATTGGCGCGCTCGGCCTTGGCTTCCAGGTTGAGTTCCTCCAGCTGCTCATAAGAGAGCGCCAGAAAATTGCGGTATTCAGTGGACATGGGTCTCCTTTTTGTGTGCAACAGGATAGCGTGAAATCAGTTGCACTCATTATAGAGTCCCGCCGAGAGAAATCAACTTTTTCAGGACGCAAAACAGCGCTGGCATTCTGGAGCCATTTCGTCCGCCGGGAGGCGAAGCTGGCCAGAAAGCCGTTCGTAATCTACCAGTATCCGCCCTGCTGGCGCGGATTCTATCTATACACATTAGCTTCCCAGGTCCCGATTCCGGGACCTGGGAAACCATAACCGCTTGGATACCTTCTACGAAACAGTCTTGATCGTCTTCAGAATGCGGGAGACGATCTGGTAAGGATCGGCTTCGGAGTTGGGACGGCGATCTTCCAAATAGCCCTTGTAACCGTCGCGAATGAAGTTGACGGGCAGGCGAACCGAGGCGCCGCGATCCGACAGGCCATAGCTGAACTTGTCGATCGCCTGGGTCTCGTGCAATCCGGTCAGGCGCAGGTGGTTGTCGGGGCCGTAGACAGCGATGTGCTCGGGAATGTACTTCTCGAAGGCCGCCATCAGCTTCTCCAGATACTCCTTGCCGCCCACTTCGCGGATGTACTTGGTGGAGAAGTTGGTGTGCATGCCGGAGCCGTTCCAGTCGCCCTTGATCGGCTTGCAGTGCAGCACGAAGTCGATCTCGTACTTTTCGCAAAGGCGATACATCAAGTAGCGGGCCATCCACAGGTCGTCAGCGGCCTTGGCCGAGCCCTTGCCGAAGATCTGGAACTCCCACTGGCCCTTGGCCACTTCGGCATTGATGCCCTCGTGGTTGATGCCGGCATAAAGGCAGAGCTCGAGGTGCTCCTCGACGATTTGGCGGGCGATGCTGCCAATGTACTTGTAGCCTACGCCGCAATAGAAGGGACCCTGCGGAGGCGGAAAGCCGTCCTTCGGGAAGCCCAGCGGACGTCCATCCTTATATAGGAAATACTCCTGCTCGAAGCCGACCCAGAGGTCGGGATCGTTCTCGATGGTGGCGCGCATATTGGTCGAGTTCGGCGTGCCGTCCGGATGCATCACTTCGCAGAGCACCAGGTAGCCGTCCTTGCGGGCGCCATCAGGATAGAGGGCCACCGGCTTCAGCACGCAGTCGGACTTGTGTCCATCGGCCTGCATCGTCGAGCTGCCGTCAAAACCCCAGACCGGGATGTCAGCCAGTGTGGGAGGGTTGTCAAAGGTCTTGAGCTGAGTCTTGCCGCGCAGTTCAGGAATGGGCTGCTTGCCATCAAGCCAGATGTATTCCAATTTGTACTTCGTAGCCATGGGTCTCCTTTTGGTTGTGGATGAAGATGTAGGACATTCTCCTGAATTATTCGTGACACGGTATAAGGAATTCATGAGGATTTTGCTCGGATCATGTGGAAAAACTGGGATTTACCAGGAATGAGTGCGAAATCTCACAATGTGAAACCGGGCGCGGCAGACGCGCTTCGCGCTTCATCCCTCCAATGCGGCCCTTCGTCGGCCATTTCAACCATTCATCAGAATTCATGTGCCAAGCCGGACCGTCTCGATTATCTTTCAATTGAAGAAAAGATTCTGAAAGGGACGCTCTTATGGAAGAAATTGTCAACGTCGAAGCGGTCAGCCGAAGTTTTGCGCTGGACAATCGCCCCAGCAGCCATCCGGCGCACAGCTTTGTCAGCGCTCTCACGCACGCCAGCCTGCGCGTCAACGCGGGCGAGTTTCTGGCCATCGCCGGTCCCAGCGGCAGCGGCAAGACGACTCTGCTGAATCTGATCGGCTGCATTGACCAGCCCACCACCGGCCGCATTCTGGTGGATGGCGTGGATACCTCGCAATTGAAGCCCGCCGGAATGAGCAAACTGCGCCGCGAAAAGCTGGGCTTTGTCTTTCAGACCTTCAATTTGATCCCGGTGTTTACAGCTGCCGAGAATGTCGAGTATCCGCTGCTGATTCAGGGCATCAACGCCGTGGAGCGCCGCCGGCGCGTGGCGGAAGCGCTGGAGAGCGTGGGCCTGACCGCGCGTGCCAATCAGCGGCCTGACTTGCTCAGCGGCGGCGAGCGTCAGCGTGTGGCCGTGGCGCGCGCCATTGTGCATCGCCCCTCGCTGGTGCTGGCCGACGAGCCAACCGCCAACCTGGACACCCACAACGCCACGCAACTGATCGACCTGATGCATGGACTCAATCAGCGCATTGGACTCACCTTCATCTTTTCCACGCACGACGCGCGGCTGCTCGAACACACCGAGCGCATCGTGCGCCTCACCGATGGCGAAGTGATCTCCGATACCACGCAAGGAGGCCTCCGTGGCTAAGTTTCTTCTGCTCGCATTCCGCAACATCTTTCGCAACCGCCGCCGCACGCTGATGACTCTCTTCATGGTGGGCGGAGGCGTGGCGGGATTGCTGCTCTCCGGCGGCTACTTCGCCTTCATGACCCACGGCCTGCGCGAAGACACCATCAACAGCGGTCTCGGCCATCTGCAAATCTTCACTGCCGATCACTTCAATCGCGATGAGGTGCGCGTGCTCGATACGGGCATCGATAACTGGCGTCAGGTTGCCGCATCCGTCAAGACGGGCAGCCATGTGCGCGGCATTGCGCCACGCATTGATTTTTACGGCATGGTTTCAAACGGAATCAAAGCCGCGGGATTCATGGGTGCGGCGGTTGATCCGGAGGCGGAAAAATCTCTTGGCTTTGTCTCGCGCATCGAGACCGGTCGCGACCTGGACATCAAGCCCGGCGGCGAAGTGGAGGCGTTGATCGGCAAAGAGCTGGCCAAGTCCATGAACGTCGGGGTCGGCGATGGATTGACGGTGCTGGCCATGACCTCGGACGGCGCGCTGAACGGCGTGGATGTCGAGATCGTGGGCATCATCAACTCCGGCGCGCCGGAGCGCGACGCGCGCTATCTTCGCATCACGCTGCCCGCCGCGCAGCGACTGCTGCAAAGCGATCGCGTCACCAACCTAGTGGTGGGACTCGATGCCACGCAGAACACCGATCAGGCTTACCTCGAGATGCTGCCGCGCCTGAACGGCATCTCGCAGCACTTGACGCTGAAAAAGTGGATTGACCTGGCCACCTATTACAAGCAGGTCAACACCATGTTCAACGGCATCTTTCTCTTCATGGGCGTGATTGTTTTTTTCATGGTTCTCATGTCCAGTGTGAACACGCTATTGATGAGCATGTTCGAACGCACGCGCGAGATCGGAACCATGCTGGCCATGGGCACGCCGCGCGCATGGATCATTGCGCTGTTCATGGTTGAGGCCACACTGCTCGGCCTGGTGGGCGCGGTGGTTGGCGTAATCGCGGGCAATCTTCTTGGAGCGCTGCTGAACAGCTCCGGACTGCATCTGCCGCCGCCTCCCGGCTATAACGTTCCCATGCCCTTTAAAGTCCGCTTTGTTCCCGTGGAAATGATCGGCTCATCTTTGCTGGTGATCTTCTCGCTGGCCATTGCGTCCATCGTTCCCGCGGTGCGCGCTTCACGACTGAAAATTGCGGAGGCACTCTCCCATGTCTAGGATCAATCGCACGCTGCGCCTCTTCCTGCTGCTCTTTGTAGTCAGCTTTCTCTTCGCCTGCGCGCTGGTTTGCCATGCGCAAACGCCGGATGCCAACGCGCTGCTCAAACGCTCGGACGCCTTTCGCAACGGCTGGAACTCCTATGTGCTGAAGCTCAAGATCACGCATTATGAATCCGGCAAAGTGGACGAAGGAAAGCTCTACGAGGTCTCGCAGAAGGGAATCGAAAAGACCTACGTCGAGTTCCTCAGCCCGCGCGAAAAGGGCCAGCACCTGTTGATGCTGGGCGATGATATGTGGGTCTACCTGCCCGACACCAGCCGCCCGGTGCGCATTACGCCGCTCGAACGGTTGAGCGGCGACGCATCGAATGGCGACGTGGCGCGCACCAACTATTCCTACGATTACTCGGCCGTTTACCTGCGCACGGAAAAAGTGGGCGCGGAAAACTGTTACGTGCTCGATCTGACTGCCAAGCGCAAGGGTTCAACCTATCAGCGCATTCTCTACTGGCTGCGCGTCGAGGATGCGCGCCCGGTGCGGGCGGAGTATTACCTCACATCCGGCAAGCACATCAAGTCAGCCACCTTCGATGACTATTTCATGATTGATGGCCGGCCGATTCTCCATCGCTGGACGCTCTACGATGAGATTCGCCACAACTCGCACAGCGTTCTTGAGTACTCGAATATAGCCCCGCGCGAACTGGCCGACAAGCTCTTTTATCAGGGACGCACCGATCGCTTCTAAAACAAATCTCCGGCCAGCCGTGCGCCGGATTGAGCAAGACCGGGAAAGATGAAACCTTGCATTGCAAATGCGGACGTTAACCTGCCAACTCGCCCGGTTCGCGAAGCTGGCGCTCACTCGCTCAACCGATTCTCAAGAAGAGAGGAGATTGCAAGATCATGAACAAGAAAAGCATTTACCGGATAGGCGTATTTCTTTTTCTCGCGGCTTCGGCGCTGATGGCATGCACTCTGCATGCGCAAGCCGTCAGCAGCCTCACCGTTCACATCACCGGGATTCGCAATACAAAGGGAAACATTCTCATCGCCCTCTATCGCGATTCCAAATTCGCCAAGGCCCAGGGTGTTGAGATTGATGCAAAGACGCTGAGCGCGGTTGCCGTCTTCAACAACCTTCCGCAAGGCGTCTACAGCGTTGAACTTTTTCACGATGAAAACCGCAACGGCAAGATGGATAGGAATCTGTTTGGAATGCCCGTGGAAGGTTATGGCTTCTCCAACAATCCGAAAAAGCGCATGGGCAAGCCGGGTTTTGATGAAACAAACTTTCAGTTGAATCAAGCGGAATGCACGATCGAAATCAAAATGATTTACTGGTAGCTGCGTCCGGCGGCGCGGCGCGGAAAAGCAGAAACAACAAACTTTGAAAAAGGAGATTGAGACGATGAAACTTCCATTCCAATTCGGCAAAATCACTGGCATTTCCATCTTCTGCGGCGCGTTGCTGATGGCTGCGACCGGATTGCTTTCCGCGCAAGCGCCGACTGCTCCCGCAGCGGCAACCGCAACTTCAACGGCGCCCGCGCCCGCCAAGTCCACACTCACCGTGCGGCTTACGGGCTTCCGCAATGCGAAGGGCAAAATCAAGATTGCGCTCTACCGCGACGGTAAGGGATTTCCCTCTGATCCGTCCAGCGCCGTTGCCTCGCAGAGCTTCGAGATTGATCCTCAAACGCTGACCGCAACCGCTGTCTTCACCAATCTGCCGCAGGGAACGTATGCCGTATCCTCTTTTCACGATGAAAACATGACAGGAAAAATGGAGTTCAGTGATCAGGGAGTTCCGCTGAATGGCTACGGCATCTCCAACAATCCCGAGGGTCCGCCAACGGCTGAGCAAGCCGGCTTCAAAGTCAATCAAGCCGAATGCACCATCGAAATCAAAATGGTCTATTGGCAATAGCTTGTAAGTGAAGAGAGAGATGCCGTGAAACTGAACGAGCAAAACAAAGATAATGTTGCGGCAAATCACGCCGGAAAGATCAAGCCGGGACTGATCAGAACGCTGCTGGTCCCGGCTGCTCTTCTACTGATCTTCTGGACTGTGGCGATCACCTTGTGGCAACGCACGGGAAGAATATTCTTCCTCTTCGACATCGGCTACATCGGATCGTCGCTCGGCGTGGGAACAGGGCTTTACCATTTGCTCCCGCGCCACAAGAAACCCATCGGCCGCCGTCTTGCGCAGTTCATGATCGGCTTCTACATCATCGGCTTTTTGGGTTTCATCGTTTACCAGAATATGCAACTCGAAGGACTGCTCTTCTTTGTCTGCACCGGCGTCTTTTCCGGCGCCATCATTCATTACTCAATCGCCAAACTCTTCGGTCCGCTGATCTTCGGGCGCGGTTTCTGTGGATGGGCGTGCTGGACGGCGATGGTCCTCGACCTGCTGCCCTTCGACAAAAGCAAGGGCTGGATTAACGGCCCATGGAAGTGGGTGCGTTACGCGCACTTCGCGCTAAGCCTGGGCTTGGTGGCAACGCTGGTATTTATCTTTCACTACCGGCCTTGGGGCCGCGCGCCAGTGTATTGGATGCTTGCTGGAAACCTGCTGTATTATTTCTCCGGAATCCTGCTGGCGTTTTTACTGAATGACAATCGCGCCTTCTGCAAGTATTTGTGTCCGGTTCCGGTTCTGATGAAGCTGAGCTCCCGCTTTGCGCTGCTGAAAGTTTCAGGCGCAAAAGAAGATTGCAATCAGTGCATGGCCTGCGTAAAGAATTGCCCCATGGATATTCGCATTCCCGACTATGTGATGGCCGGCCAGCGCGTGCTCTCTACCGAATGTATTCTGTGCAACACCTGCGTCACCACTTGCCCAACGAATTCTTTGGCAGTTTCGTTTGCTCTGGATCTGGGCGGACGTGAACGGCTGCAACAACGAAAACAAAGCGTGAACGGATGAAACTAGCACAATTATTTCCAGCGTTACTGTTCCTCGTCATTGCGACCTTCGCTGCCGCGCAGAATGATGCGCCCGCAGAGGCTCGCCACGACTTCCGCTATGCTTTCACGGCGATCAACGATGGAACCTTCTTCAGCAGCCTGCAAGTGCCGCTGCCATCTAACGCAGATGTGCCGGTTGATCCGATTGTGACGCTCTATCAGAATCAATTATTGCTGGAGCCATCCTTCACGCTTCGTTATCATTCGCGCTGGTCTGTTGCCTCGAGCGTGGTGGGCGTGGCTGAAAGTTTTCACGGGCTCTCCACTTCGGAGTTTGATATTCCTCCGAGCCAACCCGCTCAACTGGCGGAACTGAGCGCCGCGCTCGGCCCCTACACTGGAACGCACACGCAGTTGCGCGTGAAAGAAACCTACGCCGGACTCTCCGCGGGCGACTTTGATTTCATGGCGGGCAGAAGATTGGTGCGCTGGGGAACAGGCTACGCATTCACTCCGGCGGGCGTGCTCGATCCGCCGCGCGATCCCACCAATCCCACCGATCGCTTGAATCTGAATGAAGGCCGCGACATGGTGCAGGCCGATTTTGTGCATGGGCCGCACGCATTTTCACTTGCATGGTCGAGCGCGGCGCTGGCGCCCGCCGTGGCAAATCTGCACGACACGACGGCCTTTCGCTACAACGTTCTGGTGCATGGCTTCGATACATCGTTGATTGCCGCGGACGAAAGCGGCGGAGACAAAGTGGGCGGGCTCACCTTTACGCGCGTCTTCGGCCAGGCCTGGGAACTGCACGGCGAAGCCGCATGGCGCGAGCAGGCCGCGGTTTTATTGGGCGGAAAATATATACTGTCCAACGGCATTTCTTTTTATGCGGAGTTTTATTCACCGCCCAATATCCCCTATTATCGCGATGTGGCTCTATCGCCAACCGCGGGACGCCAGCATTACGCGTTTCTTTACGCGGGCAAGTCCAGGCTGCGCGAGCTGCCAGGATGGAAGCAGTGGGATCTATCGGCATCCATGGTCGAGAATTTGAATGACAAGAGTTATGTTGTAATCGTCGACGCAAACCGGCGCTTCGGCAATCACCTTTCAGCTTATCTGCATTTGCAACTTCCGCAAGGCGGCAATACTTCGGAGTACGGCGCCACGCCCTACAGCGCGGCGACTTCAGTGGGGGTTCGATTTCAACAATGAACAGCAAGATCAATTCACTCACGGCAACGCATTGCAAAGCTGGAAGACGAGGCCCTCGCATCTCCGCGGTCATCTTGAGATTGGTTTGGATTGTGCCCGCTATCGCCCTGTTTTGCCTGGCGATTTTTCTTTCGCTCGGCCGCACCAAGCTATCCGAAAGCGGCGCGGAACTGGTGGTGACATTTGTCTACGCCGCTTTGATTTCCTTGCCGTCCGCAATTCTTCTCACCAAAGTCAATCACCTTTATTCAGGGCGGTTTCCTCGCCTTATCATTGTTCTGAATGCGTTTGTGCTGTTGGGCACGGCAACTTGCGGAACCCTTGCGGGCGGCCTGATTCTGCAGTGGATCGGGTTTGTCCAGCGCGGAGAGTATTGGCAGGAATTCCGCATGGCGTATCCCATCAGCATCGTCATCTCGCTCATGGTCGGCCTGGGCATAACGTCTCTTGAAACTCTGCGATACAAGCTTCAGGCAGCCACGCTTGAACTGCGCACCAGGCAAATGGAGCAGGAGCGCGCCTACAAACTGCTGGCCGAAGCGCAGCTATCGAGCCTTGAATCGCGCATTCATCCGCACTTCCTTTTCAACACCCTCAACTCGATTGCGGCGCTGATTCCCTCTGATCCGCAACGCGCGGAAGACACCGTGGGCAAGCTGGCCTCACTGCTGCGCTTTTCGCTCGCCGCCCATCATAGCGGATTGGTTCTGCTCAGTCAGGAACTCAAGATTGTGCGCGACTATCTGGAGATTGAGAAGACGCGTTTTGGAGCGCGGCTGCGATATGAAATCAGCGTGCCGGATGAATGGACAGAGGTCAGCGTGCCGTCCCTGGCGCTGCAATCGCTGGTGGAAAATGCGGTGAAGCATGTGGTGGCGCAAAGCAGTCAGGGCGCGTCGATTCGCATCTCCGGCGCGAAAGATGACGGACGCATGGTGCTGGAAGTCAGTGACGACGGACCCGGTTTTACACTGGCCGCGATCACGCCAGAACATGGACTTGGCAATCTGATTGCGCGGCTAGAGTTGCTCTTTGGCGAAGCGGGGCAACTGGATGTCGCACGCGAAAATAATCGAACCGCTGTCCGGCTTTCTTTTCCCGCATAATGGAGTGAGCGATGGAATCCGAAGCGTTGCGCGCTTATCTCGTGGATGATGAACCGCTGGCCCTTGAGCGGCTGGAGCGGCTGATCGCGAACGCGGGCGGATTGCGCGTTGTGGGCCGCTCGACGGATCCAGGACAGGCGCTGGAGTTTCTCAATCGCGAAGCCGTGGACGTGCTTTTTCTCGATATTCAAATGCCAGGCATGAATGGCTTCGAACTGCTCTCACGGCTCACAGCGCAGCCATTTGTGATTTTCACGACAGCCTTTGATCAGTATGCGCTGAAGGCTTTCGAGGTGAACTCGATTGATTATTTGATGAAGCCGATTGAGCCGGAGCAACTCACGCGCGCCCTCAACAAGCTCAACCGTTTGCGCTCTTCCGCGAAGCAGGATTGGCAGCAGAATCCGCAACTGCCCGCGCTGCTGAAAGAACTGGCCGCATCTCTGCGCGGCGAGCGCACGGAGTACCCGCGGCGCATTGCCTCGCGCGTGGGCGAGCGCATTTCATTTTTGGAATTGGATGCGATCACTCATTTCGTGGCGCGGGACAAGCTCACCTATGCGGTTGCGAATGGCCGCCAGCATTGCGTGGATCAGAGCATCGCGGAGTTGGAGCAGCGGCTTGATCCCGCAAAGTTTCTGCGTGTGCATCGCTCGGCGATGGTGAATGTGGATTGGATTCACGAGGTCAATTCCTGGTTTGCCGGCAAGGTCGTTCTCTGCATGAAGGACGCCCAGCACACACAGATTCCCGTGGCGCGCGATCGCGTCCGGGTGCTCAAATCGCGGCTGGGAATTTGAGTGAGCGCGCAGTGGATGGCGCGCCGGATGCGCCAAAGATGCTGCAACTCTCAAAGCTGAATCGCGTCCTGATGCGCTGCGACAAACTCGAAGAGCTGGCCGGCGATATCTTCTCCAACGCCGGAATATAAACCGTCGCATTCTTCCAGTTGTTCGTCGCGCTCCTCGTTTTCTGACTCCAGCGCTTCATCAATTTCCTCGGGAGAAAAATCCTGAATACCAAGCGCATTGATGGCGCCGCTGGCAATGTTCGCGGCCTCTGAAGCGCCGATGCGCAGCAGCGAATTCACTAGGATGGAAGCATACTGACCCGAAGCATTGGCGAAGAACTGAGAAAATCCGCCGTGATTCATTTCGCGTTCCAGGGCTACCACGGCCAGCACGATGCGCTCTTCGTCGGAGAGATCTTGCTCACCGGCATCGAGCGCCTTTTGATTCAAGGCTTCTTCCATGGCCAGCAGCAGCGAGTCGATGCGATACTCGCTGGCCATCGCCACCAGCTCCTCGATCGATTCTCCCGCGTAACCATCCAGCCATTTGAGGTCAGCCATTTTTTCGTCATCCCATCTTAATCGGAATCAACTTCCAGCAATGAATCATAACTCTTATCGACAAAAAATGCATAAATTCATTATTTGCAACGCTTAAGAATCGAGCGATAGAATCTAGCCTGGACCACCCAATCGATGGGCGGCTCTTGAAGGAGCGGTTTCGCATGGGTTATCAGGTTCTGGCCAGGAAGTACCGTCCGCAGCGCTTTGCCGACGTGGCGGGGCAGGATCACGTCACCCGGACGCTGATGAACGCGCTCGCGCAGAACCGCATTGCGCATGGGTACATTTTCTCGGGGCACAGAGGCATCGGCAAGACGACTATCGCCCGCATTGTGGCTCAAGCTCTCAACTGCCGCACGGAGATCGGAAGTGCGGAACGGCCTACGCCAGAGCCATGCGGCGTCTGCGATTCATGCACGGAGATTCGCCAAGGCAACGCGACCGATGTGATTGAGATCGATGCGGCCACCAATCGCGGCATCGACGAAATTCGCGAACTGAGAGACGCCGCCCGCTATGCTCCCTCGCGCGACCGCTACAAGATTTACATCCTCGACGAAGCGCACCAGATTACCGACGCGGCCTTCAACGCGCTGCTGAAGACGCTGGAAGAGCCGCCCTCGCACGTCATCTTCATGATGGCCACCACGCAGCCGGAAGACATTCCGCAAACCATCCGTTCGCGCTGTCAGCACTTCAGCTTTCACGCCGTCAAGTTCGATGACATTCTGGCGCAGTTGCGTATGATCGCCGCCAATGAAGAGGTTGTCGCCGAAGAGGCCGCGCTGGCGCTGCTGGCCGAGGCGGGCGATGGCTCGATGCGCGACGCGCTTTCCATCATGGATCAGGCGATTGCCTCCGCTCCGACGGAAGATGGCAAGGCGGTGCTCTCGTCGGCGCAGATTCGCGAGCTGATGGGCTCGGTTCCAAATGCAGTCTTTGAGCGGCTGCTGGAGGCCGTGGCGGCGGGGCAAAGCGCGGAGCTGATGGAGCAGTTGAATCTGCTGGTGAATGCGGGGCACAGTCCTTCGTCTCTGGCTCGGCAGATGGTGCGTTACCTGCGCAATACTCTGATGGCCAAGATCGGCGGCGAGCAGACCGAATTGTTGCAGATCAGCGGCGATGAGCGCGCGCGTGCCGCCCGCACGGCGCTGCTCTTTACCGAGGAAGAGATTACGCGCAATTTGCAGATTGTGCTGCGGACTTTTGACGATTTGAACTACCGGCAGGAGCAGCGCTTTCATCTGGAGCTGGGGCTGCTCAAGCTGATTCACGCACAAAGATTACTACCGCTGGAAGAGTTGCTCAGCGGTGTGGCGGCAGCAGGCGGCTTCCGTTCTTCTGGAGCTGGTTCCGCTCCGGCTTCAGCGCCACGGTCGATGGCCAGCGCGCCGCGTCCTGCTGCTCCAGCTTCGGTTCCAGTTGCACCACCGCCGCTATCACCCTTTGGCATTCCGGAGGGAGGCGGGGGTTTTCATCCCCGCATTTCGCAGGCTGAATCACCCCGGGCTTCAGCCCCGGAGGGACGTTCCTTTTCAAACGAAATCCCTGCTCTTTCAAAATCTCCCTTCGATACTCAGTCTTCTACGCCCGCGCCTTTTCCTGCCGCGCCGGCAGTGGGCTATGCATCTGGCTTTGCCGTGGGTGAATCGATGACCGAAGGCGCGCTGGCCAAGGCTCCGCAAGCGGCCGTCGCGCCCGCTAGCCCGCCCAGTGTCGAAGCCATTCGTCACGCCGTCGGCAGCGCGCTGGTCGAGGGCGGGCACGTTTCAGCGGCCCAGTTGCTGGGCGCGGGCGTCTGGGTGATGGACGGCGCGAGTCTGCGCGTCGAGGTTGCCATGGGCAAAAAGATGCTGGCCTTGACAGTGAACGCCGCGGCGGAGAAGATTATTCGCCAGGAGCTCGGAAGGCTGGGCGCGCCGGCGCGGTTTCTGGTGGTTCCCGGCGAGGGGGCTGCATCCAGCGCGCCCGCCCCGATGGCCGCGCCCATCGCCGGCAGCATTCAGGAGGCAGCGCTGGCGAACCCCTTGGTGCAGCGCGCGCGGGAGATCTTCAAGGCCGAGGTGCGCAGCGTTGTGGATATGCGGCAGAAGTAATTTCAGTATCAATGATTCGGGTTTCATGCACGAGGGATGTTATGCACTCACATCAGCTCATAAGATGGATGATCTTTTTATTGACGATCGCACTTGTCGTAGTCTATGGGATTCTTCTTTTATGGATTCCAAAAACTAAGCGAGGCTGGATTATCTTTGCGGTGCTTGGATCAGTTTATGCAGCTTTTCTGTTTGCAGTATGGTTGAGAAACTGACGGCATTGAATAGTCATTTTAATCGGCGTTTTCAGACGCATGAGTGTTTCAAATTGCTTTTCCAAAGAGGTTCAAAATGATTAACCCGCTCAAAATCGGCGAAATGCTTTCGCAGGCCAACCAGATGCAGGAAGAGGTACAGCGAAAGCTTGCGCAAACCGTGGTCGAGGGAACCAGCGGCGGAGGGGCCGTGACCGCGACCATGAACGGCAAGAAGCAGTTGCTCAAGCTGCGCATTGAACCGGCGGCGGTGGTTGGCCTGAGCGGCGAAAAGCCCGATGTGGAGATGCTGGAAGATCTGGTAGTGGCCGCGGTGAACGACGCCGGGCGCAAGGCCGACGATGCAATCCAATCCAGCGTGAAAGGGATGCTGGGCGGGTTGAATCTGCCGGGGCTGGGATGAGCCGGTCATTGCGATGAGAGCGAAAGGCAAACGCGGGTCCTTCGGCTCCGTTTGTCGCCAAGAGCGCGACAAACTCCG
>Ga0181520_10003195_pt1 | contig 29051 bp, 27 predicted proteins | sample PEATcosm2014_Bin_29_FD_132451 | JGI IMG/M metagenome (GOLD analysis project Ga0181520, IMG submission 132451) | Peatland microbial communities from MTU Mesocosm Facility, Houghton, MI, USA - PEATcosm2014_Bin02_30_metaG | ecosystem: Environmental > Terrestrial > Soil > Wetlands > Peat | place...
AGGCCTTCTCCATTCCAATGGATACCGTTGCGGTAGCCGGCCCACATCGCCGAGCCGAGAATGCAGACCAGCACGACGAGCACTACCTCGCCACCGCTGAAGCCGCTCTTCCAGGGAGAGCCCGGCCAGGCGACTTCGATCAGCCGCAACACGCCCCACAGGATGAGCAGGAACGGCCAGTAGAGCGCGAAGATCTCGTAGATGGGCGCTTCCGGATGGAAGTTGCGCCACAGGAATAGGCCGCCAACGATTACCAGGATGAGCGGCCCGGTCAGAGAACGGGGTCTCATACAGCACCTCCAGGCGTGGAACTATCAGATGGAGTACCCGGATTCGCGGGCGCCGCATCCGCGCCGGCTGCCGGCTGCGGATAGGGGCCCTGCGCGTAAGACGTGGCGCGGTACCCGCCTGCCGCCGGCTGAGCTGGGGGCGGCGGGACCGGCCAGGCCGGCGGCTGCCAAGCGTATTGCGGTGGCGGCGGTACGGGTGGCGGCGGCGCCACGGTCCGCCCCAGCAGGCTCAACAGGCCGAATACAATCAGCAGCACGGGCCAGGTCTGGCCGAAATCGTAGGGCGTGAAGTTTTGCAGGGCGAACAGGACCCCGATCGTGATCACCGTCACGGGCCAGCGGATGGCCCTAATGGCGTTGCGCTCACCTTTCATGGCGAACCTCTCCCGGGGCCGGCTCCTGGCCGGCGAAACGCGACCACAGCATATAGCCTCCAGCCGCAATCAACAGCACCGGCCAGTACCGCACGATCCTTTCAAAATTCACCAGGTCGAGGGTATGCAGCAGCAACAGCACGCCCAGCACGATCAGCGCCACGGCGGCAATCGGGAATCGCCCCGGCCCGCCGCGCAACTGGAGCACACTGGAGTACTCGTCCACCGGCTCGCCGCGTTGCAGCTTTTGCGCGGTGCGGTAGGCCTCGAACACCATGTAGGCCCACCAGGCCATCACCAGCATGACGAAGATAGGCTCCATGTCGTGAATAGCGGGCGAGTCGGCAATGCTCATCAGCACGCCCCAGATCACGGCGTGGATCAGGCCCTTGGCATATTGGCCGTTGTAGATCGCGCCAACTCCGGGAATCCAGCCCAGCGCAAATGCCAGCCCGGGCCGGATATCGGAGCGAACGTAGGGAGAGGGCGCCACCAACGGCGCGTAGGGCGCGGTTGGCGGAGGAGGTGCGGTGTACGGCGGCGGCGCGGCGGTGTAGGGCGGCGCGGCGGCCGGCGCATGCTCGGCGCAATACACGGTGCCCGATGCTTCCCGGCGGCATTCGCCGCATACCGGCTTGCCGCAGGTTCGGCAATAAGCGATTGCAGCTACGTCCGGATGATTCTGACAGTTCATGGCATTTCCCTCAGTGTGATGTTTCCGGTCGTTGGGCGGGAGTTGCCCCGCCTTGTGTTTCCCCAGCCGGCGGAGCGGAGACAACCGGCAGCTTCCGCTCGTCGTTGTACGCGGGTTTACGAAGCGGCGCCGCGGGCTCCCGCTCGTCTTCCCGCTCTTGCCAATCGCGCAGCGTGGTTTGAATCTTATAAACCACTTTCAAGTTGTCGTAAAACTTTTCCACGCGTCCCCAGGCATATTCCACGCGCGTTTCCAGACCCGCCCAAACCTTGGCAGGACGCAGATCGTCGGGCCGGATGCTGCGCACCGGGATCACCGAACGCAGCAGCGAAAACGAAACGATGGTCATGGCGAAGCTCATGACATAGCGCGGTTGCAGAATCGGGCTGAGCAGCCCGGCCAGCCATTTTCGCGGCTTCGATTTCGGGCTCTGGCTCCAGGGAGCGGCGAAGAGGATGCGATTCACCAGCTCGGCCGGAGGCTCCACATCGGCGGCGCACCCCAGGAAGCGGACGGCGGCGGCGGAATCGCGCGCCAGTTTGGCGCACGCAGGGCAGCCGGCCAGGTGGCGTTCCACGGCGGCCCGTGTAGCCGCGTCGAGCGTGCCATCCACGTATTCGCAGAGCAGGATGTCCAGTTCGGCGCAGTTCATACTACCAGCTTCTGCTTGCGCAGCAGCCGCGCCAGCTCAGCGCGGCCGCGGTTGATTCTCGACTTCACCGTGCCCTCGGGTATCGCCAGCACCTGGGCGATTTCCCGGTACTCCATTTCCTGCAGGTCGCGCAGAATGACGGCCTCACGCAAGTCGGGCGACAGCTTCTGCAGAGCGGCCTGCAGAATTTCGCTAGCCTCGCGGCCGGCCACCGCTTGCTCCGCACCAATGCTGGCCGCACCGCTTCGGTCCCCGACCACGGGGAGTTGAGCGTCGAGCGAATCCGTCACCCGGTCCTGACGCGTGCGCCGGTAATGATCGATCAGAAGATTGCGCGTGAGCCGCGCCAGCCAGGTGCCGAACGAGCCCTCCGCCGCGCGGAAGGAATGCAGCGTGCGGAAGACGCGGAGGAAAACTTCCTGCGTCAGATCCTGAGACTCCGAGCCGCTGTTGGTAAAGCGGTAGCACAATCCGTAGACGCGGCGGCTGTGCAGGCGGACAAGATCCTCCCACGCCGACTCGTCGCCGCGAAGGCACCGCGAAACGAGAGAGGAGTCCTGGTCCAAGATTCGTTCTACCACATAGCTGGCCCGCGTACCCGCCAGCCCGCCCACGGCGTCCTGCCCGGCTGGCGAATTCTGGAAGAGTCCCAAGGTTAGCGTCGCGGTTGCCATCGCTGCGGTCCTTCGTATGAAGAAACGATGTTTTTTCCTGCCAGGTTCAATCTTTTCCGGTATTCCGGTTCTTTTGAGATACTTGTACAGGCGCTCGCGCCCGCTTCGGAGACGCGCTTGCCGCTCTCGAGGAGGTTCGATACAGCACCGCTGGTGGAAATGGGCCGCGGCCGGCTTGGTTGTGGCCGCCGCGGGAGTTGGTCTGGTATGGCGATTCCACGCCCCGGTATTCGATTGGCGTCTGGCGGCCGCGGCGGTGTCCGGCCTGGACTGGCGCTGGATTGGCGTCTCGCTGCTTCCGGTCGCCGGCTCGTACTATGTCCGGGCCTTGCGCTGGGCGGTGTTCCTGAAGCCGCTCAAGCCACGCCCGTCGATTCGCAATCTGCTCACGGCGACGCTGATCGGATTCACTGCCATCACTCTGTTCGGCCGTGCCGGCGAGTTCGTACGCCCCTACCTGATCGCGGTCAAGGAAAAGGTCCCCTTTCCTTCCCAACTGGCGGCATGGCTGCTGGAGCGGATCTTCGATCTGCTGATGGCGCTTCTGCTCTTCGCCTTCGCCATGATGCGCATCACTTCCACCGGCGTGCACGTGGGGCCCAGGATTGCCTGGGTCCTCGCCGCCGGCGGACGTTTCGTCGCCGCATCCTGCCTGGGATTGCTGGTCCTGCTGTTTGCCATGCGCCATTTCGCCGAACCGGTTCGCCGCTACCTGACCCACGCCATCCGTTTTTGGCCGGAACGGCACTTCGCGCGTGCCGAAAAGCTGCTGGCGGCGTGCGTCCAGGGAGTGGAATCGATCCGCAGCGATGGCGCACTGCTGGCGATCTTTCTGTACTCCGTGCTCGAATGGATGTTGATCGCTGCGTGCTACTGGTGTCTGGCCCGCTCGTTCGACGCGGTGTTGCATTTCTCTTTCGTCGACGTCCTTATTTTTGTGGGATTCATTTCGTTTGGAGCGGCCGTGCAGATTCCCGGGATCGGCGGTGGATTGCAGGTGGTTGCGGTGGTGGTTCTGACCGAACTGTTCCGTGTCCGCTTGGAGCCCGCGACTTCATTCGCTGTTTTGATCTGGTTTCTTAGTTTTGTAGTAGTAGTTCCGGTTGGGTTGTTGCTCACGGTTAAGGAAGGGCTGGACTGGCGCAGCTTGCGCCGGATGGGACGCGAACAATGAAGTGCCCTTTTTGCAGTCACTTACATGATAGGGTGGTGGATTCCCGGGAAAGCAAGGAAGGCGATGCCATACGCCGTCGACGCGAGTGCCTTGCCTGCGAGCGGCGATTCACTACGTACGAGCGGATCGACGAAGTCCCTTACATGGCGATCAAGAAAGACGGTCGCCGCGAGAAGTTCGACCGTCAAAAGGTGTTGACCGGCCTGCTGAAGGCCTGCGAGAAGCGTCCGATCAGTATGCCGAAGCTGTCCGAGCTGGTGAATCGGGTGGAAGCGAAGGTCAGCGACTCGCCAGACCGGGAGATTTCAACTACAGAAATAGGAGAATTCCTGATGGAAGGACTCCGTGACCTCGACAAGATCGCCTATGTACGATTTGCGTCGGTTTACCGGGACTTTCAGGACGAGGAGGCGTTCTTCAACGAGCTCAAGAACCTGATGCGGCAGAAGTTGCCATGAGTCGTGGCGGGCTGCAAATCTTGTGTAACCTTATCAGTTTCAAGACATCCTTATAAAATAGAGCTTAACTTTATTGGGGAACGGTGGTATGATCGATTGGAAGATCCGCCCTGTGCCTGACACTTGCGCGATGTGGCCGGGGGACAACCCGCAACTCGAGTTCTATTTCAAAAAATATCCTATTTCCCATAATTTGCGTGTGCTTGCGCGCGCCTTTGGGGAGGTGAGTCTTAGTGGACCGTTTTGAAGATCATTTTCTCGCTGAAAACCCTGAAAGTCTGGGCCTGAACTTCGAAGAGGATGCCAAATTCTTCGATGCGGAGGCTGCGCACGAAACAGACTTTTTGCATCAACCGCCGGTGGAAGAATCCATTTACACGGATGATCCGGTGCGTGTGTATCTGCGGGAAATGGGAGCGGTTCCGCTGCTGACGCGCGAAGGCGAAGTGGATTTGGCCCGCCGCATGGAGCGCGGCAAACTACGGATGCAGAAGGCGATTAGCCGTTCTGCCGTGGTGCAGCGCGTGGCTCTGGACATGGCTGAGGCCTTGAAAAAGGGCGCCATCGAACTGGAGTCGGTTGCCGACCTGGGCGATGTGGAAGAAGGGTCTCCGGCGGATCTGAAGGTGCGGGCGGATGCCTCCAAGCTGTTCGCGGACGTGATCGTACTCCACAAGAAGCAGCAGCAACTGGAAGAGAAAGTGGAAGCCACGCCCGTCGCCAACAAGAAACCGCGGAAACGGCTGCTCGGTAAGTTCAATCGTGCCAAGGTGGAAACCTCGCTGGCCATCCGGCGCTGCCCGTTCCGGGGCAACCGGTGGAAGGACTTCTCGCGCGAGATCGAGCGGGCGGTGGAGGAGATCAACCACCTGGATGGCGAAATCAAGAAGCTGGAAGTGCGCAACAGCCCGCTGCTGCAGGCGCGCCTGCGCGAGTTGAAGCGCGAGATCCGCAAGCGCGAAGCAGCCGCCGGCGCCTCGCTACCCGAACTGCGCCACACCCTGACCGTGATCCGCCATGGCGAAGCCGAGGCCGAGCGCGCCAAGAAGGACCTGGTCGAGGCCAACCTCCGGCTGGTGGTTTCGGTCGCTAAGAAATACGTAAATCGTGGGTTACACCTCCTGGACCTGATTCAGGAGGGCAATATCGGCCTCATGCGAGCCGCCGACAAGTTCGAATACCGGCGCGGCTACAAGTTCTCGACTTACGCCACCTGGTGGATCCGCCAGGCCATCACGCGCGCCATCGCGGACCAGTCCCGCACCATTCGCATTCCGGTGCACATGAACGAGAGCATGAACAAGTTTCTGCGCGCCACCCGCGAGCTGGAAAAGGAACTGGGCCGAACTCCTACAAATGACGAAATTGGTCGGCGGATGGAAATCCCGGTGGAGAAGGTGCAAAAGCTGAAGACCATTTCCCGCGACCCGGTGTCGCTGGAAACGCCAGTGGGCCGCGACGGCGAATCGGCGCTGGGCGATCTCATCGAAGACCGCTGGGTGGGGTCTCCGGTGGATGCGGTAATCGAAACCAACGTTCGCGATGAAACCGCCGGCATTCTGAAGACGCTTTCCCCGAAAGAGGAGAAGGTGATTCGCATGCGGTTCGGGATCGGTTGCGAGCGAGAGCACACGCTGGAAGAGATCGGCCAGGAGTTCGACGTCACGCGTGAGCGGATTCGCCAGATCGAAGCCAAAGCCTTGCGCCAGTTGCGCGCCCCGGAACGGGCCCGCCGCCTGCGCGCGTTGATGGCCGCACGGTAATTTCCCCGCTAAGTTCGTTCTCCGAACAGCCGAGCAGTAGCCATCGTGGCGCGGGACTGTCAAGTCCGCAGAGCCGAGAGCCATCTCGGCTTTTCTTTTGGAGACTTGCGCGGGATCCTCTGCAGGCTCCAAACGGCCTGCGCCACGCCTGCTTGCTACAATCAGAAGTTCAACACGCATGTCTGAAGACTTCATCCGGGAACTGGTCGCCGGTTCTCTCGAGCGGATTCGTGCCGCTCGCTCGATCGAGGAACTCGAAGCGGCGCGCGTCGAAGCGCTGGGCCGCAAGGGCGCGCTCGCTGTCGCCGGCAAGGAGATGGGCAGGCTGCCGCCCGATGCCCGCGCCGCTTTCGGCAAGCTGCTCAACGGCGCCAAGCAGACGCTCGAACAAGCCTACGAAGCCCGCCAGATGGGCTTCGCCGGAGAAGCGCTCGCCAAGCGCCTGGATGGCGAATGGCTCGATCTCACGCTGCCCGCTCCCGGCCCGCCCCGCGGCCACCTGCATCCCATTACCCGCATCCAGCGCGAGCTGGAGGAGCTGTTCAGTTCGCTCGGCTTCGCGGTGCTGGATGGGCCGGAGGTGGAAACCGAATACCATAACTTCGACGCGCTCAACATTCCGCCCACTCACCCGGCGCGCGACATGCAGGATACGTTCTGGCTGGATGGTGGCAACCTGCTCCGCACACACACTTCGCCGGTGCAGGTGCGCGGCATGGAGCGGTTGGGCCCGCCGCTGCGCATGATCGCGCCCGGACGGGCCTTCCGCAATGAAAGCGTGGACGCTTCGCACGAGCACACCTTCTATCAACTGGAAGGCATGATGGTGGACCGCGACGTTTCCGTCGCCCACCTGCTCTATTTCATGAAGACGCTGCTGGCCGCCATCTTCCACCGCGAAGTCACCGTGCGGCTGCGGCCGGGATATTTCCCTTTCGTCGAGCCGGGCTTCGAACTGGATGTTCAATGCCTGATCTGCGGCGGCCCAGGCTGCCCGGTCTGCAAGCAGAGCGGCTGGGTGGAGCTGCTGCCCTGCGGCCTAGTGAATCCCAACGTGCTGCGGATGAGCGGCATCGATCCGGGCGAGTGGAACGGCTTCGCCTTCGGACTCGGCCTGACGCGGCTGGTGATGATGCGCTACGGAATTGACGACATCCGCCATTTACAGGGCGGCGATTTGCGATTCTTGGAACAGTTTTGACGGTGGGACGCTCTTGAAATTCTCTTACAACTGGATTCGTGAACTGGTCGAGAACCTGGATTGCGCGCCGGCAGCGCTCGAGCGGCTCATCACCATGAAGACCGCCGAGTGCGAAGGCATCGAACCTGCCGGCGCATTGCTCAAGGGCGCGGCGCTCGCGCGCGTGGAAACCGTCGAGCCCACCGACGCCGGGCACAACGTCAAAGCCGTGGTGGACCTGGGCCCGCTGGGCCGCAAGACGGTGGTTTGCGCAGCCCCCAACTGCCGGCCCGGCGTGACGAGCGTGTGGGCGCCGGTCGGCAAGAAAACGATCGATGGCGTCGAAAGCGACGGCATGCTGGCCAGCGGCGCCGAACTGGGTATCAACCGCGACCACTCCGGCATTCTCGTAGTCGAGGGCGCGCCCGGCGATCCGGTGCCCGGCTGCGCGCCCGACAGCATCATCGAAATCGACAACAAGAGCCTCACCCACCGGCCGGACCTGTGGGGCCACATTGGAATGGCGCGCGAAGTGGCGGCCATCCTGGGGCATAAGCTGATCGATACGGTTAAAGCGGACCTGCTGCCGCGCGGCGCCAGCCGCGTCCGGATTGCGATTGAAGATTTCGACCTCTGCCCGCGTTACAGCGCGCTCGAATTCGACAATGTCACGGTGCGGCCATCGCCGGCCTGGCTGCAATACCGGCTGAGCGCGCTCGGACTGAACCCCATCAGCAACATCGTCGATATGACCAACCTGCTGATGGCGGAGCTGCCCCAGCCGACCCACGCGTTCGACGCCGACCGGCTCTCCGGCGATACCATCTTTATCCGGCCCGCGCGTGCGGGCGAGCGGTTCCGCGGCTTGAACGACGAGGACTACACGCTCGACCCAACCAACCTGGTGATCGCCGACGCTTCCGGCGCCATCGCGCTGGCCGGCGTGATCGGCGGCGCGTCCACCGCCATCAGCGACAAGACTACGCGCGTGGTGCTCGAAAGCGCCAACTTCCAGGCCGCTTCCGTACGCAAGACCTCGTCGGCGCTGAAGCTGCGCACCGACGCCTCCATCCGCTTCGAAAAAGCCCAGGACCCGGCCAACACGGTGCGTGCGCTGGCCCGCGCCGTGGAACTGCTGCGCGAAATCTCACCCGGCATTCGCGTGGTAGGTGGCGTGGCGGATCAGAGGAGAGAGATGCCGGCACCGCCGCCCATCGAATTGCGCCTCGATTGGCTGGCCGACAAGCTGGGCCGCGCGATCGAGCCCGCCGAAGTCCGCCGGATTCTGGAGCGCCTCGAATTCGGCGTCGCCGAATCGAAGCCCGGTGTGTTTTCGGTTTTGGTGCCTTCCTGGCGCGCCACCAAAGATATTTCGATGGCCGACGACCTGGTGGAAGAAGTCGGCCGCATGGTGGGTTACGATTCCATTGCCCCGGTGGCGCCGCTGGTGGCCGCCGCCGTGCCGCCCGCCAACCTAGAGCGCAGATTTCAGCACGAAGTGCGCGACGTCCTGGTGGATCTGGGTTTCACCGAGGTCTACAACTACTCGTTCGTCAGCGAAGAGGCCGTGCGCGCGTTCGGCTTCGCGCCCGGCGCGCACGTGCGCGTGACCAACCCCATCGCGAGCGACCAGGCGCTCATGCGCGCCTCCCTGTTGCCGGGCCTGTGGCGCAACATTGAAGAAAACAGCAAGCACCGCGAGCTGTTCCGCATTTTCGAAATCGGTCTTGAGATTCACTCGAGGCCACAAAGCTTACCCGAGGAAGTGCCGCACCTGGTGGCGGCTGTGTACGCGCGGCAGGGCGACGGCGCGGCGGGCCTGGATGAGATCCGGCACGCCGCCGAGTGTCTGATGCCGGGAGCGCAGGCGCAACCGGCCGAGGCCGCCCCGTACGAGCACCCGGCGCGGGCCGCCAACATTTTCTGGAAGGGCGAAGGCGTGGGCCGCGTCTTTGAATTGCACCCGTCGTTGGTGGAGACCGGCCGCGCGGCCGTGCTCGATCTCGATCTGGGCCGCGTGCGCGCGCTCGCCGCCGCCGCCGAACTCCGCTACACGCCCATCCGCCGCTATCCGTCCTCGGCGTTCGATCTGTCGGTGATCGCCGGCTTACGCGAGCATGCGGGCGAGTTGCGGAGCAAAGTGCAATCGTTCGCCGGGCCGCTGGTGGAATCGATCGAGTTTCTGCGCCAGTATTCCGGGCCGCCGCTCGCCGACGGGCAGAAGAGCGTCTCCTTCCGCCTGACCGCGGGCTCGCCCGAACGCACGCTCTCGAACGATGAGACCAGCGCCATCCGCGCCCGCATCATCGAAGGCATGCGCGCCCTAGGCTACGAACTGCGCGTCTGAGCCATTCAGTCAGGTTCCCGGCCTGCTCCACGTCAAACCAGCACGGTGAAAGCCGTTTCGGTGCGCTGGACGGGGCGGTAGAGAGTGTCGCGCTCGACTGGGGTGCGGCCGGCTTTGCGGATGAGCTGCAACAGTTCGGCTCGGCGCAGGCCCTGGCTGGTGGTGGCGCCGGCGTCGTGATAGATGCGCTCTTCGACGATGGTGCCATCGATATCGTCGGCGCCGAAGCGGAGGGCGATCTGCGCCATGCGTGGGGTCATCATCACCCAATAAGCCTTGATGTGGGGGATGTTGTCGAGCATCAGCCGGGCCACCGCGATGTTGCGCACGTCGGCGAAGCCGGTGGTCTTGGGAATGTGCTGGAGCGGTGTGTTATCGGGATGGAATGCCAGCGGGATGAAGGTGACGAAGCCGCCGGTTTCATCCTGCAGCGCGCGCAGCTTGACCAGGTGATCGACGCGGTCCACGTCATTCTCAATGTGGCCGTACAGCATGGTGCAATTGGAGCGCAGTCCGAGCTGGTGCGCAACGCGCGCGGTCTCCAGCCAATCGTCGCCATCGATCTTGTGATCGCAGATGATGCGGCGCACGGCTGGCGCGAAGATCTCCGCGCCGCCTCCGGGCAGCGAATCCATGCCGGCATCGCGCAGGCGCTCCAGAGTTTCGCGCACGCTGATTCTCGTGCGGCGCGCCAGGTACGCGATCTCGACCATGGTGAACGCTTTCAGATGGACGCTGCGGAAACGCTCCTTGAGGCCGCGCAGCATTTCGCAATACCAGTCGAGGGTCAGCTCGGGATGCAGGCCGCCCACGATGTGGAACTCGGTGACCGCTTCGGTGTATCCTTCGCCCGCCCGCTGCCAGACTTCTTCGAGCGACATGGTGTACGCCTTGGGATCTCGCACCCGCTTGCCGAAAGCGCAGAGGCGGCAACTGGCGACGCAGACATCGGTCGGATTGATATGGCGGTTGACGTTGAAATACGTGGCGTTGCCGTGCAGGCGCTCGCGGACCAGGTTGGCCAGATAGCCTACGGCGAGGATGTCACTGGTGCGATAGAGGGTGACGCCGTCCTCGAGAGACAGCCGCTCGCCGGCCTCGACCTTCTCGCGGATCGGGTTTAGACGCGGGTCTTCGAAGAGGACTTGCATGTGATCAAACACCCGAATGACGCAGGAAAATATCGGCGGCCCAGAATATAAAGAATAGCACGCTCACCCAGCCGTTCATGGTGAAGAAGGCGGCGTCGACGCGCGACAGATCGTGCGCGCGGACGAGGGCTTGCTCGTACGTGAGCAGGGCCGCGACGGAGCCGATTCCGGCAAACGCCAGGAAACCGAGCGAGAGCGAGTCGGCCAGCGCCAGCAGGCAGGCGATCATCAACACGTGCAGGAAACGGGAAACCCAGAGCGCGCCGGAGATGCCCAGAAGCCGTGGAACGCTCCCCAGCGCTTCGGCGCAATCGAATTCGTAATCCTGGCAAGCGTAGATGACGTCGAAGCCGGCGGTCCAGAAAGTGACGGCGGCGGTGAGCCACAGGATGCGCGGATCGAGCGAGCCGGCCACGGCGATCCAGGCGGCGGCGGGAGCGATGCCGAGCGAGAAGCCGAGCACGAGATGGGAAAACGAAGTGAATCGCTTGGTGAAGGAATAGCAGAAGACGACAGCTAGGGCCAGCGGCGCCAGGCGCAGGCAGAGCGGGTTGAGGCGGCCGGCGGCGAACAGAAAAATGGCGGCGGAAACGGCGACGAAACCCCAGGCGAAGCCGCGCGAGAGCAGACCGGTGGGGAGATGGCGCATGCGGGTGCGCGGATTGCGCGCGTCCAGATCGGCATCCACCAGCCGGTTGAAGGCCATCGCGGCGGAGCGCGCGGCCACCATGGCGACCACGATCCAGGCCAGCGTGACGGCGCCGGCGCGCGCGTGAAATCTCTGTTGACGGAACGCCAGCAACGCGCCGGTGAGGGCGAACGGCAGAGCGAAGACGGAGTGCTCGAACTTGATCATTTCGAGCGTCAGGCGCAAGCGCTTGAGGAGCATGAAGAGAATCCGAGGGAAGCTCGGCGTTTCCAGGTATTTTACCGCTCCGCCACCGGGTTTGGATACAATGATCGATTGCCGGACGCCCGAGCGGGTTCGCCAAAGTGTGGCGGGCACGGGGCCTCCGGACGGGAAAGCGTTGCCGATGCTGGAAGTGTACGCCATGTCGGACCTGGGCTGCGTCCGCGGGAACAACGAAGATTACTGCCAGGTGGAGGCGGAACTGGGCCTCTACGTTCTGGCGGATGGAATGGGCGGGGCGAAGGCGGGCGAGTGCGCATCGCGGCTGGCGGTGGAGACGGTGGTGGAGACAGTGCGGTCAGCCGTGTTGCGCGATTCGCAGGCGTTGCTGCGCGCGGTGGAAGAGGCTAACCGGCGGGTGCTGGAGGCGGGCCGGTCCGACAGCAGCCTGGAAGGCATGGGCACCACGCTGGTGGCGTCGCTCGAACAGGATGCCGCGCTGGACATCGCCAGCGTGGGCGACAGCCGCGCATACCTGCTCGACGCAAGCGGTCTGCACGCCATTACCGACGACCAGACATGGATCAACGAAGTGGGCCGGCCGCTGGGCCTGGACGAAGCGACCCTGCGCAACCATCCGATGCGTCACGTGCTGACGATGGCCATTGGGGCGAGCGGGCCGCTCACCGTCAACTGCTACTCGGTGACGATCGAGACCGGATCGTTGGTTCTGATGTGCAGCGACGGGCTGCATGGCGTGGTGGATGCGGGCCAGTTGCAGCGGATCCTCGAAACCGGGCGGAGCGGCGCGCCACTGGAAGAAATCTGCAGCCAGTTGATCGAGGCCGCTAAGGCGGCGGGTGGCCCCGACAACGTCACCGTCATTCTGATGAGAAAAGCCGCCTGATCGAGCCACAATCTAGACACTGGTAAGGCAAGTGTCTAGCTCCACGCAGCGCGGTTGGCCGGCGAAATCCGGAGCGGACCCGAAAACCGGGGCGCCTGCCTCACGAGCTTGCGGGCCGGCCAGCGGCCCGATTCTCTTACGGCTTCCCACGTTGGCGGCGCTGTCGATTGTGCTGTGCCAGCCGGCGGCTGCGCAGGTGGCCATCCTGCAGATCCAGGTGAGCGGCGGGGAAGGAGCGGTGCACGCTCCGGGCGCACGGGATTCCCGCGGCATCGCGGTGGTAGTGACCGACGAAACCGGCCGCCCGGTGGAGGGAGCTGCGGTGAGCTTCCACCTGCCCGAACAAGGCCCGAGCGGCACCTTCGTCAACGGACTGCGTACCGAGGTAGCGGTTACCGACGACCGCGGCCGGGCCGCCGTGCACGCGATTGAGTTCAACCGCGTGCCGGGACGGTTCGAAATCCGCATTGTGGCTTCCAAGGAGCAGGCGCGGGCGGGCACGGTCTCGTTCCAGTACATTGCCGGGGTCAGCCCGGGCGCCGCGGCGGAGACGGCAAAGGGCGGCGGGCACCATCGCAAGATCTGGCTGATGGTTGCCGTGGTGGCTGGTATTGGAGCGGCGGGAGGCACCATGGCGCTGGTGCGCTCGTCGTCGGCGGCAACGACGTACAGCGCGACCATTCTTACCATCGGGCCACCCAGCATCACGGTGAGCAAACCATGACGTGTTGGCGCGCTGCGGCCCTGCTGGGCCTGCTGGCGCCTGCGGCGTACGCGCAGTTCAGCCTCTATCAAGTGTCCGGCACCGCGGATGTGCAGGTCGGTGCGCTGTTCGGTTTTCCAACGGCGTATCCGAGCATGCCGGAGGCCGTGACGTTCCTCCTCGTCAATACCACGAACCAGACGCAGACGCTGACGCTGCTGTCGGTGAGCGGCGTGGGATTTTCGCTCACCGGAGCGGCGGCGCCTGCCACTCTGCAGGCGGGTGGCAGCGTGCAGTTCACAGTCACCTTTCTGGGCCCGGCAGTCGGATCTTATAACGGTTCACTGGACGCGACGGGGATTTCGGCCATGCTGACGGCGAATGTGGCGCCAGGCCTCACCTACGAAGCGCAACAGGCTTCCGGGGCAACCAGCACGCTGGGCTCGGCGGCGGTGAATTTCGGCAACGTGCAAGTGGGGTCGAACACAACGGTCATCTTCCTGGCGGTCAATCAGACCACGGCCACTTTGACGGTGGACACAGTCAGCGTGTCGCCTGGCGATTTCTCGCTGGTTGGGCCAAGCCCAAGCGGCACGCCGCTCGATCCGCAGACGAGCGCCAGTTTTTCGATCGAGTTCAGTCCGACGGCAGCCGGCACGCGCACCGCGGCGTTGTCGATTGGCAGCCGCCAGTTCACGCTGACGGGTACCGGAGTGCCCCCGCCGTTCAGCCTCTACCTGACATCGTGCAGCGCGGGGCAGCCGGTCGGCACGCAGTTCAGTTTTGGATCGGTGTATCCGAACCTGCCGGACACCGCGACATTCTGTCTGCTCAATGCCACCAGCCAGACACAGACGATGACGGTGTTGTCGGTGTCGGGCCCGGGATATTCGCCGCCGACAGCGGCGGCGCCGGAGCCCGTGAAGGCGGGCGGCAGCGTGATATTCACGGTCACGTTCGAAGGCGCGACGGCCGGGACCTATCCCGGCTTGCTCGATGTGGCCGGCCTTTCGGTGGCGCTGACGGCGAATGTGACGCCGGCCCTCACCTACGAAGCGCAACTGCCTGCGGGAACCAGCACGCTGGGCGTCGCGCCGGTGAATTTCGGCAGCGTGCTGGTGGGGTCGAACACGGCCGTCGGTTTCCTGGCGGTCAATCAGACGGCAGCCGATTTGACGGTGGATCCCATCGGCATATCCACGGGGGATTTCTCGCTGCTTGGGCCAAACCCGAGCGGCACCTCGCTCGGTCCGCAGGCGAGCGCCGGCTTTTCGATTGAATTCAGCCCAACGGCGGCCGGCACGCGCACGGCGGTGTTGTTGATTGGCAGCCGCCAATTCACGCTGACGGGTACCGGAGTCTCTCCGCCGCTTCCGACGCCGGTGTTGTCGGTCACATTGGATCAAGCCGAGAGCGCACAGCAGGGCTCGGTCTCCGTCACCTTTGCCGACGCCGCCGAGAGTGACGGATCAGGCTCGGTGACGCTGTCGTTCGAAGCGCAGACACCCGGCGAATTGGACCCGGGCATCGCCTTCGCCGCCGGTGGGCAGACCGTCAACTTCACCTTCAACCAGGGCAAGGAAGAGGCCAGCTTCGAAGGAGCCGCCAGCGCCGCATTCCAGACCGGTACCACGGCCGGGACCTTGACGCTACAGGCGCGGATCGGCAACTCGGTGAGCCCCCCGCAGAGCGTCGTGATTGCGCCGGCGGTAATCGGAGTCGCCGCGGTGACAGGCGCGCGGCAGACTTCAGGGCTGACGGTAAACGTCACCGGTTTCGATAACACGCGCACCGCCGGCTTGCTGAGTTTCACCTTTTACAATTCAGCGGGAAATGTCATTCCGCCCGGCGCCATCAACTACGACAGTACGGCCGCGTTCGGCAGTTACTTCGCCGGATCGGGCGATGGCGGCCAGTTCGCGCTGGATGCGTATTTCCCGGTGAGCGGCGACCCGTCGCAGGTGAGCGGGTTTACCGTGCAATTGGTGAACTCAGCCGGAACCGCGACCACGGCGCGCGTCAACTATTGAGCCGCGGGCGAAGAGGCGAATCCCGGATGTGGAGCGCAGGGTGCCAATAAAAATGTCACCGGCAGCACCCCTTGCGGGCACTGCCGGTGACTTGTATACCGGGCCTGGTTGTTCCGGCCGGTTAGAACGTAATTCTGGCGCTGAGCTGCATTTTGCGAGGCGGATTCGCAGCTGCCTGGGACGAGAAAATACCAAAGCTGGCGGAATCGATTCCCAATCCCGGAGCGGCGAAATGGACCGCATTATTGACATTAATCGCATCCGCCTGGAACGACAGCTTCATTTGCTCGCGGATCGGAAACTCCCGGCGTAGACTCACGTCCACGTCCTCAACGTGAGGAGCATATAGCTTGAGCGGGGCCGCGCGCGCAACGTCGCCCGCCGTGTAAGCCGCCGGGTCGACAAAGGCCGCCTTGTTGAGGTAGGACGTGGTGGAGATGTTCGCGCCGCCGCTTCCGGGTGCGCCATTCTGCCATACGTCCCCGCCCGAACCGAAGGCTGTCGTGTAGTTCGGATAGCAGGCAGCGTCGATAATGCCGCCGCCGGTGCAAGTTCCGGTGATCGTCATCGGCGCTCCGGTGGCGAAGGTGAAGAGTGTGGAAACCTGCCAGTGGCCGATAATCGAATTCACCACCGCGTTCCCACCGTTCAATTTGTGACCCGCGCCGAAGGGCAACCGGTAGACCAACGTTCCGGCGGCGACATGAGTGTGATCGATGGTGCCCGGCGCTTTTTCCAGAAAGAGCTTGGTTGGATCGCGCAAGCTCGAAGCCAGATCGTCCAGCTCCTTGCTGAACGCATAATTCACCATGAAGGTGAGTCCATTCGCGAGCCGTTTGTTGATCGAGAGCTGCAGCGCGTTATACGTCGAGTTGCCAAGGTCCAGCCACGGACTCTGGACAGTGGTGTATTGCGGGAATGGCTTCAGCGCCTGGGCGATGGTTCCGGTGAAGTTCGAGTACGGAATCTGGATATTCGGGAATATGGCCTGAGCCTTCGCGAGGTTGGCCGTGTTCAAGGTCGAGGTCAGCAGAGATCCCAGCGACAGGTATTGAATGGGAACCTGGTTGTTGGTCAGGGCCCCGGGGACCAGAGCCCCAGGAAGCCAATGGCCGTCAGTGCCGGAATAAGCGGCGCTGAACATCAGGTTCGGAGTGAACGAGTGCTGGATGTTGAAACTCCAGTCTTCGTAATAAGGCGGTTTGCCGCTCAGACTGGGGTAGCTGTAAGGCATGGTCTGGGCAGTGCTCGGGCCGGCCCACAGATCCCCCGCTGCCGTGGCAGACGCTGCGGTCACATATCCGGTACCGTAGCTTGGATTGAAGAATGGCGGCGAGAGCGGATTGCCCGGGTACCCGCTGTTCCAATTGAACGCGGGCTGCCCGGTGGCAACGGAACTCAGGCTGGCGGTTTCGTCAAAACCAGCCTGGCTCAGCCCTTGGCGCCCGTCCGTGCGCCCACCCACTCCGCCGGCATGCGCGTAAAAGATGCTGTAGCCCGCGCGAATGACCGTCTTTTGCCCGAGCAGGTAGGCGAGTCCAACGCGAGGCCCGGGATTGATGTCATGCTGCTGCACGGGAGTCTTGCAACCGCAGCTATCGGTGCCGTTGCCCACAAACTCTAGAGCTCCCGGAATGCCACCCGCCAGCGGGTTGGCCAGCGTGGGATTAAAGAAGGACATCACGTTGTTGACTTCCGTGAATGGGCTCCAGATGTTCCAGCGCAGGCCCAAGTTCAGGGTCAGACGGGAACTCACTTTGAAATCGTCCTGAACATACCCGGCGTACGTCTTGTAACGTCCCCCGGTTTCAGCCACCGCGTTCTGCGTGACCGTGCTGCCGTCCACGAGTCCCAGCAGAAAACTGGCGTACGAAAGGCCGCTGGTGCTGACGGGGCTGTTGGAGACGAAGTTCTCGGTTTCAGCGGAGCTGAATGAGAAGCCGGCCTGCGTGCCGGTCAGCGGAGTGTTTTCGTTGTCCTGCAGCGATTGGAATTGGACGCCGAAAGTGATGTTGTGCTTCCCATGGGTCCAGAGCATGCTGTCTTGCACGCCAATCGTGTTCTGCGCTTCGTTGTAGGCATGGGAGTTGGTTCCGTCCCAACTCACGGGAGCGTTGTTGCCGCTGAAGCTGATATCCGGAAAACCGGAGCCCGCGACTCCGCCCGGCAGGCCCGTGAGTCCTGCCTTCCCAGGATAACCGCCTCCATACGTGTCGCTCGTCAAAGGTATGAATAGCCGGCTTAGCCCCACGCTGAATTGGTTGACCATGGTCGGGCTGATGATGTGGTTATCGTGAACCTGAGCCAGGGTCGCGTATTCAATCACGCCTCTTCCATCGGTATACGGCACGGGAAGCGTCGACGTGCTGAGCGTCGTCAGGCTTCCAACGATGGGGTTCGCGTACTTGCCGGTACTGAACAGGCCGAAGAGCCGGTTTTTGTCCGAAAGGTTGTAGTCGACCTTGTCCGTGGTGCTGTCGTTATTGATCTTGTCCGGCAATTCAGCGAAGTAATTGAACGCGATACCGCTGTACGTGGGAGGCGGGAGGTACGACTGGAAGGAACTCGAAACCGGCGAGATGCGGCTGGCCGGGATCATGTTGTTCTGGAACGGCGTACGCGCGTTGGTACCGGTGGCGCTGGTGGGATCGTAAACGATCTGCGGGAAGGCGCTGAAATCGCCCGTCCGCTCGGCCGTAGTCGGTATCGTCTGAGTCCCGGTGGGATAGGTTACCGAGACATAACGGTATCCATCGTAGTTGCCGAAAAAGAAGAGTTTGTTCTTCTTGATGGGGCCGCCGAAATTGCCCCCGAATTCGTTCTGGTGCTCGGGCGGGCGGGTCGCCGGGAAAAAGCCTCGGGCATCGAGGTCGGTATTCCGGAAGTATTCGTAAACGCCGCCATGGAACTGGTTGGTCCCCGACTTCAAAACGTAGTTCGACATGCCCTGGCCATCGTACATAGCCTTGGCGCCGGCGGTCTCCACCTGAAACTGCTCCACCGCCTCCACCGAAATGCCGAACGCCAGGTTGCGCGTATCGCTCTCCGTCCCGGCGCTGGTCAACGCCACACCTTCAACGTACGTTTCGTTCTGATAGGTCTGGCCGCCGTTGAAGGAGCCGGTCGACGGACCGGCCGCCTGCGTGCTGTAGTTATCCACGCCGGTGGCCAGGCCGGCGAACGCCGTGGGATCCCTGGCAGACTGATTCATCGCGAGCGGAAGGGAATCGTAAACCGAGTTCTCGATTGACGAACCCAGCACCGCGTCCTCCGCCTTCAGGAGCGTCGGCTGCTCCTCCACTGTGATCGATTGCGTGGACATGCCGATCTTCAATTTGGGATTCACCGGGACCACCGCCAGCGCATCCACGATCACGTGCGGCTGAGTGAGCGTTTCAAAGCCGGCAGCCTTGACCGTGACGGTGTACTCGCCCGCCGTGAGCAGAGGGAGCACAAAGAAACCAGCTTCCGTGGTCTTACGCGTGGTTCCCGCTCCGGTTGCGACATTGGCGGCGGTGACTGTGGCGTCAGCCACAACCGCGCCTAATGGATCCGTAACCGTGCCTTCGATGGAACCGGTCCCGCCGACCTGGGCGAGCGCCGATCCAGCGGCGACTAACAACGCGAGGCAGAGAGCAACGTGGCGCATGACAACAACTCCTTTTGTCTTCCTACGAGGGATGCCTGGTGTGGCACGCAAAACATTTACCCGACAATTCAAATCAGCGGGGTCGGTCCGTCACCAAGAGGCGCAATTGACAAGCGCCGCTAGCCAGGCGAAGAGCAAAGAAGCGTCTTCCTGGAAATACCTGTGTATCGGACCGCAAAACAAACCCCTAGGCACATAAATCGTGCGTTGGGGGAGTCTACCATGAGCCCGTTAAGAGTGACAAGGAATTTGTGCGTGTGTCACGCCTGTTTTTCTATGCGGAATGTTCTAAGAGTCGCATTTTCGATATAAGTCATTTACAATAAATATATTACAGCGTTTATTAACAAGAGTATCTTGTTAAGTGACGTCCAGCCTTGTTGCTATTGCGTTTCGAGATACAAAATTTTCGAACGGCAAAGCAATCGTTGACATAGGCTCCGTGGGTTTCGGGTCCGAGACTAGCCGGCACGATTTTCTGTGCGGCTTGTATTTTGCATCGCAAAATGGTAAATGGTACAAGAAATGACGTTCATTCGCAGTTCCGCGAAGACCTCCAACCAAAGCCGCTACATGGTGAAATCCATCGTGCATGCTTCGCGCGTACTGGCGGCCTTTCACTCAGCCGGCGAAGTCCTGCGCTTGCGAGACGTCGTCAGCCGGGCCGGCTTGAGCAAGGGCATATGCTTCCGGCTGCTCTACACGCTGCACCAGTGCGGATTCCTCGAAAAGGTCGGCGAGAACCGTTTCCGGCTCACCTCGGGAGCGCGCCGGCGCCAGCCCTTTCGCATCGGCTATGCCGCGCAGGGGCAGGACAGCTCATTCGACCGCGAGGTCCATGTCGGGCTGACGCGCGCGGCCGAGCGGGAGCAGGTCGAGCTCATCGTGGCGGACAATCGGTATCAGCCGAAAGTCGCTCTGCGCAGCGCGGATTATCTGATCCGGGAGCAGTTGGACCTGATCATCGAGTTTCAAACCGACGAGGTGATCGCGCCAGCCATCGCCGCGAAATACCTGGAGGCCAGGATCCCGTTCATCGCGATCGATATTCCGCATCCCGGCGCGACCTACTTCGGCGCCAACAATTACAAAGCGGGCTTGCTGGCCGGGCACTGTCTGAGCCGGTGGGCAAAAAAGCACTGGGAGGGCGAGGTCGACGAAGTCCTCCTGATTGAACTGAATCGGGCAGGTTCGTTGCTGAAGGCGCGCATGCGCGGGATCAGCGCCGGCATTGCCGATGTTATGCGAATGCCGGAACGGACGCGGACTATTTCGATCGATGGCGACGGCCAGTTTCAAGCCACGCTGGAGCGCGTGCGCAAGCACCTCAGGGAGACCAAAGCCAAGCGAGTTCTGGTGGGCGCGGCAAACGACTCGAGCGCGCTCGGCGCGCTGCGCGCTTTCCAGGAAGCCGGCCGCGGGAACGAGTGCGCCGTTGTCGGGCAAAACGCGGAGCCGGAAGCGCGCGCCGAGCTCCGCTCGCAAAACACGCGCCTGATCGCTTCCGTGGCTTACTTCCCGGAGAAATATGGCGACGGGCTCATCCGCCTCGCGCTGGACATTCTAGCCAAGAAAGCGGTCCCCCCAGCCATCTTCACCAGTCATCAGATCGTTACTCCGGAAAATGTCGACCACTTCTATCCCAACGACAGTCTGCTGACCGTCTAGGGGTAACTGGCTTCAAACCGCTCGCCTCCGGGCCAGGCACACACCGGCGCACATGCCGATAAGGACGGCTGCGCGAAGCGGGCTCAGTTGAAGTTCATCCCGCACATGCCGGGGTTAGAACAAGGGCCACCGCTTGGGCACATCGGCGCCTCGGACGCGCGCGAAGAGATGCCGGAGTGGGCGGCGAAGGTGGAGAATTCCTGCTCGAGATGTTTCTGCCCGCACGACGGGCACTCCAGTTCGGACCCCTCGGACCGGCGGACCAATTTCTCGAACTTGGTTCCGCAATCCTGGCATTTGTATTCGTAAATAGGCATGACTCTACTTCCATATTAGAATACAAATCTTGTCCATCAGGCTGCGCACCGCGGCGGAGCTTTGGTTCGAGTTGTTCACCAGAATGGAAAACGCCAGCCAACTGCCATCGCGCCGCCGGGCATAGCCGGAAAGCGCATTCACGTGGGCCAGCGTGCCCGTCTTGGCGTAGATGCGGCCCGCCGCGGGCGTGTCGTCGAAGCGGGCGGCCAGCGTGCCGTCCCTGCCGGCCACCGGGAGAAAGGAGATCCAGGTGTCGCGCTCGGGCGAATTGTACATATAGCGCAACAGCTTCACCACCGCCGCCGGTGTCACCAGGTTAGGGCGCGAGAGGCCCGAGCCGTCTTCGATGTTATAGGAGGCATCGGCGACGCCGGCTTCGGTCAGGAACACGCGCAACTCGTCGAGGCCGGCGGCGCGGCTGCCCACGCTGCGGCGAGCCCGCCCCACCGCGCGCAACGCCATCTCCGCATGCAGATTCTGGCTGGCTTTGTCGGTGATGCGCAGATCGTCGCTCAGCGGGGCGGAAACGCGCCGCGCCAGCACCACGTTGTCGCCCCCGGCTGCCGGCCCCTCGGCCGCTTCACCCGGCAGCAGATGCTGCGCCACCGCGGCGCCGTTCACCCGGATGCCGCGCTCTTCCAGCAGTTGCCGCAGCGCCAGCGCGCCATACACGGCCGGCTCGTCGATGCCCAGCGCCAGAAGCTGACTCTGCCCGCCAAGCGGAATCGTCCCCGATAGTTCCAGTTCCCGGCTGCCGGGCGCGCGGTGCACATGGATGGAGCGTTCCCCGCCCGCAGCCACGGTGCGGATGCGGTTGTCGATCGCGTAGTATTCCACCGCGGGTTCGAGAATGATCGCCGCCGGGTCGCCCTCGCCCGCGCCAGGCGAAACGCTCACGGCGATCGTGTTGTCGTTGACCGCAATCGCGGAAACCGCGGCGCCGTATTCGTAAGTCGGATCGTCGATGCTCCAGTCCTCCGCGTAGGGCTCCCAGACGTACCGCGTGTCGTCGCCGACGATGTCGCCATCGATGCACTTCACGCCCCTGGCGGCGACCTGGTCGGCCAGTCCCGCCAGCGCAGCCAACGCGTAACCGGGCGCCGGCGCTGCCCGGGCTGGCTCGGGCTGGTAGGGAACCGCGCGCGCCGAAAGGTTCGGATCGCCGCCGCCCACCAGGCGCACCGGGCCGCGAATACATCCATCCGCGTCCGGCGCCCGGTCCGCCATCACCCGTGTCTCGAACGTGAATTGCGGCCCGAGGCGCACCAATGCCAGCGCGGTCGTAAACAGCTTGGTGTTGGACGCCGGCACGAAGAGACGGTCGGCGTTGAGTTGATACAGCGTGCGGCCGGTCTTCAGATCGGTGACCTGGATTCCGAAGAAAGCCCCGCGTGCGGCGGGAGACGACGCCAGCAGACGGTCGATGGCGCGCGCCGGGCTGGCCGCCTGGCCTGCCACAGCCAGACTCAGCGCCAGGAGGAAACGCGCGGCCTTCATCGGCCGGTGACCTTCGATTCCAGCCAGATCAGCACCAGCAGCGCGATCACCATGAACGTGCCGAGCAGCGGAATCCCCACCACTACACCCACGCCCCAGCGCTGCGCCGCGTAGCCCAGCGTGGCCGGCGCCAGCAGCCCGCCGAACAAGGCGACGGAGAAAATGCCGTTGAAGAAGCCGGGGTGGTAATAAGGAAAGCGGCGGCCAATCAATTCGAGCACCAGCGGATAAACGCTCGCATAACCCGCGCCGATAAAGAAGATGCCGCAACCGGCGCCAAAGGGATTGTTGGTGAAAAGCAGCACCAGACACCCGAACAGCGCCAGCGCACCGCTGATCAGCGCCAGCTTCCCATGGCGCACGCGCGGCAGAATAGGCACCGCCAACAGCCGGCCCCCCATCAGGAAGAGCCAGTAGAAAGCCAGCAACAACAACGCGCCTGGGGGGCTGACACCAATCCGCCGGATGAGGAACAGTGGCAGCCAGCCGGCGATGGAGTATTCGTTGCCGAACTGGAAAAACAGCAACAGGGCGAACAGCACCGCGCCGGGGCTGCGGAAGTCGGCGATCGCCTGGCGCAGCGTCGGATGCGATCCCTCCTCCGCGCTGGGAAAACTGGCCTTATAGTAAAGAGCCGCAAACACCGCCGGCACTGCCGCCATGAACAGCAGGATGGTCTCGACCGAGTACGCATAGAAGGCGCCGAAGACTAGCAGGGTTGCCGCCAGGCAGCCCAGGCCATACCAGATGCCGCCGCGAATTACGGTGGATGCGGCGTCCCTTCGATAGCGCGCCGAAATGGCCTGAAACAACGCACGGTTCAGCGCACCGGCGCACGCGCCCAAGAAAAGCAGCCCGCCGATGCGGCACCAATTCGAAATCGGCGGAGAGACGGTCGCCAGATAGATCAGCGTGACGGACGACGCCGCACAGGCGTTGATCATCACCACGCGCAGGCCGCGCCGCGCGATCAACCGGCCGCCCAGCCGCGAAGCGATCGCCACCCCGACCGCTACGCTCAGAAAACAGTTGCCTACCGCGATGAAGTCTGCCGGGTCGCGGTGATAGCCCCACGCCGGCAGAATTGCGCCCAACAAAGCCAGCAGAAAACCGCTGAGGAAGAAACCCGCCAGCGCTCGGCCGTCGTGGGTTTCCGATAGCGCTGTTTCCTCCCTCGTTTTCACTGGGTTAGCGCTCACGCGTTTGATTGTACCGCGCGTCCACAGGGGCCTGGGAACTTGCGCCGGTTGTGGGAATCCATAGCCCGCCGCTCCCGATTCCCGTAGGAGCGTGGGTCGCCGTTCTATAGGATCAACAGCTTAAGCGTGGCAGTCTGGTTGCAAGATGAATCGTAGTTGGTCGGCGGTTTTTCGCTTTGGTGCGTTGCCTCCTCCGGGAGGTTTCTCAGGCCCCGCGCCGGTCCCATCCACCGGACGGGGCTTTTTTTCAAATGCCCTACAGCCCCGCCCGCTTCCACAGCTCATCTACCTTTTTCTTCACACCGGCGGACATTTCGATCAGCCCCGGCCAAGGCCGCGTAAAGCCCTCGGTGGGCCACTTGCGGGTGGCGTCGATGCCCATCTTCGAACCGTAATCCGCCAAGCGGCTCGCATGATCGAGCGAATCCACCGGCCCCATCGCGAATTCAATATCGCGCTCGGGGTCGATATTGTTGAGCGCCTTCCAGGCGACCTCGCTCGAATTCTGCACGTCGACGTCTTCATCCACCACCACGATGACTTTCGAAAACATGGCCTGGCCTGTGCCCCAGATGGAGTGCATCACTTTGCGCGCGTGGCCGGGGTACGACTTGCGGATGGACACCAGGATCAGGTTGTGGAAGATGCCTTCGGCCGGCATCGCGATATCGCGCACTTCCGGCAGTTGCAGTCGCATCAGCGGCAGGAAAATGCGCTCGATGGCCTTGCCCATGTAATAGTCCTCCATGGGAGGCGGCCCCACGATGGTGGTCGCGCAAATCGGCTTTTCGCGATGCGTGATGGCGGTCAAGTGGAAAACCGGGTACTGGTCTTCGAGAGAATAAAAGCCTGTGTGATCGCCGAACGGACCTTCGGTGCGCAGTTCGCCCAGCTCCACGTATCCTTCGAGCACAATCTCGGCCTGCGCCGGCACCTCGAGGTCGCAGGTCTGGCACTTCACCATCTCGACGGGGCTCTGGCGCAGGAAGCCCGCGATCATCATCTCGTCCAGGTCCGGCGGCAGCGGCAGGATCGCGGAGTACATGCTGGCCGGGTCGGCGCCAATCGCCACCGCGACATCCATCCGCGTCTGTCCGTGAGCGCGCATGCGGCGGTAATGCTCGGCGCCCTGCTTGTGTGTCTGCCAGTGCATGCCGGCGGTCGAGTCGTCATAAACCTGCATGCGGTACATCCCGCAGTTGCGCTTGCCGGTATCGGGGTTGCGCGAAAACACCATCGGCAGCGTGATGAAGCGTCCGCCGTCTTCCGGCCAGCATTTCAGAATCGGGAACTGCGCCAGTGACATGCCCGAGGTGCGCACCACCTCCTGGCACGGGCCTTTGGAAACGATTTTCGGAAAGAACCCGCCCATCTCGGCCAGCTTGGGTAGCATTTTGAGCTTGCCGATCAGGCCTTCCGGCATGCGCATCTCCAGGAACTCGACGATGCGCGCCGCAATCTCTTCCAGCGAATCCACTTCCAGCGCGATTTCCATCTTGCGCAACGAAGCGTAAGCGTTGATCAGCACCGGCACATCCGAGCCCGTGGGCTTTTCGAACAGCAGCGCCGGCCCGCCCCGCTTCACCGCGCGGTCGGCGAACTCGGTGATCTCGAGCACCGGGTCCACTTCGAAGGGAATGCGCTTCAGTTCGCCGTTGCGCTCGAGCGCCGCAATAAACTCACGCAGATCTTTATACGCCATGACTTAAGTTTGAGTGTACCGTGTGAGGCAGGTCCCCGACCGGCCCTGGGTGCAGTCACCGATCACATCACAGATTCAGCTCGCAATCCCCCGCTCGACAAGCAGGCATTCCGTTTGATACCATTAGTGTGAAAACGTGCTGTTTTTTTCTCCCGCACAATCCTACGACCGGTCATCCTATACCCTCAGTTGTTCAACCGAGGACTAAAGCGTAAGAAATCTATGGCTTCCAACATGTATTCTCAAGGCGCCCAAGTCAAGCATCCGAAGTTCGGATTGGGCACGGTGATGTTCCATAACGAAGAGCGGATCGTCATCAAGTTCGACGATCATGGCGAAAAGAAATTCGTCACCACCATGGTGATGGGCGTTTTGGAGAAGAGCGACCGGCAGCCTCCGGCCGAAAAGCGGGGCTCTCGGAAGCGAAAGGTTGCGCCGGCCGCGGTGTAGCGGTACGGTGCGTCGAGGAACTTTGGTTTGAACGCACGTCAAAAACGGTTATTTGAAGAAGCGCGGAAGCGAAATCCAAATCTCGCAATGCCCGCCGACGCCCAGCCCGCCACGGACTGGACGGAAGCCGACCTGGCCCTGATCAAGCAGGGGGTTGGCGACAAAACCAGCCGACAGTCCGCGGCGCCTGGCGAAGGCGCCGAATCGAATGAACCTCCCACCGGCGAGCAGGCCGGCTCGGTGGTGACCTATTTCGACGCTAAGGGCTTCGGCTTCCTGCGCCCGGACGATGGCAGACGGGACATCTTCTTTCACGTCTCGCGCCTGGCGGAGGGCCTCGCCACCGAGTTGCGGCCCGGCGCGCGCGTGCTCTATGAGCTGGGCATGGACCGGGCCGGCAAAATGGCGGCCTCGAGCGTCCGTATAGCGCCCAAGGAATAACGCTATAATATAGAAAACTCGGGGCAGCGCCGGTATCTCCGGCCGCGCGCCGGTTTCCAGGTTCCTGGCATCACTCATGTTCGACAATCTCTCGGAAAAACTGCAGCGGGTTTTCAAGAATCTCCGCGGCGAAGGCAAACTGTCGGCCGAAAACATGGAATCGGCGCTGCGCGAAATCCGCATGGCGCTGCTCGAGGCCGACGTCAATTTCCGGGTCGTCAAACAGCTCCTCGAAAACATCAAGCAGAAGGCGATGGGCGAGGAAGTGCTGGCGGCGCTTTCGCCCTCTCAGCAAGTGGTCAAGATCGTTCACGAAGAGCTGATCAAGATTCTGGGCAGCCACGAATCGAAGCTGCGGTTCGCCAACGAGCCGCCCAGCGTGTTCCTCATCGTGGGCTTGCAAGGTTCCGGGAAAACCACCACCACGGGCAAGCTGGCGCGCTGGCTTTCCCGCAACGGGCACCGGCCGATGATGGTTTCCGTGGACGTCTACCGCCCGGCGGCGCGCGAGCAGCTCAAGGTGATTGCGCGCGAGATCGGCCAGCCGCTTTACGAGGGCGCGGCGGAAGAAAAGCAGCCGATGGAACTGGCGCGTGCGGCGCGGCGCGAGAGCGCCAACACCGGCCGCGACGTGCTGCTGGTGGATACCGCCGGCCGGCTGCACATCGACGACCAGTTGATGGGCGAACTGAGTGAGCTCAAGCAGCAGCTCAATCCGGTCGAGATCCTGTTCGTGGCCGACGCCATGACCGGGCAGGACGCGGTGAAATCGGCCGATGAATTCCACAAGCGGCTGGGCATCACCGGCGTGATCCTCACCAAGATGGATGGCGACGCCCGCGGCGGCGGCGCGCTGTCGATCCGCCACGTTACTGGCCAGCCGCTGAAATTCGTCGGCGTGGGCGAGAAGTTCGACGCCCTCGAACCGTTCCACCCGGACCGCGCGGCCAACCGCATTCTGGGCATGGGCGACATCCTCTCCTTCATCGAAAAGGCCGGCGAGGCCATCGATAAGAAGCAAGCCGTCGAGATGCAGCGCAAGCTGATCGAGAACGAGTTCACGCTGGAGGATTTTCGCGACCAGTTGCGGCAGATTCGCAAGCTGGGCCCGCTCGGTTCGCTGCTCGACATGATGCCCAAGGTGGGCGTGCTGAAGGATTTGAAGGACGTCAAGGTCGACGAAAAGGAAATCGAGCGGGTGGTGGCGATTATCGATTCGATGACCCCGCGCGAGCGCGACAACCACATGATCATCAACGGGAGCCGGCGCCGCCGCATTGCGCGGGGCAGCGGCACCAGCGTGCAGGAAGTCAACCAGTTATTGAAGCAGTATGCGCAGGCGCGCAAGATGATGAAGGGTCTTTCCGGCGGCTTTGTGGGGCGCAAGCTCGGCAAGATGAAGATGCCCGCCGGATTCCCGTTTGGCAACATGCCCGGAATGTAGGAGTATTTTGAGAACGACCATGGAGTATCAATGCTGATGATTCGTCTGGCGCGGTTTGGCGCCAAAAAGAAGCCGTTTTACCGCGTAGTGGTAATCGAGAAGGAGCGCGCCGCCAATGGCCGCAACCTGGAGGTGGTGGGCCACTACAACCCGGTGTCCTCGCCGGCCCAGGTTACCCTCCAGCACGACCGGATCGAACACTGGACGCAGCACGGCGCGCAGTTGTCGGATACGGTGAAGCGGTTGCTCGAAAAGCATCCGGCGCCGGTTGCCCAGCCGGGAGCCTGAAGCGGTCAGCGTGTGGGCAGGCTTTCGCCTGCCGGCCGCGCAGCCTCCTGGGCAACTCGCCGCTGTTGTGTATGTCTCCGAACGCCGCCAGGCCCGACTCGGATAAATGCCGCATCACGCCCAGCCTCCTTCGGTTACCATGGGGTTAGGAGCGGGATGCATGAAACAGTTGATTGAGGACATCGCGAAGGCTTTGGTCGACATCCCGGAAGAGGTTTCCGTCCGCGAGGTGCTGGGCGAGCAGGTGACCGTGCTGGAATTGAAGGTGGCCGCCAGCGATCTGGGGAAGGTGATCGGCAAGCAAGGCCGCACCGCGCGCTCGATCCGCACCATTTTGGGCGCGGCGGGGATGAAACTGAACCGGCGCTTCACGCTGGAAATTCTGGAGTGAGTTTGCCGGAAGAAGCCTGGGTGACCGTAGCCAGGCTGGGCAAAACGCGCGGCAATCGCGGCGAAATCACCGCGCTGGCGCTGAGCGACCGGCCGGAACGCTACCAGGCATTAGCCCAGGTGTACCTGTTCGGCACCGGTGCGCCGTTGCCGCGGCAGGTGGAGAATACCTGGTTTCACAATGGCACGCTGATCTTCAAGTTCCAGGGTGTCGACACGATCTCCGATGCCGAATTGCTGGTGGGCTTGGAAGTGCGGATTCCCATCGCCGAGCGGGCACGGATCGCTCCCGGTGAGTTTTTCCAATCCGACCTGGTGGGCTGCGAAGTGGTGGATCGGAAGTCCGGCGCGCGCCTGGGCCGCGTCGAGGCGTGGCAGGATGGCGGCGGCTCCGGGCTGCTGGCGGTGGAAGGCGGACTGCTGATTCCGTTTGCGCGGTCGATCTGCGTCGAGATCGATGTCCAGGCCCGGCGCATCGCGGTGGACTTGCCCGAGGGTCTGCGAGAGTTGAACCAATCGTGATCTTTCATGTGCTGACGATTTTCCCCGAGTTCTTCGAGGGGCCGTTCGCGCATGGCGTTGTCAAGCGGGCGCAGGACGCGGGCCTGCTGGAGATCCGCATCCACAACCTGCGCGATTACACCTTCGACCGGCACAGAACGGTGGACGACCGGCCCTTCGGCGGCGGCGAGGGGATGGTCCTTAAGCCCGAGCCGATTTTTTTCGCGGTGGAATCCATCTGGCCCGCGCGCGGCGCC
>Ga0181520_10003196_pt1 | contig 29039 bp, 14 predicted proteins | sample PEATcosm2014_Bin_29_FD_132451 | JGI IMG/M metagenome (GOLD analysis project Ga0181520, IMG submission 132451) | Peatland microbial communities from MTU Mesocosm Facility, Houghton, MI, USA - PEATcosm2014_Bin02_30_metaG | ecosystem: Environmental > Terrestrial > Soil > Wetlands > Peat | place...
ATAATTTCGTAAACTTTCATTTTCTTTTTTCTCCTTTCGTTAAATGGTTTTCCCTCTAAAAACATTTTGAAAAACCAACTTCACAAAAAGGCGGTGCAAAGAGCACGAAAGAGCCGCAGGCGCTTCTATGCCATGCCCAGAGGGGATTATGAAAATATTGTTCAAGCTTTTTAGAAGAATATTTTTGTAACGATAAAGATTTTCACCGAAGAAAAGAGAAAAAGAATAAAAAAACAAACAACAAAATCTTTATTGCCGAAGGCATGGAATAGAACTTTCGTGTAGAAGGCACCGCTAGTTGGTTTTGAAAAAAAGAAATAATAAACTCAGGGGGATATTTTGAAGGGTGCAGGGAAGAATTAACGGGGGTTACAATCTCCTTAAAATACCTTCCCTGCAATAAATAACAGGGTGGGAACAATAGACGGGATAGGCGTGAAATGGCTGTTTATGTTGATTAGCTGAATATGTGTGTTGATTATGCAGCGGCAAGCGACGTGCTGCAAGCCTCGGAGCGATAGCGGAATAAGCGGCACACTTTTTCAGCGGATAAAATCATAAATATGCATACAGCCTTATCATGGCTATACCAATATCAAGCAGGGCGGGGAATAACTTGTGCATTAGTACAAAAAAGAAAAGAAAAATGATTATCAGGGTAAGCAGGCGCATAGTAAGACAGCGTTTGTGATAAGCTGAAATAGGAAAAGGGCATGCCAGCCAATAAGCATTTGTTTCAAATACAAAGCATTACATTTAATGATCGGGGCAATTTATTTAATACGGTATGAAATGTGCAAAGTATTGACAGCATATTTTCTGTTCCTCCAAAATCCGGCTTCCTTTATGTACTGTACAAATCTTCAACCTCGATGAACATCCGGAATAAACACTATTCACGCCCGACGACAAACATCAATACTATGCTTTATATCTTCTTATTATAATTTCACTTATTATAATTTCATTGACATACCGGCGCGTTCTTCCTATACTCCGCTGCACCACTAGTAAAATCTTGACCGATTTTTAAATTACTGTATCTGATGACTTTCATCTTGGTGAAAGGAATTGAACATGGGAAATCGCTTTTTTGAACAAAAGCCTAGGCAATGTTAAATAGTGAGATTTCCCTGCTTTTCTACAAACCCAATGACGGCCTCATTGCCATAAAAGTAATTAATCATTTAAATGATGAAATTATGAAGGTGTTTAGGGTATAATAGTGCATCAAAAATGGAGGTGCAATCATGGCAAGTGCTGACCAGTTAAAGGCACTGCTTAAGTCACATATCGAGGGCGATGATCAAAGGTTCTTTTCTGTTGCAATGCAGGTTGCTGCCCAGGAAGCTAAATTGGGGCATGGCAAACTGGCCGAAGAACTGAGATTTCTAGTCGATGATGCAAAACGACGTCAAGGGAGCGGACAACCAACCCCTATAAGTCGTCCTCGTGGCGAATTAGCTAATTTGCTGTCTGTTTCATATCCCAAAGCACGTTTAAACGATATGGTGTTGGATAAATCATTGGAGCAACAGATTCAACGTATTATCAGAGAGCAACGGCACGCTACCCGTATATTGGCACATGGCCTTTCGCCGCGTCGAAAACTTCTGCTTATGGGACCTCCCGGTACTGGAAAGACTCTCACAGCTTCAGTGCTTGCCAGCGAGCTAGGTATCCCTTTATTTCAAGTGCGTTTAGATGGGTTAATTACTAAGTTCATGGGTGAAACCGCAGCCAAATTACGGCAGATTTTTGATGCAACAGGACAAACACGTGGCATTTACTTTTTCGATGAATTTGATGCGATTGGTTCACAACGTGGCCTGACCAATGATGTAGGAGAGATTCGTCGTGTACTCAACAGCTTTTTACAAATGATTGAACAAGATCAATCACACAGCCTGATTATTGCCGCAACCAATCATGCTGACATTCTCGATCATGCTTTATTCCGTCGTTTCGACGACGTTCTCCATTATGCTTTACCGCATGATGTTCAAATCGCCGCACTATTGCGTGCTCGTTTACATCAATATTCAGCTAAAGGTATCTCTTGGAAGCGTTTATCTGAATCGGCAGCAGGTTTGAGCTACGCAGAAATAACGAGAGTTGCGGAGGAAGTACTTAAAGAAGTGCTTATACAGGATCGTCAGTCTGTCACAGAAATGGACATCCGCAAAGCACTTCTGGAACGGCAGAATATTGCAGGTAAACTGAAGAATAAAATATAAAAAAGGAGTGCTGCCCTTTTAATGCCCGATCAACGCGATAATAAACGAAAACACTTTATCCTAGCAGGATTTACAAGCACTGAACGATTTGTTACACCACGACCATCAATTGTAAAAGCAACAATACCTTCCAGAAATCGCGCAATTCATGGCACGACTTTACTCGGACAACTTGATTCATTAAAACCCCATTTTGAAAATGCCCGCAATATTCAGCAAGACGCCGGACTCGAAGATGGTTTTGGTTTACAGGTCGAGTTTGAAAGCTTTCCAGATATCGAGATTGCCTTTGAAAGTCTCGCAAGAGAGCGTTCCGGTATAGAGTTGTTGAATGTGCGCTTTGAAGAACAGCGCACTTATGCAACCATTTTTGTGCCCGATGGAAAACTGACACTTTTTGAAAAATTAATTCACGATTATATTGAGGAAAAAAAGAGCGCTAAAGGTCGTGTTCTCGACCATGCTTCCCTTGTAAACACAATTCAACAGATTCGTACTGCAAGCCTGCGTGCTCTTTGGACGGATGATCAACACGTTTTTCCCGTTACCGATGATGAAATATTTTGGTGGGAAGTATGGCTTCCGATACGTAATGACCGCTCTGCCACTGTAGAGTATTTTTGTCGATTGGCTGAAGCGCAAGGTGCCCTTGTCGCACCAGGACAACTTGAATTTCCAGAGCGCACAGTTCTGCTTGCTTACACATCTGCCGGTGCTATGAAACGTTCTATGATGGCAATTAACTGCATTGCTGAACTCAGACGGGCTAAAGAAACAGCAGATTTTTTTAATTCATTACCACCCGAAGAACAATCTGATTGGCAAAATGATTTACTTGGCCGTTGCCAATTTGCTGATACAGACGAGCAAACACCATACATTTGTCTTCTCGACACTGGTATCAATAACGGTCATCCTTTAATTTCGCCATCTTTGAGCGATTCCGATCTTCATACAATTGAACCTGCATGGGATACAGATGATATCGACGGGCATGGTACAGCTATGGCAGGCCTCGCGCTTATCGGGAATATAACAGATGCTCTGTCTTCGAATGACCCAATTAATATCAAGCATCGATTGGAATCTGTTAAAATATTGTCGGAGGATGGTAGCAATGAAGGGGATGCCAAGCATCATGGATATTTAACTATTGAAGCGGTATCCCGTCCAGAAATAACCGAACCAAATAGGCATCGTGTGTTCGGCATGGCGGTAACTGCTAGAGATTATAGAGATCGGGGACGTCCTTCTGCGTGGTCCGCAGCACTGGATGGTTTAGCTGCTGATGTGGAAAATGTGGGTAGGAATCCTCGATTGCTGGTTGTATCTGCTGGAAATACTGATCCGAATGCGTGGATGGAATATCCGCACAGCAATACAACCGATGGAATTCATGACCCAGCTCAATCATGGAATGCTTTAACTGTTGGCGCTTATACAAATCTTTGCAGAATTACTGAACCAGATACGAATGAGTATGACGTCATTGCGCCAGAAGGTTGTTTGAGCCCATTTAGTTCAACTTCGGCTATATGGCAGGCACATTGGCCATTGAAACCGGATGTGTTATTCGAAGGCGGCAATGCTGCAAAGGATACATTGAGTGCACTAACGTTGCCTAGTTTAAGCCTTTTGACAACTTACCATATTCCGCATGAACGGTTATTCACGACAAGTAATGCGACCAGCGCAGCAATGGCTCTTGCTACACGAATGGCAGCGCAATTGATGGCGACCTACCCAACTTTGTGGCCAGAAACTATCCGTGGATTAATTGTTCACTCTGCGGAATGGACAGACGCCATGCGGCGTATGCACCTACCCTCTCATGTTACGCCCTCAAAGAGTAACTATGCAACTCTTGTGCGGCACTGTGGTTATGGTGTGCCAGATTTGGACCGCGCTCTTTGGAGCGTATCAAATTCACTCACAATGGTTGTTGAATCTTCGTTACATCCGTTTCAACGAGAAGAAGGCAAAGATCCAACGATGAGTGATATGAATCTGCATCAGCTTCCCTGGCCACTGGCAGAATTGGAAGCGCTTGGGGAAGCGCAGGTCGAAATGCGTGTAACGTTATCCTACTTCATAGAACCAAATCCTTCAGAACGTGGTTTTCGTTCAAGATACCGTTATGAGTCACATGGCTTACGCTTCGATGTCAAAAGGCCGCAAGAGTCAATGGATGATTTTCGTGCTCGGATTAATGCGGCAGCGCGAAATGAAGAAGATGGAACTCGCATGAGCGGTGATGATTCAAATTGGTTGATCGGAAAGCAAAATCGTCACAAAGGATCGATTCACTCTGATATTTGGATAGGAAGTGCAGCTGATCTTGCAAGTCGTGGCGTAATTGCAGTATATCCGGCACTAGGTTGGTGGAAAACGCGAAAACGGCTTGAAGGCTACAACAAGAGCGCCAGGTATTCTTTGATTGTCTCTATTCGTGCCCCGGAAGTTGATGTTGACCTCTATACTTCGATAACGAACCAAATCCCTGTGCCTATTCTGGTGGAGGTGTAAGGAACTTTCGTATTGCCGACAGTTTATACACGCCTATTCCGTATCAAAGCCTTGAGTCTTAAATTTTAGCGTTCGGCAATTTTCTGTAACCGTTCTAACAACGTTTTCCGGTACACCATCGGGCACGTCGATATGAATTTCAAGCGACACCTCAGCTTTGCAACCTGAAAGAGCCGTAAGATGTTGAATAACCTCTTCTGTTATTTTTCCTGCATCCCGACTTATACGAGTAGTGTCAAGATCGACAGCGCCATAAAACCGAACAGGCTTTTTGGGCTTTTCAGGTTCTTTTTCTTCTTTAACATCTTTTTCTCTTTTTGTTCCCGTATCGGGCGTTCCCGGCACAGATCCTTCACTAGTTTTTTCTTCCTGCTTTTTCAGGTCAGCATCCATCTGTTTCATTGCCATATTTGGCTTCACCAGCATGCCGTCATTGTCCAGACGGATATGGATACTACTACCGCCGCGAAGACCAAGATATCTTTTCTGATCTTCGTTCCATAAATCTGCATACGCAAATGTCTCTGTGCTCCATGTTAATAGAGATAAGCCATCCATAATAGCATCTATAATAACCTCTGGACTTTTTACTCGTGGCAAATACGGATAGCGTGCAAAATCTTCAATAAGTTGTTTAATAGATACATGATTGCCACGCCATAGAGGTATTTTATCAAGTTCCATTCGCAGTCTCGTAGCAGAAAAGGTGGTAATCAATAGTTCATCATTCCGCAACTTCTTGCTCGCACGCACGGCAAGGGCATCCTGACCGGATAGACGAATTGCTTCCCATCTTATTGCATCTTGAGGAGAGTTCTGAACGGGCACAAGAAGCCATTGGTATGTTTCCGGAAGACGAGCTATCACCGTGTTATTCGCGGCTGCTTTTTGAGTTTCAGCCTGTTTAACTTGCAATGGCGACAGATCAAGTTGATCTCGTTCGCTTAGAATGGAATCCCAAGCAAGATATTTACGCGTCGCTTCATCTAAATCCTGTAAGCGAGTTTTATCTGCAGCAAGGAAAACTAAAGTATTGCGGTATATACGAGGTGTATTTCCACGCGACTCGAGTATTTTTTGGGCAGCAACCTCGGCAGCATTACTCTTTTCTTTGCTGTATGGCTGATCCACCCGAAGTACAACCAGCCTTGCATCCAGATCATCAGGAACATCAGCTCCAGACTGTGGCAAGGCATGAATGCGACCAAAGCTTCCCATGTTTCTAAGGTCTAAACGCAAACGGCTATCAAGTTCATGATTAACCTTATCTTGATCGCGTTTAAGTTGTTCGGCACGATCTTCCGCCAGTTTAATAACTGTTGGTTGTGTTGAGTACCAATATCGAGGGCCGTCCTGATATAGATAAGTAGCGGCGCCTGCCAGGCGGCGCAGAGCATCGCCAAAAACCTGCGGTGATTCACCCGGCATCACACAGCCAAGCTTCACGCGTCGATCTTCCAGCCCCCTATGAGCGGCCTTGGTTAGCGGCGCCGAACCCATATAAATAGTACGGGCTACACGCCGACAAGCTGCAAACTTACCAAGATTAGCTATTTCACCATCCAATCTCAGAGGCAAAGAGCTTGGGCCATCAACATCTTTTTCAATTACAGGCACCCAGTTATCTGTAAGGTAGCGAGTCAGTTCTGATTGCACACGCCTATCATCAATAGCAATATTGGCCGGAAGGATCAGCGGATTGCGGTCGCCTTTTTCCCAAAGGCTATGAATTACGGCGGCCATGAGCCTTAAAACACCTCGAGTGCGCTGAAACTTTACCAGAGTTGACCAGTCATTATATAGCCGGTCGAATATTTCGGGATGGATGGGGTATGCAGCTTTGATTCTCTTTTCATAATCGGCTTCACGACATTCCGGAGGAAACTCTGCCTGCTGCGCTTTGTAAAAATCTGCAAATGCACGTGCGACCACATCACGGTCTTTGAACTGTGAAGAATCAGTCATTGGTTGGAAAAGCCGTCGCCGGACAATCTCAAAACCTTCCTCAGCACTGGCTGGTCGCCACGATGATTCTATTCGTCCCACAACATTGCGAAGTCTGTCCAGTGCTTCGCGTCCTCGCTGGTCGCCCACTTCAACATCATCAGCCTGAGTATTTGGAGAGCCGCCTGTGTCCGAAGCGGGAAGACTGATAAGCAAAAGACAGTTTTTGGTAAGTTTTGCCGATTCCGTAAGAACCTGTGCAAATGTAAATTGGGTTTCAAAACTTCCTGCCGGTAGATCACTTTGGTCGTGGAGCTGCCGTGCATAGGCAACCCATTCATCGATCAATATCAGGCATGGCCCATATTCAATAAACAACTCTCGCAGAACATCACCAGGACTGGTAGCTTTTTCATCGTCAGCAGCTAAACGTTTAAAGGCCTTTTTGCCACCCAATTGCCAAGCCAATTCTCCCCAGAGCGTTTTCACTACAGTTCCATCTGATTTGGTCACGGGATTGCCGGGGGAGATTTTATTCCCAACCAGCACAACACGGCGAACAGATGGAAGCTTCGGAGTATTTGCCGCTTGCATCACGGCGTCAATTCCCACAAGACCTGTGGGGGAAATACCTGAAAACAAATGATAGAGCGCCATCATCGAATGTGTTTTACCGCCGCCGAAGTTCGTTTGAAGTTGAACAACAGGATCACCTCCTTTGCCAGAGAGACGCTGCACAGCATTTACCAACATCTCTTTGAGGCTTTCCGTAAGATAAGTCCTGCGGAAGAATTCGACGGGATCTCGATATTCATCCGTTCCTTCGCCTAGATGTACCTGCCAGAGGTCGGCAGCAAATTCGGCTTGTTGATAACGGCCGCTGGCCACATCTTTATGAGGTGTAACCACTTCCCTCCAGGGTTTCAGTCCTGTTACCATAGTACTTTCTATTGACGTGCTCGCACTTTTTCTTTTTTCTGTACGCACTTGTTCGTCGTAAATCGTGCGCCTGAGTTCCATTTTCATTTTTCGGACTTCATCAGCCTGTGTTGCGGATACTGCTGTGAGCAAACGTTCAGATGAATCAAGCGCCCTATCAGCATCATCACCGGAAAAGGTGTTCTGATGTGCCCATTTATTTCGCACATCCCGTAGTTCACTGACCAGACTACGTTCAGCACGGCCCAATGTTTTGCGAAAGACCACATCCCATTGATTCCAGATTACGGATAAGATGGCGGCAACATCCCATTGGGGCTTCTCTTTGGTTACAAAGAGCTTGGATTGAGTATCGCTGACTGATGCCTTTGCTTGTTCAATCCACTGTTGCGCATGTTGTGATTTTAGTTCTCGTTCAACAAACGGTATCAATCCCTCTTTAAGAATTTCCAGTGCTTTTCCTACTCGTTCATAGTTGGTAATTGCCATAGTCTATTCCTTTAGTCGTTTTCAAAAAGTTCTCCTTGCGGTTTTTGTGGTGTTGCTTTTTTGCGCTCGTCAGCCGCCAATCGGCTAATTTCCGGCCAACTCTGGACAAGGGCATTATAGGAAAGCGCCTCGGCCGCCCTCTTCTTTCGTTCGCACAGGGTATAAAGCCGATAGCAAAGTTCACGGGCCGTTTCAGCTTTGGTGCCTAATTTAGCAATAAGTTTTGCTGCTTCGGCTTCGCCACCGGATTCGAGCACGCGGATTAAGTGGTGAACCGTCTCCCAATTTGTAAGGCGTTTGTCCGTTTCCGGGTCCCAATCGGCAGGCAGTTCGGCAGGTTTCATAATTCGTACTTTACCACCCTTTGATTTCAGAAATCCAGCGGCCACAAGACCTTCTACACTCGTATTTTTTGCCTTGGATAGTGTTTCGGCTATACCGAACTCACCCTCTTCAAAGCCTAACTGCTCAAACCAGGCCAAAGCCCAGCGGCTATCGGCGTCGAAGTCGCCTTCCTGCTCGGCTAGTGTCTCGTCCAGAACCTGGTTGATCAGGGCCAGTGCTTCACGAACCGTCAGCAATTTACCTTCAGCATCGATCACCTTTGCATAACCTGAGTAAATGGACATGCCTGGACCAATAGCGGCTTGGGCTAGATCCACAGGGGCGATGTTGCCTTGCTGAAGATGCTTTAATGCGCCGGGAAGAACATTTTTAAGTTCAGTTATGAAATCTCGGCGACTGCACTGGCGTGCATCATTTGGACGAGGACGACACGCAAGAACGATATAAGACGCAAGCGAATTTGTGCCCATGGCGACCATACGCCATTTCTGTGATGCTCTGACAGGCCAAGTAGCCGTAATCTGAAAACCACTGCCCAAAAGCGCATTAAGAAGTGTTTCCCAACCAGTTGTCAGATCAACGCTGTTTGATGAAATTTGCTCATCTTCATCTCCCACTGTCTTCTCATCTTCTTGTTTGAAGGCATAATACACGGTAAGAGGAAAACGTGGATCCGTCTTCTCTCGCAATGCAGTAAAAGCCTTCTTGAATCCTGATTCAAAATGTTCCTTGGCCTTTTCCTTGTCACCATCGAATCGTTCTGGTGCGGCCGTTAGCTCCGGGCCCTTAGGAACAAGAATGGTCTTGAAAAGATCTGGGTGCAATACGCCGATGGTTCGTCGGAGCCAGACATAGAAGAAATCACTTAAGGCTGCATAGCCGATATTATCATAGTAAGGTGGATCGGTGCTGACAAGCAAGCTATGCAAATCATTCCATGAATTCGCGGCATCAATCTGTCTGACAGTTCCATTCCTTACCGCCGAATTTCCGATCACTTTAATACAGTCCACGACATAATCACTGCACGTGCTCCAAGCGCCTACAGAATCACCAAGAATATTGGCTTCAGCAAAATCCCATACCATCGGAATTGCCTGTCTGCCAAAAAGATGCATGACTTTCTGATTGCCTGGTGACCATCCACATAAAGTGTTATTAAAATCGGAACACCGATCCAGAGCTAATGCTAGCAAAGTCGTAACTGTCTTTGCATATTCAACTGCCTTAGTGGCGGGAAAACCGGATTTTTCAGCATCTTTGATCACGTCTTTGCTTATATCCTGTATCAAATCACTGAATGTAACCATGGCCGTGAGCTGGCGCGGCGTGAAAATGTCGCTGAATCTTGGCAAACCATAAAGAGGAGGAGAAAACCATCTTCTATCATTTGTCATCATTTGTTCAATGGCGGAGACTTCAGGACGCTTAATGTGGGGTTGATCAAGTGATGCACTAGGAAGGTAAATACGTCCGCGTCCGCCATCTGCGACAACGGTAAGAGGAATTTCAGTAACGCCATGTTCAGTTGCCGCGTCCCTTACTTGAGCTATCAAAATTGCATGGCCGCAGAATATGCAGCGTGCACCCTTCCCACTAGTTGTTTCTTTTTCAGCATTGCCTTGGTTTTTTATTTCAAAAGATACGGTTTTACCTCTCAGAATGGGCTTTGCATGAATGTGATGAGGCTTTTTCTTGCTTAGCCAAAAAGACCGAATAAGCGGTGCGCGGGCAGAACATGCAGGATTTGGACATTGGATTGTTCTTGCCCACAACCAAGCTATAACGTTCACTTCCTTTCCACCATATTCTTTCGGCAGTTTTACTTTGGGATAAAGATAGCTGATTTTTTGGTTTGCACGCTCTCGGATGATACTACTGTAGTAGCGAACATCTTCCGCCAATCCCGTTGCACCTTTCCAATCGGGTTTGCGTAACACATCCTCTCGTGCTTCCTTGTTTACCGGGAGATGGTTGAGCCATTTTGGGATCATTTCCAGATTACATTTATTAAGAAGAACAGCCACAGGATTTAGATCTGCGGCATGAGCTTCAAACCCAAGACGCGCAGCTTCCAGGGGAATTGAACCACCACCAGCAAACGGGTCAAGAAATGAGGGCAGATTTCCATTGCAGTATTTGAGCATTTCCTTGTTGGCATTGGCATATATATCCGGATGCTCATGCATTTTCTTTTGCATCAATTGTCGCAAGATATCAAATAGTCTTTCACGTTCGGCATTTTGTGCTTCTTCAGTCGCAAATTTCTCCGGATTTGAGGATGGATCATCCACAACTGAAGCGAAAAGCACAGCTCGCGCAGTGGGTAGTGGTAGGCGTGCCCACCAGTGGTGAATGCCCTTAGGGTGCGGTCCGATCCCAGGCATCTTATCATATGCAGATGCGTCGTTAATCTCCGGCAACGGCAGCGCCACTTCAATTAATTTTTTCTTATAGTTGTTCATAATGTACTTATCTTCTCATTCTTTATATAAACTTTAATACCTCTTCACGCCGTTCTCACACGAATCGTAAAACGAATTGGGTATACCTCAATTTGCGCTTTTTGTGCCATTTCTTTTAGTTGAGATAATGTATAAATATTAACCTTGTGGTCATTAATGACCGCAATACAGATTTTTTGATGATCGCCAGGAATTTGATTCCAAATATCTGCCGGAATTTCGATTCCTCTTTCAATAGACCCGTGCCCAACCCAATAACTTCCAACCTGTTCCCCTAAATCATTATATTCTAACCAATGAAAAGCCCCTTCCGCTTTTTTGATTACAGATCCATCATCAGATTTAAAATGCTCATGTTCTAGAGACCAAATAAATTCCCTTGATTGGAGATAAGATTCAAACCCTTTTTTTACGTGATCTTCACGCTTACGAACATAGGGCTGTTTTTTTTGTACGTTCTCTTCCTCTTCTTCTATACCCTCATCTTCATTCTGATTATTTTGATCTTCTCCAATTTGTTGTGAACTTTCAATCTCAATTACAGTATCAGAATGTACAAATGTTTCTGTAATTTCCTTTTCTTTTTCTAAAGGCTCATGTGCTTCAGAGATATCAGGTACTTTTTCCAAAAGGTCAAGATTCTCCTTTGCATAGTCATCTATCCATAACGAATCACGATCAACACAGTCTGCAATGATTTTTCTTACCTCGGGTCGTTGAATTTGACGGGACAATTCTTCGACTAGTTCACGATGATGTGCGGGTGCACTACCTTGAACGTATATAGTACTCCCCTGTAATACGACTTTACTGTTTACAGGTGTTCCTGCTTGCACGCCACTAATATAAGGAATTATTTTGAGGTATCTGACCTGCTGCCATTTCAGTTGTTTCAACCGATAAGCAAATTGTCTTTCCGATTTATAAAAAGATTTTATGGTTTCAGATAATTCACTGCCACCATCTCTTCGTAAACGTAGCAAAATATCAGACAGTTTTTCCAACCAGTCTGGTTTTTCGGTATGTGATTCATAAGACAAGTTCTCAAGTCGATACTCAATCAAACTATCTAAATCCTTTATACCGGCATCAAATAAAAAGTCATAGTCATTACCATCAACAATCGAAATATCGGTGGTTTGTTTCTTAAAATTACTAAACAATGTGGATAGAATTTTACTATTGCAGGTGTACCATCGAAAATCGTCTTTAGCCACCCAGCGGCCTGTTGCATCCAGCCAAGCTTTGCAGGTATCCCATACTTGACGTGGGGCACGACGAATAATCTGAATGGCTCGTTCTTTATCGGCTTTGTTGAGAGTTTCTCCTAAAGGTTTAGTCTTGAGCCAATTAATTGCCATTTCCAAAGTTGGCCTTCTGGGAACTTCCATCCTATCCCACATAGCAAGATTTACAGCTTCAGGATGGATCAAACGCACACCGGGAATATCATCAGGATTGTCCCGAAAAACATTTATCAGTTTTTCCCAGTCATTAGCATCTGTGTAGATCAAAGCAAATGTGTTGAATAGGACTTTTAAATTGAGGGTTTCCTTAGCATCCATTCTTAGGAGAACGCGGTCAATAGCTCGATATAAATCTACCAGATGGGTAATGGGCGGCGATCCTGCATTTGATAGATCTTTAAGACGTGCCAATAGAGAATCTACTCCCGTTGGTTTATTACGGACACCTAGCAAATCTAAGATTTTTGAATATTGCGGTTTATCAAAGTCGGGGTGTATAAATTTTTCTACATTATAGAGAGCTTCTGTATCGGCTGTCCTTCTATATAACTCTATCGGTAGATAACAACGACCAAAAGCATCCGGTAGGCAAGCAAGATTTCGGAGTTTCTGCAGCCATGCAGCTCTTAGTTTTCCATGATCCAAAGAACGATAGAAACGATTCCCTTCTTGGCTTAACTTTGCATCAATTCTCTTTTCCCAAATATCAGACCAGTTGCTTAATATTGCGAAAAGCACACTTTTTATGAACTCAGGATCAGCCTCTGCCATGTCCTTCCATTCGAACCAGACCTCTTCCTCCCAGTCGTAATCGACAAACCGAAAATTTTGACTTTTTAAAGGAAAATCAGACGGCGCATGACCTCCTCTTTCTATACAAAATGCCGATATTTCAGAATGCTTTTTCCACAAATTTGTTTCTATTGGTAATGGCATTGGAAAATGTAGTAGCCTACTTTTTTCAAACTCATTTGTCCAATCATACCAACGCTCAATATCTTGTGGTAATAATCCTTCTTCATAATCACTGGATATTACTTTCTTCTGAAAGACGTCGGTGGGAATAATGCTTTCAAGATCATTATTACCTTGAATAAGTAAATCGGCATTTGGCTTTCGCCAACATCCGTCTCGGCAAAGGTACTTGAAATCATCCTGTATTCTAACATCGGATAAAGCGGCAACTTGCGCTAGTTTAATTCCTTCTTTATGTGGAATTTTCTGTTGGGTAAATATCTCTTTTGCAGCCGCGGTAATGATCTGCTCAACACCAACCTGTTGATGCAAATTTAGCTTAGTAAAAAAATCCCTGGCTTTTTCAAGAACACGACTTTTATCATTCTTTTCTTGGCTCATCATGAGCTTAACCCAAGATGAATCAACAATATCTACGAGAGATATCAAAAAATTCTTGTTCTCATTTGAAACATTCCAAGTTGTTCTTCCCAATACCATAACTTGAGATGCCGACATAAGATTTGTTTTCCCGGACACGGGCACAATACACAAATTTCGAAGTGATGTTCTCAAATCATGATTTTCATTTGACTGTGGCTGAAGATAAGCCCAAAAAAATAAAAGCTTCTCTATTGGATCAGGACATATAGGATTTGAAATAAGAAGTCTTTGTATAATATCCTTTAATTCCAATTCACTCAGAAGCCCCCAGCTTTTCAGTGATTTAAGAGATTGATCACTAACCTCTTGCGCAAGTATTTTTTGTTTTTGTGGGGCAAAGATATTTAACGCCTGTTCTTCAGTCCATGTTTTTGTGATAGCTTTAGGAATCATGATAGTTATTTCTTTGGCGGCTAGCGAGCTATCATGAGTAAGTAATATATTATTTTGTCTTTCTATATGTATTTTAAATTCATCAAGTACGTTTTCTGTGCATGAATGATTTAATCCATTTGTATCAGTGGAGAATACCGGTAAAAGATCATATGCACAGGCACGTTCTTCTAAACTTAAGGCATGATTCTCCAACCATGCAATCATAGTATTTGCAGCCAATTTACCAATCCGCTGAAGAAGCCATTGATTTGTTGGTGAAGTTGCCGGATGTTTTATTTCCTTTCTCGCCGGATCTTGAATGAATGGTCCATTTAAAGAAAATGGCAGAAATGGTTTAACATCAGTAGGCAAAACCGTATAGAGATGATGTTCAATATCCTTACACAAAATAATTTGTACAGTTGATGGAGGTAGTTCTAACTCTGTTGAGCCTCGTTCATCTCTTATTTCCTGCAAAGCTTCTACTGGAAACGATTCCGGTTCGGAATTAATGACCATAACCTCGATTGTCTCTCTTCCTGAGAGTCGAATATAGTTTGCGTTACTTATCGGACCAGTACCCAGTATTTCCTTGTTTATGATATCTTGCTGAATTTCTAATTTTCTAATATTACTAAAAAACAATAGGGGTATAGGACTTTTTATCCAGTGTTCAATTTCTGTTTTGATAGCTGCCACTTTTCTATGATCATCAATTTTTACTCTTATGATGGTTTCATCATTACTCAATTTGGAAGAATCTATCCAAAAAGGTTCCGTAAATCGCTTTTTATTAAATCCGAATGAAAGAGTTGGAGTGAGAATCGTTACCTGTGGTCCGAGAGAAAAAACAGATTTAAAACCAACGCCTCTAAATCCTATGGTATGGAGGTGCCTTTTGTTAGAAAGTCCAAATTGACAAAGAGACTGCAAGGCATCAGAATCGAAATCTTCACCGTCATGAACAAATTCGAACACACTATTATTTATCGACGCCCGAATCCAACTCGCTTTTGCATCATCTGCGTTCTGCAATAATTCTGAAAGTACATGACGTGGACTTTGAACTTGACGGAATAATTGATGCCAAGGACCAGCTAATACAGGATCAGCATCAAGCTGATTCCAGCGCTGATGGGCATCATTTTGTATACTTGTGAAATATTCCGGAGGTCTAAGGCTCATTTTATTGGCACCGCCCTCTTTGCCAATTCACTTAATGAATAATTTACACTTGTAACCCCAAAATCCGGTTCTTTTAGAAAAGGTGTTTTAACATATCGCATAGAACATTGATTTTCTTGTCTTTCAATAATTTTTTCCGATGAAGGTATTTCTACTATAGCTAATATATAATCATCCGGCTTATTGAGTGCAGTCAAAATTTCATTCTTCGTTATTGTCACTGTCTCGGCCCCTTCTATGCGACCTTTAACCTCAATAAATCGCAGCTTGCCAACACCGGGGATAGAAGATTCAATGTCATAGCCGCACTTATCTTTGCTGACATCACGGGGGATGTAACCAAGGGATATTTCCATTGCCATAACGGCCTGCATCGCTCTTATTTCGACCTCTTTTGTTTCGTGAGCAAATGTCTCTCTACCAGCTTCAGCATTTCCGCTAAGTTTTTCTATCAATCCCGCTGGGATGACTATGGCACCACCAATTACTACCGGCGGGAGTGGAGATATTTGACGTTCTTTTTCAAGCATTCCAAGGCGTCGTGCCAGACGTGCTGAAAGTTCATCAGCCCTCGATCTAGCTTTGGCTGAATTGATTCTGGCGTTCTGTCTTCCAGCAAGCTCTTGAGCCCTCAAATCCTCCGCGCGGTGATCCCAATAGTTTATTTCCTTAGTAAGCCTTTCTTTTACTGCTTGAATTGTTCGATTGATCTTGTCCTCGGTGCGTTTTTTTATTTCATTAAAATGGTTTTGCACCAAATTGGTAATCGCATATGAAACAGCCATGGATTCTAAATCTATATTTTTCCATCCTTTTTCCAGGACTGATGTAATAAGAGATTTTTCTTCCTCCTTCAAAGGCCTATAATCAAGATAAGGAGCATAACCGGCATTTCTAACATTTTCTTGCTGATTTATTTCAACAAATTGCATTTGCCGCGATACCACTCTCTGAAGGCCTCGCTTGTCAATGCTTGCATCCTGTATGGAATGCTCCAAGTAAAAAAGTGCCTTAATATCCTGATCCCGATCATTCTCGTTGACAAATATCGCGCCTTGTTTAAGAAGATCACGGTATCGTTCTAAAATCAGATCAATGACAGCATTGAGAAGAGGATGACCAGGACAGATAAAGGCGGCCAAAGGCTTGCCCGGTACAGTGATCAAGTCTTTTTCAAAGCACACTCGCTCGTATCGTTCCAAAACTGGCTCTCGCGTGCCAATTACACGGTCACGATTTCGGATAGCAGCAGGCACTTTTTTTATTTCATAACGCTTCGTTTCGCGCTCCTGGATGCTGCCTCCTAAAAGTTTGAAAGCCTCTATAAAAAATGACGCGATAAAATGGGGTTGAAGTCGACGCGCTTCATAGCGTTCCATTTCCTCACGAATTTTTTGAATACGGGTTGTATCCATGGCATCGTGAACCAAGGCGCGTTCCGCAAAGAGTTCCTGTAACCTCTCATGATCTAGCGCTTCTTCCACCTTGCGTGTCAGACGAGCTCTAACATCCGGCTGATCACCATAACGGATAGCTTCTATCAGTAATTTACGGAGTTCTGTTCCGCCAATGGCTTTACCTAGAACATCAAATACGCCGCCACCTAAAGCAGCCCTCTCGGCCTCAATTTTTCTTAACAGAGTTAAATAAACATCGCCTTCACGGGTTTCTTCAGCTACCAGATTCCAGAGGTGACAAACTTCTGTTTGCCCGATTCTGTGAATGCGACCAAAGCGCTGTTCTATGCGGTTAGGATTCCATGGGAGATCATAATTGACCATTAAATGAGCTCTCTGAAGATTTATTCCTTCTCCAGCAGCATCAGTTGCAACAAGGATTTGAACAGATTTATCCTGCTTGAATAATTCTTCCTTTTTCTTACGTTCCTCACGCCCCATACCGCCATGAATAGTGACAACCGCTTCATCGCGTCCAACCAGTGCCTTAATTCGGTTTTCCAGATAGCTTAATGTATCGCGGTGTTCTGTAAAAACAATGAGTTTTCTTCTGGACCTGTTTTCATCAAACATCTCAGGATTATCCTGAAGAATTTTGGACAACTCTTCCCACTTTTTGTCCGTGCCGCTGTTGCGCACTTTCAGCGCTAGTCCTTCAAGGCGCTTAAGCGTTTCAATTTCTGCCTGAAGTTCCGAAATGGTTCGCGCAGCGGTAGCTTGATCGACAAATTTGTCTTCAACTTGCTCAACTTCGGAATCAGTCATGTCATCTAATTCTTCTATTTCCTCTTCAGTCATAGGTGTCAATACATCTTGGGCGTTAATTCTTGCTTGAGATCCTCTTTTCAATAATTCTTCCTCATTAAGACGTCTCTCCAACCGTTCTCGACGGCGAATTAAGGATTTATAAATAGCTTCCGGTGATGAGGCGAGGCGTCTTTGCAGAATTGTTAAGGCAAAGCCTACGGTACCTTTTCGTCCTTCACCTTCCAATGCATCAGCTCGATTGAATTCTTCCCGCACGTAATTCGTCACCTGCGTATACAGATCGGCCTCTAAGTCTGAAAGTCTATAAGAAACTGTATAGGCCAAGCGCTCAGGGAAGAGAGGTGTACCGTCAAATTTATAAAGCTGTTCTTTTACCATACGGCGCATAAGGTCAGAGGTGTCAGTTACATGAACACCGTCACGGAAACGACCCTCAAAACGATCACCATCAAGTAGCGCCATAAAAAGCTGGAAATCCTCTTCCTTTCCGTTGTGAGGTGTCGCAGTCATCAAAAGAAAATGCCGGGACAATTCTGATAGAAGTTTCCCCAATTTGTAACGTTTTGTTTCTTTTATCTCGCCACCGAAAAAGGATGCTGACATCTTATGGGCCTCATCACAGATAACCAGATCCCACTCCGTCTGACGTAGCTTTGCTTGTAGATTTTCATCTCGACTCAATTTGTCCAGCCGTGAGATGACCAGGGGCATTTCCAATAGTGCATTGCCAGATCTTGAAGCCTCGATTCGATCATTCGTCAAAATGTCAAAAGGCAGGTGGAAACGTTGGTACAGTTCGTCCTGCCACTGATCTACGAGATTACCTGGGCAGACAATAAGGCAACGATCCAAGTCGCCACGTGCCATAAGTTCTTTGATTAGTAAACCGGCCATTATGGTTTTTCCTGCACCTGGATCATCGGCAAGCAAAAATCGCAATGGTTGCTGAGAAAGCATTTCTTCATAAACAGCTGTAATCTGATGGGGAAAAGGTTCAACAAGCGAGGTGTGTACAGCTAGATGTGGATCGAAAAGATAGGCCATGCGTATTCGATACGCTTCTGAAACTAACCGAAGTATAGAAGCATCTGCATCGAAACTCCAAGGTTGACCAGGTTGAACGACTTCAAGAATAGGCTCACGATCACGAAAGACAAGCTCACTTGCCACCCGACCAGCTATATCCTTAAAAGTAAGTTCAATAACAGCATCTCCATGCCATTTGACATCAATGACTTGGACAGCGCCATCGGGTCGGATACCTTTTATAAATGAACCTTTATTAACCTCTTCTAAACGTGCCATTATTATTTCTCCAGATAATTTTTAATTCAAAGTGTCGATTATTTAAAAACGTGCAATATAAAAAACTTCTCTTGAGAAACTGATTCCAATAATTGGGTTATTATACCCTCACAAACGGTTATAGATTCGCATTTTAATTAAAATTTTAGATATTTTTTATCAAATATCACGAATGAAACAATAATGCCAGAGTGAAACGGGTAATAGATATCACACACCACCTTTTGTGATGATTATTGTAATGATTACAGTAATGATTATTGTAATTGACATATAAGGCCTTTCTTCTTATACTTATGAATAAAAGAAAAATGTCTTCTCCAAAGGGTATTCTGTGAATGGCTGATAAATTAACGTTCCTACACCTGTCAGATATTCATTTTGATGCAGAGAAACAAGACATGCTAGAGATGAATCGTGATCTTCGCGACCAACTTCAAAGAGATATAAAAAATGAATTAAAACCAAAATTAGGCGCATTCAATGGTGTTCTCGTTACAGGGGATATAGCGTATTCTGGCGAAGCGTGTGAATACGAACGGGCACAAAAATGGTTGGATGGGCTATGTGCAATGATTGGTTGTAATGAATCACACGTGTGGGTTGTGCCAGGCAATCATGATGTTGAAAGGAATAAGGTCAAAAACAGCAAGCCACTTAGCGACATTCATAAGATACTTCGGGGAAAGCAGATTTCTGAACTTGATAATGAAATAATCGCAACTTTGCGTGATGAAACGTACAAGTCGATTTTATTCAATCCGATTGCCAATTACATTAAATTCGCCTCAAAATATGAATGTAATATCACACCGGAGAAACCTTACTGGGAAAGCTCGGGGACGAAGTTGAATGAGATGAAGTTGAATGATGGGTCCGATTTATGCTTTTGGGGCATGACATCAACTATTGTTTCAGATGCTATGGATGACGTAAACACCGCGAAACTTGTGCTTGGCTGTCCACAAGTTTTTATTCCCACAGAAGATCCGTCCAAGACATATGTCACTTTATGCCATCATCCACTCGATTGGTTACATGACCATGATAATATAGTGCCATACCTGAACTCAAGAGCACGGGTTGCATTATTTGGGCATAAACATAAGGATTGGATCGTCCTACAAGAAGTCGAAGGAAATAAAACATTATTTATCGTGGCCGGAGCTGTGCACCCGGAACGCGATTGTAAGTGGCAACCACGATACAACGTCATTTCTTTTGAAATTGAAGGAAAAGAGGCTAATCGCAGCCTGAAGGTATATGTTTATTCCCGCGTGTGGGGTGGAAAATCACCCTCTTTCCAACCGGATTGGAGCAAAGACGGCAAAGAATACCGTGAGTATACAATTCCTCTTGAAGTTTGGTATCCACCACAAGCACAGAATTGTTTGGCTAAAGAGGCAGTTAAAATGGCAGATCAATCATGTCTGATGAAAACCGTAAGAGGGGATTCCAGCAAACCTTCCCAAACAACTGGATCTAGAGAATTCACATATAAGTTTCTCAGCCTTCCTTTTCATGAGATTGTTTCAATTGGAGCTAAACTCGAACTCTTCCAAGACGAGGATGCGGGGGTGTCGGAGAGTGACCTTGTCGGGCGGTTCTGCGAACGGGCACAAACCCAAGGTAAGTTACAAGAGCTTATTACTAAGGTTATATCCACGTACGACAAAAAGAAAGGAGATAAGTAATGCACAAACATTTTTCTGATTGGTATCGAGAAATCGGCCTTGTCCCAACACCCGAGTTGTTGGAAAAACGATGGGCAGCAGTAGAAACGATAGAAAAAGACATCAATTACAAAGAGCTTCTAGCACTTGTTTGCATACTTAATCATAGCGGTCACTGCTATCCACAGTATGCTGAGAAATTTGTCCAATATTTCTACAATACGGATACTACTTTTCCTATGCGCAACAACCAGAACGAATTAAGAGTTCTTGCCGGTGCATGCTTAGCAGAGATCTTTGCAAAGTCAGAAGATTTCGCATTAATCGCTGCGGCATGCACAATAAGCGGTGCATTCGCTATTTCATCCTCAGAACCACCTTTTTTAGATGTTAAGAGCGACGCTGCGACCGCACTCGCTCAAGCGTCTTCTGGGCTGCGGGCAGATTATCAATACCCTGAAATACCATTATACGGCCCACAATTAGATGCTGCATTAAAGACGCTGAAAACGCAGGCTGCTCCGAACAGCTTGCCGCAGGTCGAATTGGTCACACCGCTTATTGACGGTTTGTTAAAAACAGAAACAATGCTCATTGAATTAGCCCAAAAAAGTCAGGGGTTTGTTGCACAAGCGCAATGCAGAATAGAAACACTTGCAGAAGAATGTAATGTTCTTTGGTGGCTGTTCGCTGGTCATAGCGATGATTTAAAAATGGCATTTACAGAGATTGATAAAAAGGCACTACCAATCATTGTGGGCAAAGAATTAGCTAACTTGATTACAAATCTACCTGGCCCTACTTCAGTAAAAGCCATTCTCGCCAAAGCTATACAGTGTCCACAAAATGGAAATGGCTGTTCACATTTCAAAATATCAGAGGCTGTAAATGCACTTACACCGGAGTGGCGAGCACGCATTGCTGAAAGCGATCGGACGACGGCTTGCGCATTCCCTTGCGTATTTCCGCTTCATGTTGCTATTGCAATTGCGGTAGACCTTGGCGTTGCCGACTGGGATAAAGCATTTATCAAGAAGATCGATCATTTGAAATCGGATAGTGTGTTCTCTAGTACTGAGCTCGCATACCAGTTTTATTTAGAGAGCCTTATACTAAAGTATGTAGGCGTTAAGGAGTGAACAATGGCAGAACAAGGAGAGGCAGGGCAGGGATCAGCGCCTGCGGCGCTCATGGATAGTGTTTCTTCAGTTGCTGAAGAAACACAACAGGAAGTTGCAACCATTATCGACTTCCCCTGGGGTGAGGCATTTACACCCTTAACAGCACGGCTTATAACACAACAACGTCCAACGCGGCTCATTATTATTGCTGGCGGTGTTAAATCTGGCAAATCAACTCTCTTAGGAACGATATACGAGAAGTTTTACTCAGGCCTATTTGCGGATTACCGCTTTGCTGGCTCGAAAACACTCCTTGAGTTTGAAAGGATTTGCCATGATTCGCGGATAGCATCCAACCGGACAAATCCTGAAACGGACAGGACCAAGTACACATCGGATTTCAGATTGCTGCACCTTGAAGTCCAAAACATAAATACCAATAAAAAACATGATATACTGTTTACCGATATCACGGGGGAGATATTTGATGATATTCGGGATTCAAGCGATGAATGCCGAAGACACCCTATTTTATTGCGTTGTGATCATTTCGCACTCTGTTTAGATGGAGAAAAACTTAGTAATGCCCTCACCCGAGGGAAGGAGATCAGCGATGGCGTGATGATTATCAGAAGACTTCTTGATATGGAAATACTTGGAAAGCATTCTTTTGTAGATATTCTTTTTACAAAACTGGACATTGTTACTGCTGCGGAGAGAGAAGACGGAGCGTTGAAGACCTACATAGAAGATATTAAGGTAAGCAAGTTCCAAAAACTTTTCAGTTCGCGTGTTTCGAAATTGAGCATTAGCGATATCGCTGCCAGACCTGATGCGTTGAATAATAGTGAGCTGAATTTAGGCTATGGTATTGATGCCCTTTTGAATAGATGGGTGGAATGCTATCCTTCTTCTAGAATAAAAAAAATAGAAGAGGTGAAAGTGTACCCCCGCATCCGTGCTATTGACAAGTTTACATTAACCCATGACGATGTGAGAATATGATGACAACAAACGGAAATCCAGAACTCTTGATTGCCGGTTACCCCAAAGCCGGAAAAACGACATACTTAGCCGCACTATGGTATGTCATAAATCAACCGGATGAACTAAATACAGGCCTGTGTTTGCATAAACTTGAGGGTAACGATACTTATCTAAACATGATACAAAACCAATGGCTAGGATATGAAGAGGTTGAACGGACAAAACTTTCCTCAGAGAAGGCGATCTTCTTTGAAATACAAGACTCGATTAGTGGAAAAGTTTTAGGCTTATCTTTCCCAGATTTATCCGGAGAGAGATTCGATCAGCAATTTGAGGAAAGACATTGCTTTAGTGATTTTGCCGACCTCGTAGCCAAAGCGACTGGCTGCCTCGTCTTTATTCATAGCGGTCAAGTGATTAAGTCTGTCGCCATCTCAGCAGCCGAACCAGTGATACATATCCTTGAAGCACAAAGCAATGTTCCGGGTTTGGATAAAGATGCTGGAATGCCTGAGAAACCAGTACCCTGGAATCGAACGATGCCGTGCATACAAGTTAAAACAATAGAGTTGCTGCAGTTTATCGCATACTTACGTGGTTCTGCCGAACCTTTTCGTGTTGCAATAGTGCTATCTGCTTGGGATTTGGTCGAAAGCCAGAAAGAAACGCCTTCCGTCTTTCTTGAAAAGCATTTACCTATGCTGTATCAATTCCTTTTGGCAAACACCGATATATTTTCTTATAGAATTTTTGGGATTAGTGCCACAGGCGTCGATGTGGGTAAAGACAATCGACCAAATGTTGACAAATATGCTACTGGAATTCATAAACCAACTGATAGAATCAAAGTCCAATCCGAGGATAAAAATACACTCTCTCACGATTTGACTTTACCAATGAAATGGGTGCTGTAAACTATGGGGCAAATTATCACAATTGATATAGAACAAACTCTTCACGGTTACAGTGATGGACATAGGTTACTTGCCAGTTCGACTGAAATAAGTAAAGAAGCACATAGAACCATCCTGGTACTGAGTGATATGTCTGGCCCTAGCATGCAAGATGGATTCGAGGAGTATGTGACCGGATATCCGCTAGCTAATTTAGAAGGGTACGCTTTCTCAAAAACTTGGTTTGCCCCGGAAATGTCACGTCCCGGCTGTGTATGGACGCACACACTTATTCTTTCAAACAAAACACTTAGCCTACTTGAAGATTTGCGTATACTCCTCCCGCTCTTTAGACGTCCTAAAAGTCAATTGGATTTCACGGACTATACAGAGTCGATTAAATATGAACAATTGGGCAACACTGTAGAATTATCGAGAAACGCATGCCATCCCTTAACCTCAGCTATTCTTTCTGAACTATACGGTTATGAAAATGACAATCCGGTAGCTCTGACATCGAAAGAACCTCTTATTCTTGAAAACACACTAATAGCGATTTGGTCACAACAGTGGCCGAAGCTTCGTCAACAATTCAGTTTCTGTTCAGGTGCAATGTCCGTACGTTTATTAAATGGTAAGCCGTTTAATTTTCAGATTATTCCATTAAGTCAACGCAGGCAATTCGAAAGGGACTTGAAAGATCTGCGATTTGTGGAAAATAAATTGACATCTGAACATCAAGAAGGATGGATAAATAGCTTACTTGAAGATATTCCCAAAACTACAAACACGCCACTTCGCGAATTTCTAAAATGTTTTGGAGGCAATACAAGAAATCTGATGAGTAAATTAACCATATTACATGATCAGAATCATGCCATACCGGAAAGCAAGACGAAAGCGAGAGACCTGATAAACTCGTTCTATCATCTTTTCCCCGATGCGAATGAGTCTTTTCCCGAATTAGTACGTTGCATTTTAGGCCGACACTTGGGTATACGCGAAAGCGAGATACTCGGTATTTCAGAATACGAAATGCTATTTGGCCTCGCTACTTATAATGACGGCAATATATTGGACCCGCGTTGTGTCGATGCAAAGGCAAGAGTAGTGCAATTCTTTATTGACGACAAACCAAAGACCATCAAATTAATGTCCCATATTATTGAGAACAAGATAACGCCAATCGGTCAAGTAATGCTTAATAGTTTTGCCTCTGCAATCAGCACAAAAGATCTCAGAGATATTTCGGATAAACATAGGGGGCTACTATTTGCACTGGCCTCTGTTGCACCGGTTCTCACCGCAAATTCTGAAATTTGGAAAATGGGGCATTCAGAACAACTTACACTACTAGAGACCATTTCGATCGATAAATTATCGGATCTGGAAACGTCTGCATTGATTACTGCGCTTATTGAGGCAGGCGCAAGTTCAATAAGTGATGAGCTCTTTAGTAAATTTGATTTCCGTCTAGTAGAATCTCTATTGGCATTTATTGATAATCATGGAAGCTTACCAGGTGACACAAATGAATGGTCTAATATAATGCGCAATAAACCTGGATTAATAATCAAGTGGCTGAAAAATCACTCGCTGAATAGTCCCAAGACCTTTACCTTTATAGCGATGAGCCTTGATCCTAGCGGTGAAGTTGCTTCACAAGATAATATTGCACTTTGGGCACGGTTACTTAATCACTTTAAAGATGATATTTATGGCCAAGATGCCATAGCCTTGTCTTATTTCCTCATGCCAATAGCGTTGGATAACTTTGGACAGGATGCAAATTACTTAGCAACGTATGCGTTTCCCTATGTTCACGATGCGTTATCCAAGAACCAATTAAATTGGAGTACATGGAAACTTCTTGAGCCATTGTTGCCTGAATTACCATGGCATTGGTTCCGCTCCTGGGACAAGTGCGAGCGCCTTCGCATGGCAATGGAGAATAGAGGCTTGAAGGACGTTCTTGCGAGAAATGGTATATGGCACAATGGTAATTAAATGCTGATTATGTGAATATCTGGCGTTTTTCTAATGCGCGGTAGAAATGATAACATAATCTTGACCCACTTTCGGATATTGGTTCTATCTGATTTTGTTCTTGAACACTTTTTATCATCATTTCACTTACTCTATTTATAAAAGTGGATATAGCGTAGCAATTATATCTTTTGTTTTTATAAACCCAAAATATCTTGAGTCGTACGAATCTACATGATCACCCACCAAAAACATATTGCCTTCCGGAATTTTTTCGGAAAATTCGAACTTTTTCAACCTTTCTCCGCCGAGCGAATATTCTTTAGCCTTCGCGATTAATTTATTTTTGCAATAAAATTCATTCCCGATATTTTTTAATTCCTCACCGGCAATACACCCTATTTTTTTTATTTGTGAGTCCTCGCCTTCGTCTTTAATCATTCTTACCAGCTTAGCAGGAAGATCACTTTCCGGTTTACACTTTAACAAAGAGAACATCACATAATCACCTTTTTTTATTTTTTCTATTTGCTTGCTTTTTACAATAAAAAATATCCTCTTATTAAGAGAAGGTGTTGTGGTTACTGCAAAATAATTGGGTATTGCGGCGCCGCCAATAACAATCAATGCGATTACAATAATTATCTTAAACTTAAACCATTTTGACCTGTCGTTTTTTAAATTATTGAACATCTACTATTTGTGCTCCCCTCAAAATAACATCTCCCATTAATACTACTTTTGTTTTCCCAAGATCATTTACCGTGGCTTCAAGTTTGTCCATATTAGCTTTGAATTGTTCTTCTGTAATTTTGCCTTCTACCATCCCTTTCTTCTGATTTTCCAAAAAAGCCTTGATGTCCACACCGACAATGTTTTGATTATTTCTTACAGGTTTCAGAATATAACAATGGTAGATGTACAAAGAAGTAATGGAAATGATTAAATTCAAGGCAACAATAATTAGAATATTATTGGAGGGCTTTTTATTCTCACGTCCACACTTACCGGGCAATTCAATTACTTTTGATTCATATCCGGGCAATTTTTTTTTAATAATATTTATGACTGATTGTCTTTCATCTCCCTCAACATAGATGCCCGTTCTATCCATAACTTTATCTAACGTTTTTTCGATTATATCGTCATAAACAACTTCCTCGGATATGATCTCATCATTATTTTTTTCTTCCGTCATTTTTTTGTCCCCTTTAATTTATTTTGCTTTTATTCGACTTATTATGATATAAAATATTCAAAATGGAGTATTTTATGGACGCATTGGCTTTTTGTGTCGTAGTTTGCTTGGGTATAAGTGTTATCGCTCTTTTTGTTAAAATATTTAACAAAGGGAAATCCTTGCCTCATGCAAAGACTGAAGAATGCTACGGCGTTGTGCACACCATTCTTACAAAGCCTGAGTATGATGATATCCCCGGTAATATTTATTATGATGAATTTAAAAATCAAACGGGAGAGATGATGTAAGGCGAATAAGTAATATATACTCATAACTTTTACCTTGAAGGGCATGAATCTTTATATTCGTGCCCTTTTTTATTCATTTTTTTTGTTGGATCAAACTGCATCGGATCATTTTTTAGGGAATTTTTTACTAACCCATTTTTTAACCGTTTCCGTCGTTTTGTCTACGGCATCAAGTACCGGCTTGGGGTATGGAGTCATTTCATCTTCTGCCTTCTGATGTTCTGCTTTGATTCTTTCTTCTTTTTCTTTATAGACATGTTCATTAATTCCACTTGATTTTGGTACTTTATCCGGATTAACCGTGCCTATATTATCTGCATTTCTTGTTACATTTTTGATATTTTGTTCAAATGTTTTCATGGCGCTCTGATCTTTTCTATTGGCTCTAACATCACTTTCTGTATTAGCCATCGTATTATTAACTTCATTTTGAAGACCTTTGCCCATAAGCACGCCTGATGCTACATACGCTGTGTCCCTGTCTCTGTTTGCGTATCCTGTATCGATCATTTCCACCGCATCAGATTTAGAGAGATTATACTTTCCACTTACATAATCCACCAATCTTGAGGATATATCCTGGCTCTGCGATTCGTTCAGCGATACGCCTTCAGTAGCCATCTTTGTCATACCTTTTGTTTCTGCTGATCCGACTGCTTCACTCAGCTGGTTAGCCCACGACCTTGAATTCCCGCTCGATAACGATCTTCTGATTGCTTCCGTTTGAGACTCCCTCCATGCTTTATTCAAGATCTCGGCTTCATGCGCAGTTACTCTTATATCCCTTGTCTCTCCGTCTACTTTTGATTTTCCTATTGTCATACCGCCTTTTAAATTACCAAATGGTGATATACTCCCGGGCGCTGCGGCCTGAAATCCCACCGACATCGTGCCGTTAATAGCTTTTGATACCGTTTCTCTTACTGATTTAGACAGAGAATCGTCATTGCTTATCCGGTTACTGTATTCTTGCAGCGTGTATCTCTCGGCAGATTTTCCCACCTCTTCCGACACTCTATTATCTTTTGAAAATTGTTTATTGTCTGTCGCTAAATGATTCCAACGAACTTCATTTTGCAATCCAGAGGACGCGGATACTGTCATTTCTGATCTGTTGTTGAGAGCTGTATTCGCAGAGTAGTTGGAAAACTTTGCCTTTGCCGTGATTCCGTCCATTACAAACCATGTTCCGTGCGGCGTACTAACTTCACGCCAACCCGCTTCGAAGCCGACATCGCCTTTATAGCTTTCAGTAGTTCCCGTATCCCCTATAACCGGTTCCGCACCGGATTGATGCCTTTGTATTGCTTCCGCACCATCCCGCAGATTTTGATTTTTGTACTCTGACGCTGCCTGCCTGTCTATTTGCCCTTTGACGCCGCCTGCGGCTCTTCCCGTTGCTATATCTATTACATTATCCAGGCCGGCATCGGTTTTCCCCACTCCAGACGATATCTGCTCGGCCATGTTACCGGCCATTCCATCTTCAAACTTCCTTGTTGCCCTTCCCGGTCCGCCGAATGCTTTCATATTATCAATAGTAGCGGCCCCTGAACCTGTTGCATATGCGGCACGAGCCATCGAATCTAATTCAAAATCATTCCCCCGGACATTTCCCATGGCCGCAAATCCACCTCTTTGCCCTTCCAAAAATTTCCCCTCCTCGCCCAATGACATCGCCGTGTGCCCGGCAAGATTGCCTGTAGCTGTAACCATCCCCGATACTCCTCCGGCTACTGCTGTTAATGCATAATTCCCGAACTTGCATAATACCATCGATATTATTGCGGCAAACATGATACTGCCCGCCCGCATATTGCCGTACAGGTTTATAGCCCGCTGTCCGGCCGTCGGCCATAAGGCCACCCCGGTATAACTCATGCCGTGATCCCTGATATTTTGTATTTCGTTAAATGTCCTAATCATTATCAAATTATGAATTATCACGTCGCATATGCCCCAGCACGCAACAAAGACAAAAAATCCCACAATGATACCAATTGTTTTACCGCTTAATGTTGTGGGCAAAAACAGCATCAAAAAGGGGATCATTCCTATGACAATCGCCTTGAATATGGCTTTTGCTACCGGAATATACTGAGACGCCACCAGGGTTGACCCCATTCCGGACGAAAAAGCATTCTGGTTGGCTAATGCGGTCATTGCCATTTCCGGGTTAAGATTCTGAACCGCAGTGTCCAATTTCTTTGC
>Ga0181520_10003197_pt1 | contig 29026 bp, 14 predicted proteins | sample PEATcosm2014_Bin_29_FD_132451 | JGI IMG/M metagenome (GOLD analysis project Ga0181520, IMG submission 132451) | Peatland microbial communities from MTU Mesocosm Facility, Houghton, MI, USA - PEATcosm2014_Bin02_30_metaG | ecosystem: Environmental > Terrestrial > Soil > Wetlands > Peat | place...
GACGAGTACAAGCTGGTGTATCTGGCGTATCCGGTGATGCTAAAGCGCGAGACCGCGGACCGGCTGAAGGAATATGTGCGCAAGGGAGGCACATTGATCTGCGAGGGGCTGCCGGCGTACTTCGGCGACCGCGGGCACGTGGGCACAGTGCAGCCGAATTTTGGGCTGGACGAGTTGTTTGGTGCGCGGGAGAAATATGTGGAGTTCGACCCGGACCTGTCGGAGCAACTGATGTTCGAGGTGCAGGGGAAGAAGGTTTATGGACGCTACTTCCGGCAGGATTACGATGTGGCGGGCGGCAAGGCTGCCGGGCAGTATTCAAATGGGAATACGGCCGCGGTGGAGAACACGTTTGGGCAGGGGCTAACGCTGCTGATGGGTACGTTTCCGGGCGCGGGATACTACCTGCACCACGGCCCGGCGACGAAGGAGCTGTTTGCGGGATTTCTAAAGATGGCGGGCGTGACGCAGCAGATTGCGGTCGACGACGCGACGGTGCAGGCGCGATTGCATGCGGGCGAGGGCGGGACACATGTGTGGGTGACGAACCCGACGCGAGCGGAGAAGAAAGTGACGGTGACGCTGGCGGCGGGCGAGTTTAGTTCAGCGGAAGACGTGTGGGGCGGCTCGGCCATTGCGCTGAGCGGGCGGCAGTTGACGATGAGCGTGCCGGCGCGCGATGCGGTGGTGGCGATGCTGCGGTAGGGTTGCGGCAGTCCGATGCCTGATACACTGGAAAGACGGGGTTTAGGCGGGTTTTTGCTGGAATGACCGCCGACCCGGACGGTTCCCTTCCGAAAGCATGCCTATCCAACGCCGCACAGATGATCTCCGTATTAAGTGGACCAAGGTGGTTCTGCCGCCGGTCTTTCTGGAAGAAGAGCTGCCGATCTCAGAGACGGCAGCGGCCACCGTTTTCAATGCACGCAACCAGGTAAGCGAGATCCTGGCGGGGCGCGATCCGCGGTTGCTGGTGGTGGTAGGGCCGTGTTCGATCCACGATCCGCAGGCTGCGCGCGAGTATGCCGCGATGCTGAAGCCGGTAATCGCGGAACTGGCGGACAGCTTATGCATTGTGATGCGGGTGTACTTCGAGAAGCCGCGCACGACGGTCGGCTGGAAGGGCCTGATCAACGATCCGCATCTGGACCAGTCGTACAAGATCAACGATGGGTTGCGGCTGGCGCGGCACCTGCTGCTGGACCTGGCGGAGATGGGCGTGCCCGCGGGGACGGAATTTCTGGACATCATTTCGCCGCAGTACTTTGTCGACCTGGTGACGTGGGGCGCGATTGGGGCGCGCACGACGGAGAGCCAGGTGCACCGGCAACTGGTGAGCGGGTTGTCGTGCCCGGTGGGGTTCAAGAACGGGACTTCGGGCAACGTACAGATTGCGATCGATGCGATTCTTTCGGCGAGCGGCGAACATACGTTCCTGGGCGGGACGAAGAACGGGCAGACGGCGATCTTTGCAACGACCGGCAATCCGGAGTGCCACATTATTCTGCGCGGCGGCCGCAGCTCGACCAATTACGATGCGGCGTCGGTGGATGCGACCAGCCGGCAACTGGAGAAGGCGGGGCTGCCGGCGCGGATCATGATCGATTGCTCCCACGCGAACAGCAGCAAGGACTACACGCGGCAGGCGGTGGTGGCGAGGGACATCGCGGGGCAGATTACGGCAGGCGACCGGCGGATTATCGGCGTGATGGTTGAGAGCAACCTGGTGGCTGGGGCGCAGAAGCTGGTCCCGGGTAAGCCGCTGGTGTATGGGCAGAGCATGACCGATGCGTGCGTCGGCTGGCCGGAGACACTGGATGTGCTGCGGGAGTTGGCCGCGGCGGTGCGCGGCGCCCGCAGGTAGAAAGCTGCAGGGGAAATCGCCGACGCGTTCATCGTTAATCCAGGAGTTGGGCCTGCGCGCTACAATCTCGGAAAGCGTGGGGTGGAGCGTCCTATGGTTCGTGCCGGCAACGAATTGGCTGCAACGGGTCAAGGACCCCGGCGAGCGGATCTGGGCCAGGTGGACGGGCTGGATCTGCACGCGCAGTACTACTCCGACCGGACCGGCGGAGATTTTTTCGATGCGGTGCGAGTGGGGCCGCGGGTCGCGTTTCTGCTGAGCGATATTGCGGGCGACCGGCAGGCGGCCGACCCGATTGCGGCGGCGATGCAGGAGGTCTTCCGCGCACGATCGGCTGAGTTGTTCGGCGCCGGCGACGCGAACCTGATGGAAGGCACCGAGATGCTGGTGCAGGCCGTCAACCTGGCGCTGATTGGCGCGGCCGGGGGTGGAATTTGCTTCGCGCCGACGATGGTGGGCTGCTACGACGTCCAGCTTGGCGTACTGGCGTATATCAATGCCGGGGGACAGACGGTGGTGCTGCTCGACTCAGAGGGAGCGCGGCCGCTGCTGAACGCGTCCCTGCCGCTGGGGCTGACGACGCACCTGACGTACGAGGCTTCGATGCAGGCGTTCGAGCCGGGCGCGAAGCTGCTGGTGGTGACCAAGGGAGTAACCATGAGCCGGCGCGGCAAGGATGCGTTTGGTGCGGGACGGGTGCAGCACGCGCTGGAGAACGCGAAGGATGGCGCGGCGAGCGGAGTGTGCCGCGCGGTGCTGGAGGCGGCGCATGACTTTGAGAAGCGGCCTCTGGAGTGGATGACTCCGTGGAGAAAGCGAGTGCCGGAGGACATGACGGCGCTGGCCATGGTGCGAATCGCATGAGGAGAGTGACCCACGCGACGCCAGTGCTGTCGCTTCTGTTGCTGTGGCCGCGTGTCTCCGCGGCGCAGACGGCTGGGGTGGCAGCATGGCAGACGATCCAGATGCCCACGGCCGCCAAGGTGGCGGCGACGTGGAAGACTCCGCCGCCGGAGTATGGGCCGCAGCCGTACTTCGACATGAGCGGAGCGGTCGACCGGGCGGAGGTGGAACGCGATCTGGATACGATGAAGACGCTCGGCTTCCGCGCAGTGACAGTGCAGGCGGGAGTGAATCTGCCGTTTGCGTATCTGTCGGAGGACTACTTCAAGTTCTTCCGCATTCTGGTGACGGAGGCGAAGCAGCGCGGCATGCGGGTGTGGATTGTGGACGACATCGGCTACCCCAGCGGATTTGCGGGAGGGCTGTTCACGCGGGAGAAGCCGGAGCTGCGCATGCAGACGCTGAGCGTGGCGGCGCGGATTGCGGTTGAGGGTGGAGCGACGCTGCACCATGCGGTCGCTGCGGATACGGTTGCGGTGACGGCGATCGGCGACGACCAATCGACACTGACGGTGCCGGTGCGGGACGGCTCGATCGACTGGGTCGCGCCTGCGGGGAAGTGGCAGGTGGTGGTGGTTGAACATCGCTTTGAGACCTCACCGACCCGCTCGGAGACGAACCTTAAGCTGGCGACCGAACCTCGGCCGAACACTAACAATGTGCAGGCGAAGGACCGGTCGCAATCGCTGGAGGACTATCTGAATCCGGAGGCGACACGGCAGTTCCTCGCATTCACGCACGAGCAGTACAAGAAGTACGTGGGCGATGAGTTCGGCAAGACCATCCTTGGATTTCGCGGGGACGAGCCGGACTATAGCGTGTCCGGCCTGCCGTGGACGCAGGCGTTCTTCAGCCGCTTCGAGCAGACGAAGGGCTACGATATACGGCCCTACGTGGCGACGTTCCTGCTGCCGCGCGGAACGACGATGACGCCGGAGCAGACACGGGCGCGAGCAGACTACTGGGATGTGTTCTCCCTGATGTTTGCCGAGAGCTTCTTCAAGGTCCAGGCCGACTGGTGCGCGGCCAACCATCTGGAGTACCAGGTGCACCTGAACCACGAAGAGGCGGAGCTGGACCTGACGCACAGCGAGGGCGATTTCTTCCGCGACATGCGCTCGGTCGAGGTCCCCGGGATCGATACGGCGCGGCACCAGATTTGGATGGACACCATCTCGGACTTTCCACGGCTGGCGTCGTCGGTCGCACATGTTTACGGAAAGCCGCGAGCGTTTACGGAGAGCTTTGCGTCCTACAATCCGCCAGCCGATGCGAAAGCCGCACGCTACGTGCTGAATGAGCAGTTTGCGCGCGGGGTGAACCTGGCGGAGCTGATGTACTTTCCTTCATCGAATCCGGGCGGACGTCCGACAACGACGCTGATGGTCGACCCGGGGCTGCCTGCGTTGATGCGCTACGTCGGACGGCTGAGCTACCTGATGGCAATGGGACGGCCGACGGCCACGGTGGCGCTGTATCTTCCGTCGAGTTCGCTGTGGATGAACGATCGCACAGCGGATACGCAGTTCGTGTCGACGGAGCGGCTGCTGTCCGAACATCAGATCGACTTCGACATTGTGAGCGAGGATGCGCTGGCGAGAGACCTCGAGGCGGGCCAAGGCACGTTTGCGACGAAGAGTGGTAATCGCTATCGGACGGTGATTTTGCCGAGCGTGTCGCTGCTGTCGGAGACGGCGCTGGAGCGGCTGCGCAGCTTTGCCGCGGGCGGCGGGAGGGTGCTGTTCCTGGGGCGGACGCCGTCGCTGATTGCGGGACGGACCATCCTGCATGCGCGTGCGGCAACAGCGGAAGAGTTCTCGTGGGCGACGCTGGTGCCAGGTGAATTATCGGTGACGCCGACGCCGTCCGACACGCCACCTGCGCAACCGCCGCTGCCGCAGGCGATTCCGCCGGGGATGCTGGCGGCGATTCTGTCTGCGATCCCCGAGCGGGACGTGGCGCTGGATCGACCGGATACGGCGTTGCGCGTGCTGCGCCGGCGCTGGCTGGATGCCGATGTCTATTTGCTGTTCAACGAAGGACCCGAAGCTGCGAGCCGCGAGATTACGATTGCGAGTCGTGGCAAGCGGATCGAGGTTTGGATCCCGCAGACGGGCGAGATCACGCCGCTGAAGGCTTTGCCGGCCAGCGGTGGACTGGCGGTCCAGGTTGCGCTGGAGGGTTACGCGGCGCGGGTGCTGGTGGTGCGGTAGGAGCGGCCGGAGGGTTCTGGTTTAGTGAAAGTGATACGCCGCACCGAAGTCCAGAACGGTGGGCGTCAGGCCATGCGGCGGGAAGCCCATCCAGTTCTGGAATTCGTAGTCCACCCTTAAGTTGATGGAGCGCCTCAGGCGGTAGTCGACTCCACCGCCGGCAGCTTCGAGGTTGTAAGCGAGGTTGGCTCCGAGCCTTCCGTTGGGTCCACCACCCACTGACGGGAAGTTGAAGACTCCGCGGCCATAGAATACCGCCGCGTAGGGCTCGAAGCGGCCGAAGTGCAGGACGTAGCGCGGACCAATTTCGTAGGTGCGCTCGTAGATATTTAGCGAGGTGCTGGAGTCGTTAATTTGATGGAACTCGGTGACGAGTCCGAGGTGATAGCGAAAGTCGAAGCCGCTGTAGAGACCGAAGCCCTGGATTCGATTGGGAGCGTAGTCGGAGTTGGAGAGATCGAAGGTGGCGCCGAGTTGGAGGTTGGCGGCGCGCGTGGCGGTGGGCTCGGCCTGGCCGTAGAGAGCGGCCGGGGCGAAGACAGCGAAGCTGGCGAGCACAATAAGATTGGCCAGCACGGCGGTCTTGCGGACGCGGCCTGTTGCGCCTGGGAGAAGGAAGTTTTTCATTGTGCTCATCGCGTCGTGCACGGGTGCAATCCTCGGGTGGAGCGGGGTGCGTGCAGCCATCAGCCCATGAAGCCCAGATAAGGGTTGGAGCCGAAGTTGGTGAAGTTGGGAAATACCTGCTGGACCTGGCTGTTGGAGAGGCCAAACCAGCGGGCGAGGGTTCCGGCATATTGTTCGACGGAGGTGGTGGGGATGAGCCGGCCCGCGCCCATATCGTTGGCCTGGTTCGATCCGATGACGGGATACTGTCCGTACATATCTCCGCCCTGCACGGCGCCGCCGATGACGAAGTGATGGCTTCCCCAGCCGTGGTCGGTGCCATTGCTGTTGGCGGTGAGGGTGCGGCCGAAGTCGGAAGCGGTGAAGGTCGTGACCTGGTCGCTCATGCCTTGCGCGGTCATCACGGAATCGAAGTATTCGAGCCCTGCGCCCAGCTGCGTAAGCAGGGTTGCGATCTGGGGCGCCTGATTGTCGTGGGTGTCGAAGCCGCCGAGGACGACATAGAAGATCTGGCGGGTGACGCCGAGGCCGTTGCGGCCACCGATGATGCGGGCGACGGTCTGCATGGAGCTGGCGAAGGGATTGTTGGTGAGCTTGTTGGTGGTGGGGTCGAGATACTGGGGCGGATTGGGCACGCCGCCAACTCCGGCGGGCAGCATGGAAGTAGCGAGGGCAGCCTGGGCTGCGGTGGAGCGATTGACGACGACCTCATACTCCTTGGCAAAGAGGTTGGCTTCGCTGTTAGTGAGAATCGATGCGAGCGCATTGGTTCCGGCTTGTTGTCCGAAGAGCGGCTGCGACAGGCCGGAGATGGGAATCGGACCGGCCGAGGTGACATTGAGCTGATAGGACGTCTGGCCGGAGAGGAAGAGCGCGATACCCGCGGTGGAGATGCAGGTGAAGGCGGAGTTGGTGTTCATGGTGGCGATGAGGTCGGCCATGGCGCCGCCCCAGCCGGTGTGGACAGCGCTGCCTCCGTCGGCGGTGATGGCCTGCCAGGCCGCGGTCTGGTCGAAGTGGGAGTAGAGCGAGGCCGGCAGCGGAACGGCGTTGGCCTGGATCTGTGTTTTGGTCGTCGGCGCGATGAGAGTGCCGGTGTTGGCGATGATGGCGGCGCGGCCGGCGTTGAAGAGATTCTGCACTCCGCTGAGGCTGGGATTGAGGGCGAAGGTGCGGCCGCTCTGCGGGGTGATGGGCGAGATCGGCAGCAGCGAGCTCTGGCTGTAGGCGAGACCGGGAGCGCCGGAGCGCGCGGCGGTGAATGCGCTGAAGGAAGTGGGGTCGGTTGCGATAACGGCGCCGTGACCGTCGTTGCCGCCGGAGAGGAAGACGCAGACCAGCGCGCGGTAATCCGTGGGGTTCGCTTGCTGGGCCATGGCGACGACGGAGTTGAGTTCGAGCAGGAAGGGGCTGGCGGTGATGCCCGCCATCGATGCCAGCGATGCGGTGCGAAGGAACTGCCGCCGGGTTTGTTCGTATTTGTTCATCGGGCCCTCGGTTAGAACTGGGATGTGTAGGATGGCGCTGCCATGGTGAGATAGATTGCTGTCTCCACGCGCGCGAGCAGGGCTGCGTTGATGGCGCTCTGGCCGCTGGCGGGGATGGGAATGGCGTTGACGGCGGAGAGGATCTGGCCCTGCAGGGTGCTGTCCATCTCACCCGCCATCAGCAGCAGATTGATGCGGTCGATCAACTGATCGGGCGTGGCGGCAAGGCCGAGTTCGGTGGAGTAGCTGGAGAAGACGTCGGGGCCGGCCTGCGCGGTGCTGCCAATGGCGCCCTGCATGTAGTTGAGGTAGCCGACCACGGTGGAGACGTCGGTCATCTCCATCTCCGGCGCAACCAGCCCGGCCGCCGAGATGCTGGTGCCGGGCGGGACGTAGCCCGGGGCGAACCAGTTGAAGACAGTGGGCGAGCGCAAGGACATCTCACCCAGCCCGAAGATGGGGTCTTCGGTGCTGCCGAGGTTGAAGGAGCCGTTGCGCGATTGCGCGGTGAAGGCGCGCGCCCACTCGGTGTAGCGAACGAGGGCTTCGCGCACCTTGCCATACTGGGGATTGCTGCTGGCCGAAGCGGAGTCGCGAGCTTCGGGGTCCAGCAGGATGGCCTGGATGACGGCCTGCATGTTGCCGCGGACGCCGGTGCCGTCGTTCTGGAATACGGCAGCGACGCGAGACACGTAGGCGGGACTGGGATTGCTGGTGACCAAGTGCTGGATCAACTGCTTCGAGAAGAACGGCGGGAGGTTGGGGTGGTTGAAGAGCGTGTCCAGCGCAATCTTCAGGTCGCCAGCAGGATCGGGATTCGCTTGTGCGGGGATGGTGACACCGAGAAAGGTCTTCTGGGCGGTGGAGTGGTGATTCGGATAGCTCTGCATCGGCAGCAGGTCTTCTCCGAAGCCAGGACCGACATACATGCAGCAGTTCGACCAGGCGGTGTCGGATTGATTTCCGGGCACATTCCAACTGAAGCCGGTGAAGACCGACGCCAAGCCCATGACATCGCTGTTCGAGTAAGTCGGAATGGGCTGGCCCGAGGAGTTGAGGACCTGGGTTCCGTCCGGGTTCAATTGATAGAGGCCGATGGTGAAGAGCTGCATGACTTCGCGGGCGTAGTTTTCGTCGGGATCGACGTTCGGATTGGCCCCCTCGTTGCCCTGCATGGAGAGGAACTGGCCCATCATGGGATTGAGGGTGACATCCTGCAGCAGCTGGCGGAAGTTGCCGAAGGCGTCGGCGCCGAGGACGTCGTAGTAGTTGGCCATACCGCGCGGCATGTTGGCGACGGCGGGATTGGTGCTGGCGATCACCATCAGCTCGGTGAGCGCGTAGACCACGCGCTGGCGAAGCTGATCGCTGCCGGTCATAGCCTGCTGCCAGAAGGTCTGCTGCAAGTAGTTCTCGTCCGAGCTGTTCTGCACGAAGAGGGCCGAGTTGCAGGTGACATCGGTGGCGTTGCAGGACGGATTGTTGAGCATGAGCGACTGTTCGACGACCGGCTCATGCAAGGTCTGAGGAGCGGTGAACTGCTGGTTGAGCCAGGCGCTGAAACCGATCTGGGTGACGGTGTGAATGTCGGCGTCGGTGGCGCCGAAGGTGGCTTCGTCGAGAAAGCGCGAGGCGTCCTGCGGAGTGGGCGACAGTACCGGCGGAGTTCCGTTGACCTGCGCAATGAGGTCACTGGAAGCAGCCGGGCCGGGGCTGGGATTAAGCACCTGGAGATCGAGATTACCGGGAACGGTGGCGTTGAAGTTTGCCGTGAGCTGGCCGCCGCTGTTGAAGGTGGTCGGCACCGCAACACCATTGACCAGCACCTGCGCGCCGCTGATGAAGTTGCTGCCGGTTAGGACCGCGCTGCTGGCGCCGGAGTTGAAGTTCATGGGAGTGGCCGACGTCAGGATCGGGATGGGGTTCATCACGGCGATGTTCTGGGTGATGGAGACGGCGGGATTGTCGATGCTGGTGGCGGTGAGTTGAACGATGTTGCTGGGGGTGGGAACGACGGCAGGCGCGGTGTAGGTGACGCTGCCATCGGGGTTGGAGACGATGGTGCCGATTTGCGCATTGCCAGCGGGGATTCCGTTGAGCACCCAGGTGACGCCGGTGTTGTTGGTGCCGGCGACCGAGATACCGATGTTGAGGCTGTTGGTGACGCGCACGCTGGTGCCGGCGTTGGTCTGCAGCGTGAGGACCACCCTGCCCGGGGCGACGACCTCGGAGATGACGGCGGAGTTGGCCGAGCCGGGGTTAGGATTGGCGACCATCAACGGGTAGGTCCCGGGATTGGGTGCGGCAATGGCTGCCGCCAGCTCAGTATTCGAGACGAAGGTGGTGGGGACGGCGATGCCCTGCCAGTAGATCTGCGCGCCATAGACGAATTGAGAGCCGTTGACTGTGACGGTGGTCGATCCCTCGGAGAATCCGTTGGGAGTCACTGAGGTGACGATGGGGATCGGGTTCAACACACTGATGGTGACCGAACCGGGCGTGTCCTGCGGAAATGAGGTGGCCAGGCTGGTGATGGTGACGACGTTGTTGGGCGAAGGGGTGATGGTGGGCGCGGTGTAGAGGCCGCTGCTGCTGACCGTGCCGACTTCGGCGTCGCCGCCAGGAATGCCGTTCACCCAGAAGGCCACGGGCGAGCCGGTGATGGCGGTCTCGGTGGTCAACTGGACGGTCGGGCCGACGCGAAGGACGGTTTCGGGCGCGGAGATGTAGGAGGGAAAGCCCTTTTGAAAGCCGGATCCACAACCAGCGAGCAGGAGAGCCACGGCCGCGATGGACCACCACGGCAAGGAAGTATGCAGAGAGCTGGCGTGCGTACAAGTCTGAGACATAAACACTCCACATCAGCGATGAGCGAGGTATCTGTTCCAGACCTTGAGGAGTGCAAGCAAATCAGTGCAGCGCCCTATCAGCTTATCCGCGATTGAGCCCATGGCTAGTGTTTTTTTGCGGGGTTACTCTGCAACGGAAGTTGTATCCGGAGGCGGGCAAAGCCGGCGCGAGGAGCGTGGCGGGGAGTGCGAAGGTTGGCGACCGGGGTGCAGCAGGAACAGCTAGTAGGCGGTCCCGCCGGCGTAATCAGCAGCCATGGTGGCATTGAGAGACTGGACGCTGGCTGGGTCCGAGATATACGCCCCAAGCTCGCGGTTTTCCGTCATAGAGGCGCTCGAGTAGTTGATCGATCCCATGTAGACGTTCTGGGAGGGCAGGCCATAGTCGGCGACCACGGCCTTGGCGTGGACATAGAAGCCGGTCTGAGTATCCGGGTAGACGTTCACCTTGCAGCCGGCATTCTGGAGCGCGGTGAACTCGGAACCGTATTCGTTATTGTCATTCACCATGGCGATGTGCACGGTGACGCCGCGGGTGCAAGCCGCTTCGAGCGCGCTGACGATGTTGCTGGCTCCCATTTCTTCGTTCTCGACCAGCAGCGTTTTGGTGGCGTTGTTGATGATGGCGAGCATGTCCGCCTGGGCCGTCGTGGGGCTCCAGATGAGGTCGTCGCCGGCGCCGGGCGCGTAGGCGAAATCGCTGGATCCGGCGACTCCGGAGCTGGGAGTGCCGGCGGCGAAGTCGGCGTTGAAGGTAGCCTCGATGGCGGCAATGTCAGTGGGATCGTTCTCAATCAGGGCAAAGTCGCGGGTGGTGGAGTAGTACTGCGACTGCAGATTGAGCGACATGATGGCGACCTGGGTGCCGTCGATAATGAAGCTCTTCTCGTGGGTCGCTTCGAAGGCTTTGTTGGCCCACTCGGCGGTGCAGTTGGCGGTCGCGTTGAGCTGGTTGAAGGCCGGCGTGTTGCCACTCTTTTCGTCGTTCTGGTCGAGGATGACGCGAACTTTTACGCCGCGCTGGCAGGCGGCGACGAGATCGGCGGAGAAGGTGGTGTCCTCGAGGGCATACATGGTCATATCGATAGTCGACTGCGCATTGTTGATGAGCGCGTAGAGCGGCGTGACGCTGTTGTCGGACTCGGGGAAGGCGTAGAGGGTATAGGTGAGCCGAGTTGACGTGTTGGAGGTAATGGGCAGCGCCCAACTGGCGGGTGCGCCGGGAAGGGTGGGGACAAACGGAGGCTGCGTTGGGATCAGCATGAAAAGCTGGGAAACGTTGACGGTGGGCTGTTTGAGGATGTCGAGGACGGCGGTGACGGTATCCGCCGGAGCCGAACCGCCCGAAGGCGTTGCCAGCGAGAAGAGCTGGCCGCAGGCGCTGGTGTCGCCGGCCGTGCCGCCGGGGGAGTTGACACAGGCAGCGAGGATGTCCGCGAGGGTCTGGAGGGCGGTGCTGGAGGCGGAGAAGAATGCGGGCAGGGTTGCTCCGGGAGCCGAACCGTTGGCGGTGTTGGCATATTGATTCGCGGTGAGGAAGGCGGTTTGCAGTTGGGCGGCGTCGCTGGAGCCGGAACCTACGCTGGCGTAGGAGTTGAGGAAATTCTGCAACGCAGCGACTGCGCCGACGGTGGTGAGCTCGTTGATGACGAGATAGGTCGATCCGGCAAGATCGCCGCACGGTCCGAGGGCTGCCATCAGCGATAGATTGGGGTTGTTGCTGCCGACTCCGGGGTTGCCGCCGGTGGCGACCAGATAGACCTCGGTGGTCGCGGAGGGGCAGGTGAAGTCGCCGGTGATGGTGAACGACCCGGCGGCCAGGGTGTTATTGGTGTTGCCTGCATTGGCGTTGCTGTTATTGAGGTGGGAGCCATCGCTGGTGGTGAGGGTCGCGGAGATGAGCGGCGTGGCCGTGGAGGCGTCTCCGGAGGTTCCGACCGCATAGAGCTGGATGAGGCTGCCGCTGACGGGATTTTGCCCGCCAAAGACGGCTCCGGCGATGCCCGGCTCAGGGGCGGATGCGGAGAACTCCGCCTGCTGGCACCCGGTCAAACCGGCCAGCGCCAGCGAGATCCCCAGTGCAGGTGCAGTCCAGGCCAGGCGGGGTTGGGAAAAGCAGCGGTAAATCCGCTCGATCCAGCGCAATGAGGGAGCAGAAACGGGAGGGCCGAAGGCATGCATTGTGGCAACCATCTTGCACTATTCGGATAAGGAAAATCGAGGTCAAACTGCCGGGATAGCGGGGAAAACCAGGAATGCGGCCGGCGGGCACAGTGACGGCCGGGGTTGGCTGGAGCAAATTGCTTGCCGAACTCCGAGCGAGCCTGGGCCCGAGGCTGGGGGAGCGAACTCTGTGCCCAGCCGATTTTTCGCAGATTTATGAGAATTGCAGGCTTCATGGGGTATGATTCGTGCAAATCAACAACGCGGCTCCTATTGGGCTCCAAAAGTTTGGCTCTCCCGTCGAAGTCGTCTGGAGGTGTTTGCCATGTCCCATCGTTCCTCGTCGCTGCTCACACGGTGTGCGCTATTCTGTGCCGCTGCCGCGCCATTTGCGCTTCTGGCCGGCTGCTCCAACATGGTCTCGACAGCGCCGGCGGACAATGTCCTGGTCTCTTCGGGTGGGATTTCAGGCATGGTTCATGGGGGTCGTCAGCCGATCGTAAACGCGACGGTTACCCTGTGGGCGGCGGGAAATGCGGGCTACGGCAGCACCGCGACCGCGCTGAAGACCACGACAACAGACTCCAACGGCAACTTCTCCTTCAATCCGGGCACGGGCGCCACCTATACGTGCCCGGCCAGCAACTCGCCGACGGAAAGCCAATACATCTACATCACGACGTCAGGCGGACAGCCGACGCCGGGCGTAGCCAACACCGCGGCTGCGTTGATGGTTGCGCTGGGCAACTGCACGACGGTATCGAACGCGAATCCTTACGTGGTCGTCAACGAAGTTACGACGGTCGCCAGCATGTTCGCGCTGCAGCAGTTCTTCACGCCCAGCGGGAGCGGTCTGGGCAATTTCGGGACGAGTTCGACGAACATAACTGGGCTTGCAAACGCGATGGCCACGGTGAACAACCTGGTGAACATAGGTACCGGCACGGCGTACGCCACCACGACGCAATCCGCCGCAGTGACCGGCTATACCACCAATCCGGTGGTGACCATCACGCCGGAGCAGACCAAGATCAATACGATCGCCAATGCGCTGGCCGCATGCGTGAACACGAGTGGCACCGGGGCTCCCTGCTCGACGCTCTTCAGCGATGTCAATTCGACGGCTGCGCTGGATACGCTGCAGGCAGCTTACTATCTGGCCGTCAACCCGACCAGCACGGTGAGCAGCACCAGCAACATTCTGGCCATCTACAACATTGCGGTGGCCAATTCGCCGTTCAACCCCTCTCTCGGTACCGTCCCCACGGACTGGAGCATCGGCGTCACCTACGGCAGCAACAGTACGCAGACGGTCGGCACCACGTCTGTTTACTTTATGACAGAGCCGGAGTGGGTTGCGATCGACAGCAGCGGGAATCTCTGGACTGCGAGTTTCTCAACGACCTCGGCTACGACCCCCGGCAACAGCGTTACGGAACTGAGCCCGATTGGTGTTCCCTTGAACCAGGTGCTGACGACTGCGGGCCAGATCGCAGCTCCGAAGGCGCTGGTGCTCGATCCGAATAACGACGTTTATGTGGCGAGCTACGGCGCGAGCGGAGCGGGCAAGCAGATCACGGAATACAGCTCCGGCGGGAACGTCTATACGTTCTCGACTACGGTTTCGGGTCCGGAACAACTTGCCAGCGACGGCGCCGGCAACATTTATATTGCGAACTACTCGGGCACCGCAGGCACGGGCGATCTTGAGTTTATTGCGGCGAACCCAACTGCTTCCGGCGCGACCACGGTGATCTCCTCGGCGAACACTATTTCGACGGGCACCTACTCGACCCTGGCGATTGATAGCTATGGCGATCTGTGGCTCTCGAACAACCCAAACACGGCCGTACTCCAATACATCTGCACCTTCTCCGGGACGCCTGCGCTGCCGACCGCGGGGGGCTGCAACAGCGGAACCAGTACGACGGCCGGCGGCTCGACCGCACCGCAGGCGCTTTCGGTCGATCACAGCAACAACATCTGGGTTGGCAACTATGGCGCCGCTGGAGCGGGCAGCGTGGGCAAGATTGCGGCGACCAGCACCACGACCATCACGGGAGCGATTGGCTCGGCCTACACCGGTGCGGGACTGGCGAGCGCGTACAAGAGCATGATCGACGGCGCGGGCAATTTCTGGACCACGGACTATAAGGCGAGCGCGGGTTTGGTGTCGGAACTGAGCTCGACGGGCGCCGACGTCAGCCCTTCAGCTGGGTTCGTCCACACCTACGACGGAGCCTACGGCATCGCCATTGACGCCTCCGGCAACGTTTGGGTTGGAAACAGCTACGCGGCCGCTTCGGGGTCCGCGCTGGGTTATGTCACGGAGATTGTGGGCCAGGCGGCTCCGGTCATCACTCCGTATGCCAAGAATCTTCCGTCGACCGCCGGCGGGTCCGTCACCACCAACACGATTGGCACACGTCCGTAGCCCGAGAACGAAAGGATTGCTTGCGATGAAGAAGACAAATTGTATTTCGCAGAACGGAATTGTTCGCCTGGCGCTGCTGGTGATGGCGGTGCTGGCAATGCCAATGGTGGCGCATGCGCAGACGGGCTGTACCGATTCGCCCGAAAACCCGACGGCGGTGCTGGCACTGGTGGGCTCCGCGGGGGCGTTTTTCGCCTCCGCACGGCGACGCATGAAGGCACGCCGCGGATCGACGGAGAAGTAAGCCCTGGATTGGCTTGCGCGCCGGCGTGGAGATCAGCGTCTCGGCTGGGATCAGCGCTTCGGCAGAGGCAGGTCGACTGAACCCATGCGACCGGTGCCGGAATCGCGCACGATGAATCGCACGCTCGTGGACCGGGGCACGGGCAGCGCGGTGAATTGGAAGTCAGCGGTGCGGGCGGCATCGCGGAGGTCTGCGCCGGGCCGGGCGGTGGCGGTCATACCCTGCAGCGTGTGGGCGAGCATCCTGTGCCTGGCGTCGAGCCAGACGGCCATGATATAGACCGAGGCGGTGGCGCTGCCGTCGGGCTTGGGCTTCCAGGTGAGGTTGGCGACGCCGGCATGGACGATGTAGCTTGCGGGGGGCGCGTTGGGTGAGGTATCGGGTTCGACGGCAACGCTGAGTCCGTTAAGCGGGATGGAGCTTTCGGCCGCGGTGGTAAGGTCGTAGGTTGCCGTGGCGGCGGACTTTTCCTGCGCGGTCTGGCCGGAGTAGTACCCGGCGCGGGTGGCCGCAGTAAGACCCGGACGGAGGCAATCGACGCGAATCCTGCGGTATTGGACGGCAGCGTCGCTGCTGGAACTGGGCGTGTAGGAGAGGGTGTAAAAGCGGTCGCCGAGGTCAACGGAGGCGGCAATCTGGCGGGCGATATCGTTCCGCCCACGAACGACGCGGCCGCCGGTGAGCGGGCCCAGCCGGTCGAAATCCTCGCTGGCGTTGAGCGGATCCGAGTTGTGTGCGAGCGAATCGCCGGCAGCCAGGACGAAGGCCATCTGGGAGGCGTCGGTGATTTCGGTCATGCCCGGGGCGAGGCTGGTGGGGTCGACCGCATAGAGCGTAACACGGGTGTCGAGCAGGACGTCGGTGACATGCTGGAGGGTGTCCTTCACCACCTGCCGGTCTTCGTCGTCGACGGCTTCGGGGTCGAGCGAAGGAAATCCGCCGCCCACCCAGATGAGGTTCTTGCGGCCGGGAATGCGGGCGTAGCTCTGGGCGATTTCCTCGAGCGCACGCAGAGACTGGTCGAGGCGGTCGATGGGACCGTGATCAGCGTTGCCATTGACTTCGAGTTTCCAGGGGTATTCGGCGGGGGCGGCGGCGAGCGCGTGGAGCAGGGCGTCGCGGTCGCGGGTAAAGGGCTGGAGCAGCCGGAAGCCGGCGTCGTTCACACTGAGCAGGGTGGTGGGCTGGGGCAGGAGCGCGGGCTGGCTTGCGAGGTAGTCGTGCAGCGAGCGGCGGGCAAAGGAGCTATCGGCGAAGCGGGTGTTGAGCTGATCGAGCACCAGGATGTCGGCCGGCGAATGGCCGAAGCTGGCCGGCTGCGCTGGATCGAAGACGGCGGACGTGCCCGCGGCGATCGTGGCCGGCGGCAGCAGGTGGGCAGAGGGCGATTCGAGTGAGCGAATATGCTGCGGATTGCCGTCTTCGAAGACTTGAAAATCCTTCATGGTGAGGCCGTCGACGGGCTTGCCGGACGAATCGGTCACGACGACATCCAGCACCACCAGGCGAACATTGACGGTCAGGGATGGGTTATGTGGGGCAGCCGCTTGCCTCTGGGGCGCAGGCGGTTGGGCCGGAGCCGTCGTCTGGGCACGGAGACGACCAGTCCCGGCGGCGAATGCGGTTGCGAGAGCCAAAAGCGCGACCGGCGGAGTAGCGCGATTGAAGCCAAGGCTGCGGCAGATGGAGGACGGCAGACGCAAGTGCTTGCTTTTCCCCGGGGGTGAAAACATACGCCGCTACCGCGACCGGCGGCAGCCCCGCAGAGCGCCCACGCGGCAGCGGCAGCGGTTGCTAGAAGTAGAGGCGGCCAGCGATTTGCAACTGGCGCGGCGTCAGCAACGTGTTGCTGTTGGAGTTGAGGTTGGTCCCGAAGAGCGGATTGCCGACCAGGTACTCGCCAGCGGACGTGGCGGGCAGCGATTGCAACTGCGGGCAGCCGGTCCCGGTGCTGGGGGTCGAAGTGGAGGGCGCGGTGGTGACGCAGTACGCGGTGGTATTTACCGAAGTGATGTTCTGGTGGTTGAAGAGATTGAAGGCCTCGCCCAGAATCTCGAAGCGGGAGTGGATGACGCCGTAATCGATGTGGAAGCTCTTGCTGAGGCGCAGATCCACCACGGCGGTGTCGGGCATGGAGAAGGCATTGCGGTCGAGGTCGGGAATGCGCGCGGTGCCGCCGGCGCCGATGATGCCGCCGTAGAGGCTGCTGCCGACGCTGCCGGTGGTACCTGCACTATAGGGAAGCCCGCTCTGCATCTGGACAATGGGAGAGATTCCCCAGTCGTTGAACGATTCCTTGCGCCAACCGGTGAGGCCACGGAGGTTGAGGCGATAGGTAGCGCCGACGACAAAGCGATAGGGAACATTGAGCGTGCTGTTGGCGTGCTCTCCGGCTGGGTTGAGGGGGTCCAGCAACTCGCTGGCGCTGCCGTAGCCGGTGCTGAGGTAGGGGTTGTAGTCCAGCGCATGGGCCCAGGTGAAGTTCGAGAGGATCGAGAGATTCGCCGAGTAGCGGTGATTGACCTGCACCACCAGCGCGTTATAGCTGGAGTTGACTTCACTCTTGAAGTCCAGCACGTGGTAGTAGTTGGGGAAGAGGCCGCTGTTCGTCGTGTACTTCTTATAGGTGTGCAGGCTGTTGGGCAGCAGAGGCAGCGGCTTGCCGCCATGCGGATAGGTGATGTATCCGGTTGCGGGAGTGGGATTATCCAACACCTCGAAGGTTGCCGTCTGCGTCGCGGGGGCAACGCTCTGGTCCACGGCGGCGGCTAGCTCGCGGCCGAGGGAGGCCATGTAGGAGATAGAAAAGATGGTGTTCCAGCCGAGGTCCTGTTCGAGTGCAAGATCCATTTCGTGCACCTGCGGATTCTGCAGGTTCTTGTCGAGGTAAGCGATGGTGCTGGAGTAGTTGCCGCAACCGGCCTGGTAAGTCGCAGCCGATGGGAAGATCTTGGGAAAGGCTAGACACTGATTGGAGCCGTTGGCCGACAACGCGGTCTGGCTGCCGGTACCGCCGGAGAGCAGGTATGTCTGGATGATATTGGAGTTGATGACCCGCCCAAAGTACATGCCATAGCCGCCGCGGAGGTAGGTCTTGCCGTCGCCGTACACGTCGTAGGTAAAGCCGACGCGGGGACCGACGTTGTTGCGGTCGTCCGGCTGGTTGGCGGTCTGCGGGACGGGGCCACCCCCCGTGCCGGGGGCGCCGCCGGTATTGATCAGGGGGTTCAGTGGGATGTACTCGTACTCGTATCGCAATCCGAGCGTCATGGTAAGCCGCGGCGACACGCGCCAGTCGTCGGTGAGGAATCCGGCATAGTCTGTGGTCGCGAGCGCGAGGCGCGGATTGCCGAAGCCCTGGCTGAAGGAGTAGTACTGCTGCTGGTAGCCGGCGCCGCCGAGTCCGGTGGTGGCATGGAGGTAGTCGGCGATGAAGTCCCAGTTGTAGTCGTAGCTGTAGCTGCCACCTTCTTCGTAGAGATTGTCGATGAAGTCGAAGACACGGTTGACTTCGAGGCCGGCCTTGGTCACATGCTTGCCGTGGCTCCAGGTGGCCATCTCCTCGCCCTGCAGGCGGCGCTCGTTGGGCAGAGCGCGGCGTTCCAGGAAGTACACCCTGCCGATGTCGAAGCCGGTCCCATCGAACTCGTAACCGATCTGGACGGCGGGCGGCGCGGCCGGAGCCAACGGATCGTCCGGGATAGTGGTGCTGATCGGCTGCTCATTGGGCAGCGGCGTCTGCGAGGCCTCGTACTCGAAGTCGCGGCCAAACTGGAATAGGAGGCTGTTGACCAGGTTCGAGTTGACCACCGTGGAGAGACGGGCAATGCCAAAGTCTTCCTTGACGAAGTCGTTGCCGAAGGAGGCGCGGCCGTAAAAGTCAGAGGCCTGGGTTTCGACGCCGGCCGGCGCACTGTAGCGCAGGCGGTTGTACTGGATGGTGAAGCGGTTCTTGTCGTTAATCTGCCAGTCCAGCTTGGGGAAGTTGAGCACCTGGTCGGAATGACGGGGCACGGTGCCGAGGAACGAAGAGATGATGCCGAGGCCCTGGGTATAGTAGGCCGCGCCCGCCTGATAGCTGACGTTGAAGGCGTTGGCCTCGGCGCAGGCGTAGGCGTCTCCCGGAGAAGAACTGGCGGAGCCAGCACTAAAGGCGCCGCCGGAGCAGGTGGTACCCGCGGGAAGAATGGCGTCCGCGGTGGCAAAGGTCGCGGCAGGATCGGACGCGCGCGCGGTCCCGGGGAAGTTCCGCTGACTTTGATCGTAGGAGTAGAACCAGAAGAGCTTGTTGCGCAGCAGGTAACCGCCGGCGCCGAAGCCCCACTGCTTGCGCCAGTCCTTGGGCTTATAGACGTAGGTCTGGAAGGCGGTGGAATTTGGCGCCTGCGTGGTGAGCAGGGTGTAGGGGTTGGTGGCGCCGAAATCGTTGTCGCGGTCGTAGAAGAAGAGTTCGCCGTGGAATTCGTTGCCGCCGGACTTGGTGACGGTGTTGATGACGCCGCCAGCGGCGCGGCCATATTCGGCTGAGTAGTTCGAACTGTTGACCTGGAACTCCTGCACCGCCGCCTGGGAGATCGAGTAGGAGGCGCGCGTGCGTCCGCGCTCCTCAGAGAAATAGGCCTGGTTGTTGTCGGCGCCGTCGACGGTACTGTTGTTCAACAGAACGCTGATGCCGCGGAAGCTGAGCAGGCCGAAACCGTCGGAGTTGGACACGACGCCCGGGGTGAGCAGCGCAAAGTCGGCCCAGCGCCTGCCGTTGATGGGAAGGTTGTCGATGGCATTCTGGTCGATGGTGGTGGAGATGGCGTCGTCCTGGGTGTGCATCAGAGGCGCCTCATCGGTGACTTCAATATGGTTGGCCACCGAGCCCACTTTGAGCTGCGGCGAGACGCTGGAAACGCTGCCGACGGTGACGGTGATCGCATCTTCCTGGTAGGTTTCAAAGCCATCCGCGGTGAAGACGGCGGTGTAAGAACCCGGGTCCAGTTCCGGAACCAGGTATTCGCCGGAGGCGTTGCTCTTGGCGGTACGCGTGAGGCCGGTCGCGGCCTCTTTGACGGTGACGGTGGTTCCCGGCAACAGCGCGCCCCCGCTATCGGTGATGGTGCCGCCGATTGCACCGGTGGTAGCCGATTGCGCAAAGGCCGCTGCTCCCGGCGCCGCGGCAAAGACAAAGATCACGAGAAGCGCAGCAAGAACGCTTGATGTTCCGACCCGGGCGAAGTTACCAGACTTGCGGTAGTTGAGATGCATCCCGTGAATCTCCTGAAGGTAAGTGGCGGGAGTCAGAAGCCAAGCAGTTTCACTTCCGCCTTTTGAAGCGAACTAATTGACCGTGAAGGTTGGCAGCATGAGGGTCGACGTTCCGCCGTTCGAGCCGGTTGCCGTAACGACGATGGTGTAAGGTCCGGCGGGCGTGCCGGCAGGTGTCTGAATGTTGTTGCAAGCCACCATGCCGGAGGCAGCAACCAGAAGCGCGAGCGCGATCCAGATGCGGCCAAAGCGAAGCGCGGCGCGGCGACGGCGCAGACCAAGCAGGAGCGCCATGCCGAAGCCCGAAAGCATGGTGAGGACCGACCACCAGCCCGTGCCCGTTGCAATGAGAGAGGCGGGAAGGACCGCGCTCCCCTGCTGGGTGTTGATGCTGAGCGTGACCGTGCTGCCCACGTTGCATGCCGTGGAAGAGATGCTGGCGGGACTCAGAGAGTAGCTGCTATTGGGCGGAACGCCGGAGACCGCGAAACTGATGGAGCCGGCGTAAACGTTCTGCGCCAGGTTGAAGCTGAACAACGCCGTTCCGCCGGGAAACACCGAAGCCAGCGGAGAACTGACGGTGGCCAAGCTGAAGTTCGGATTCTCCGAGTAGACGGGCACGCCGGCCTGGCCATTGGAGGCGGCAAAGTAGCTGTCTCCGCTGTAGGATGCGGTGATGTTGTAGGTTCCCGGCGTCGCGAAGGTGTAGGTGAGGGATGCGGAGCCGGCCGAGACCGGTTGGGGTGTGCCAATCTGCGTTCCGTTGGCGAAGAAGGTGACCGTTCCGGTGGGGCTGCCGCTGCTGGCGATAATCGCCTTCAGGGTGACCGGCGACGACGGCAGGTAGACTGTGTTGCCCGCGCAGCTGGCGGGAACTGCGACTGAAACCGTGGTAACCGGAGTTCCGAAATAGATGCCGGAGAGCTGGAAGGTGCCCGTGCCTCCGAGGGCGGAGACGACCTTCAGCGTGCCGGTAAAGGTCGAACCGGTGCTGACCCCGACGGGCGCGGCCGTAATCGGCAGCACACAGTCTTCGGTGGTGTCGCTGTTGGTGGTGCACCGGGCGGTGCCGAGCGTGAAGTCGGCCGCCCCGCTGGTGAGTGAGTAGGCCGATGCGGCGGGAGAGTCGCCGGCCGCGAAGTGGATGTCTACGGACTGAGTGGTGGGATTGATGCCGACCGGGCCGAACTGGGAGCCGGAGGCGAGCTCACGGACCAGGTTGGTTTCGGTGTCGCCGAAGAAGAGGTCGGAGTTCGCGTCGACGCTGAGGCCGTAGATGCCGGGCCCGGGGAGGGTGGCCGTGGCATAGTTGCCGCTGCCGCTGGAGCCGAACTTGGCCTGTAATCCGGGGCAGCCGTCGCCGTAGGCGTCGGTTGCGGCGGAACAGAAGCTGGTGGCCCCGCCGGCAATCGCATACATAGATTGACCTGCACCGTCGACGCGCCAGATCGCGCCGCTGCTGGCATCGGTCAAGTAGACGTTCTGGTTGGCGTCGACCGCTGTACCAAATGTGCTGCCGATTCCGAAGCTGCCGGCCAGGCCGCGGTTGCCGATGGTCGGCTTCACTCCTACGCTGTTCTGTTTGCCCGCGTAGGTGGAAAGGACGCCTGCGGGAGTCACTTTGAAAACTGAGTCGTAGTACTCAACGCCGGCGTAGACAACGCCATTGGCGTCGACTGCAACGGAGTAAGTGGAATCGAAGGTGTCCGTGTTGGCCTGGATGTTCTCCGTATAGAGGCCGTAACTGCAGCCGTAGCCGGAGGCGGTTCCATTGACGCAGTAGGGGGCGGTTGCGCCAGTCGAAGTGCCGGCGATCTTCCAGATAGTTCCGGCGGCGACGGGCACGGTGTTCACGGTGTTGGTCCCGGTCGCGTTGGTGTTCACCACCAGGATGGCTTCGGTGTATTCGTCGACGATGAAGAGGTCGCCCAGCTTATCGAAGGCGAGACCGTAAGGCGAGCGCAGATAGCCCTGGGTGGCAGCGACAATGGTGGTGGTGGCATTGCTGGCGGCGTAGCCGTAAGTGCCGCCCACATTGCCGGCGACCAGGGAGATGACGCCGGTCGTGGTGATGGGGCTGCCATTGGCGGCGATCTTGCGGACCTGGCCCATTCCGGTGTCGCTGAAATAGAGGTCCCCGTTGGGGGCGAAGACGATTCCCGCAGGGTGGGTGAGCTTGACCAGGGTTCCCAGGCAGCCATCGCCGATCGCATCGGTCGAGGTGTTGGCACCACAGGTTACGCCTGACGCGGGGGACGAAGCCGCACCACCCGCCACGGCCGTCACCACGCCGGTGATCGCGTCGACGCGACGCACCAGGCCATTGTTGTAGTCGGTGAAGAAGATGTTGCCGCCGGCATCGGATACGGCGCTGCGTGCGCCGGGGGTACTGCCGCCGGTAGCGGTGTTGCCGATCTCGATCTCGGTGGCGAGGCAACCATCGCCGTAGGCGTCAGTGGACGTCCTGCCGGAGACGGGGCAGGTGGCGCCTGCGGTGATGACGGTTGTGCCTCCCCCGGCGATCAGCCTGGCGGTATACGGCAGGAGTTGCGGCGCGGTCTGCGCCGTCGCACTCAGAGCGAATCCGGCAAACGCAGCGGCAGCGGACAACAACAGGAGACGGCGGGTGGCGAAACCAGAGATGCACCTGAATATGAACACGAAGGATAGCTCCTCGACATGGTGCTGGCTGAAACAGCGGGACCGCGCATAACGTCTACTCGCTGCAACTCCGAGTGGGACGGATAGGGAATATGGGCAAGAGGACCGCGATTTGAGGTTAGGCTAGCACCGATGTAAAAGCAAGCGAGGTGATTATGGTCACTTCTGCGAGCAAAACCGGCGTTTGGGCGAGGATGCGCAAGAAGATACCGTGTTTTCAACAATCGGCGAGAGGGAGCGCCGCAACCGGGCGAGGCTGCAGTTTCGCCAATTCCGGAGTGAGTTTCGGCGACAATGGGAATTCCCGGGTCAAATCCAATTAATCCGTGCGAGCCGATCATCCGGCTGGGGGTTTCGCGGCCGGACTTGAGAATCCTGCCGATGGTTCCGGCGCCTTGCTGGCGTGGTGATGACGGTCCGTCCTGCAGAGCCGGTGACGGGACAACCGGTGCCGGGGTGACGCCGGGCATCGCATGTGAAAATTGCGAGAATTGCAATTGGGAGTACGCCTGCGAGTGATACAAGACTGGAAGTGGCCCGTCCTGCTGTGTTGCCAAGATGATCGGCGGGAGCCTTCGCAAGGCACAGAACGCGCATCGCCGCGTTGACCAACAAGCTCTCGAGAGGCACAAGCAGCTTCCCTGGAACCATGCATTCTGACGTTCCTCCCTTCTCACTTATGACCAATATGACTGAAACATCGCGCCCAGCATCCCAAGCCAGCGGCACGGCGGAGGCAATCGCCGAACCGACCGCGGAGGCAACCCCCACCCAGGAGTGCAAGACGATGGCGACAAGCGTGCTCGCGTCGATTGGCGACTCAGGCGTCCTGAATTCGCGGCTCACGCCAGAGTTGTCGGAAATATGGATTGACCGTGATCTGAGCTGGCTGGACTTTAACGAGCGAGTACTGGCGGAGGCGCTCGACGAGCGCACGCCGCTGCTGGAGCGGGTGAAGTTCCTGGCGATTTTTGCCTCGAACCTGGATGAGTTTTTCATGAAGCGGGTGGCGGTGCTGCGCGAGGCGAAGACGGAGGAGCAGACCGCGCTGTTTCTGCAACTGCGCGCGAACCTGCTGGCGATGCTCGGGCGGCAGGCGGATTGCTACCGGGTGGCGATTATTCCGGAGTTAGCCCAGCACGGAATTCTGCTGCGGGGCTGGGACGATCTGACCGATGCGCAGCGGGAAGAGGCCAGCACGTATTTTGAAAACAATGTCTCGGCCGCGCTGACGCCGCTGGTAATCAACCCCGAGCACCCTTTCCCTTTTCTTTCCAATTTGTCCACGTCGCTGACGTTTCGGCTGGAAGATCCGGACCGCTGCGAACAGATGGTGGCGCGGATGAAGATTCCGGCCGGGCTGAAGCAGTGGATTCCGTTGACTGCGGATCTGCCGGCGGGGCAGCGGCTGCTGATTCCGCTGCGCGAGGTGATTCGCGGAAACGTTGGGAAGCTCTACAACGGGATGAATATCTCCGGCATGACGCTGGTCCGCATCACCCGGGATGCGCAGGTAGACCTGGGTGAGGATTCGCCGGCGGAGATCCGCGCGCTGGTGAAGGAGCAGATCCGGCAGCGGCGCTATGAGCCGGTGGTGCGCATTGAGTTTGGCAAGGGCGCCGACGCGGGCATCCGCGAGATGCTGCGGGAACGGTTTCAGCTCTCGCCCGCGGATGTCTATGAGCTGGACGAAGAGGTGGATTTCACGACTCTGTTCGAGATTGCCGGCCTGCCGGTGCCGGCGCTGCGCGACGCACCGTGGACGCCGCTGGTGCCGCCGGCGCTGGAAGACAGCTCGATCTTCTCGGCGATCCAGACGAGCGACCTGCTGGTGCATCATCCCTACGAGAGCTTCGATGCCACGGTGGAACACTTTATCAGCGCGGCGGCGGACGACCCGGACACGGTGGCCATCAAGATGACGGCTTACCGCATCGGCGATGACACGCCGTTTGTGAGGTCGTTGATTCGTGCTGCCGAGCGAGGCAAGCAGGTAGCCTGCGTGATGGAGATCAAGGCGCGGTTCGACGAAGAGCGCAACCTGCACTGGGCGGCGGAACTAGAGCGGGTGGGCGCGCATGTCACGTTCGGAGTGAGCGGGCTAAAGACGCATGCCAAGACAGCGCTGGTGGTGCGCAAGGAGAGCGGTGGGCTGCGCAGCTACGTCCACATCGGGACCGGCAACTACCACGTGAAGACGGCGCGGCTGTATGCCGACCTGGGACTGCTGACCTGCGATCCGATGCTGACGCGCGATGTGGTGAATTTGTTCCATTATCTGACCGGGCATGCGCATGCTCCGGCGTGCACGTCGTTGCTGGTCGCGCCGTCGACGATGCGGACGCGGCTGCTGGAGCTGATCGAGCGGGAGGCCGAGAACCACAAGGCGGGAAAGCCGGCGAGGATTGTGGCCAAGATGAATCAGCTGGAAGACCCGGAGATGATTCAGGCGTTGTGCAATGCCTCGGAGGCAGGCGTGCCGATCGATCTGATCATCCGCGGGTTCTGCTGCCTGCGGCCGGGTGTTCCGGGGCGGACCGAGACCATTCGCGTGCGCTCGATCATCGGACGCTTCCTGGAGCACTCGCGCATCTTCTACTTCGCCAATGGGACGGAGAACCCGCGGGAGGGCGACTTCTTTATCGGGTCGGCCGACTGGATGTACAGGAATCTGTCGAACCGGATCGAGGTGGTGACGCCGGTGCCCGCGCCGGCCGCGAAGGAGAAGCTGTGGGAGGTGCTGAACATTTGCCTGCGCGACCGCAGGCAGGCCTGGGCGCTGGACGCAGACGGCTGTTATTTTCAGCTCGATCCGGAACGCGAGGGGCACGGGCCGGAGGCGGTCGGGACACAGCAGACGCTGATGCAATTAGCGCGGGAACGTGCGGGGCAATAGCGGTTCCGACCGGCCCGGCAGAGACGGCAGACACGGCTGGAAATGGACCAACCAAGCGTGAGATGCGGCTTCGAGCCGTGCGGAGGGAGGTTCGGCTGCCGGGCGTGGCGGCGGCACTCCCGTGCCCTGCCGCATTCCCCTGATTTTTGACAGACCGTTCACCAAGGTGCTGTGCGCCGGACGTATGGTTGGGACACCGGCCAGCCAGTCAAGCCCCAGCCAAATGGCGAGAGAAGGTGGATCATGAGCGCTTCAACAGCCGCCCCCGTTTCGTTTGAAGGATCGCCGAAGAACCGCAGAACTGCCTCGGACGCCGATGCGCTGGCGCAGTCCTTCCTGGATAACCTGCTATTCGTTCAAGGCAGAACCCGGGAGCGGGCCACGGTCAACGATCTGTACATGGCGCTGGCTCACACGGTGCGCGATCGCCTGGTGGAGCGCTGGATGTCCACGGTCCACAACTACCGGGCGCAGGATGTGCGCGTGGTTTGCTATCTTTCGGCGGAGTTCCTGACCGGGCCGCACCTTGCAAACAACCTGATCAATCTCGACATCTACAAGGAAACCGAGCAGGCGATGCGCCAACTGGGCCTCGATCTGAACGAGTTGATCGACCAGGAAGAAGAACCCGGACTGGGGAATGGCGGCCTGGGACGGCTGGCATCGTGCTTCATGGACTCGCTGGCCACGCTCGATATTCCGGCCATCGGCTACGGGATTCGTTACGAATATGGCATCTTCGACCAGGAGATTCGTGACGGCTGGCAGGTGGAAACGACAGACAAATGGCTGCGCTTCGGCGATCCCTGGTCGATCGAACGGCCCGAGGATGTGTATGAGGTGAAGCTCGGCGGCCACACCGAAACCCACACCGACGCCGGCGGGCGGCTGCGCGTGCACTGGATTCCGGAGAGAATGGTGCGCGGCGTTCCGCACGACACACCCATTTCCGGCTACCAGACCAACACGGTGAACACCATGCGGCTGTGGTCGGCGCAGGCGGTGGAGTCTTTCAACCTGGGGACGTTCAACACCGGCGATTTTCTGGGCGCGGTTTCGGACAAGGTGTCTTCGGAGAACATTTCGAAGATTCTTTACCCCAACGACGAAAGCGTCCATGGCAAGCAGCTGCGGCTGGAGCAGCAGTTTTTCTTTGTCTCCTGCTCGCTGCAGCACATGGTGAATATTCAGATCAAAGCGAACCGGCCGCTGAATGAGCTGCACCGCAGCTTTGCCGCGCAGATGAACGACACCCATCCGGCGATCGCGGTGGCCGAGTTGATGCGCTTGCTGGTGGATGAGCACTCAATGGATTGGGAGACGGCATGGCAGGTGACGCAGCACACCCTCTCCTACACCAACCACACGCTGCTGCCGGAAGCGCTGGAGCGATGGCCGCGGAGCCTGTTCGGCGCGCTGCTGCCGCGCCATCTCGAGATCATCGACGAGATCAACCGGCGTCACCTGGACGATGTGCGCAAGAAATATCCGGGCGACGAAGGACGGGTTGAGCGGCTGTCGCTGTTCGATGAGAGCTGCGAAGGATTTGTGCGCATGGCCAACCTGGCGGCGCTGGGCAGCCATGCCATCAACGGGGTTGCCGAGTTGCACACGGATCTGCTGAAGAGCCATGTGCTGCGCGATTTCTACGAGCTGTCGCCGGAAAAATTCAGAAACAAGACCAACGGGGTGACGCCTCGCCGCTGGATGGTGCTGAGCAATCCCGGCCTGACTCAACTGCTGACTGCGCGGCTGGGCACGGGATGGATCCACGATCTGGACAAGTTGCGCCGCCTGGAACCGCTGGCGAATGACGCGGAGTTCCACGCGGAATGGCGGGCCGTGAAGCGGCACAACAAGCTGCAACTCTCCGGATTTATCCGCGAACAGCTGGGAGTCGACACTGACCCCGACTCGATGTTCGACGTGCTGGTAAAACGGCTGCACGAGTACAAACGCCAGCACCTGCAGGTGCTGCACGTGCTGACGCTGTATCAACGCATCCTGCGCGATCCTGGCATGGAGATGGTGCCGCGGACGTTTATCTTCGGCGGCAAGGCTGCGCCGGGCTACCGCATGGCCAAGCTGATCATCAAGCTGATCCATTCCATCGGCGAGACCATCAACTCCGACCCGCACGTGCGCGGCCGGATCAAGGTGGTCTTTCTGCCTGACTTCAGCGTGCGGCTGGGCCACCGGGTTTACCCCGCGGCCGACCTGTCGGAGCAGATTTCGCTCGCGGGAAAGGAAGCGTCGGGAACGGGGAACATGAAGTTTGCGATGAATGGAGCCGTCACCATCGGAACGCTGGACGGCGCGAACATCGAGATCCGCGAAGAGGTTGGCCCGGAGAACTTCTTCCTGTTCGGACTCACCGCCGAGGCGGTGGAGCAGCAGAAGCAGGCCGGCTACCATCCGCGCGAGATCTACGAGTCCAACGGCAACCTTAAGGATGTGCTGGACGCTATCAGTAGCGGTGAGTTCTCGCACGGCGACAAGTCGCTGTTCGAGCCGCTGGTCAAATCGCTGCTATTCTGCGATGACTATTTACTGCTGGCCGATTACCAGTCCTACATCGACTGCCAGGACCGGGTGGCGGAGGCGTATCGCAAGCCTGAGGACTGGACGCGGATGTCGATTATGAATGTCGCGCGCTGCGGAAAATTTTCCTCCGACCGCTCCATCCGCGACTACTGCGCCGACATCTGGAAGACTTGGCCGGTGAAGATCCACGTGTAGTGGCAGGTCGTCGAGATAGAGGAAGCGGCTGCTGACCGCTTGCGGTTCCGCGGATGGAACCGGCGGAGCGAGGCGGGTGGCATGCGGCCGACGATGCCCGGGATCGCGTGGGGCGGTGCGTCGCTCAGCCGGATCTCAAGCGCTGACTCTGGCGGGCGGGCGCGGCGGCGGGCCTGCGATCAACCAAGTTTGATAGAATTCGCGGGCGCTCGACTCATGGACCATGGAGGAACTGAGAAAGCGTTCCTCCATCCGGAGCCGGAAGCGGCAGGCCGTGCCGGTGCGCGAAGAACTGGCCGCAGCGCTCGAAGCCGAAGTGCAGATCGACGGTACCACCGCAAGCCGACATCCCAAAGTTTGATCTGAAAGGTCGCGTCATGACGAAAGCTAGGAATCTCTGTGTATTTGCATTGCTTGCCCTAACGATTGTGCTGACACCCAGCGCGAAGGCGCAGACGGCCGGGCGGCCGCTGCCGAAAGTCGAGAAGCCCGCCGTAAACGCCCCGGTGACCCTTACGGACAATGGCGACAGTTGGACGCTGGACAATGGCATCATCAAGGCTACCGTCTCCAAGCGCGACGGCAACTTGTCGTCGCTGGTCTATCACGGCGTCGAGGTCCTGTCCCGCGGCAAGCAGTGGGAGCAGACGCCTTCGGGCACCGTGACGGCGAGAGTGACGATTGATCCGGCGA
>Ga0181520_10003199_pt1 | contig 29020 bp, 25 predicted proteins | sample PEATcosm2014_Bin_29_FD_132451 | JGI IMG/M metagenome (GOLD analysis project Ga0181520, IMG submission 132451) | Peatland microbial communities from MTU Mesocosm Facility, Houghton, MI, USA - PEATcosm2014_Bin02_30_metaG | ecosystem: Environmental > Terrestrial > Soil > Wetlands > Peat | place...
CAACCATCCCAGCTTTGAAGTTCACCTTTTTCAAAGAGGAATTGTTTGGGTTATGTCCCGAGAATTCGGGAACTCCAAGGCAACTTCGTTTTAGCTATTCCACTGAAAACAGCGAAGAACCTGCATACACTCCCTCGCCTTTATGGCCTTTTTGATCGCCTCTGCGCCTCTGCGGTTTATACACACGCCTCGTTTTTATGCACCATTTCTGCTGGTTTCCACAGTTTTGACTCACGCCACCATCCCCTTCCGCCCCCGTTTTGGCTGGCGCTGGAAAAAATAAAATGCTACCTCTCAACACCATGTAACGCGGTCCTGAACGCCCCGGCAACTTACCGGTCAATCCAGTGTTGAAATCATCGTTCACCCGAGCCTTTTTTTATATCCTTATGAAGTCTCTCTTTTGCCGCCAGGGCCTGATCGTCCTGGCCTTGGCGCTCGCCACCAGTGCCGCCTTCCCTGCCCACGCGCAAGTGCCGCCCGCGGCGCCGTCCGCCCCCGCCGCCGCGCTGCCCAACGACGTCGTCCCCGGCACCCCCCTCGCAGAAGTGGTCAAAATGCTACAGGCCGGCGTGGACCTCACCACCATCCGAAGCTACGTCCTGAATTCCTCCAGCCTCTTCAACCTCACTGCGGACAACATCATTTTTCTGCGCGATGAAGGCGCGCCCAACGACCTCGTCACCGCCATGATGGATCGCGACAAGGCCCTCGCCACCTCCGCCGTCACGCCGGCGCCAGCCCCGGCTCCGACCATGGCGCCAACTCCAGCCTCCTATCCCGCGCCAGCTCCCGCTCCGGCTCCATATCAAGCTCCCGCCCCGGCCCCCGCTCCCTATCCGGCTCCGGTGGCGCCCGACGCCACCGCCGGACCCGACGATACCGCCCCGCCGGCCGGCGACGTCACCACCGCCGATTTCAACGCCCAGCTCTCCCCCTACGGCTCTTGGGTTTTTGTGGACGGTTACGGCCAATGCTGGCGCCCCTCCGTGACGATCTATGACGCCGGCTGGAGCCCCTATTGCGACCGCGGCCGCTGGGTGTACACCGACTGCGGCTGGTATTGGGATTCGGATTATGCCTGGGGCATCACGTTCCACTATGGCCGCTGGTTCCGCAGCCCCCAATTCGGCTGGTGCTGGCTTCCGGACACTGTGTGGGCGCCGTCCTGGGTCGTCTGGCGTTCCGACGACGATTATTGCGGCTGGGCTCCCCTGCCCCCGTTCGCCGTCTTCCGCCCCGGCTTCGGCTTCTTTTATCGCGGCGCCGCCGTCGGCCTCGATTTCGATTTCGGCCTGTCCGCGGATTTCTTCGTGTTCGTCTCGCCGGACCACTTCTGCGACCGCCATCCGCGCCAATTCTCCCTCCCCCGGGACCGCGCATCCCAGGTGTTCCGCCAGACCAGGCTCATCAACAACTTCGCGATGAACGGCAAAACCCTCGTCAATCGCGGCTTTGGCGCGGACCGCATCGCCAGCGCCACGCGTCGTCCCCTCGCACCCGTGCACATCGCCAGTCTGCCCAACGCCGGCCGCCAAGGCTGGCGCGGCGAGGGCTACGACCGTTCCGCGCCACCACGCCCCGCCGCGGCCAACAACAGTTTCAATCGCTCCGCCTCCCCGGCTACCACCGTCCGCCAGCCGGAAAATCGCTCCGTCGCGCCCGCCTCGACCGTTCGCCAGCCGGAATCTTCCCGGCCGCAAGTTCAAAGCGCGCAGCCCGCCGCCGCCAATCGCGTCCCCTCGCAGAGCTATAACCGTCCGGCATCAGCCGCGCCGCAGCCCCAGACACCGGCCCAGCCGCAAACGCAAACCCGTCCGGCCAATACCTATGTCCCGCAAAGCCGCAACGTGACCCCCGCCCCCGGCGTGACCACGCCGCCCCGTGCCACCACCCCCACGCCGGCGCCGCCGGCCGCTGAGCAGCCGCGTGTGGAGCCCCGCCAGGCTCCCGCTGAATCGGCCCCAGCCCAGCCCCAGACGCGCACTCCGGCCAATCCCGCCAACGCTGCCAACACCGGCGCCAACCGCAATTCCAATAACAAGCAAAATCAGTGAGCCGCCGCCCCGGACCCACCCCGCGCCCGCCCGCGGCATGGCGTTTTTCCTTTTGCCGCTTCGCCGCCGCTGGCAACCTTTTGCCGTGGGAATTTCCGTGCAACAATTCGAGCAGATGAAGGCCCGCCTGGACGGCAAGCCGGCCCGCGCCTCCGCCGCGGTCACCGCGCCGGCCCCCCGGCGTTCCGCGTCGGTCCCGCAGACCATCCTGGGCATTGATCCCTCCCTGCGCGGCACCGGCTACGGCGTCATCCGCACCGGCGCGCCGCAGGCGCTCGCCCTGGCCCAGGGCACCATTGCCTGTCCCAAGGACTGGGAACCCTCCCGCTGTCTGGCCAAAATTTCGCAGACGCTCCGCGACCTCGTCCAGGCCCACCACCCTGACGTCTGCGTGGTGGAAGGCCTGTTCTTTGCGCAGAATTTGAAAACCGCCATCGTCATGGGCGAAGCCCGCGGCGCCGCCCTCGCGGCCGTCGCCGAAAGCGGTGTCGCCATCTTTGAAATCGCCACCCGCAAGGTCAAGCTGGCCATCGTCGGCTACGGCGCCGCCCAAAAAATCGCCGTCGCCAAAATGGTGCAGCGCATGCTCGGCCTGGCCGAACTCCCCGCGCCCGACGCCGCGGACGCCCTGGCCCTGGCCCTGGCCCACGCGCAGGAACAAGGGCATTTCCGCCTCAACCCCCCCCGCAAAATCTAGCCCCCGCCATGATCACCTTTCTCAACGGCAAACTGGTTGACGCCCTCCCCACCCAGGTGGTCGTGGACGTCAACGGCGTCGGTTACGAAGCCCTCATTCCGCTGTCGTCCTTCGACAAGCTCCCGCCGCCCGGCCAGCCGGTGCACCTGCTCACCCAGCTCATCGTGCGCGAGGACGCCCACACGCTCTATGGCTTCATGTCGGCCGCCGAACGCGACCTGTTCCGCCTGCTCATCAACAGCGTCAGCGGCATCGGCCCCAAGACCGCCCTCAACATCTTGAGCGGCATGAACGTCGTCGCCTTCCGCGGCGCCGTGGCCAACAGCGACGTCAAGGCGCTCTCCCAAATCTCCGGCGTCGGCAAAAAAACCGCCGAACGCATCGTCGTCGAACTGCGCGACAAAATCGGCGCCGCCGGCGCGCTGGAGGCCGCCAGCGCCCAACACGCGCTTTCGCCCGCCGACCAGAAAACCAGCGACGCCACGCTGGCCCTCATGGCCCTGGGCTTCAAACAAATCGAGGCGCACGACGCCGTGCGTGCCGCGCAGGCCGTGCTCGGCGCCGCCGCCACGGTCGAACAGCTCGTCCGCGCCTGCCTCAAGAAGGGTTGAAATGCCTGCCGCCCCCCAGCCCCATCCCAACGCCAGCCGGCCCCGCCGCAAGTCCGGCGGCGTGGTGATTCCGCACCAGCCCACCTGGTACCAGCGGGTCGCCGCGTGGCTTATTTTTGCCGTCATCCGGACCGTCTCCGCCACCTTGCGTTATCGCTGGAATGACCGCTCCGAATTCTTTAACGGCCCCCCGCCCGGCCCCGCCATCTATTGCGTCTGGCACAACCGCCTGGTCCTCTGCCTGGTGGCCTACGGCGCCTATGCCAAAAAACGCAATGCCGCCAAGGGCATTGCCGCCATGGTCAGCGCCAGCAAGGACGGCGGCTTCCTCACCGGCATCCTCGAATGCTTCGGCGTGCAGCCGGTCCGCGGCTCGTCCTCCCGCCGCGGCCCCCAGGCCTTGCTCGAGCTCACCTCCTGGGCGGAGCGCGGCTACGACCTCGCGATCACCCCGGACGGCCCGCGCGGCCCGCGCTACGTCGCCCAGGATGGCGTGATGTCCCTCGCCCAATTGACCGGCCTGCCCATCGTGCCCTTTTCCTACAACCTCAGTTGGAAAATCCAGGTCAAAAGCTGGGACCGCTTCCAAATCCCCCTCCCCTTTTCCCGCTGCGAAATGAATATCAACCAGCCCATCTGGGTGCCCCGCGAAGCCACCGACGCCGAACGCGAAGCCTTGCGCCAGCGCCTCGAAGCCTCCCTGCGCGGCATGTCCCGCGACTGAACATCATGATCGCCCGCGTCAGTCTCGAAATCGCCCTCCGCCGCGAATTCGACTACGCCGTCCCCCCGGCCCTCGCCGGCAAGGTGGACGTCGGCAGCCGCGTGCAGGTGCCGTTCGGAGCGCGCAAGATTCTGGGCGTCGTCACCGCCATCGCCGAGGAATCCGGCCAGTCCAACCTCAAGCCCATCCTCAAAATCATCGGCGAGCAAACCCTCGTCACCCCCAAGGTCCTCCGGCTCGCGCGCTGGATCGGCGAATACTACTGCTGCGCCCCCGAAACCGCGCTCCGCTCCGTCCTGCCCGAGGCCGTTCGCAGCGAGGACGCCAGTTGGCGGGAACGCCTGTTTGTGCGCGCGCTGCCGGCCGCCGGCGAATTGCCCAAGCTGCCAAAGCGCCAGCAGGAGGTCTGGCACATCGCCGAGGCGCGCCGCGAAATCCTGCTCTCCGAACTCGTCACGCTCGCCGGCACCACGGCCGCCACCGTCCGCAAACTGGAGGACCGCGGCCTCATCGAAATCACCTCCGAAATTTCCGAGCGCGACCCCTACGCGCGCGAGCAGATTCTGCCGTCACAGCCCATCGTCTTGAATCCCGCGCAGGCGAAGGCCCTGGAACAAATCACGCGGGCGATGGCTGAAGCCACCCCGCCTGAAACCGCCGCGCCACCATGCCGGGGTGGGGACAGCTTGTCCCCATCACCAGAATTCCCCACCCTACCCGCAACCTCCGCGTGCCCCCCGGCCCCCGCCGCGAACGCCCCTCCCGCCCCGCCCCCATCGAGTCCGCCAGCCGGCCGGGCCCACCCGCGCACCTTTCTGCTGTTCGGAGTCACCGGCAGCGGCAAGACCGAGGTTTATCTCCAAGCCATCGCCCATGCGCTGGAACGCGGCCAGGGCGCCATTGTGCTCGTGCCGGAAATTGCGCTCACCCCGCAGACCGTCGAGCGGTTCAAGGCCCGCTTCAGCTCGGGCAAGCTCCAGACGCTCGTGGCCGTGCTGCATTCGCACCTCAGCGCCGGCGAGCGGCACGACGAGTGGCACAAGATCCGCCAGGGCCGCGCGCGCATCGTTATCGGCGCCCGCTCGGCCATCTTTGCCCCGGTCGAACCGCTGGGCCTCATCATCGTGGACGAGGAGCACGAGTCCACTTACAAGCAGGAGGAGGCCCCGCGCTACCACGCCCGCGATGTCGCCGTCATGCGCGGCCAGATGGAAAATGCCGTGGTCGTCCTCGGCTCGGCCACGCCGTCGCTGGAAAGCTATTACAATTGCCAGCGCGGCAAGTTCACCCTGCTCGAACTCCCGCAGCGCGTGGATGACCAAAAGATGCCCCACGTCCGCGTGGTGGATATGCGCCAGGCCGGGCGCGGCGACAAAGGCCCCCCCATTTTTTCGCCCCAGTTGAAGGAGGCCATCACGCAGCGCCTGGAGCGCAAGGAACAGACCATTCTGTTTCTCAACCGGCGCGGCTATTCCTCCTCCCTGGTCTGCGAAAAATGCGGCCATGTCTGCGGCTGCCCCAATTGCTCGCTGACCCTGACCTATCACCGCCCGGAGCAGGTGCTCCGCTGCCACATCTGCGGCTATCAGGAACGCGTGCCGCTGGTCTGCCCGAACGAAAAATGCCGCAATCCGGCCCTCCGCTATTCGGGCCTCGGCACCCAGAAGGTCGAGGACGTGCTCGGCAAGCTCTTCCCCCAGGCCCGCATCCGGCGCATGGATGCCGACGTGATGAAACACAAGGACGATTACCGCCGCGTCCTGGGCGAGTTCCGCGCCGGCAAAATTGACATCCTCGTCGGCACCCAGATGATCGCCAAGGGACTCCATTTCCCGAACGTGACGCTGGTGGGCATCATCTTCGCGGACCTCGCGCTGCATCAGCCGGATTTCCGGGCCGGCGAACGCACCTTTCAACTGCTCACGCAAGTGTCCGGCCGCGCCGGCCGCGGCGACATCGAGGGCGAGGTGTTTGTGCAGGCGTTCACGCCGTTCCATCCCGCCATTCAATTCGCGCGGCGAAACGATTTCGTGGGCTTTTACGAACAGGAAATGGAGTTCCGCGAACAGCTTAAATACCCGCCCGCCGGCCGCGTGGCCTTGCTGACGCTCAAGGGCCGCAACGAAGCCAAAGTCAAATTCTCCGCCGAGCACGTGAAGCGGGAGGTGGAGTCCCAGGCCCGGGGCGCCCGGTCCAAGCCCGCCGGCGCCGAAGCCCCGGCCGCTGCCGAACGCGGGATTCCCGATCTGCTCATCGCCGGCCCCGCGCCGGCCCCGCTCCTGCGGGCCGAAAACTATTACCGCTACCACATCATGCTCCGCTCCCGCGCCATGACCCGTCTCAGCCAACTGCTCGCCCACCTCACCACCAACCTCACCCTGCCCGACGACGTGACGCTGGCCGTGGACATTGACCCCGTGGACCTGGGTTAGATGGCGAGCGGTGCCGTTAGCGGCTTACTGCCGCTCGTATTCACCCTTGCCCAGCCGCTTGTAAACTTGGAAGCCGGCCTTTTTGGCATCGGTGATGGACAGCGGCTTAAGCTTGTGTGGCGTGGTGAACGCGGAAATGATTTTGCGCACCGGCTTCTTGCAAGCCGGACATTTCACCAGGGGCGGCGCCGATAGCGGCCGGTTCAGGGTGAAGTGTCCGCCACAGATCTTGCACTCGCCCTCGCACAATTCGTATTCGTAAAGCGGCATACAGACAATTTAGGTCTTCGGGCGCCGGCTTTCAAGCAGCACCCCGACCACCGGCCAATATACGCCATTCGTCAAGCTTGGCGCGCGCCCGGGCGGCCAGTTGCGGATCGGCATTGGCCGCAACTTCCAGCTCCCGGATGAGCTTCTCCGCCCGCCGGAAATTCTTGCAATTGACGGCATAGACCTCCGCCAACCGCAACTGCAAGGCAACATCACCAGGCTTGGCCCTCACCTGTTCCTCGAGCAGCTCCACCGCCGTGCCGAGACGGCCCTCCGCCAGCCAATCCTCGACAGACCGCGCATAGGGCGGAATCGGCGGTGGCTCCGCCCCGACGGGCTTCGCATGGCTCCATTCGTCAATCGAACGGCGCGCGAATTCGAGATGGCTGGCGGACACGCCGTGCTGCCCCTCCAGCGCCTGCAAGACCGTCCGCGCCCGCTCCGGTTGGTGCAAATCCTCCGCGTAGAGCCGCATGAGCATGATCCCCGCGCCTTCATCCGCGGGATTCTTCTGGAGCAACGCCTGAAGCGCTTGTTCCGCCGCCGCGAAGTCTCCCTGGGTGCGCAAATGCCCCGCCGCCAGGAGCGGATTCCCCGCCCCGTTACGCGGCTGCTTTACCCCGAGAAATTCCAGCGTGTTTTCCAGGATCGTCACCTCCACCTCGCCCGTCCGTTTGAGCTCTTCACAAAGCTTGATGGCTTCCTCGCGCCGTCCGTTGTGAATCAGATGGCCGATGGTATCCTGGTAGCGCTGGGATTTGCCTGGGTCGAGCTGGCCGTGGTCATGCAGGGCCGGGTCGAGCAGGCCGGAAAAGACGCGGGCGCCCAGTTCGGAAATGGAGCTGCGCAAGACAAGGGCGATGCAGATCGGACTGACCATCAGAATCGGAATGCCACCGTAACCCAGGCTGGATGTTTGCACCAACCCGAGAAATATCGCCGACAGAAACACGACCACAATGCACCGCAGGGCGCGGGTAAAGTGGTGGTCGCGCTTGCTATCGCCGCCGTCGGTTTTGTCCAAGCCGGTGAGGCACCACGTGCCCGCGCCGACGAGCCCCAGGATGCCGATGCAGACAATGATTCGTAGCATGGTTGCCAACGGCGGTTCTCTGCTTCTGATCTGCGAAAAGGCCGCGCCCGCTCCGGACCGGTCACTTCTTCAAAAACGCGCTGAACAAGTCAATTGGCAGTGGCAGGAACGTGGTCGTGTTATGTTCGCTCGCCATTTCGCGCATGGTCTGGAGATAGCGGAGTTGCAGGGCGATGGGTTCCTTGGCGATCATGGCGGCGGCTTGGACCATTTTTTCGGCGGCCTGGAATTCGCCCTCGGCATTCACGACTTTCGCCCGGCGTTCGCGCTCGGCCTCGGCCTGCTTGGCCATCGCGCGCTTCATGCTGTCCGGCAGCGCCACGTCCTTGATTTCCACCGAGGTCACCTTGATGCCCCACGGCTCGGTCTGCCGGTCAATGATCTCCTGCAGCTTCTGGTTGATCACGTCGCGCTGCGAGAGCAAATCATCGAGCGAGGCCTGCCCCAGCACGCTGCGGAGGGTGGTCTGGGCGATGAGCGAGGTGGCCTTCCAGAAATTCTCCACCTTGATTACGGCGTCCGTGGGATTGACGACCCGGAAATAAACCACCGCATCCACCGTTGCCGGCACGTTGTCCTTGGTCATGATTTCCTGCTTGGCCACGTCAATGGTCACCACGCGCAGGTCCATCCTGACCATGCGGTCCACGACCGGGATCAACACCACGACGCCGGGTCCTTTGGCGCCGACGATTTTGCCAAGGCGGAACACCACCCCGCGCTCATATTCGCGCAAAATGCGGACGGCCTGCGGCAGAATAATAATCGCCAGGATGACCAGGATGACGACCACCGGTGCCAGCGCACCAAATACCTTAAAGGTTGAAATAACGGAGTTGTCCATGATGTTGGGGGTTAATTTTTTGGTTTTACTTTTAAAGTGAGGCCTTCAATCCCGACGATTTCAACGGTCCGGCCCGATTCCACCGGAATTTCGCTGGTGGCGTTCCATGTTTCCCCTTCAACAAACACCCTGCCGCCGGTGGAGTCAATGCGCGACTGCGCCGGGATGGCCTTGCCAACCATCGTTTCCAGGCCCGTCTGCGCCGGCTGAAACTGCGCGCCGATGCCCTTGCTCACGACAAAGATGAAAAAGGCCGCCGTCAGCAGCGTCCCGGGAACGATCCAGCGCAGCGACAGCTCATACCCGGGGCCGCCGTGGTTGAAGAGCATCAGCGAGCCCAGGAAGAAGGCGAGAATCCCGCCCGCCGTCAGCACCCCGTGCGTCGAGGCAAAGGTGTCGGCAATGAATAACAGCAACGCCAGGCCAATCAGCACCAACCCCGCGATGTTCACCGGCAGGATGGCCGACATATAGAGCACGAGCACCAGCGCGATGGCCCCAACCACCCCGGGCAGGATCGCGCCCGGACTGCTCAATTCACCGATGAAACCATAAATCACCAGCAGCATCAGGATGAACATGATCTCCGGCCGCAGGAACAATTCCGAGAACCGCTCCCATGAGTTCAGCGGCATTTCCGCCACCGTGGCGCCGGTCGTGTGCAGGATTTTGCCCCCCACCCGGCGGCCGTCGAGTTGCTTCAGCAGATCGGGAAGGTTCGTGGCGATGAGGTCCACGACCCTCAAGCTCAGCGCCGTCTGGGCGGTGATGGAAACGCTTTCGCGCGCGGCCGACTTGGCCCACTCCACGTTGCGCGCGCGGTTGGTGGCAATCATCTCGATGTAACTGATCCCGAAGTTCTCCATCTTCTTCTTCATGATGTCATCCACCTGCGACTGGTCCCCTTCCAGCGTCACCACGTGCGCGGCGCCAATGGTGCTGCGCGGCGACATCGCGGCCACATCGGCGGCCATGGTGATATAACAGCCCGCACTGGTCGCCGTGGCCCCGTCGGGCGCGACGTACACGACCACCGGGAGCGGCGAGGCAAAGAATTTTTTGACGATGTCCTGCATGGACGTCACCAACCCGCCCGGAGTGTCGATCTCGATGATCAGGCATTCATCGTTTTCCGCCGCGGCGCGATCAATGGCGCGGGAGACGTAGCTGGCGGTGGCGGGGCCGATGGCGCCATCTATTTTAATCATGCCCACCTGGGCGGCGTAAACGGCCGCCCCGAGAAGCCACCACAACACGATGGTAAAGCCAAGCCGTTTCATAAGTTTTTTAGCTCAGTTGCAAGGTAACAGAAGAGCCCCCGGCTGCAAACGAATTCAGCGGCGCGCCGGCTTGAACGCGGCGGCGCCCGGGGCGCTTTTTCCCGCCGTTTCGCTTCAGGAAATCGCGGCCGGCCGGCTGCTTTGCCCCTCGGATTGCGCGCTCACGAACTCGCGGTGCAGGCGGGCATAGGCGCCGTTGGCGCGGAGCAGGGTCTCGTGGGTGCCGCGCTCAATGATGCGGCCCTGGTCCAGCACGAGCACCTGGTTGGCCTGGCGAATCGTGCTCAGGCGGTGCGCCACCACGAAGGCCGTGCGCCCGCGCAAAAGGATATCCAGCGCCCGTTGCAGGCGCGCTTCCGTCACCGAATCAATCGCGCTGGTGGCCTCATCCAGCACCACGATGCGCGGATCGGCCAGCATCGCCCGCGCAAAACACACGAGCTGCCGCTGGCCAAACGACAGCGACGTGCCGCGCTCGGCCACGCGCGTCTGGAGCCGCTGCGGCAGGGCGTCGAGCAGGTCCACGCAATCCAGCGAGACGAGCGTGGCGCGCACTTCGGCCTCGGTGGCCGCCGGGCGGGCCAGGCGGATATTGTCCAGCACGGTGCCGGAGAACAGAAAATTATTCTGCTGCACGCTGCCCATCTGCGAGCGCAGCGAATCACTCGTGACGTCGTTCAAATCCACGCCGTCCACCCGCACGCAGCCGCGGCCGGGCAGATAGAACTTTTGCAGCAGACCGACGAGGGTGGTCTTTCCGCTGCCGGTGTGCCCCACCAGCGCAATGGACTGGCCGGGCTCCGCCACAAAGGAAATGTCGGTCAGGACGGGTCGCCCCGGCTTGTATTCAAAGTGCACGCCCTGAAACTCGACGCGGCCCTTGATGGGCGGCAGCGGCTTGGCGGCCGGGGCGTCCTGCCAGTCCGGCTGCTGATCCAGCATGCGGAAGAGCCGCTCGCCGCCGGCCATCGCCATGAGCGCCTGGTTCAATTGGTTGCCGATGTTTTGCACCGGTTCAAAAAAAAGGTTTGCCAGGAAGAAGAACATCACCAGGTCACCCACCTCCATGTGCAGCCAGCCATGCCAGCAGAGCACGCCGAAGGCGCCCAGCAGGGCCATGGCGCCGAGGAAAAGCTGGCTCTTCAACTGGAGCAGCGGCACAAACACCGCCGATGCCTGCGCCACGCCGACGTTGTTCTCCCCGTGGATATCCACCAGTTTGCGGAAAAACCCGGCGTTGATTTCGTGGCGCACAAACGCCTGGGTCACGCGAATGCCGCTGACGGATTCCGCAAGCGTGGAAGCCACGCGGCTCCAGGATTCCTGGACTTTGCGCAGGCGGCGGCCCATTTCCTCCCGGTAGTTTTTATTCACCAGCCAGATGATGGGCGCCATGAGGGCCATCAGCGAAAACAGCTTCCAATCGTACCACGCCATCAGCGCCGCCGAGGCGGTCATTTGCAATCCCTGCACCACCAGCACAAACGCCACGTCCTGCACGCCGGCGCGCACGCTGTCAATGTCCGAGGTCAGCCGGCTGATGATGCGCCCGAACTTCGTCTGGTTGAAGAACGACATGGGCATCGTCATGAGCTTGGCAAACAGCTCGGTCCGCATGTCGTGCACCACGGCCTCGCCCAGTTCCAGGGCGAACCGCTGGCGGAAATGGAAGGTCACCGTCGTGAACAGCGCCAGGGCGAAGTAGCCGGCGGCGTACCAATAGATCTCCGTGAGATGGCCATGGGAAATGGGGCCGTTGATGGTGCGGCCGATGAGCCAGGCCAGCGCGGGCAGTTGCAGGCCCCGCGTAAAGGTCAGCACAAACAGCCAGTTGCGCTTGGCGGCATACGGTTTGGTGTAGCCGAAAATGCGCCGGATCAGCCGCCATTGCAGCGGCGCCCGGTCCGCCTCGCGCTCCTCCTGCGGATTGTAAAACGTGATGGACTCGCGCGCGGAGAGATCGCTGGAAGGGGCAGAGTTTTTGGTGTCCTTGGGCGCACTCATACTTCGTCACGCAACTCCCTCCATTCCGGCTTCGATTTCCGCCTTGAATTCGTCCTTCAAGTCTTCGAAAAGGCTGGCGCCGGGGCCTGCTTTCTTATGTTGCTTGACGTTCACGATAACGTTGCAAGTCCGTCTGATCGATTTCGTCCGGAGCTACCAGCCGATAATGTTTCTCGGAACTGACCCGAACGCCCTCGGGAGTTTGTTCGAACTCGAAGAGAACAATGACAGCGTCGGCAATAAATTGCGCTCCGATGGGCCGGCAAATAAGGTTGGGAAACTTATGCTGACAAGCACCCAGATCTTGTTCAACCTGGACGACGCTCATTCTGTCGGTCCCGCCCTTGGCTTGAACTGGGAATACATAATGCGACCCCTTCTTGTCCAGTCCGACATAAACCTCATCGATTTCAATTTGTCCCATGTCAGGGACGGCGGTGCGAAGATGGTTTTGGAGTGAATAGCATGTGATTCCGGAAAAAATATCCACTAGGCGGTTGTATCGCAGTTTGGCGAGCAACGCTTGTTCATCATTCAAAGCGTATTTGGCGATGATCCCCGGAGTGGCATCGGGCACTTTGGTTTCGGCCATGTTCGGGTTTGGAGCGACGGGGATATCAGCGACCAAGACGAAGCGATATTTTGCCTGACCAGCGGGGCGGATAATCCACGTTTTGCCTTTGGGCGCTTGTTTTTGGATTGCCTTCGGCAACTCCGAGCGGTAGCGAAAACTATAGACCAAATCTCCCAGATTCTTGGGGGTGGGAATCCCAAGTGTTTCTGCGACCGAAATCAGCTCTTCGCGTTTGAAGTCCAATTCGACCATGCCGGATTTGTATCCAGATTTGAAAATGTGCTCGATGATGGCTGAATAACGGTTTGGGGTTTTCATTTTTGATTTTGATTGCTTCGACGGCCCGGCCACCGCAACAAAATAACTTCCTCACGCAACTGTTCGCGGGTGGCAGTGGACAAACGAGTTCGAAACAAGTCGGTGCCCACCACTTCGTAACCAAGAGACGTCGCGATGTCTGCAAGGAGCTGGCCAGTCCGAATCATAACGCGGAGATACGACGCTTGATCGCCAACGACATAAGCCAGTTGCGCATTGGGACGCAAGACGCGTCGCAGGCCGGACAGATGTTTGACCATTCCGCCGAAATAAAGCTTCGTCACCCGGGCGTAAAGTCGCTCAAAACCGGAATCCTTGTGCAGCTCGATTCGGCGCTTTTCTATCGCCGCGGCTATCCGCTCAATTTCGGCGTGGCCGGCCACCAAATGGTCGTCGGTATCGGCCTTGTACACGCCGCGAGTATTCGAGCGAATCAATTCTTTTTTAAGCGCCCGCAAATCTTGCTTCGAACGGATGAAACCCAACAGAACCGATTCGAGTCGGGTCGTGCGGGTATAATCTTTTTCATTCGGATACGGAGGTGAGGTGATGACGGCATCGACTGAATTTGCCGGCAAGATATCCGCCACGTTACGGGCGTCGGCCCGGTAAACCGTCGCAGACGTCGCATTTTCTTCGGGCAAGTCCTCCAAATCCCGGACCATCGTGCGAATATTGTCCAACCACAGGGAAATGACCGGAGCGTCCGGCTTCGCCGGCCCAATACCGACTTCCGGACCAAAATGCAGGTTGCTGATTCCATTCAGCAGCGCATCCGCCAGCGCGAGGCGTTCGTAATTCTCAAACCGCGCGTCCGGGTGCTTCGCCAAGGCATCGAGCAAGGTAAGCGTCCTATGGAGTGGCAGCTTGCTGATCGAATCGGCAAGCAACAGATCCGCACATTCCTCGGGCAGTGACTTCAGCACAATTTTGCGTTCTGCTGGTCCATCGAGCAATTGCTCCTGCTCTTCACCGCCCAACCCCTGGCGCGCCAAAGCACGGCGGGCGGTCTCGGCCACTTTCAACGCATGGTTCAGAAATTCCTGCCGGGGGACATTCCATTGTAGTTTGGTTTGACTGGCAAAATAGACCACCGGATTTGGCTCCAACCCGACCGAGGGGATTCCCAGTTTTTTGCATTCCACGAGCGTTGTTCCCGTGCCACAAAATGGATCCAACACGGTGGTTTGCGAATTCAGCTTGAACTTTTCGATGTAATCCCGCACCAGATGCGGCGGAAACGAAAGCACGAAACGATACCATTGATGAACCGCCCGGTCATCGATCCGCATTTTATTATCTTCGCGCCGGATCTCAATTTCGCCCTTCTTTGGCGCGCACGGTCTCCGTCCACGTCTTTCTGAGTAAAGCGGCTTCACTGCTGGTATTTCAATCGCATCAGGCATTTTATCGTGCGCGCACTTTGACACTAAAAACTAAAACCGTCAAAGCGGATATTGTTCGCCGGGATTTGGAGGACATAGATTAAAAATGAAATCGGGAAATTCTATGACAAATCCATGATTTGCAGCAGCGCGGTTTCGTGATACGGCCCGGGCCGGTGCACCAGTTCAGCGTGCGTTCCGGTCTGCGTCAGCCGGCCGTCCTCCAGCACCAGAATGAGATCCGCGCGGCGCAGCAGGCTTAACCGGCTGGACACCACAAACGTCGTGCGGCCCGTCATGGCCTCGCGCAGGGCGGAGACAATTTCATTTTCCGTGCGCGCGTCCACGGACGCGGTGGGGTCGTCGAGGATGAGCACCGGCGGTTGCAGAATCAGCGCGCGGGCCAGGGCCAGACGCTGCCGCTGGCCGCCGGACAAATCCACGCCCGATTCGCCCAGCACGGTGTCGTAGCCGCGCGGCAGGGCGGTGATGAATTCGTGCGCGGCGGCCACCCGCGCCGCCCGTTCGATCTGGTCCATCGTGGCGTGCGGATGCCCAAAGGCGATGTTGGCCGACACCGTGTTCGAGAACAGAAAACTTTCCTGGTAAACAATCCCGATCTGGCGCCGGAAGGCGTCCAGGTCCAAATCGCGCAAATCTTTCCCGTCGGCAAGGACGCGGCCCTGCTGGGGATCATAAAAACGCGGGATCAGGCCCAGCAGCGTGCTTTTGCCGGTACCGGTCATCCCGAAAATGCCCACGATCTGGCCGGGTTTGGCGCTGAAGGAGACGTTGGCCAGCGCCGGCACGTCCCGCGCCTCGCCGACCGGATCACTCCCCTTCCGGCCGGCCGGCCGGTAACTGAACGTCACGTTTTCGAACGTGATCTGGCCCGTCAGCCGCCCGGGCTTGAGCGCGTGGGGGCGGGTCTGGACGTCGAGCGGCGTGTCGAGCACTTCATAGACGCGCCGGGCTGCCGCCAGACTTTGCTGCACCGAGTTGGCGATGGTGGAGATGTTGGCCACCTGTCCGGTGAATTGCTGGAGCAGGCCCGCAAAGACCAACAGGCCGCTGCCCAGCGCGATCCGCCCCTCCACATACAGCCACCCGCCGTAGGCGAACAGGATGACCAGGCTCAATTGCGAAAGCATCTGCGTGCCCGGCGTGAAGATGGACAGGTCCCAGAAAATCCGGCGCTGTTGCGAAGACACCTCGTCGTTGGCGGCTTCGTAGCGCCGCACTTGGTGGGCCTCGGCGGCGAAGCCCTTCACGGTATGCATGCCGCGGACGCTCTCGCTGAAGAGCAGCACCATGTCGTCCGTCAGTTCGCGATTGCGCAGATAGCCGGGTCGCAGCCGGGTGGAGTAATAATGCGCCAAGGCCCACAACGGCAGCGAGACGCTCAGGCAGGCCAGCGTGAGCGCCGGCTGGATGCGCCACATGAAAAACGCGTAGGCGGCCAGCGTGAGCACCATGTTCAACCCCTGCAACAGCACGCCGTCCACGAACAATCGCGTGTTTTGCACGTCGCCGGTGACGCGGTTGAAAATGGAGTTGGAGCCGTGCAGGTCGAAAAAGCTGAAGCTCAGGCGCTGAAGTTTGGCATAGAGCTGGGCGCGCAGCGCGGGCACGATTTCGCCCTGGGCGAGCCGGGCGGTGACCATGTTGTAGGCATAGGTCAGCATGGCGCGGACGATCGCCTGCGCCACGATGGCCAGCGCCACCACGGTCACGATGCGCAGCGGCGTCCAACCGGCCGGCGGCTGCCAGCCGAACGGATACAAGGGCTTTGGCAACGAGGGATCAAGCGCCTGGCGGATCACGTCAATGGCCAGGCCCAGCAGTTGCAATCCGGCGATGCCCAGCAGCAGCAGCAGAATGCTCAGCACGATGGACCAGACGCAATTGGCCTTGAACTGCCACGCGAGCGTCAGCAATCGGCGAACGAGCATTCCGGTGGAATACTGTTCGGCCTCCGGCGGTTGACTATAGGTGTTAGCGGCCACTTTTCGAGCCGCTAAGCATGCCGCACTTGCCCGCGGTAATCGAATGAAAAATGGGGTTGTTGCGCTTACAGCCCGTTGAGCTTTGCTTGCAGATAGCCGCCCCGAAGATTCGCGGTGTTTTCAAATCCGCGGCCGCGCAGCAGGCAGGCGGCCAGATAGCCGCGCTGACCTTTCTGGCAATAGACCACGATGCGGCGGTCGGTGGGTAATTCTTTAAGGCGGTCGCGGAGTTCGCCCAGCGGGATGTTCACGGCTTGGTTGAGTTGACCGAGTTCGGCAACTTCGTCTGTATCGCGCACGTCCAGCAGAAAATCCCCGTTGGGTTGCCAGGTTTCCGGCGCCACGGTGGAAATGTCCCCACGGGCGATGTGCCCGGCCACAAAACCGGCGGTATTCACCGGGTCATTGGCCGAACCAAACGGGGGAGCGTAAGCGAGATCCAGGTTTTCCAGGTCATCCACGGTCATTTTGCCCGCTATGGCGGTGGCCAACACGTCCACGCGCTTGTCCACCCCGTCTTCGCCCATGACCTGTGCCCCCAGGAGTCGTCCGGTGCCTTCCTCCACGATCAGCTTGCTCATCACCGGGGTGGCCCCGGGATAATAATGCGCGTGGCTGGGGTCGCGCGTCAGACTGGTGAAGAAGCTGAATCCCGCCTTCGTCGCTTGCGCCGTGTTGAGGCCGGTGAAGCCAACCACCAGGTTCAGAACGCGTACGATGGAGGTGCCGAGCGCGCCGGGGTAAGTGAGCTTTGCCCCGGCCGCGTTGGCTCCGGCAATGCGCCCCTGACGGTTGGCCGGCCCTGCCAGCGCAATGCGCGCCCGCGCGCCGGTCAGGGCGTGCATGGTTTCCGCCGCGTCGCCCACGGCATAAATGTCCGGGTCGGATGATTCCATGCGCCCATTGGTTTTTACGCCGCCGGTCGCGCCGATTTCCAATCCGGCGGACTTGGCGAGTTCGATTTCGGCTTTCACGCCGACGCTTAACAGGATCAAATCCGCCGCAAGTTTGCTGCCATCGGCGAATTCCACCCCCTCGCGCGTAAAGCCGGTGGCTCCGGTGCCCGTTTTGAAATCAAAGTCGGCGCGGCGAATTTGATTTTCCAGGTGGGTCGCCATGTCCCGGTCCAGCAGCGGCAGGATGTGCGGGCTGAGTTCCACGATGGTCACGTGCATCCCGCGCTGATGAAACGCCTCGGCCATTTCCATCCCAATGAAACCTCCGCCAATCACCACGGCTCGTTGGGGCTTCTGCTCGTCCATGAACTTTTCCAGGCGGTCCATGTCCGGGATGTCGCGCAGGGTGAACACGTGCGGCAACTGCACTCCCGGAATGGGCGGCACAATCGGCTTTGCGCCCTGACTCAAGATGAGCTTGTCGTATTCCACCGCCTTCGTCGAACCGTCCGGGCCTTTGACTTGAATGGTTTTTGCGGCGCGGTTAATGGAGAGGACCTCGTGGTTCACGTGCGCCTGGACCCGCGACCGGGTCCAGAACTTCTCCGGGGTCATGATGATCAGCTTGGCGCGGTCGTCAATTTCGCCTGCCAGGTAGTAGGGCAGGCCGCAATTGGCAAAGGATATGAACGGGCCGCGTTCAAAAACGTGAATCTCGGCATGTTCATCCACGCGGCGGGCCTTGGCGGCGGCGGAAGCTCCGCCGGCCACGCCGCCCACAATGATGATGCGCTTGGGTTTGATGGGTGTTTTCATTTGGATTCGGTGGTGCAGCCGCAGGCCGGGGGGCAAACGGAAGATTTATTCCAGGGCATTTTCGCCAGCAACAGGGCCAGCCCGCAAACACCAGTCACCCCGGCGAACAAGAGGCCGCTGCCGACCACGAGCGGGATGATGGCGAAAAGTTTGTTGACGGTCAGCGCCAGCAACGCGCCGCCGGCGCCCAAAAAGCCAACAACGATCTGCACCTGGCGCATGAGCGGCAAAACCCGGCTTCGGCCGCGATTAACCGGCAGCCCGGCGTCAATCCAAGCTTGGGTTCCGCCTTCCACCAGAATGCAGCCTTGAACGCCCGCGCCCTTTAACTTCTCAATGGCGCGGCGCGCCCGTCCGCCGGACTGGCAAAGCACATAGACCGGCGACGCATCGCCCTTGCGTTTGCGGGCGAAGGCCGCGGGATCAAGTTCGTCCAGCGGGATGAGTTCTGCGCCGGGAACATGGGCGGCGGCATGTTCACCGGGGGTCCGCACGTCCAGCAGCCAGGCGGGCTGGCCGGCCGTGATCCGGCGCTGCAATTCCCGGACATCAACCGCGGTTTCGGTTTGCATTTTGTTCATAATCGTGATATGAGTATATAACTAATTAGTTATATGTCAAATAAAAAAACACCGCCCCCGTTGACCGCGGAAGAATTGGGCCGCCTGGCCGGCCGGTTCAAACTCCTGGGGGAGCCGATGCGATTGAAAATTTTGCAGTCGGTCTGCCACGACCCCCTCACGGTCAGTGAGATTGTGGCGGCGACCGGATCCACCCAGGCAAACGTGTCCAAGCACCTTGCCCTGCTGGCGGCGGGTGACATTTTGGAACGGAAGAAGGACGGCCAATGTGTCTATTACGGGATGAAAGACCGGCTGGTGATGCAGTTGTGTGAATTGGTCAGGGCGCAAATGAACGGCTGAACAGCGTTGTCTGCCCGCCGCGCCAAAGGCTGGCACGCGCCGACGACATGGTGAGAGCCAGAACGATTTTGGCAGGGCTGGCGGAATCGCGAAGTTTGTGCCGGCACACCTATAGCCAGCCAAACGAGCGCGCCACCCAGACCAGTCCGTAGGCCATGGCGGCGCTGGCGGGCAGCGTCAACACCCACGCCCACAAAATGCGCTCCACCACGTTCAATTTGAGTGCCTTGGGGCCCTTGGCGCAGCCGACGCCCATGATCGAGGACGTGATGACATGCGTGGTGGAAACCGGCATCCCGAAGAGGGCGGCCGTGAACAACACCGTGGCCCCGGTGGCTTCCGCCGCGAACCCGTGAACCGGATGCAGCCGCACCATCTTATGGCCGAGCGTCTTGATGATGCGCCAACCGCCGGCGGCCGTGCCGGCGCACATCGTCAGCGCGCACAACACTTTGATCCACGCCGCGATGTGCAGCGGCTGGCCGGCCGCCGGGACGTTCATTTTCAAAAACCAAAGCCAGCCCGGCAACGCATCAAACTTGCCAGCGGCCGTGCCCCCCACCAGCGCGAGGGCGATGAGACCCATTGTTTTCTGGGCGTCATTGGTGCCGTGCGCCCAGCCCATGTAGCTGGCGCTGAACAATTGCAGAATTCCGAAGGTCCGGTTCACGGTCACCGGTTTCCAACGGCGCAACAGAAAGTAAAGCACCGCCATGAGGATGAAGCCCACGACGAATCCAATGACCGGGGAAGCGACCATGGGAAAGATGACTTTCCAAAGGATTCCCTGACCTTTCCACCAGTGCTCTTTGCCGGGAACCGACCAGACGATGGCCGACCATTGGTTGCCCGACGCCGCCAGTACCGCCCCGCACAATCCGCCGATCAGCCCGTGAGACGAGCTTGACGGCAGGCCCGACCACCAAGTCAGCAAATTCCAAATGATGGCGCCAATCAGGGCGCAGCACAGCACCGGCATCGTGGCGATCTGTGCGTCCACCAGCCCGGTCGCGATGGTCAGGGCCACGGCACTCCCAAAAAACGCGCCGATGAGGTTGGTCACTGCCGCCAGCAGCACCGCCTGCCGGGGCGTCAGCACCTTGGTTGAAACCACCGTGGCGATGGAATTGGCGGTGTCGTGAAAGCCGTTGATGTAGGTAAACACCAGCGCCACGAAGATGACGGCGAAGACGAGGAGCATCGCCGTGGATCAGGAATTTTTCAAGACGATGTACATGACCACGTTGCCGGTCTCATGGCAGCGGTCAATGACCTTTTCCATCAGCTCATAGATGTCCTTGAGGGCCATGGCGCGATGCGGCTCATACCTGCCGCTGTAGAGATCCTTCAACAATTCCATCATGTATCGGTCCGCCTCGACTTCCACCAGTTGCAGCCGGTCGTTGAGATTTTTGATTTTTTCCAAATCCTTCATGTCGCGGAGTTGCTGCACCATGTCACGAATGGCGTCGGTGGCCTTGGCCATCATGTCGGCGTGTTTGGAGAAATCGATGCCGTCCAGATAACGTCTGGCCAAAACCAGCCGGTCCGCCAGCTTCTCCGCGGCTTTGGGAATGCGGAACAGCGCGCGCGCCAGGGCCTCGATGTCTTCCCGTTCCAACCCGGTGATAAACGTCTTCACCAGTTCGCTGCTGATCTGGTCGGACATCTTCTTTTCCTTGCGGCGCGCCAGGATGACGTCGTCCCGGTTTTGCGTCTTGCCGGGCGATTTCATGACCTCAATGGCCAGCCGCACGCTCTCGTGCGATTCCTGGGTGGCGGCTTCAAGCAGTTCCTGAAAACGATCGCCTTTGCTGAACAGTTGCTGAATGGAAAACATGCGCAGAATAAGTTACCAAAAAAAACCGGGCGCGCACGTTAAATCAGTTCTTCAAAGTGTGCCGGATATCCTGGGCTTCGCGCAGGTAAACCACCTCTTCGGCGATGTTCTTCGCATGGTCGGCGATGCGTTCCAGGCTTTTGGCGGCCACTATCCAATGCAGGCAGCGGCCGATGGTGGCCGGGTTCTCCGTCATGTGCCGGATCATCTGTTGCTGGATTTCCTTGTTAAGCGCATCCACTTCTTTATCGCGCGGAATGACGGCGAGGGCGGCGGCGGCATCGCGCCGCGCAAAGGCATCAAGCGCGAGCTTGACCATTTCAATGGACTTGCCGACCAGGCGGTGAAAGTCGAAGTTGATTTTTACCGCCGGCTCCCGCGCCAGGTCGCGGGCGCGTCTGGCGATTTTGGTCGCCTCGTCGCCGATCCGTTCCAAATTCTGTGAAATCTTCATGACCACGGGGACCAGCCGCAGGTCGCTGGCGAGGGGCGCCTTGGTTAACACCAGGATGGTCATTTCATCAATTTCCACCTCCAACCGGTCAAGGATTTCGTCGTCTTGGTCCACGCGCGCGGCGAGCTCGCTGTCGCGCTGGACGAACGATTGCACCGCCAGGTTCACCGCCGCCTCGGCGTGGCTGGCCATGAGCAACAGCTTTTGGCGCAGCGCGTCCAGTTCCATTTCGAAATGGTTTTCCATTCGTGGTCCGGGGAAAAAATAGCTCAAAGCTCGCGCCCTGTCACATCATCTTCCCGGCAATATTCTACTGCGAATGGCCCGCCAAACCGGTTGGACTTTCGCTGACAGGCACTTGGAACCGTTGTGGCGGACAATGGGAGGGATTTGATTTAAGCGCCCGTTTTGCATATATTCAGCCCAGACACAAATGGCATCGAAATCCAAAATCAGGTGGTTAGACGAACCCGAAGAACACGACTACGCCTCGGCACTATCATACCTCAGCCTGCTTTGTGATAAAAAGACCGTCAAGGCCCGGGTGAAAGAGTTGAAACGGGCGAAGATGTCGGCATTCAAATCCAAAGACATTTTCCGGGCGGCGAGATTGCCTTTGCTCCCAGTCAGCAACAGTCACGTCAAAAAAGATCACCAGAAGATTGACGCCGGACAAAAAATATCGCCGCTGCTTCTGGTGCGAAATCCCACCAAGGGAGAAATTGTGATCGCCGACGGCTACCATCGCCTGTGCGCGGTTTATTCCTTTGATGAAGACGCCGTGATTCCTTGTAAAATCTGCTGACGGGTAACAATCTAAATTTCCTACGCAACTCCATTGGCAGAGTGGAGGGGGCGGTTATGGCATGGTTCATTATCAGCTTCAAAACTCACCATGCTATGGGTTGATAAAAATGTGCTGTTTGTTCATGGCTGACTCGTCGGTGGTACGGTTGGCTGACTCGTCGGTGGTACGGTTGGCTGACTTGGTGGTGGGACGGTTGATGATGCCGTATAAACTTCTGCCTTCATTGGAATCTTTCGATTGCCGCGAAGAACGTCAAGCCAAAGCTGCCGCGTTTCCGTGTTTTCATTCTCTACGTTGACGTAGCCTTGCGGGTAGTATGCCCCACTTTGTATTTGTGACTTGTCATGTGCATATCCAAGCAGATTGGAAATCTCGTAAAGCAAATCGATTAAAAGTTCTTTCCTGCGATTCTCCCAATTGGGCGGCGGATAATCCTTCGCGTTGAGGTGGGCAATATAAAGTCGCCAACAATCAACGATCTTTTTCTCTTCGCGTTTGGAACTGTTAAACTCAATTTCGACTAAATTCAACGCTTCGATGTGTGAGTAATTGAGATTCGATGACCGAGTGGCCATCAAGGTTCTAAAAATGTGGATTTTCCTTTTTCGGGCATCTTCCGCTTTTCTCAAATGCTCAGTGATTTGGACAGCGATGATTGGCCCCAACAACAATGCAAGAATCATTACGATGTCCGAAATTTTAACAGTAAAATCGAAAGTCATAGGCGTTATTCTGATGCGGTGGTTTTCTTTTCATGGCTTCATCGGCGCTTTTCAAGCGACGCGAGATACAAAATGTTTGCCGCAGTCGAATGAATCATAAACGCTGCCGTTTCTTCTGTGATTTGAACCTCTTGGACGCCTTGCCCGTGTCCACTCAATTTGTTTCTGACAGTCGCCACAACTTCGAGCGCGGAACGAAGCCCTGAAAGCGAGTTTCGCATGTAAGGCGGGAACAGACCGTTGTCGCCACAGACCGTCATTAGTTTGTTCGCCGTGTCAGACTGGCTGTATTGCCAGCCGTGCTTGTGGCAGATCGCCTTCATGGTGCTTTCAAACGCTTTTAAGCACTCATTCATTGCCTCTGGGAATCTGCGGTGCTGAAAGTGTTCGTGTGCCTTCAAAAACTCTTGGTTCGCCCCTGAAAATGTCGAATCTTGCAATAAAGTCATGGCGGGAACTACGGTTTCCGTGTGGATAAATCCGGAGTCAATTCGAATGATTTTCCCTTCAACGAATTCATATCCAACCGAGTGTTCTTTCAATCTGCCATTAAGTTCATTCGCAGCCCGACGAATGTCGTCCATCATCCCGGCATTCACATAGCTATCAGCTTTGACAACTTCAACAAAAGTAAAGAAAATCAACTCTATCACGGTCAGGCATTTTCCAACGTCTCGCTCTTGCAAAAAATAATTGCAAACATCTTCCGTCGCGTTTCTCGCGTTGTTAGTCAAACGGAATACACCAAATTCCTGATAAATGTGGTTAGCCGCGAGTCTGTAAAAACTGTCTGTGCCGTTCATCCAAAAAGCAGCAAATCTTGGAACCAGATTTTGCCAAATATGCACGATTTGCACTTTTAGCGGTTGCGGCAATTCGTCATAAACCAAGACGTCTGTAACAGACTGCTTTCGGTTGCGCTTTGAAAATCCATCAAACATTTTTCTTGCCCCCTTCCAGAATCACATTTGCGTCGTCCGTAAGACCATTTGGAGAACAAAAAAAACGCCTCTTGTTCGCGTCAAAATCTTTTGCGAGCAATTGCACCTGCGCAAAGGCACCCTCGAATGTGGACGGCATTAAAGAAAGTGTAGCAAAAAGAGCGAAACGAGGCAATATCAGGCCGCTCACATTCCTTCACAAAATCAGCCAGTGAAATTCTTTGTGAATTCCACCGAACAGCGAAGAATCTTTTCCATGAATATATTTCACTCTCCCTCAACCACTTACGCCAATCCCGTTAGCCGCTAACTTTGTGATTCCGCCGGACCTGCTAAAATGGCTCCGGCTGGGAAAACGCCCCGCCATTATGAGCCATCATGGCTTCAGTTCGGCCCGGTTACGGGCGGCCCGCTTTCTCGGCCGCCGCCCGCATCAGGCGAACCTCCGTGCGCCGCAGCCAGTCAACGCGCCGCGAATTTTCCCCGCCGCGCTCGGCACCCCGCCCTCCGGTCAACCCTGGTCAACCTTGGTCAACCCTAAAATGGTCCCCGAAAGTCGCAGACCCGGCCGCCTGTTCCCAAGGCAAACCACCCAAAATGAGCCGGAAAATGAATTTGCCTCCGCGCCCCGCTCTGCCCAAACTCAGCTCATGAAATGCCACCCACTGATCGCCATCCGGCGGTTGTCAGTCGCAGTCGCCACCCTCGCCCTCACCCTCACCGCGGCCGCCCAAACCAATTCCCCCCGCGAGCATCTCTCGCTCGACGCCAATTGGAAATTCCACCTCGGCGATGATTGGCCCGATGCCCTCCGCCTCGACAAGGCCGGCGCCAGCGGCGGTCCCGCCGCCGAAAAATTCAACGACCTCACTTGGCGCACCCTCACCCTGCCCCATGACTGGGCCATCGAATTGCCCTTCGACAAAAACGCCGATGGCAGCCATGGCTTCAAGCCCGTCGGCCCCGGCTTCCCCCGCAACAGCATCGGCTGGTATCGCCGCACGTTTGAGCTGCCCGCATCCGACTCCGGCAAGCGCATCTGGCTCACCTTCGACGGCGCTTTCCGCGACACCACGGTGTGGGTCAACGGCTGGCTGATCAAGCGCCACGAAGGCGGCTACTACCCGTTCCGCGAAGACATCTCCGACGTCGTCCATTTCGGCGGCAAGAACCTCGTCTCCGTCCGCGTGGACGCCACCAAATTCGAGGGCTGGTTCTACGAGGGCGCCGGCATCTACCGCCATGTCTGGCTGGACAAAACCGGCCCCGTGGCCATCGCGCCGGACGGCCTCTTTGTCCGGACCGAATTCGAAAACAACGTCCCCGTGGGCCGGCCCGAAATCAACGTCGAAGCCCGCCTGCTCAACGCCCAAACCAACGCCGCCAAGGCCACTGTCCAATGCCAGGTCATCGCCCCGGACGGCGCCGCCCTCGGCCGCTTCAGCGAGTCCGCCAAAGTGAAGGCCCAGTCCTGGCGCCTGGTGAAACTGGAATCGAAAATCTCCGCGCCGGTTCTCTGGTCCCCGGAATCGCCCAAACTCTACACCCTCATCACCCGCGTCCAAGTGGCGGGCAAGGTCGTGGACCAACAGCAAACCGAGTTCGGCATCCGCACCGTGGGCTTCGATCCCACCAACGGCTTTTTGCTCAACGGCCGGCATTATGAATTGTACGGCACCTGCAACCATCAGGACATGGCCGGCGTGGGCGCCGCCCTGCCCGACGCCCTCCAATATTTCCGCGTGGCCAAATTGAAGGAGTTCGGCTGCAACGCCGTCCGCACCTCGCATAATCCCCCCACTCCGGAGTTCCTCGACGCCTGCGACCATCTCGGCCTGCTGATCATGGACGAGAGCCGCCTTTTGGGCAGCGATTCCGAAAACCTCCGCAAGTGGGATGACCAGATCCGCCGCGACCGCAACCATCCCTGCGTGGCCATCTGGAGCGTGGCCAACGAGGAATTCGTGGTCGAGGATTCCCCCCAAGGCGCCAACGTCGCCCGCACCATGCAGGATTATGTCCACCGCCTCGACCCCACCCGCCCCGTCACTTTCGCCGCCCCCGAAGGCGATACCTTCGCGGGCATCAACGGCGTCATCCAGGTCCGCGGCTGGAATTACCACGTGGGCCACGACATGGACACCTACCGCGCCAAGCATCCCGCGCAGCCGGAGGTTGGCACCGAGCAGGCCAGCACCGTCGGCACCCGCGGCATCTACACCAACGACCCCGTGCGCGGCTATGTGGCCGCCTACGACGCCAACGCGCCGAGCTGGGCGACCACCACGGAAAAATGGTGGAGCTACTTCGCCGACCGGCCGTGGTTAAGCGGCGGCTTTGTCTGGACCGGCTTTGACTACCGCGGCGAACCGACGCCTTATGGGTGGCCGTGCATCAACTCGCATTTTGGCATCCTCGACACCTGCGGTTTTCCCAAGGACAATTTTTATTATTATCAATCGTGGTGGACCACGAACGTCGTCCTGCACCTCCTGCCGCATTGGAACTGGCCGGGCATGGAAGGCCGGGAGATTCGCGTGGACGCCTTGAGCAACTGCAAGCAAGTCGAGCTCTTCCTCAACGGCCAGTCCCTCGGCAGACAAACCATGTCCCCCAATTCCAAGCTCTCCTGGCAGGTCAAATACGCCCCCGGCGCCCTGCGCGCGAAGGGTTTTGACGCCGCCGGCAACGTCATCGCGGAAACCCAGGTGGAAACCACCGGCCAGCCCGCCGCCATCCGGCTCGAGCCCGACCGCTCCCCCATCAACGCCAACGGCGAGGACGTCAGCGTCTTCACCGTGTCGGCCGTGGATGCCCAGGGCCACGTCGTTCCCGTGGCGGACAACAAAATCAATTTCTCCGTGGCTGGCGCCGGCAAAATCCTGGGCGTGGGCAACGGCGATCCGAGCTGCCATGAGCCCGATACCTATCTGCCGGAGACTCCCGTCCGCTCCCTCCCCGTCACTGGCTGGCGCTGGCAGATGGCCCCCGTCTCGTCCAAGGGCTCGCTCGATCCCGCCTACGGCCCCGGCTTCGATGATTCCGCCTGGAACACTCTCCCGGCCAAGCCCGGCGACGATTCCGGCTACCTGGTGTTGCATGAGGGCCAAACCGCCATTTACCGCGCCCACGTCAATCTCACCGACGCCGACCTCACCAACAACAACGTCCTGGTCCATTTCGCCCGGATTGACGATCACGGCTGGGTTTTCGTCAACAACCAGCGCGTCGGTCATTCCACCGACTGGCAGGACCAGCCGGCTTATGACATCCAGCACGCCCTCCATGCCGGTGACAACACCATCGCCGTCGGCGTCATCAACGAATCCGGCGAGGGCGGGTTGAATCCGGATGTGACCATCGAACTCCTCGGCCAGCCCATTCCGGCCCCGTGGTCGCGCAGCCTCTTCAACGGCCTCGCCCAAGTCATCGTGCAGTCCACCACCGACGCCGGCCCGATCACGCTCACCGCCACCGCCGATGGCCTCCCGGCCGCCTCGGTCACGGTGCAAACCGTCCCCGGCGGCGTGCGTCCCAGCGTTCCGTGAGTCGCGCCCGGACCTTGGCAAACTGCTCGGCCGCGTCCCGGACGGACGCGGCCGAATTCACCCCTCGTTTACGTCCTCCCGGCGCGGCCCTGGCTTCGCCGCCTCGTCCGGCCCGCCGCCGGCCGTTTTCGCCCCTTCCAGCGCCGCTGGCGGCACCTGCCGGTTGGCCAGCACCAGGAGCGAGACTCCCGCCGCCGCGTCCCGCTCGGCCTGTTCGATCCGCGCAAACTCGCCGTAAATCTCCGCCAGCTCCGGCATCTCGGCCAACGGCAACTCCTGGCCTCCGCCGGTGCGCAGCGCCAGCAGGATGTCGTACGCATTGATGGCTTCCAGCGGCCGCCCCGGCACAAACGCCGCTTCCTCGCCCGCCACTTCCGTCACCAACCGCGTCGCCGTCAGCGTCCGCAGAACCGATTGCGTCAGCCGGCTCGGCACCCCCAGCTCCGCCGAGATCTCCGGCACCGTCGCCGCCGGCCGGCCCCGCAGGAATCGCCGGCCCAGGCACGTCATGATCCGCAGCGCCACAAACTCCCGGCCCCGCTGGTTCACGTTCTCCGCCAGCCGGTCCTGCAGATACGCCGTCCGGTTCTGGTACGCATACGCAATCTGCGCCCCCAGCAGCAGGATCAGCCACAGCACGTAAAGCCCGCCCATCAGCAGCACGATCAGGAAAACGCTCCCGTAATACTTGCTCGCGCTCATCGCCCGCGCCACCAGCAGGAACCCCAGTTGGTTGTAAATGTGCCACGCGGTGCCCGCGCACAATCCCCCGATCATCGCCGCGCTGAATCTCACCTCCGTGTTGGGCGTCAGCTTGTAAAACAAACCCAGCGCGAGGCTCAGGATCCCGATCGGCAGCATGTGCTTCACCAGCGGCGCCAGCCACGGCGACGACTCCGCAAACCCGCGCATGTGCTGCATGTGCATGCTGCCCGTCAGCCCCAGCGCCGCCGCCAGCAGGAGCGGCCCCAAGGTGATAATCGTCCAGTAGAGCATGATCTGCAGCAGCCAGTTCCGGCTCCGCGTCACCCCCCAGATGTCGTTGAGCGTCTCCTCGATCCCCCGCAGCAGCGAAATCGCCGTGAGCACCAGAAAGATCAGCCCCGTCGCCCCCAGCGCGCGGTTGCTCGTCTTCTTCACCAGGTCGTGAATCCCCTCCGCCACCTCCTTCTGCGTGTTGATCGTCTCATCCGCAGCCGCGTTTGTCTCCCCGACCGCATTGGGGGCGGCCGCATTGCCCCCGGCGGCCGGATTCATCATCGCCAGCGCGGCGGAATTCGTGCCGCCCGCGACCGCGTTGGTCGGGATGTTCGCCGGCGGCGCGATGCTCGCCACCGCCTTCTCCACAAACTGGCTGAGCTTCTCCTCGTCCTTGTCCTTGAGCAGGCTGCTGGTCACATTCAGCGCCACCACCAACAGCGGAATCAGCGCCAGCAGCGTCGAATACGACAGCGCCGAGGCCTGCACCAGGCACCGCCGCCGGATGAACTGCCGCACCACCAGCGCGCAGAAATGCACAAACCGCTCCAGCCGGCCTGCGAGCGGATACACCGCATCCGACTCCGCCACGGCGCTGGCCATGATCTTGAGCAACCGGGAAATCCTTGTACTCCTTGTGCTGGCCATTTGCGACACGCTAACAAAGGGCCCTCGCACGCCGTCTGCCAAAAGTGACTGTTACCCGAGAGCGGGTATCGTTATGCCAAAAGGGTGTTACCCGATGGCCTTTGTTCTTGGTTAACTATTTGCGGGTTCCAAAGCGAGTTAAAACGAGCAG
>Ga0181520_10003202_pt1 | contig 29011 bp, 29 predicted proteins | sample PEATcosm2014_Bin_29_FD_132451 | JGI IMG/M metagenome (GOLD analysis project Ga0181520, IMG submission 132451) | Peatland microbial communities from MTU Mesocosm Facility, Houghton, MI, USA - PEATcosm2014_Bin02_30_metaG | ecosystem: Environmental > Terrestrial > Soil > Wetlands > Peat | place...
CCGCGCCGGTGAGCGCGCCAAACGCACCGCCGATCAACGCCCCGGTGCCCGTGTTGTTTTGCGTGCCGTCGGGATTGACACAGCCGGAAAGCAAGACCGACAGGACCGCCACCGATAAAATCAAGGAATTTTTTGTTGTATTCATGTTCAAAATTTTAATTTCCTGCAAGTAACCAGACAGTTACAGGATACATAAATTCAAAAATAAATCAACTTGCCGGCAATGATGCAATCGCAGCCTGACGGAATCATTTGATTTGTTGTGCCGCTGCCGCTTCAATGTCCGCATGATTGCAAAACGTGTCATCCCGTGTCTCGACGTTCACGCCGGCCAGGTCACGCGCGGCGTCCAGTTTGGCGTTGCCGAAAAGGGTGGCCTGCGCAATGTCGGCGACCCCGTGGAACTCGCCCTCCGCTACAACGAGCAGGGCGCGGACGAAATGGTCTTCTTCGACATCACCGCCACCGCGCACGGCCGTGGCACGATGGTCGAGGTGATCGAACGCGCCGCCGACCAATGCTTCATGCCCCTCACCGTCGGCGGCGGCATCAAGTCCGTCGAGGACATGTTCACCATGCTGCGCGCCGGGGCGGACAAGATTTCCATAAATTCCAGCGCCATCGCCAATCCTGAACTCATCCGGCAAGGCGCGGAAAAATTCGGCAGCCAGTGCATCGTTGTCTCGATTGACGCCAAGAAAATGGCGCCGGACAAATGGGGCGTGTTCTCGCACGGCGGCCGCAAATCCACCGGCCTCGATGCGATTGAGTGGGCGCAGCGCGCCGTGGCGCTCGGCGCGGGTGAAATTGTTTTGAACTCTATTGACGCGGACGGCACCAAGGCCGGGTTTGACCTCGTTATCACGCGGCGCATCAGCGAGGCCGTGGGCGTGCCGGTGGTGGCCAGCGGCGGCGCGGGCACGCTGCAGCACATGGCCGACGTGCTGCTGGCCGGCAAGGCCGACGCCGTCCTCGCCGCAAGCATTTTTCATTTTGGCACCTACACCGTCGGCGACGTGAAACAGTTTTTGAAGCAGCAGAATATTCCGGTGCGATTATGAAAATTCAATATTTGCACAGTTATTTGTCGTTATGAAACCAATGAATTTGTTGAGCCCAAATTGACGACAGCAAGCCGGAGCGGTTTTTTAATTAGGAAAGCGGAATTCAGAAAAGTGGTTTTTTGTTTTCTTGCTTTCCTTATTGGAATCTGCCTTGGAGCTGCTGCACACGTCAGGCTCTACTTCATCTGCGCGAGAATCTGGTCGGTGATGGCTTTCACCGCCGCTTCGGCTTCGGGGTCGAGACCCACGGTGGGTTCGCCGGACGACGGTGATTGACCGGTCGCACCGGGACGCCATTCGCCGCTGTCGCAAAGTTCACATTCCTTCATGCCGAAACGCGGGTCCACGAAGCCGAGGCTCTGCTTGATGTTGAGCAGTTCCTTCATCTGCGGGCCGGTGAACGTGTTGATCGGCTTGCCAAGCTGTCCGGCCACCACGATGGTGCGGCAATAGGCCTCGATGATTTCCGTGCGCCAGTAGGCTTCCTCGATGGTGTTGTGGCTCCAGGTTACGACGCCGTGATTGGCCATGAGGATGGTGTTATATTGATCGGTCAGGTCGGCGACGAGCCTGCCCATTTCCGGCGAACCGGGCGTGCGATATGGCGCCACGCCGACGGCGCAAAATACTTCATACTCCGGCAACATGCACGTCGGCGGCGCGATGCCGGCGACCGCGAACGCCGTGGCGTAGGGCGGATGACAATGGCAGGAGGCGATGATTTTGGGCTGGCGCTTCATCATCTGCAAGTGCATGAGTATTTCGCTCGTGCGTTTTTTGGTGCCGCAAAGTTGGTTGCCCTCGAAATCCACGAGGCACATGTCTTCCGGCTTGAGCGAGCCTTTGCTGACGAGCGTGGGCGTGCAAATGGCGATGTCCTCGCCGACGCGGATGGCCATGTTGCCGCCGTTGCCGTCCACATAGGCGCGCTGCCAGAGGCGATGGCCCATTTCGCAGATCTGCTCCTTCAAATTTTGCGCGTAAGGCGAATTGAAGAACGCCTCCAGCTCCGATTTTGGCGACTTGGAGTTTAACGGCTTCGTCGGCGGAGAAATTTTGTCATTCCCTTTTGCCCCGGCAAAGCTTGAACTGGATCTGATTGCCGCCGCTTGCACACCGCCGCCGGATTGCAGTTCATGCAAATAATCCCGGGCCGACGGCGTGATGATGGCTTCGGACGGAAGATTGTTCACATCCTGACCGTTGCGGACCATGTCCTGCAAATCTCGAATGCTGATGACTTGGCTCATAAAAAAATTATTTCACCCATTCCACGGGCGGTAAAACATCTCGTCCACCAGCGCGACGTTGATCGCGTCAATCGGCGGATGCACATCAAACGGCTGCGCGGCCTCACGGCCTTCCTCGTAACCGATCACGTCGCCCACGCCGCCGCCGAGGTCGTCATACACGACGAGGCTCGGATCCTTGCCCATGCCCGCGCCGGCGGCGATGCCCCTGGCGTATTGCTCGCGGCTGAACGGGCTGACAACGAGGAAGCGTCCGCCTTTGAGCAAATCCACCGACCTGCTCAACGTGACACGACCGATGACAGTTCCGAGTTTCAAATTAAATTCTCTTCCCCGGCTCGTGTTCGTCCACGATGCCGATGACCAGCCAGCGCGCGGGACTTTTGTCCACGCCCACGGCCTTGCGCGCAGCGATTCCGTCCGACGAAATCACCACCTGCTGGTGCATCCCCGCGCCGTGCGAATCAATCGCCACGATTGGCGAACCCTCCGGCTGGCTGTTTGTGCCGAGCGGCTGGCAGATCACCAGCCGCCACGCGTCGAGACTCGGATGTTTCCGGGTCGCCACGAGGTTGCCTTCGACGCGGGCGAGCAGCATTTAATAAATCCTCAGATTGTCCACCATCACGCAGCGCCGGACGCGCGTGAACGTGCGCGGGTTTGTGATGCCTTCGCCCGTCGGCGTGGCGATGGAATAGCTCAAATAACCCTCGCCGCCGAGGCCGAGGCCGGTGGGCGACGGGCCGTTCTTGATGAACAACGTCGTGTCCAGCGCGCGCGCCATCGCGGTGATGGTTTCCACGTCGTGCGAATGGATGATCGCCGTGTGCTTGTAATTGTGCTCCGCGACCAGCGAGCGTTCGATGCCTTCCTCGACACTTTTCACACGCACGATGGGCAGAAATGGCATCATCTGTTCTTCCTCGACGAACGGATGCCTCGCGTCCGTTTCGGCAAACAAGAGCTGCGTGCCGGACAGCAAATTGATTCCTGCGGCCTGCGCCAGCACGGACGGGTCTTTGCCGATGAAATCACGGTTCACGCTCGCGTGCGCGCAGCCGCCGCCCTGGCCTTCCTTGAAGGTGAACGCCGCCTTTGTCAGCCGGTCGAGCTGCGCGGAATTTAATTTTACTGCGCCGTTCTCGGACATCTGTTCCATCAGCTTGTCGGCAACATGATCAAGCACGAAAATTTCCTTCTCGCCGATGCACAGCAAGTTGTTGTCGAACGCCGCGCCTTCGATGATGGCTTTGGCAGCGCGCGTCGGGCAGCAGGTGTCGTCCACGAACACAGGCGGATTGCCGGGACCGGCGCAGATGGCGCGCTTGCCGGTCTGCATCGCGGCCTTCACGACCATCGGCCCGCCGGTGACAAGCAGCAGGCGGGTGAATTCGTTTTTGCAAAGCGCGTTGAACGAATCGAGCGACGGCTTCTCGATGATGCACGCGATGTTCTCAATGCCTGTTTCACGGTAAACCGCCTCGTTGTAAGCGCGCACCGCCACGGCGGCGCATTTCGCCGCGCCCGGATGCGCGTTGAAGACGACGGCATTTCCCGCGGCGCAGATGTTGATGATGTTGCCGCTCAACGTGGGAATGGAATGCGTGCTGGGCGTGATCGCGCCGACAACGCTGAACGGCGTGTATTCCTCCAGCGTGATGCCGTGATCGCCGCTCCGGGCGTCCGGTCGGAGCCAGTCCACACCGGGAACAAGCTTGATGATTTGCAGCTTGGCGATTTTATGGTCCAGGCGGCCGAGCTTCGTCTCTTCGAGTTCGATTTTGCCCCATTGCGCGGCGTTTTTTTCGGCGAGCGATTTGACGACTTCCTCAATTTTATGCCGGGCGGCCACGCCTTTTTGCTTGAGCTGCACATACGCTTCCTGCGCCGCTGCGCATGCTTCGTTCGCGTCCTGAAACACGCCAAATTTTCCGCGCAAGGCGGCATTTTCGGCGGAATTTTTTTTCACGCTGCAGCCACACGAACTCGGTTTCGGCGCGGAAGCTGGAGATGGTTTGGCGGTGGCGGTCGCCGTGCCACCGTTCAAACGGCCCAGCACTTCGGCCACCACGTCACGGATCAAAGTTTCATTCACGGCACTCATGTTTCAATCACCACACTTTCGCACTGAAAATTTCTTTTCCGAAAACATCCACACTGTCCACGATGCCGATGACGACGGCGTCAATCGGCGCCTCCTTCATGCCGGGCGCGAGCCGCGCGCTGCTGCCCTGGCAGAACAAAACCATTTCGCCTTCGCCCGCGCCGAGATTGTCCACGGCCACGATTGTGTTCGCGCCCGGACGGAACTTTTTCGGATCTTTTTCGTCCACGAGCTGCGGGCGGAGCAGCAGCAGTTTGCGGCCAGACATGTTCGGGTCTTTCTTGGTGGCGACCACCTGGCCTTCGACTTTGGCTAAAAACATAGCAGTTGGGGGTTGGAAGTTGGGAATGGAAGCAGGCGTTTGCCCATCTGCCATCTCCCATTTTCCATCTGCTAATTACTTTTTCTTCGGCAGCACCGCCTCGACGTCCGCGTGCGGGCGGGCGATGACGTGGACGCTGACCAGTTCGCCTTTGATGGCTTTGATGGCCTGCGCGCCGGCGTCGGTGGCGGCCTTGACGGCGGCGACGTCGCCGACGACACACGCGGTGACGAGCGCGTTGCCGACCTGCATCATCGGGCCGGCGAGCTCGACGTTCGCGGCCTTGAGCATGGCGTCCGTGCCTTCGACGAGCGCGACCAGTCCGCGCGTTTCAATGAGTCCGATTGCTTGTGGCATAGTTTTACTTTGTTGATGGTTGAGAGTTGTTCGTTAAATCAATTTTTCTTCGTTTCCAGAAATCGCCTGGCTTCGCGCGCCACGACGAGCTCCTCGTTCGTGAGAATCACAAAAATCTTCACCTGTGAATCCGCCGAGCTGATGACCGCCTCGGTGCCCCGCGCCAAATTATTTTTCTCCGCGTCCAGCTTGATGCCGAGATTTTCCAGGTTCGCGCAGATGGCCGCGCGCAATTCCGCGCGGTTCTCGCCGATTCCGGCGGTGAACACGATGGCGTCCGCGCCGTTCAATTCAAAAAAGTAGCCGCCGATCCAGTGCCGCGCGCTGGCGACGAAAACGTCCAGCGCCAGCTTCGCTTTCGCGTCGCCGTTCGCGGCGGAGGCGGCCACGTCACGGATGTCATTGGAAATGCCGCTCAAGCCTTTCAAGCCGGATTCCTTCGTCAGTTGTCGCTGCGCTTCTTCAATCGTGATGCCCAGCGTTTTCACCGCGTAGGGCAGGGCTTCGGCGTCGAGATCGCCCACGCGATTATTTTGCGGCAGGCCGGACTGCGGACTCATGCCCATGCTGGAGCCGATGGACACGCCGTTCAAAATGCCGGTGACACTCGAACTGCCGCCGAGATGGCAGGAAATCACGCGCAACGGCTGGCCGGAAATTTTCGCCGCGCCGTTGTTGACGTAAAGCTGGCGGGCGCGTTCGGCGACATCAGGCCGGCAGAGCAGTTCCGCCGAGCGTTCGGCGATGAACTTGTGGCTTGCGCCGTGAAAACCCCAGCGGCGCACACCGATCCGCCGCCACGACTCCGGCACGGCGTAGTTGACGGCGGCCGGCGCGGCGAACTGGTGAAACGCCGTTTCAAACAGGGCGATGAGCGGCACGTTCGGCATCCGCTGCGCGAACAGTTTGATGCCGGTGAGGTAGGGCGGATTATGCGCGGGCGCAAGACCGTTGTAATCAGCCATCGCCTGCAGCACGCGCTCGTCCAGCCGCACGCAGCCGGTGACGTTCCTGGCGATGATGGTTTTGAAACCGACGGCGCTCAATTCGCTTTCATTTTGGAGTGCGTTCGCCTTTTTCAATTCAGCGAGGCAGTCCTCAATCGCCTTGGGATAATCGGTCACGCGCTCAAAGCCGCCCTTGTGCAACAGGCGTTCGGCGTTGTTCGAGAAGTCGAACAAGCGCCACTTGAGCGAGGTCGTTCCGAGGTTGGCGACGAGAATTTTCACAAATTTCGAATTGAGAATTTCAAATTGCGAACTTGTCATTCGCAATTCGTGATTCAAAATTTATTCGAGCCATTTGCCGAGGCCGCTCAATCCGTCGTGCGGACGCGGAATCACCTGGACGCTGACCACCGTGCCAACCTGCGCGGCGGCGGCGGCTCCGGCATCGGTCGCGGCCTTCACGGCGGCGACGTCGCCCCGGAAAAACACGGTGACGTATCCGCTGCCGACTTTTTCCCAGCCGGTGATGTGGACGTTCGCGGACTTGAGCGCGGCGTCGGCGGATTCCACGGCGGCGCAGAATCCTTTGCATTCAATCATTCCAACAGCTTGCTTTGACATATTTGTAAAAAGTTAAAAGTGGTGGTTGATTATTTTTTCACGCCGTTGCCGAGAAAAGCTTCAAGCAGTTCCTCGTGCGGGCGCGCGATGATGTGTGAGCCAACGAGTTCGCCGACCTTGGCGGCGGCCTTCGCGCCGGCGTCCACGGCGGCCTTCACGCTGCCGATGTCGCCCTGGGCGATGACGGTGATGAGTCCGCCGCCGATGGCGATGGTTTTGACCAGCGTGACGTTGGCCGCCTTGACCATGGCGTCGCTGGCTTCCACGCTGCCGACGTAGCCCTTGGTTTCAATCATTCCTATTGCTTCGTTCATATTATTTTTGGTTGATGGTTGGGAGATTCGAGAGATTTATTTGACCAGTTCCACCGGCGTGTGCGGCTGTAAATTGCACGCGTTGCCTTCGTCGGTGTCAATGTGGACTTCCAGTTTGAAACCCTGGTCCACCCGGCAAAGCATTTTGTCGAGCGTGATGGCACAGTCGCCGCCGATCTTGAGCTTCATCCAGTCGCCGTGTTTCACGCCGTAAAATTCCGCGTCGGTCGGACTCAGGTGCGCGTGCCGCAAGGCGCGGATGACGCCGTCGGGCATCTCGAAAAATCCCGCCGGCCCCATCAGCATCGCGCCGGGCGTGCCTTTGATGTCGCCGGATGCGCGCAATGGAATGTCGAAGCCGAGCGCGATGGAATCCGTGTAGGCCAGCTCGACCTGGTTCAAACTCCGGCACGGGCCAAGAATCCGCAGATTGGAAATCACCCGGCTGCGCGGGCCGATCAGCGTGACAGTTTCCTTCGCGGCGAACTGGCCGTCCTGATACAGCCATTTGTGAACCGTGAGCTGATGGCCTTTGCCAAAAAGAATTTCCACCGTTGCGGGCGTGAGATGACAGTGCCGCGCGCTGATGTTGACGACGAGCGGATTGACTCCGCTCGCAAGGCGCGGAAGCGGCTTGCCAAGTCTGGCATAAACCGCCTGTCGGACGAGGTGTTCGACAACGGCTCGGTGTGGTGCTGATGCTGCAACAGCCATAAGATTTGACTGACTTTGACATTTTTTGGATTAAAGTCAATATTTTTCTTGCAAAATATATCAAAATCTTCCAAAGTCGTGCAGTAATGACCGCAGAAGAGCGCAAACACCGCATTGAAGCCTACCTTCAACGTGTGGAATTCGCATCGCTGGAAGAATTATCCCAGCATGTGGCGGCGTCCGTTTCGACTGTCCGGCGCGATTTGACGACGCTCGAAGCGTCGGGCAATTTGCGGCGCACGCACGGTGGTGCGCGCATCGTCGCGCCGAAGTCGGATGAATTTGCCTTTTCCGCGCGCGATGCACACCAGCTTTCCGAAAAAGAGGCGATTGGCAAGGCGTGCGCGGAACTGATCGGCGCGAATCAAAGCGTGATTCTCGACGCCGGCACGACGGTGTATCACGTCGCGCGGCATCTTGAAGAAAAGGCGCCGCAGGTCGTGACCAACTCGTTGCCGGTGGCAAATCTGTTTGCGTCGGCGAACAAACTGGAAGTGATTCTGGCGGGCGGTGTGATTTATCCCCGGCTCGGCGTGCTGGTCGGGCCGATGACCGTCGAGGCGTTTTCCAAAATGCGCGCCGACGTGGCGATCATGAGCGCCGGCGGCATCACGCTCGAAGGCGTGACAAATTCGCACGCGCTCCTGATTGACATCCAGCGCGCGATGCTCAAGGCCGCGCAGAAAATAATTTTCTGCCTCGACCACACGAAATTTGGCCGGCAATCCGTCTCGCCGCTGTGCGGTCTGGACATGATTGACGTGGTGGTCACGGATGGCAACGCGCCGCAGGATTTAGTTCACGGTTTGCGTGAGCACGGAGTGGAAGTGGTGGTTGCGCCACATCCGAATGCAAATGGCGCGGAAAAAATTTAGCCGCAAAAATGCGCAAAAGGCACAAAATGAAAACCGGAATCTGAATGGCAAACAAATTTCCAGTTTCCTTAGGCAACGATGTTCTTTACGAAATGTGTCGTAATCAACCACAGCATACAATGCCGCCAAAGGACAAGAAACAATTGGATATTATCGCAAGCAAAGTCTGGATTATCGGTCGTTCCTATGCTGCGGCCATTGAACGGGGCGCAGGAGAAGAAATCGAGCAAGGCAAAGATTTCTACATGACAAAAGTTGCCCCGGCAATTTACGATTCACCGATTGACGAATGGCTTGCAAGCGTCAAACACATCGAACGGCTGACAAAAGAAAACTTGGTTGACAGTTTGCGGTGTCACAAAAACGTGATGGATTTATTCACAAAGATTGCCGGTGGAACGACCAAGCGCTCACTTGCGTCGAAATATCTCCATTTTCATGCGCCCAACGCTTTTTTTATTTACGACTCACGCGCAAGCAGCCGTGTCGCTGAAGAATTTTCCGGCAAGCGTAAATATCGCGATTCGGCGCTGTCTGGTTGCGATGAGGAATATCAAGTGTTTTGTTATCGTTGTCTGCATTTTCGAGAAAAGTTAGAAAAAGAATTCGGAGAAGGCATCAGTCCGCGCGATCTCGATTCGAAACTTTTGAATTTTCAATTTTAGTTTTGCGCATTATGTGCCTTTTTGCGGCCAATAAAATTTGATTTAACATGAATCTCGCAGAAAAAGTCCGGCAGGCCGGCGTCGTGGGCGCGGGCGGCGGCGGATTTCCGACGCACGTCAAGCTCAACGCCAAGGCGGAAACCGTCATCGCCAACGGCGCGGAATGTGAACCGCTCCTGCACAAGGACGCCGTCATCATGGAACGCCAGGCCGCCGAACTCGTGCGCGGCATGACGCTCGCGATGGAAGCCGTTGGCGCGCGCGAAGGCGTCATCGGCGTCAAAGGCAAAAAGAAACACGCGGTCGCAGCGGTGCAAGCTGCAAGCAAAGGCACGAACATCCGCGTCCAGTTGCTCGGCGATTATTATCCGGCGGGCGACGAATATGATCTGGTTTACAATGTCACGGGCAAATTGATTCCGCCCGGCGGCATTCCCATCGCCGTCGGCGTGGTCGTCAACAACGTCGAGACGTTCGTGAACATCGCCGCCGCGCACGACGGCAGGCCGCTCACGCACAAAATGCTCACCATCGCCGGCGCAGTGAAAACGCCCGCGACTTTGCGCGTGCCGATTGGCATGACCTTTCGCGAGTGCATCGAATACGCCGGCGGACTCACGACCGACGATCCGGTGCTCTGTCTCGGCGGACTGATGATGGGCACGCACACGGACAATCTCGACACACCCGTCACGAAGATTTCCGCCGGCGTCGTGATTTTGCCGCGCACGCATCACGTCATCGAACGCAAGCTCAAGCCGCACAAGGCGCAGGCCAGGATCGGCAAGTCCGCGTGTGACCAATGCCGCTATTGCACTGAGTTTTGTCCGCGCTTTCTGCTCGGTTATGCCGTCGAGCCGCATCAAGTCATGCGCACGCTCGCGTTCAGCGGCACCGGCGAAGATTATTTTAATCAATGGGCAGCGATGTGCTGTTCTTGCGGACTCTGCACGCTTTATTCCTGCCCGGAAGAATTGTTTCCGAAGGAAGCCTGCGACGACGCGAAGGCCGTGATGCGCGCCAAACAAATCAAGTGGACCGGCCCGATGAATCCCAAGCCGCACGCGATGGCCGACGGCCGCCGCGTGCCGGTCAAGACGCTCGCCAGAAAACTGCACGTCCTCAATTACGATCTGCCCGCGCCGCTCGTCGAAACAGAAATTTCCTCGGACCGTCTCGTGCTGCCGCTCAAGCAAAGCGCCGGAACGCCTTGTATTGCCAAAGTAAAAGTTGGCGAGCGCGTCAGCACCGGCCAGATCATCGGCGAACCCGCGCCGAACGCGCTGGGCGCGATTTTGCACGCGCCGATGTCCGGCACGGTCCGTGAAGTGAACGACAAACAGATCATTTTGGAGAAATAATTTTATGGCCGAAAAATCCGTTGGATTGATTGAACTGTCGAGCATCGCCGCCGGCTTCCAGGTGGCGGACACAATGCTCAAGGCCGGCAACGTGCATCTGATTTTGTCGCGCTCGATCTGCTCCGGCAAATACATGGTGCTCATTGGTGGCGAGACGGCGGGCGTGACTGCGGCCGTGGCGGCGGGCTGCGAAGCGGCGGGCGGCTGCCTGATTGACAGCTTTGTCATCGCCAATCTGCATCCCGATGTTTTCGTCGCGCTGGGCCGCACGCAGCCGGCGGCAACGAACGGTGCGCTCGGCATCATCGAGTCGTTCAACGTCGCCACACTGATTCAGGCCGCCGACGCCGTGGCCAAAACTTCCGACGTGCAGTTGCTCGAAGTCCGGCTGGCGATGGCGATGGGCGGCAAGGCCTTCTGCTCGATGACCGGCGACGTGTCGTCCGTGCAGGCGGGCGTGGCCGCCGGCCGGGCCGTGCTCGCCGAAGCCGGCGTGCTCGTGAATGCCGTGGTGATTTCCCGTCCGCACCCGGATGTTTACCGCGAGGTGGTTTAGTTTCGTCCGAGCAGCGTCAGCACGATGCCGACGAGGATGCCGATGACGGCGGGCAGTTTCTTCCACGCGTTCAATTCCCGGAAAAGGAGAATGCCGCCCGCGAACGCCACCAGCGTGCTCGCGCGGCGCAGGCTCATCACAACAGCCACCAGCGCGGCGGGATGCCGCAGCGCGCTGAAATAAAAATAATCCGCCACCAGCAGAGCCAGCGCGATGAACGGGACGCTCCAGCGCCAGCGGAATTCGTTGCGCGTCCACAGCCGCAGTTTCCAGCCGAGTGCGAACGGCGCGAAGAACACCAGCAGGTAGATCGAGAACCAGCATTGCACCGTCGGCACGGAAAATTTCAGCGTGCCCAGCAGGTATTTGTCGTAGAGCGAGCTCACCGCACCGAACAGCGTGCCCATGATGAGGAACCACACCCACTTGTTCCGGTGAAAATGCACGCCTTCCTGGGCGCCAGCGACCGACAGCCCGACGAACGACGCCAGCGTGGTCAGAATGCCGACCGTTTCCAGCCCCGTCGGGCGCTCGCCCAATATCAAAATCGCGCCGCCCAGCGTCCACAGCGGACTCGTCGCGCGGATGGGCGCGCCGAGCGAGAGCGGCAGATGTTTCATCGCGTAATAGGTGCCGATCCACGAGGCGGCGACGATGCCGGATTTCAGCAGCAGTTGCAGATGCTGTTTCCCGGTGAGCGTATCCGTGACGAGCATGGCCGGCAGCAGGCCGGGATGAACCGCGTCCACCGTGAGCAGCGCCGTCCACACCAGCGCGCCGGTGAGCGTGCTGAAAAACAAAACCGGCGTCACGGCATTCGCCTGCACCGCGTGCTTGGTGCAGAGATCGTAGAGGCCGAGGAAAAATGCCGACAACAAAATGGCGACCACCCAGTTCATCAAAAACAGGCAGGATAAATTCCGCGCCGGCAGAAAGCGAACTTTTAGGCGGGGCACTGATGTGGCCGGCAGGCATCTTAAAGCTTGGAATCTTTGAAGACGAATTTCGCAAAATAATTTCCCCCGCCGGCGGGAACGGGTGAGGCTATCCGCATGACAACATTTCTCCGGCGTTAAATTATTTTGGAACCGTTCCGTCCCGGTTTTTTGCCTCCAGAAGTTCCATCTGCTGCAACGCCTCGTCATGGCCCAGGGCCAGCGCGGCGGCGATCAGCTTCGGCTCAACGGTGAAGGAACCCACCGGCATGGCCCGGAGCGGACGGAACACCTGGATTTGGATTCCCGGCGGCGGTGTTTTCATCAGGTCGAGCGCGTCGTTGTAATTCACATTTTGCCGCGCCGTCCAGACGCGGGCCACGGCGGGAAATTCCGGGTAGGCCAGCTTCCCCATCCAGCGCGGAACCGGCTTGAGCCGGAAGGCGGGATTATGCGTGAGCACCACGGTGATGTCTGCCGCGCCGTCTTCGATCGCCCGGCGGATGGGAATGGGGTCCGCCACGCCGCCGTCGGCGTAAGGCCGGCCGTCCACAAAATCAAACCCGCGTGTCACCAGGGCCATCGAAGCCGTGGCGCGGAGGGCCGCAAACACGCGGTCATCGCAGACGTGGAAATAAACCGGTTCGCCCGTGTGGCAGTCGGTCAGCACGATGTAGAATTGTGTGGGCGCCTTTTGCAGCGCCTCGACGGACAGCGGAACGCGGGTGCGGATGACATGGTCCACCAGATAGGCCAGGTCAATGATTGGTTTGCGCCGGAGGAAATTGGTTTTGCAAACCACGTTGCAGGCCAGTTCGCGCCAGATGGCCAGGCCTGGTTTCCACATGTCGGCAACAAAATAGGCCGCCGAGCAGGCACCGGAAGAAGCCGCATAGACGAGATCGTATTGCCGCCGGCCGTGCTCCTCCAGATAGGCCAGCACTCCCGCCGCCCACGCGCCGCGCATTGCTCCGCCTTCCACAATCAATGCTGTCTTGCGGCGGACATCCGGCCCCGCGCTTCCAAGATTTAACGGCGACATCCCATTTGTTTTCACCGGCAATCCGGTTGTATCCTGCGAGTTCCCCGACGGGATTCCCATGGTTCAACCATACCACACTTCTGGCGGAATCATAGCCGGCCATCATTGGCATTGGTGTGACCCAGTTAAAACAGGACAGGTGTCTAATCCAACAGCCTGGACCCGTGCCGGAAAAAACACGCCGGATGAAAATTACTTCATCCGGCGGCAAGTTGAAGCACGGCTGCGTTGCTTTGTCCGGCATTATTTCTTATAGTAGCAGAGATAGGCCACGTCGCCGGCGGCTTCAACGTCAAATTTCACATGCGGCGGCACGACAAAGAACTGGCCCTGGCCATGGCTTTTCCAATCGCCGCCAGGGAGCCTGGCCTTGAGCGTTCCGGCGACCACATGCATGTGCTCTTCCGAATCCGTCCCGAAACTGTATTTGCCCGGTTCGATCACGCCGACCGTGGCCGGTCCTTCAGACGTGTTGACGACCAGGCTTTGGACTTTTCCTTCAAAATAAGAATTGTGTTTCATGCCTTTTTAATGCCGGTTTTCCGGCCCGTTGACAACATAAACCGGAGTTCCAACCCCAAAAAAACAAACGCGGATATGATCACGACCGGCTTATTTGCAACGTGGCCGGTGTTTCGCCGCCCGCCAGATGCCTGGCCTGGCGTTTGGGCAATGCGATCCTGGCGGCGCGCGAACGAACGGACGTTTCCACCGGCAAAAATGCGCGGAGAAATTCCGGGGCATCACGCCGGCCACCGCGTTGCCAGTCCAGCCGCAAGCTTTCGGCGGCGAACCGGGTTTCGAGTTTCAGTTCGGCGGTGAGAAATTCAAACACCAGTTCCGCCAGCCGCGCCAAGGCAATGCTGTCCGTGCGGCCAAGCCGCGCGTAAAGCCAGTCGCTGAGGCGCAGAAACGAATGGAACGGCGACGCGCCGTTGCTCCAGATCAGCGGTGCGGTGGCGATGAAATTGCCGCTGTTGCCGACGAGGTCCCAGTATTTTGCGAAGCGGCGGAGGCGCTGCATCGTGACGAAATCAATCAGCTTGTTCTGCAAAATTTCGTAAGGCGGGTGCAGGTTGTAAATCATCCGCCAACCGGCATCGTGCCGGCCAATCGGCGTGCCGCGCAACCGTTTCAAAATGCCGACCTGGATCTCCTGCGGGCCGAGCGCGATGAGCCGGTCAAAACCGGCGGCAAAGCCTTCCAGCGTTTCGCCGGGCAGCCCGACGATCAGATCCGCGTGGAGGTGGACGCGGGTTTTGTTCCGCAAAAAATTAAAATTGTCCGCGAGCCGTTCGTAATTCTGCCGGCGGCTGATGCGCGCGCCGACTTCGGGATTAAAGGTCTGGATGCCCACCTCGAACTGCAGCGAGCCGGGCGGAAATTTCGCGATGACCGCGCGCAGCTCGTCCGGCAGCCGGTCCGGCACCAGCTCGAAATGAAAGAACATGCCTGGCTGATGACGCGCGAGGAAAAATTCCAAGATCGCCTTGCCCGTGGCGATGTTGAGATTAAACGTGCGGTCCACGAACTTGAACTGTTTCAGTCCGCGATCCAGAAGTTTCTGCATCGCCGCGAGAAATTTGTCCAGCGGCGCCGGTCGCACGGGAATGTCCAGCGACGACAGGCAGAACTCGCAGGTGAACGGACAGCCGCGCGACGCCTCGACATAAATGATGCGGTGGGCGATGTCCGCGTCCGTGTAAAAAGCATAGGGCAGGGCGATGCGTGAAAATTCCGGCACCTCGGCGGGGATGATTTTGGGCAGGCAGGGTGCGTCACTCCAGGCGTGCCGTTCTTCATTCTTGGGTTTGCCGACGGCGGGCAGGGGACCGCCTGCCCCGCCAGCCAACAACACCCGGCACACCTCGGCAAATTTCAAATCGCCTTCGCCGGTGATGACGTGGTCGGCGAGCCGGATGATTTCCTGCACCTCGGTTTCGTAGCTGACTTCCGGGCCGCCAAGGATGATTTTGATTTCCGGCCGGACGCGTTTGACGATGGCGATGACCTCGGTGGTTTCCGTGACATTCCAGATATAGACGCCGAGGCCGATGATTTTTGGATTTTCCGCCAGGAGCTTTTCCGCGATGTCGAGCGGGCGCTGGTTGATGTCGAATTCCGTGATGGCGGCGCGCGGTTGCAGCCCGCCGAGATTGGCGAAGAGATAGCGCAGCCCGAACGCGGCGTGGATGAACTTCGCGTTGAGCGTGGTGAGGACAATGTCCGGCATCGCCACCAAATTAACAACTTCCCCCGTTCCCGCAACCGCGCCGTCGCCAGTTCCAGCCAGGCCGTGATGGCAGGTGTTTCAGACAGGCTCTTTTAGAGGCTGGATTCGGCAGATGCTGTTAACCGGCGGTCTTTCTTCCACGCCCACCACAAAACGAAGACCGCACCGATTGACAGGATGAAGATGCACGGCACCAGAATCCACCGGCTTGGGTCGCGAAACCCGAAATCACGGCCTTGAACACAGGTTTTATAGGAAATCTTGTTGTCCGCCAGCAAGGCGAGCATGGCTTCATCCGCCGGCGCAATGAATTCCGGGTAATGCCGGCTGTGTGACGGAGTGATCCACAGTTCTTTCGATCCGTCATCGTATTGCATGACTTCAAACCGGGCGTCTTTGTGTTCCGTGATCATTTTCGAAGCCGCCGCCCAGGAAATGGCCTGGGAATAATGGGCGATGATGAATAAAACCATGAGGAGGCTCAACGCAGTCATCGCCAGCGCCGCGCACATGGCAAACACTTTCAGTTCTCATCGCTCGGTTCGCGGTATGTTGGTCTCCTGCTGGTAAAACTTCTGCGTCCCTGGTCGGCGCAGGAGCAGGACGGCTCCTGTCACCACAATGAAGGTTGATAACAGCGGCAGCCAGCCGCTGACACCGCCGTTGTGAAAGTCCTGGTTCTCAATCAAGGTTTGATAGGCAATTCCTTTCTCGGTCAAAGCGGCGTGCAGGGCATCGTTCCACGGTGTTTCTTTGGCGATCCGGTGATCTTCGGGCAGCCTGATGACCAAGGATTTCGAGCCGTCCTTGTATTGATACACCGTAAATCGAGCATCCGCACGTTCGGAAATAATTTTCTGCGCCTCTGCTTCGGAAATGGAGTTGCTTGACCATGTGTGATCCGAGAAGAAGACCTCAAAAGCAAACATGCCGACAATCCAAGCCGGCCCGATTATTCCCAGAATCACCCAGGTGTTATAGGTCCGGGCGTTTGTGCGGCTTGTTTCCAAGGTTTCTTTTTCCGGCTGACGGTGGTCCTGTCGCCGCTGCCAAATCCAAATGAGCCAGGCGGCCGCCACCAACCAGTAAAATGCCTCCAGCAACCAGGTCTGCACACGGAAAATTCCGGGATGAGCATGAATCATCGAGCGGGGAACGAATAATGCAGGTATAACGAACACGAAGAAACCGACGGCCAGCGTGCGCCAGAATTGGATGATGCGTTTGCGTCCCAAAGACGATTGCTGGCTGGTTCGTCCCATTTTGCAACCGAGCCAGCGGCCAAAAAATCCGAACACACCGAACAGGGAGAAGAGGATCATCACGCCTCCCGTCAGAAAGGCGCTCAACGCTCCGGTTGCCGCTTTGGCCGCCGTGCCGCCCTTGGTTCGCCGTGGCGGTGGCCGTTGCGGCCTTGGCGGTGGTGGCCAGCAGCGGCAGAGCCGCAATCACGCCGAGGGTGAAGGTCTTGCCGGGAGTGGTCTGTTTCAGCGCGCCGACGACAAAGGCGAGAAATTGCTCCTGCAACAACTTTCGCCCCCGTGACAGCCGTTGTTTTACCGCCTCCTCGCTCAATTCCAAATCGCGCGCCACGGCCTCAATGGATTGATGCTCACGATAAAACAGAACCAGCGGTTCGCGATAGATTTTCGGAATGCGTTCGAGCGAGCGCCAGAGAATCGCCTTCTCCTCCTCGCTGATGGCGTGGTCCGGCGGCAGCGGTTCCGGCGAGGCCCATTCATCGGCCTCCAGCGATTCAGCGGCGTGAGCCGGCTCGCGCCCCAGCCGCCGGAATTCCTTGCTGATGAGAAAACGGGTGATGCTGCATAACTAGGGCCGCAACCTGGCCGGCTCGCGCAGTTCCGCCAGTTGCTTCCAGGCGCTCACGAAGGTTTGCTGGGCGAGGTCTTCGCTCTGGCTCACGTTGCCGGTGGCGCAATACGCCAGCGAGGAAATCAAGGTTTGATAGCGTTCAACAATCTCGCGGAAGGCCTCCCGGTTTCCATCCAGGCTTTCGGCCACCAAATCAGCATCGTTGAATTCCGCTGTATGCATCGTTTCAGTTGTCATCATATCACCCGGTAAGCACCCGAAAAGGGCTGAGAGGTGACAAAGAATCGCATTGAAATTGATGGCGGCGGTTTTTCCGAGTCAGAACCATGCCCGCGCGGCTCACATTCCTGCACGTTTCCACCGCCCCAAGTCCGTAGCCAGATCAATTTAATCGGAGCGGATTATTTTTTCTCCGCTGCAACGCGCGTCTGCTTTGGTTGCAAACGCCGGCAGCGCTCGACAAATAAAAAGAAAACGCCCGGCCCGAAGCAGAGCAGCATTACTGAAATCCCCGTCGTAATGCCCCAGAAGGTGCCGATCGGCGCGCAGCAATCATCGCGGCGGCGGACGATGACATGGCTTGGCACGGCGATGATGAGTTCGAGAATGCTGCCGCGCAGCAGCCAGCGGGCCGTGCGTTTGAGCAGCGCGTCGGGGGCGTCGGATTTTGCCAGGTGACGGAAAAAAACCAGCGCCCAAACCGCCCAGAAAACCAGCAGGGTGAAAATCATGGTGTAAATCGTGCCGGCACCGGAATTGTGGTTCTGGCCATTTTGACTGGCACCCAGGTGAAACAAAAGGGATGCGTCGAAAAGGTTAAACGCGTCATCTGTAAAAATGGCGCAGAGAATGGAGAAAATTCCGGCAAAGCAAAGGTTCGCCAGAAAGAACGCAGTGACGATGATGGGGATTTTCAGCGGCCGGCGCGCGGGCGGACGGCGTTCTGCGAGGTTGACCGGCAGCAACAGCAGCAAGCCTTGTCCGGCGACGAGGATGCCGAGCCAGAACCAATAGCCCCAATGCGAATAAAAGTCAAGGATGTCATGAATCCCAATGCTGCTGTCATTGTTGTGATTTTTCCCCCAATTTCCAAATGCGACGGCATAGATAGGCATTGATAAGAGGATCAATGCAAGTGCGTAAAGAAAGGCAGTAAGAATGGCCCAGCGTTTCATGGTTTCAATGTGTCCGCAATTAGAACCCCGCGCCAGCGAAATCGGTGCGGGCAATTTGCGGGCTTAATTTTCGCGGCATTACTGTCAGCCCCAGGATCGGGTTTGGGAAAATGGCGGGCGGGCGTCGGGTTTGGCTTGCGCACTTTGTTTTGCCAAGCAGAATCTTGATGTGTCCAGCCTCCAGCCAGCCTTGAACTTTTTGATCCGGCATTCCGCGATGCCTGGCGTCCGCAGAATTTTCCTGTTGCTGCTGCTTTGCCTTGGTTTCGCGGCGGCTGCGGACGAGCTTAAACTGCCCAATTATTTTCACCAGTCGTGGAAGACTGAGAACGGCCTGCCGAACAACGTCGTCACGGCGGTGGTGCAGACGCGCGACGGTTATCTTTGGGTTGGCACCTACGGCGGGCTGGTGCGGTTCGATGGCGTGCATTTCAAGGTTTTTAACAGTGCGAGCACGCCCGGCTTGCAGAGCGACCGTGTCACGAGCTTGTTTGAGGATGCCAAAGGCGCCTTGTGGATCGGGCACGAACGCGGCGATCTGACGTGTTATCGCGAAGGAAAATTTGAATCGCCCGCCGTCCACGAGACGGGCGTGCGCCGCAAGATTCCTTTCATTGGCGCGGACCAGGACGGTGACATTTGGATGTTGAACGAGGAGGGCACGCTGGTTTGCGCCCGCGACGGCGCGACGTGTGCGCTGCCCAACACGGACGGAGTGGCGGAGATGGCGCAGGATGGCCGGGGTGAATTATGGATCACGAGCGGCGGCCGGCTTGCCGCCGTGCAGCACGGCCAGTTGATGTTGTTGTCCAACACCAATGATTCCAATGGTGTCGGCGGTTATGTGCAGGGAATTTGTCCCAGCCAGGACGGCGGGCTGTGGGTGGTGAGCGACGGGCGGGTGCGAAAGTGGGACGGCCGTGCCATGTCGGAAGATCGCGGAACCAATCCTTGCAACGCCACCGTCGTGACAATGCTGGAAACCAAGTCGGGCGTGCTCGCGATGGGAACTTCCAGCGACGGGCTTTTCCTGCTTTTTTCCAACCGTGCTGTTTTGCATTTCAACCAGGCCAATGGTTTTCCCAACAACTGGATCCGCTGCCTGCGTGAAGATCGCGAAGGGACCTTGTGGGCGGGGGCCGGCAGCACCGGCCTGACGGCGTTGCGTCCGGGAAAAGTTGAAACGCTGGAGTCGCCCGATCATTGGCAGGGGCGGGTGGCATTGTCCGTGACCGCTTCGCGGGACGGCGCGATCTGGGTCGGAAGCGAAGGAGCCGGGCTTTACCGTTTTTTGGATGGTGAATGGAAACACTTTGCCGAGAGCGCCGGGCTTTCCAACTTATATGTCTGGTGCGTCTCCGAAGACACGCATGGCCGGATGTGGGCCGGCACGTGGGGCGGCGGCATGTTCATGCAGCAAGACGACCATTTTGTCATCCCACCCGGTCTGGAAAACGTCAAAGTGCCGATGCCCGCGATCCTACAGGCGCCGGATGGGGTCACATGGATTGGCACGGCGAACGGCCTGCTCCGTTACGAAAACGGAGGGGTGAAATGGTTCGGCGAAAAGGACGGTTTAAGTGTGCCGGACGTGCGGGCCATCGTGCAAGATCACGACGGTGCGGTGTGGTTTGGCATGGTCGGCAGCGGGCTGGGTTGCCTGAAAGCTGGCCGGCTGGATCAATTCCTGAAAGGCGACGGTCTTTCGAGCGATTACGTCCAATGCCTGCACCTGACTGCGGACGGCACGTTGTGGCTGGGCACTGACGGCAGCGGGCTTGGTCGTTTCGAGAACGGCCATTACGCCAAAATCACCACCGCCGAAGGCCTGCCGAACAACACCATCTGCGCCATTGAGGAAGATGGCCACGACAATTTCTGGATCAGTTCGCACAACGGCATTTTCCGCGTATCAAAAAAAGAGCTGGACGATTGCGCCGATGGCCGGATTGACTCTGTCAATTGCCTCGCCTACGGCATGGGTGACGGACTTCCCACGCTCGAGTGTTCGGGCGGGCTGCAACCGGCCGGCTGCAAGCTGGCGGATGGCCGGATTTGTTTCTCCACCAGCAAGAGTTTGGTGATCGTGAATCCCGCTGACCTGAAGGTCAACCTGCTGCCGCCGCCGGTGGTCATCGAGAGTGTCGTTGCCGGCGGGCGTCCGTTCGCGGAAAATTTCACCGGCAGTCTGCCGTTGATAATTTCATCGGGACTGCAGCGGTATGAATTTCACTACGCCGGCCTGAGTTTTGTCGCCCCGGAAAAAATGCAGTTTCAATACCGGCTCGAAGGCTGGAGAAACGACTGGGAAAATGCGGCCAATGACAAGCGCGTCGCGGAATACAGCTACATTCCGCCGGGCCACTACACGTTTCACGTCCGTGCCTGCAACAGCGACGGCATATGGAACGACGCTGGCGCGTCGCTCGCGCTCATCGTGTTGCCGCATGTCTGGCAGACGTGGTGGTTTCACACGCTCGCCACGCTGGCGGCCATCGCGCTGGTGACCGGCATCGTCTGGTTTGTATCCCGCCGCCGGATGCGGTTCAAACTGGAGCGCATTGAACGGCAGCAGGCCCTGGAACGCGAGCGCACACGCATCGCCAAGGACATTCACGATCATCTGGGCGCCAACCTCACGCGCATTTCGCTCTTGAGCCAGTCCGTGCATGGCAGCCTGGGAAATCCCGCGCAGGCCGCCGCCCAGCTCGACCGCATCTACGACACCTCGCGCGAACTGACCCGCTCGATGGATGAAATCGTCTGGGCCGTCAACCCGCAGCATGACACGCTGGACAGCCTTGCCAGTTACCTCGGAAATTTCGCGCAGGAATACCTCGTCTCCCTTAACGTCCGTTGCCGTCTCAACCTGCCGTTGCACCTGCCGCCCTGGCCGATCACCGCCGAGATGCGCCATAACGTTTTTCTGGCCTTCAAGGAGGCGTTGAACAACGTGGTCAAACATGCCGGCGCGAACGAAGTGGCCATTTCGCTTGCGACCGATGACGACGGTTTTCAACTTTCGGTGCATGACAATGGCAAAGGTTTTGAACCCGCCGCCGTGTCCGCCCGCCCCGGCCGCGGCAACGGCTTGAACAATCTGCGGCAGCGGCTGGAAAAAATGGGCGGACGCTGCGAGGTTCAAAGCGCGCCCGGCACCGGCACCGAAATCACATTCTTTGTTTCCGTCCCGGCGGCCGCGCGCAAAAACTGACGGCCCGCCAGCCCTGTCATCAATTAACGTGACAAGACTTTGAAGTCGCGCGAGTTTAAGTTATGTCCAAGCTTAAAAATTCATTGAGCATCGCAGTAGCCATTGTGGAAGACGACGTGCCGGCGCGGGAAATTCTCGCCGGCTGGATCCGCAATGCCGAAGGCTTCCGGCTCGCCGGCGAGTATGACGATGCCGAAACCGCCATCGCCAGGCTGCCGTCCGAAAAACCTTCCGTCGTGCTCTTCGACATCAACCTGCCCGGCATGAACGGCATCGAATGTGTCCGCCGGCTCAAGCCGCGCCTGCCCGACACGCAATTCGTCATGGTCACGGTTTATGAGGATGCCAACCACATTTTCAACGCCCTGTCCGCCGGCGCCTCCGGCTACCTGTTGAAACAGATGCGGCGCAACGAACTGCTGGACGCGCTCCGGGATGTTCACGCCGGCGGCTCGCCCATGAGCAGCCAGATCGCGCGCAAAGTCGTCCAGAATTTTTACCGCAGCGAAACGCAGACCGACGGCGCAACCGTGGAATTGTCCGGGCGTGAACGCGAAGTTCTGGAACTCCTCGCCCGCGGTTATCTCTACAAGGAGATTGCCGAGATGCTGAAAATCAGCGTGCAGACCGTCAACACCTACATCCGCCGCATCTACGAAAAGCTCCATGTCCGCTCGCGCGCCCAGGCCGTCGCCAAATACGCGCACCTGCCGATGGGTTCCACGCAGTGAACGGTTTCCGCCGGACGTCCGCGGGACTTACTTAAGAAGGTAATTGTAAACACAGCCGGAACCAATTTCTGGTCCCGGCCTTGTGCATGGTTGAACCTCAAACGCCAAGTCCCCCATTACACCACCATATAGGAATTTCAGGAGTCCTGTGGCCATTTCATGCCACAAGGGTTCCGGGCGATCTAATTTAGAGTTCTGGTTTCTTGACGTTTGTAATGGGTAGTTTAGCCATAGTAAGGGATTTCAACGTGGATGACGACCGTGTTATGCTGAACATTCGACTCGCCGTGTGCGGTCAGGCGTGGCATAAACTTAAAGGCAACCAAACTTAAACCCTGGCAATTCCGACATGTGACATGAAAACAGCATTTCAGTTGATTCTGACACCGGGCTTGATCTTTACCGGCGGTCTTTTGCTTGGCGGATGCGTCGCCTCTGAGTTGAAAGGCTATCAAGGCAAGCCTTACCAAGACAGCGTGCATCATGGTGGTCCGCAGAAAATCCCCGGACGGGTGCAATGCGCCTGCTATGATCTCGGCGGGGAGGGCGTCGCCTACCATGACACCGATGCAGTGAACAACGGCAGCGGCGTTCTGAATCCGGCCAACGGAACGTATCTGAATGAATTTCGCATGAAAGAAGGCGTGGACACGTCCTACACCAAATTTCACGACGAGATTGACAACAGCCCATACAATTTGGTGCAGCCGACTGAAGGCGAGCTCTACGTCGGCTGGACGGCCCCCGGCGAATGGTTCAACCTGACCGTGGCGGTGGAACACGCCGGAGTTTATTCGATTGATCTTTTATACACTTCGAATCGAGGCGGGATGATTTCTCTGGATAGAAATGGCCGGCCTTTGGTTTCTGCGATCAACCTCATTTCGACCCGCAATGACAAGGATCCTCTCGCATGGCGCCAGTGGCATCATTGGAATGTCATGACCAACATCGCCGAAGTGAAGCTGCCCAAAGGGGTGAGTGTTTTGACCCTTCACATCGTCACCGAAGGCAATATGAATCTGGCCTGTCTTGATTTTAACCCCATAAACACATCACGATGAATTTCAGGCTTTTGCTTCCGGTTCTGCTGGGTCTTGCCGCCGCCGCACCGGCATGGTCCGCTTCGTTTTACTCGCAGCGCTTGGATGATGCCAAGGCCGTCTATGTTGCCCCCTCCGGCCTCAGCGACGACACCGCCACTTTGCAGCAGGCGGTGAATCGGGTTCAAGAGACCACCGGCCAGGGCATCGTTCTGCTCGCGCCGGGGAAATACTGCCTCCGTAATACAATTTATGTCTGGCCCGGCATCCGGCTGATTGGCTGCGGTGCCGAGCGCCCGGTCATCATCCTGCCCGCAAACGCGCCCGGCTTCGGCGACGCGGCGCACGAAAAACTCATGATCTTTTTCGCCGGCGGCCGGCCGCGCCATCCGCAGGCCGATCCAAATTTCATCCCCGATGCCAATCCCGGCACTTTTTATTCCGCGCTCGCCAATATTGATGTCGCGGTTGAGGCAGGAAATCCGGGTGCGATCGTGGTGCGGGCGCACTATGCCCAGCACTGCTTTCTCGCGCACATGGATTTGCATCTCGGCCCGGCGCTGGCGGGAATCCACGAAGGCGGCAACGTGATTGAAGACGTCCATTTCTTCGGCGGCACGCACGCGATCTGGACGGCGAAACCTTCGCCCGGCTGGCAGCTAACCGTCATTGACTCCATCTTTGAAGGTCAACGCGAGGCGGCGATTCTCGAACACGAGGCTGGACTCACCTTGATTCGCCCGCATTTTCTGCGCGTGCCCGCCGCCGTTGAAATCGAGCCGGAGTGGGTGGACGAACTCTGGGTCAAAGACGCGCGCTTGGAAAACATTTCTGGGCCAGCGTTTATTTTCGGGATGGAAAAAAATCCACGCAACGAAATCAACCTCGAAGGAATCACCTGCCGCAACGTGCCGGTTTTTGCCGCGTTGCGCGAAAGCGGCAAGCACTTTGTCGCCCCCGCCGCTATTTATGAAGCAAGGAATTTTTCCCACGGCCTGCACTATTCCAACCTTGGAGCAGTCCCGGAAATTAGGACTTTTTTTGATGCCACTCCGCTGACAACAATACCGCAAGCTGTCGGCTCCGATCTGGCCCAACTGCCAGCGTGCGATACTTGGGTGAACCTTCGAGACTTGGGAGCCAAAGGTGACGGCCAGACCGACGACACCGCCGTGTTCCAGAAGGCCATTGACGATCATCGCGCCGTCTATCTGCCGTCTGGTTTTTATATTGTGCGCGACACTTTGAAATTGAAGTCCGACACGGTGTTGATCGGGCTGCATCCAGGCGCGACGCAGATTATTTTGCCCGATGGCACACCTGCCTTTCAAGGTGTTGGTGCGCCCAAAGCCTTGATTGAGACGCCCAAAGGCGGCAGCAACATTGTCGTCGGCATCGGGCTTTACACGAGCGGGAATAACCGTCGTGCCGTCGCGGCGCTCTGGCAGGCCGGTTCCAATTCAATGATGAACGATGTCCGCTTCCTCGGTGGCCACGGCACGCCCTTGCCGGACGGCTCCCGTCAAAATCCGTATAACAACAATCATACTGCCGATCCCGACCCCAACCGCCATTGGGACAGTCAATATCCCAGCCTCTGGGTTACCGGCGGTGGCGGCGGCACGTTCTTGGATATTTGGACGCCCTCGACTTTTGCCCAAGCAGGCATGCTTGTCTCCGACACCGGGACCGAGGGACGCGCCTACCAGATTTCCAGCGAGCATCATGTCCGCAACGAGATTCAGGTGCATAATGCGGCCCGCTGGAGTTTTTACGCGTTGCAGACGGAAGAAGAGCGCGGCGAAAGCGGCTTCTGTCTGCCGATTGAAATTGAATCCTCACACGACATCACCTTCGCCAACTTCCACAGCTACCGCGTCATCAGTTCCTGCCAGCCGTTTCCGTGGGCCGTAAAAGTTGCCAGCTCGCATGACATCCATTTTCGTAATTTTCACTGTGACAGCAACAGCAAGGCCAGTTTCGACGACGCGATTTATGACCAGACGCAAAACCTCGAGATCCGCCAGCATGAATTTGACTGGTTGGATGTTTCGGGCCAGACACCGCGCCATAAACCGGCAATAACTTCAACCCTTATTGCGCACGGTGCGAAGGTGGAAAAACTCGCGGGCGGATTTTTCAATATCTCTGGTGGCGCGGTCGGCCCGCGCGGCGATTTCTATTTTGTGGATGCGCACTGGCAAAGAGTCTATTGTTGGAGTTCCGCTTCTCGACAAATATCCACCGTCTGCGATTATCCGCTGGACCCCGTGAATCTGGCCGTGGACCAAGCGGACAATTTGATTGTCGTCTCCTATGCGGGCAATGGCGTGGTTTATGTGTTAAGTCCGCGTGGCGACATCGTGCCGCTGCCGCCCGGAGCCGTCACCAACCGGCCCGGAAAGAATTTTTATTTGCCCGTCAGCGACTGGCATCTGAACCGTGATTCATTATCCCATCCGGCTGCGCACTTTATTTCACCAGACGGGACGACGGTTGTGCCCGCCGGCAAAGATTTTCTCGCCGGCGCAACCAGTTGGGGCGTCAAATCAAGCCCGCCAATCCGCTCTTTCGGCCTGGATCGCGCCGGGCCGGGAAAGCCGTTTTATATCACCGACGAATCTGCGCTGAGGACGTGGGTGGCCGATGTGAACACTGACGGGAGCCTGAACAATTTCCGGCTCTTTGCCGAACGAGGCGGCGAAAGTGTAACTACCGATTCGCAAGGCAATGTATTTATCGCCGCAGGCCAGATTTACATCTATGACCCGGCTGGCAAACTGATGGATGCCATTGAAGTTCCCGAACGGCCGGTGCAATTGGTGTTCGGCGGTGCGGATCACAAAACACTTTTCATTGCCGCCAGGACATCGCTTTATTCAGTGCGCACACGCTATTCAGGGAGATAAGTTTCGTTTTAAGATGACTTCCCGCCATATCCATCCCTGGGTGTTCATGGTTTTGATCATTCCGTTTGGGGTGGTGTCGGGATACATCGGCGTGACCCTTGCTTATCAACTCACCCACGCTGGCGTGTCGGTCGGGCAGGTCGCGGCCCTGGTGGCGCTTACGGTCCTGCCGAACACCTGGAAGTTTTTTTGGGCACCGGTGGTTGACCTGACGTTCAGCCAAAAGAAATGGTATGTCATCGCGGGACTTTTCAGCGCCCTGGGAATTGCCGCGATGGGTTTTTTCCCCGCCACCAAGCCGGGGCTGGCTGCCTTGTCAGCCGTTGGCTTTGTCGCCAGCCTGGCCACGACCTTTCTCGGCATGGCCGTTGAGAGCCTGATGACTTACAGCACGCCTGATGAATTGAAAGGTCGCGCCGGGGGCTGGTTCCAAGCGGGAAATCTCGGTGGCTACGGCATCGGCGGCGGTCTTGGATTATTTCTGGCCGAACGGTTTTCGGCGCCCTGGATGGCGAGCTGCCTGATCGGCGGCTTGTGCCTGCTCTGCTGCGCCGCGCTTTTCAATCTGCAAACACCCGTCCGTCCGCCCACCGCGCCCGGATTGTTTCCCAGCCTGGCCAGCCTGTTCAAGGACCTTTGGGAAGTCATGCGTAAGCGGCTCGGAATGCTGGCGCTCATTCTTTGCTTTCTGCCGGTGGGATCGGGCGCGGCACCGTTGTCAGCCATTGCCAGCGAGTGGCAGGCCTCGGCGAATACCGTGGCGCTGGTCACCGGTTTTTTGGGCGGAATCGTCTCGGCGGCGGGCTGTCTCGTCGGCGGCTGGGTTTGTGACCGGATGAACCGTCAGGCCGCCTACGTCTGGTTCGGTGTTTCCCAGGCTGTCGGCGGTGTGGCGATGGCACTGCTTCCGCGCACTGAGGCCATGTATGTCCTGTGGGCGTCGGTTTATGCCTTCACCTCCGGGCTGACATATGCGGCTTTCACCGCCTTTGTGCTTGAGGCCATTGGCAAAGGCGCGGCAGCCACCAAATACAATGCGCTGGCCTCGCTGTCCAACCTGCCGATTTATTACATGACCAATATTGATGGCTGGACGCACGACCACTGGAATTCCACTCGGATGTTCTTTATCGAGTCGGCGCTCGGCGTGGTGGGCGCAGTGTTTTTCATTGTTCTGTCAAAATTGTCATTGCGCCGCGATAAAATCATCCCGCCATGATTTCTGCGGTCGCTGCACCGAACGGCTGAGTGGACACGTCACCGTATGGCAGCAGGCAAAAATTAAGGGGCTGAATTTTACAAAACCATGACAATTGGACTGGTGCTGCCCGCTAACTTTCAGGGCGAAGATGACATATGAAATCCAGTGAACCATTCCCCGGCAACAGCGCTTTCACGCTGATGGAACTGCTGGTGGTCATCGCTCTCATCGCGATTCTGGCGGCGCTGCTGCTGCCGGCGTTGTCGGCGGCCAAAGTCAAGGCCAAGTCCATCAATTGCGTGAACAACGAGAAGCAGGTCATGCTGGCGACAAAGCTGTATCTCGATGATAACGGCGGCACGATCTTGCCGCTGTGGATTGCGGCTGGCGCGGCCGGCTATGTGCCCAACGACCCGGCCACCTTTTCGATTCAAAGCCCGTTGTATTGGTGGGCGGACAAGTTGCGCATTGACGGCTATGGTGCGGATAAAGGGGTGATGGATTGTCCCGCGCTCACGCGTCCCGCCACAAAATCCAGTGGTGGCTTATACAGTTCCGTCCGCCCGCTGGGCATCGGCATGAATTTTCCAGAATATGGCTGGACTGCCAACACGCCTGGCCTGCCGCAACATCTTTACAGTCACGCGAAGGAAAATACCGTCGGCCAGCCGAGCCAGTCGGTGGTCTATGGCGATGCCGCCGCGATTACCAATCCCAACGAACCGGACGCGGACAACTGGGTCGAAGCGCCGGCGACCGGCAGTATTTTTTTACGCGTGCCGAGTGATGTGGCGGAGTATGCGCTGGGCGATTCGCGCTCCGTCCCGCGCCATTCTGGGCGGGTGAACGCGGCTTTTTTTGACGGCCATGTTGCGGCGATCAAGAACAGCGCCATCGGCTACGAAGATTCGCGGACGGATTACGCCGCCCTCTGGCCCAGAAACCACAACGGCGTGGTTCCGTGATTTTTTATGCGCCTCCTCCCGTGTTTGCGAGCTGGCTTGAACTTTTCCTCGCCGGAATACGGGGCTGTCTCATGAGATTTTTTGCCAGCCAAACGGCGCTCGCCTCGAATGGTCTTTGGCTGTTCGAGAAACTGGTTGCCACATTGACGGGCGACAAGCTCTAGTCAGTTGCCCCCGTCATCAGCTAAGACCGCCGGATGACTGTGGAAAAAGTGCTTGAAATCGGAGATATGCGTCTGTCTTTGGCGCTTGAAGCGATTTCATACGCGCCTGTTTTTTATGAAGTTGATTAAAATCATGATGGCCGCCGGTTTTTCATCGGCGTTCGCCTGCAATCTGCTGGCGCAAACCAGCACGGTGACGGTGACCAATTTTGTGACCGTGACGGTGACCAACATTGTCACGGTGACGAACTTTGCGGCCAAGGCAGAGGTCGTCGCCAAATCCCCGGCCGCGCCCGCGCCCGCGCCCAAGAAATTGGCCGTGCCGGTCCGTAATCCATGGCAGAGCAGTGTTTCCGCCGGCCTGACCCTGGTGCGCGGCAACACGGACACCACGCTGTTCTCGGCGGATTTTCTGA
>Ga0181520_10003203_pt1 | contig 29010 bp, 27 predicted proteins | sample PEATcosm2014_Bin_29_FD_132451 | JGI IMG/M metagenome (GOLD analysis project Ga0181520, IMG submission 132451) | Peatland microbial communities from MTU Mesocosm Facility, Houghton, MI, USA - PEATcosm2014_Bin02_30_metaG | ecosystem: Environmental > Terrestrial > Soil > Wetlands > Peat | place...
AGGTGCGGATTGCGCGCCGCCATGCGCTGCACCAATTCGGATTTGATCAAAGGAGACGCCCCTCAAAACGACGCCCGCGCGTGTTCGCCTCCGCGCGCGCGTCAATCCCCCCCAGACAGTTGCCAAATCGAGACCAATCCGTCAACCGGAGCGCCGTCGCGCCTCAGCGCGTTCGCCAGCGGCGACAAGCCGAAAGCCTCCGCAGCCGACGCGGCGAGGCTGGCGATCTTGAAGCCGGCGAAACCTCCGGTCGCGCTCCAGTCGCGCACCGGCAAGTCCTTGGCCACGCCTTTCTCGCTCTCCAGCCACTTGATCGCCTCGCGTTCGCCGCCGATCGCGTCGACGAGCTTCAGCGCCGCGCCCTGGCGGCCGGTGAACACGCGTCCGTCGGCGACCTTCGCCAGCTCGTCGTCGCTCAAGCCGCGGCGTTCCTTGACCAACGCCTTGAACCAGGAGAACGAGTCGGCGACCAGCGCGGCCATCGCCGCGCGCGCCTCCTCGCTGGTCGGCTCGAGGCCATTGGGCGCCGCCTTCAACGGCGACGATTTGATCGACTCGAGCTTGACTCCGACCTTGTCCATCAACCCGGAGAGGTTGGGGTATTCGACCAGCACGCCGATCGAGCCGACGAGCGAATTGCTGCGCGCGACGATGCGGTCGGCGCCGAGCGCGGCGATATAGGCGCCGGAGGCGGCCACCGCGCCGACCACGGCCACCGTCGGTTTCTTCGCCGCGAGACGGCGAATCTCGTCGTAGAGCGCCTCGGCGCCCTCGGTCGAGCCGCCGGGGCTGTCGATGACGAGGATCGCCGCCGTCGCGCCGCTCGAATCCTCGACCTGGCGGATCAGCTTCAGCGTCCCCTGGTCGCCGGCGATGAAGCCGGAGATGGTCAGGCGCGCGATATGCGCGCGCCCCGGCGCCGCGCCGATCCACCAGCGGCCGCCGAGCGCGATGATCGCCAGCGCGGCGACGACGAACGCGGCGGCGCGCCAGAAGCGCGCCTGACGCGCGAGCCGTCGGCGATCGACAAGATAATCAGCGGCGGGAACGGACACGCGGCCTCTCGATACGGCTCAGCGCCGCGCCTTGCGGCGGCGGCGCGTGAAAACGGAAGAGCGGGAAGCCTAGTCGCCGCGCCGCGGGCGCGCAAGCGCGCTTCGCGCCTGCGCAATCCACGTCGACGCAAAGGAGGCGGCCGCGTCTCAGGCGAGGCGGCCGCCGGCGTATTGGCCGGTCTTGCGGAAGCGATAGAGATAGGCGGGCGCGACCGCCTCGAGGCCCCGCGGACGGACGCCGAGATCGCTGAGCGCGCGCCCTTCGGCGATCGCCGCGGCGGAGACGACGTTGTCGAAGCGCAGCAGCTCGACCTCGTCGCGCGTCACGACCAGCGCCTTCGGGAAGATCCCGAGCGAGACGGCGGCGCTGAGTTCGGTCGCGCCGGCGATCAGGCGCGCGAGGCCGAAGGGCAGGGGAACGAGCGCCCGCCGGCGCTCGACGATCTTCAGCACGCGTTCGATCGTCTCGCGCAGCGTGAGCGTCTCCGGTCCGCCGAGCTCGTAGGTTCGACCCGCCGCGGACGCGTCGTCGAGCGCGCGCGCCGCCGCCAACGCGACGTCGCCGACGAACGCCGGCTGCAGCTTGATCGCTCCGCCGCCGATCAGCGGCAGCGCCGGCGAGACGCGCGCCAGCGCGGCGAAGCGGTTGAGGAAGTCGTCTTCGGGGCCGAAGATCGCCGAGGGACGCAACACGACGGCGCGCGGGAACGCCGCGACAGTGGCCGCCTCGCCGCGGCCCTTGCTGGCGACGAACCGGTTCGGCGAAGCGGCGTCGGCGCCGATCCCGGAGATGAGGACGAGGGCGCGCGCTCCCTCGCTCGCCGCGGCGCGGGCGATCTCGCCGGCGCCCTCGGCGTGGACCGCCTCGTAAGTCTGGCGGCCGCTCTGCCGCCGGATCCCGACGGCGTTGACCACCGCGTCCGCTCCCGCGACCGCCGCGCTGACCGAGTCGGGATAGCGCAGGTTGGCCTGCACCGCCTCGATCTGGCCGACGACGCCGAGCGGCCGCAGGAAGCCCGCAAGGTCCGGCCGGCGCACCGCCGCCCGCACCCGCCAGCCCGCGCGCGCGAGCGCGCGCACGACGTGGCGGCCGACGAAGCCGGAGCCGCCGAACACAGTGGCCAAGCGGCCGCTGCTGTACGAGTTTTCGGCCATCGCCGCCCGCCTCCGAGGTTCGCTTGAGAGCGGCCCATGCATAGGCGAAGGCGGCGCGGCTGTACAGACGACGAACGTCGCGCGCCCTCCCTATCTCCGCGCGAGGGGGAGAAGGGAGGTTCGCTTCCCGGCCTTCGGCCGAACGCCGCTAGTCGGCGCTGGCGGCGTTGGTCAAGGACGCGCGGCGCGCTGCGATCACCGTGTCGGCGACGCGGCCCGAAAGCTCGGCGAGATGGTCGAACTTCATCTCGAAGGCGCCGACGCCGGCGGTCGCCGAGCGCAGCTCGATGATCAGGTCGCCGATCTCCGCCTCGGGGATCAGCGCCCTGAGCTGCTCCCAGCCCGGCCAACCCTTGCGCGCCTCGAAGCCGAGAATCTGGCCGCGGCGGGCGCTGGCCAGCGCGCTGGCGCGCGCCAGCGCGTCGGAGGGCACGTAGATCGTGACCGCCATGATCGGCTCGAGCAGCACCGGCCGCGCCTTCGGCAGCGCCTCGCCGAGGGCGATCTTCGCCGCAGCGCGGAACGCCATGTCGGAGGAGTCGACGGTATGGTAGGAGCCGTCGATCAGCGTCACGCCGACGTCGACCACCGGGAAACCGAGCGGACCGCGGTTCATCGCATCACGCGCGCCCGCCTCGACCGAGGAGAAGTACTGCCTCGGCACGGTGCCGCCGTGGACGCGCTCGGCGAAGGCGAAGCCCTCGCCGCGCTCGCGCGGCGTCACCTCGACCAGCACGTCGCCGAACTGGCCGTGGCCGCCGGACTGCTTCTTATGGCGGCCGCGCACCGTCACCGGGTCGCGAATGGTCTCGCGATAGGCGACCGTCGGCTTTCTCGTCTCGACCGCGACGCCGAAGCGTTCGACCAGGCGCTCGGCGATCACCCTCAGGTGCATCTCGCCCTGGCCCATCAGCTTCATCTCGGCCGATTCCTGGTCTTGGACGTAGGCGAGCGACGGGTCTTCCTCGCACAGCTTGGTCAGCGCCGCGGCGAGCCGCACCTCGTCCTTGCGGTCCTTGACGTGGATGGCGACCGCCTGGGTGGCGGGCGGGGCGGGCACGGCCGGCGCCGGCTCGGGCGGCTTCTTGCCGTCGCTGAAGCGGTCGCCGGTGGTGAAGCTTTCGAGACGGGCGAAGGCGACGGTGTCGCCTTCGTCGGCGCGCGGCAGCTTGGTCGAAACGGCGCCGATCAGCCGCGCGATTCCGGCGATGCGCTCCTCGCCGCCGCGCGAGCTGACGACGCCGCCGCCGTCGGGGAACGAGCCGCGCAACACGCGCGCCAGCGACAATTTGCCGCCGTGAGCGGTGTGGATGGTGCGCACGACCTGCGCCAGCGCCGGTCCCTCGGCCTCGACGCCGAGCCGATCGCGCGTGCGCGCGACGGCGGGCGCCTCGTGGCGCAGCGCCTTCAACAGCCGGGTGACGCCGCGGCCGGCGGTCGCCGATCCCAAGAGCACCGGCACGACATGACCGTCGCGCAACTCGCGCGCGAGGTCGACGAGCACGCGGTCGCGGGGCGGCTCGATGTCGCTGATCAGCTGCTCCATCAGCGCGTCGTCGTAGTCGGCGAGGCGCTCGAGCATCGAATAGCGCGCCTGCTTCTCGTCGTCGGCGACGCCGGCCGGCATCTCGACCACCTCGGAGGGCTGTCCCTCGCGGTAGACGAAGGCGCGCTCCAGCGCCAGATCGACGAAGCCGGTGGCGGCGCCGTTCTCCCAAATGGGAATCTGGCGCAACAGCAGCGGCGCGCGCGAGGCGGGCTGCAGCATCTCGAGCGCTTCGCGCACGCCGGCGCCGCCGAGATCGATCTTGTTGAGGAAGAGAATGCGCGGGACCTCGAGTTCCTCGAGGCGGCGCAGGATCACCTGCAGCGCTGGCGTCTTGCGCGGATCGGCCTCGCACACGACCACCGCCGCGTCGCACACCGGCAGCGCGAAGTTCATGTCGTGAGAGAACTCGACCGAGCCGGGGGAATCGAAGAAGGTGAAGCGGTCGCCAAGGTAATCGACGCTCGCCACGTTCGGCTCGACGCTCATCGCGTGGCTGCGCGCCTCGGGGCTGGAGTCGCCGACGCTGGTGCCTTCGCGCACTGAGCCTTGGCGCGCGGCGCCGCCGGCGCGCACGACGATGCCCTCGAGAAGGCTGGTCTTGCCGCTCTGGAAGGGGCCGACGATGGCGATCAGCCGGGGACCGGCGATCCTGGGTTCTTCATTTTGGCCGGCAGCGACCATCGCGTTCTCCTCCGCCTTCCCCCTCGAGACTTCGCCGAGACCCCGGCATTGTCCGCGCCGGGGGTCCGAGCGAGCTGCTTGCTCTATTCTGACAAATCTGCGCGCGCAAGTGCGCGCGGGGCGGGCCGGGACGCCTGGCCGGGGCCGCCGGCGCGATGGCCATCGGCCGGCGCTTAGGCTATGGACGGCGGGGTGCGCGCCCCGCCGGCGCGACCGCCGCGGTCCGGCGGACGGGGCCGGGGAGGATCGGGGGCGGCGGGAAGGATGGCATGAACGAATCCGCGCGCCTCGACGCCGCCGCGATCGCCGCCGCCCTCGGGAGGCGGTCGATCGTGCTTGTCGGCATGATGGGAGCGGGCAAGACCTCGGTGGGCAAGCGGCTCGCCCAGCGCCTCGGCCTGCCCTTCGTCGACGCCGACGCCGAGATCGAGACCGGCGCGCAGATGACCGTTCCGGAGATCTTCGAGCGCTTCGGCGAGCCGTATTTCCGCGACGGCGAGCGTCGGGTGATCGCCCGCCTCCTGACCGAGGGGCCGATGGTGCTGGCGACCGGCGGCGGCGCCTTCCTTAGCGAGGAGACGCGCCGGCGCGTCTCCGAAACCGGCGTGTCGATTTGGCTGAAGCCCGATTTCGAAGTGTTATGGCGGCGGGTGCGCAAGCGCGCCAACCGGCCGCTGCTGCGCACCGCCGACCCGGAAGCGACCTTGCGCCGCCTGCTCGAGGAGCGCAGCCCGATCTACGCGCTCGCCGACATCGTCATCGAATCGCACGAGGGGCCGCACGAGGCCGTGGTCGAGGCGACGCTCGCCGCGCTCGGCCGCCGCTTCGCCGCCGCCGGCGAGGGCGCGCCGCCGCTCGGGCCGGCGTCGCGCGAGGTCGTGGTGCCGCTCGGCGCGCGCGCTTACGGGATTCTGATCGGCGACGGGCTGATCGACTCGGCGGGCCAGCGTCTCGCGCGCCTCGCGCCCGGCGGGCGATGCGCCGTGGTCACCGACGACAACGTCGCCGCTTTGCATCTCGAGCGCCTGCGCGAGAGCCTCGATCGCGCCGGCCTCAAGACCAGCGTGATCGTCTGTCCGCCGGGCGAAGCGTCGAAGTCCTACGCGGAGTTCGCGCGCGTCAGCGACGCGCTGCTCGCCGCGGGCGTCGAGCGGCGCGATCTGGTGGTCGCGCTCGGCGGCGGCGTCGTCGGCGACCTTGCCGGCTTTTGCGCCGCCTGTCTCAGGCGCGGCGTGCGCGTCGTCCAGATCCCGACCACCCTGCTCGCCCAGGTCGACTCGAGCGTCGGCGGAAAGACGGCGATCAATTCGCCGCTGGGCAAGAACCTGATCGGCGCGTTCCACCAGCCGTCGCTGGTTCTCGCTGACGTCGGCGTCCTCGACACGTTGAGCGCGCGCGAGTTTCGCGCCGGCTACGCCGAGGCGGTCAAGTACGGCCTGATCGGCGATCGCGGCTTCTTCGATTGGCTGGAGGCGAATCGGCGCGAGGTGTTCTCCGGCGGGCCGGCGCGGCTCGATGCGGTCGCGAGCTGCTGCGCGGCGAAGGCGCGGGTGGTCGCCGCCGACGAGACCGAACGGGGCGAACGCGCGCTGCTCAACCTCGGTCATACCTTCGCCCACGCCTTCGAGCGGCTGACCGGCTATGACGGCGCGCGCCTCATCCACGGGGAGGCGGTGGCGATCGGCATCGCCTGCGCGTTCCGCTTTTCGCGCGCGCTCGGCGTTTGTTCGGGACAAGACACGGCGCGGGTGGAGAATCATCTCGCGGCGGTCGGCCTGCCGACCCGCATCGGCGACATTCCCGGCTTCGAGGCCGACGCGGCGGCGATGCTCGCCGCCATGCGCCAGGACAAGAAGGTCGAGCGCGGCCGGCTAACCTTCATTCTCGCTCGCGGGATCGGCGCGTGCTTCGTCGCCAAGGATGTTTCCGAGGCGCAGACTTTGGATTTTCTCCAAACTGAGCGCGCCGGCGACTAGCGCGCGGGCGCCGGCGCTCGTCGCGTGAAACCCGCAGATTTCCTGGCGTTCCGCGACGTCGCCGCCGCAGGCCGCGGGCGATTTTTCGCCGGCGGCGCCGGGCGGCGGCGGCGCGACATCGCGACGCTGCGGCGGCCATACGACGACGTTGACGGGCCGCGCCAATCATCATATTAATCCGCTGCAAAAAAAAAGTCGGAAAGGCTGTCGGCAACAAACATGACTTCGGTTGGTCCGCGCATGGAAGCGCGGCGTTTCAGAGTGGAGGATTCAATGAGCAGCTTGAAATATCTGTTGGGAGCAGCGGTTGGCGTAGCCGCCTTGGCGGCTCTTTCGGTGACGGCTTCGGCGCAGACGGTCGGGTTCTCGCAGGTCGGTCACGAGAGCGACTGGCGCACCGCTTTCTCGAAGAGCATGCAGGAGGACGCGGTCAAGGAAGGCATCACCCTCAAGTTCTCCGACGCCAACCAGAAGGAAGAGGATCAGCTGAAGGCCGTGCGCTCGTTCATTGCGCAGAAGGTCGACGCGATCGTGATCGCGCCGATCGTCGTCACCGGCTGGGACCAGGTGCTCAAGGAGGCTAAGGCCGCCAATATTCCGGTGTTCATCGTCGATCGCAACGTCGAGTCCGACCCGTCGCTGTTCGTCTGCCGCATCGCGGCCGACTTCAATCTTGAAGGCCGTCTGGCCGGCGCGTGGCTCGCTCAGGCGCTTAAGGGCAAGGGCGACATCGTCGAGCTGCAGGGCACCGTCGGCTCCGCCGCCGCCGAGTATCGCATGAAGGGCTTCAACGCCGTCGAGGCGCTGTTCCCGCTGATCAAGACGGTCAAGTCGCAGAGCGGCGACTTCACCACCCAGGGCGGCAAGGAAGTGATGGAAAGCTTCATCAAGGCCACCGATGGGCTGAAGGGCATCAAGGCGGTCTGGGCGCATAACGACAACATGCTACTCGGCGCCATCCAGGCGATGAAGGAAGCCGGCTTGAAGCCCGGCAAGGACATCCTGACCATCTCCGTCGACGGCGTTCCGGATATCTTCAAGACGATAATCGCCGGCGACGCCAACGCGTCGGTCGAGCTGCGCTCCGACATCGGCCCGGACGTCTACAGCGTGGTCAAGGCTTACCTCGGCGGCAAGAAGGACTGGCCGAAGTGGGTCGTGATCCCCAGCGATCTGCACACGATCGCCGACGCTGCCGAAGTGCTGAAGAAGAAGGAAGGCAACTGAGCCTCCTCGCGCGGTCGCGAGTTCCTCCCTTCGCGACCACCACGGCGTCCGGCGGCCCCCAGCGGCCGGTCGCCGTCATCTTCAGGGCGGACGAAGACGCTTAAGAATCGTATCCGAACGCGCCGCGGCGCCAAGCGCGGCGGCGCGTTCGGATACGCGATGGACGCCTGCGGCGGTCATCGGCGAACATGGCCATTGGTTACTTAGCGAGGCTGGAGTGAGCGAGCCGTCGACGCCGCGAGTCGAGTTGAAGGGCATCTCAAAGTCGTTTCCGGGCGTGCGGGCCCTCGACGCCGTCGATTTTCGGGTCGAAGCGGGCGAAATCCACGCGCTGCTCGGCGAGAACGGCGCCGGCAAATCGACTCTCATCAAGGTTATGACCGGGGCGCTATTGCGCGACTCGGGCACGATGCTGCTCGACGGGACGCCCGTCGAATTGACCAGTCCGGCCGACGGGCCGAAGCTCGGCATCAGCACGGTCTATCAGGAAGTCAATCTCGTTCCGACGCTGTCGGTGGTGAAAAACCTGACGCTCGAGCGCCAGCCGATGCGCCACGGCTTCATCTCATGGAAGCGCGCCAACGAGCGCGCGCGGGAGCGGTTGGCGCGGCTGAGCCTCGACATCGACATCGAGCGGCCGCTGGCGTCGTACTCGGTCGCCATTCAACAGCTCGTCGCCATCGCCCGCGCCCTTGAGGACGACACCCGCCTGCTGGTGCTCGACGAGCCCACCGCCAGCCTCGACGCGCGCGAGGTCGAGCTTTTGTTCGGCATCCTGCGCGAGCTGAAGTCGCGCGGCATCTCGATCATTTTCATCACCCACTTCATCGACCAAGTCTACCGGATCGCCGACCGCATCACGGTGCTGCGCAACGGCCGCCTGGTGGGAACGGCGCCGACCGCGGAGCTGCCGCGCCTTAAGCTGGTGTCGATGATGGTCGGCCGCGAGCTGGGGGCGATGGGCGTGCGCCCGACGACCAGTTCGGTGGTCGAGACGGGCGAGCCGATTCTTGCCATCGAGGGCATGGGGCGGCGCCGCTACATGGGCGTTTTCGACCTCAAGCTGCGCGCCGGAGAGGTGGTCGGGCTCGCCGGCCTGCTCGGCTCGGGCCGCACCGAAACCTGCAAGCTGGTGTTCGGCGCAGTGCACGCCGATTCCGGCCATGTCCGTTTCGAAGGCAAGCCGATCAGCATCCGCTCGCCGCGCCAGGCGATCAGGCTCGGCCTCGGCTTCTGCCCCGAGGACCGCAAGGCGGAAGGGCTGATTCCCGAATTGTCGGTGCGCGAAAACATCATTTTGGCGATGCAGGTCAAGCGCGGCTGGTGGAACCGAGTGCCCTTCGAGGAACAGGAGCGGGTCGCCGGTGAGATGATCAAGGCGATGGGCATCGTCACGCCCGACGCCGACAAGCCGGTCGGCCAGCTTTCGGGCGGCAACCAGCAGAAGGTGATTCTCGCCCGCTGGCTCGCCTCGAAATCGCGCATCCTCATTCTCGACGAGCCGACGCGCGGCATCGACGTCGGCGCCCACGCCGAGATCGTCGCCCTGATTCGCCGCTTGTGCGGCGAAGGCATGGCGCTGCTCGTCGCCTCCTCGGAGTTCGACGAGATCGTGGCGATGAGCGATCGCGTGGAAGTGCTGCGCGACCGCCACAAGGTCGGCGAAATCGCCGGCGCGGACATCACGCGCGAAAACATCATTCACACTATTGCGGCAAGCTGAAATGGATCGCGCTGGTAAACTCTCGACCGCCGCCGAGACCAAGTGGTCGGTCGGCGAAGTTCTCAATCGTCCCTGGTTCTGGCCGTTCGTGGCGCTGGGGTTGATCTTGATCGTCGACGGCATCGTGTCGCCGGGGTTCTTTTCCATCCGCATCAATCAGGGTCGCCTTTTCGGCAGCCTGATCGACGTGCTCTACCGCGGCACGCCGACCATCCTGGTGGCGTTGGGCATGTCGGTGGTGATCGGCACCAAAGGCATCGACCTGTCGGTCGGCGCGGTGGTGGCGATCGTCGGCGCGGTGATGACCAACCTAATCCACCGCGACTTCTCGCCCGTCTCCGTGCTGTTCCTGACGCTCGGCGCCGGCGTGCTGTGCGGCCTGTGGAACGGCCTCCTGGTCGCCTTCCTCGACATTCAGCCGATCATCGCGACGCTGATCCTGATGGTGGCGGGCCGCGGCATCGCGCTGTTGATCGACGAAGGGCTGATCGTCACCTTCCGAAGCGACTTCTTCTCCGCTATCAGCACCGGCGAATTCTTCACCGTGCCGTCGCGCATCCTTGTCTGCATAGGGTCGTTCATAATCCTGTGGCTATTCCTGCGCCGCACCGCCCTCGGCCTCTACATCGAGTCGGTGGGGGCCAACGCCTCGGCGGCGGACCTCGCCGGCGTCAACGCCAAGCTCGCCAAGATCGGCGCCTACGCGCTGTCGGGGTTGTGCTCCGGCATCGCCGGCCTGCTGATCTGCGCCGACATTCGCGGCTCCGACAGCAATAACGCCGGACTGTTCATGGAGCTCGACGCGATTCTGGCGGTGGTGATCGGCGGCGGCTCGATGGCGGGCGGCCGCTTCTACCTCGGCTTGACCGTCGTCGGCGTGCTGATCATCCAGGGCCTGACCACCTCGATTCTGGTCAGCGGCTTGCCGGCGCAGTTCACCATGATCGTCAAAGGCGCGGTCGTTCTGATCGTGCTGCTGCTGCAGTCGTCTCGGTTGCGGTCGATGGTTTTTGGCGCGTTTAGGGGAAGGCGCGGATGAAGGACAAGTATCTCCCGCTCGTCGCGACGATCACGGTCTTCGTCGTCGCCTTCGCGGTCGGCGGCGTCAGCTTCAATCACTTTCTGTCGACGAACGTTCTTGGCGATCTGTTGACCGACAACGCGTTCATCATCATCTGCGCGGTCGGCGAGACCTTCGTCATCCTGACCGGCGGCATCGACCTGTCGGTCGGCTCGATGATCGGGTTCGTCGGCGTCGTCATGGCGCATCTCGACACGCTCGGCTGGCATCCGCTGGCCTCCGCCGCGGCGATGATCGCTTTCGGCATCGCCTTCGGCGTGTTCCAGGGCGTCGTCGTCGACCTGTGCGAGATTCAGCCGTTCATCATCACGCTGGCGGGCCTGTTCCTGCTGCGCGGCGGTTGCTTCATGGTGAGCCTGGATTCGATTCCGATCAATCACCCGTTCGTCGGCGCGTTTGCGGACTGGCACATCGATCTCGGAGGGGGAGGGCGACTATCGCTATCGGCGATCGTGATGCTGCTATCGCTTGCCGCGGGCGTGATCATCGCCCACTTCACCAAGTTCGGCGCCAACATCTATGCGATGGGCGGCGATCCGCAGTCGGCCAAGCTGATGGGCGTGCCGGTTCGCAGCACCACCATCAAGCTTTACGCGCTGGCGGGGTTCTACAACGCGCTTGGCGGCGTGATCTACGCGTTCTACACCGCTTCGGGCTATCCGCTGGCGGGGTTGGGCGACGAGCTCATCGCCATCGCGGCGGTGGTGCTGGGCGGCACGCTGGTGACCGGCGGCGTCGGCCTGGTGTTCGGCACGCTGTTCGGCGGGCTGATCCTAGGGCTGATCACCACCCTGGTCAACTTCCAGGGATCGCTGACCAGCTGGTGGGCGACCATCATCGTCGGCGTGCTGCTGTTCGTGTTCATCGTCGCGCAGCGCACGATCATCAACTCGTTCATGGGCCGCCGCGCCGTTTGAGGACGAATCGGATAGAAGAGACCGACGAAATAGGGAGGAGCCGCGCCCGGCGCGCCGATGGTGGCGCATAAGGGTGCGGGCGGGGGGATCTCCGGACCTAACGAGCGGCGCTTATTCCGGAGCGGACGATTGGTTGAGACGACACTCGAGAAGCGTGTCCCGGCAGGGGCGCGACGCCCCGAGTCGGGCGTCGCTGGAGCGGGGGAGGGCGCGGCCCGCCCCCCTTTGGCGCGCAAGGGCAACGCCAACGATTCGCTCGCGGCGGCGCTCGGCCATGAGATCATCGCCGGGCTCTACGCGCCGGGATCGCGGCTGCCTCCCGAGGCGCGCCTGCTCGAGCGGTTCGGCGTGTCGCGCCCGACGCTGCGGGAGGCGTTTCGCGCGCTCGAGGCCAAGGGGCTGATCGTCTCGCGCCAGAAGGTCGGCACGCTGGTGCGTCCAAAGTCGGATTGGCACATGCTCGATTCCGACTTCCTCGCCTGGCACATGTGGGCGGCGCCGACGCAGGAATTCGTCAACGATATCTTTCAGCTTCGCCAGATCTTCGAGCCGTCGGCCTCCTATCTCGCCGCGCGCTCGCGCGACGCGGCGGCGCTGGAGCGGATCGCGGCGGCCTACGCCGACATGGAGCGCTTCAAGTCGGGGCGGGGCGACCTGGTCGGCGCCGACGTGCGCTTCCATCGGGAGATCCTCGAAGCCACCGGCAATCGGCTGATCGCGGCGCTCGGCGGCCTGATTGACACGGCGCTGGTCGGCACCTTCCGGATGGGTTGGCGGGGCGTGGCGATCAAGGAAGATCGCCTGCGCCAGCACCGGGCCGTGCTCGACGCCATCGCCGCTCAGGAGGCCGACGAGGCGCGGGCGTGCATGGCCAAGCTGATCGGCGAGTCCGCCACCGACGTGATGCGCGCGCTGGCGAAGGACGCGCGCAGCCGCAGTCGGGCGGCGAAGGCTAAGGAAGAACCGAGCGACCTCTGACAAAGGGGAAAGGCTGCGCTCGGGCGCGCGGCGGCGAATTATGACCGCCGGCCGTGGTAAACTGCCGTCATGCGCATCTACCTAACTGCGGTTGTCGTCGCCTTCGCTCTCATCGCCGCGGCGTTCTTCTCCGGGGCGGAGACGGCGCTGACCGCGGCGTCGCGCGCGCGCCTCAAGGCGCTCGATACCGGCGGCGACAAGCGGGCGGCGCTCGCCACTCAGCTGGTGGCGGCGCGCGGGCGGCTGATCAGCGCCATGCTGCTCGGCGGCCAGCTGGTGACGATCGGCGCCTCGGCGCTGACCACCAGCGCGCTGGTCGCCGCGGTCGGCGACGAGGGCGTGGTCTACGCCACCGGCATCATGACCGCGCTGGTGGTGGTGTTCGGCGAAGTGCTGCCGAAGATGATCGCCATCGCCTATCCCGACCGGATGGCGCTGTTGATCGCGCCGACGGTGGCGTTCTTCGTCACCCTGTTCGGCCCGGTAGTGAGCGCGGTCGAAGCGCTGGTGCGCGGCATGCTGCGGCTGTGCGGGGTCAGCCTGGTGGGCGTGTCGAGCGTCTCGGGCCACGACGAGCTGCTTGGCGCGGTCGAGATCCTCCACAGCGAGGGCGGCGTCGCCCGCGACGAGCGCGACATGGTCGGCGGCCTGCTCGAGCTCTCCGAGGTTCCGGTCTCCGACGTCATGGTCCATCGCACCAAGATGCGCAGCCTCGACGCCGACCTGCCGCCGGAAGCGCTGGTCAACGAGGTGCTCGCCTCGCCCTACACGCGCATGCCGCTGTGGCGCGGCGATCCCGACAACATCATCGGCGTGCTGCACGCCAAGGATCTGTTCCGCGCCTTCGCCTCGGCGGGCGGCGACGTCAGCCGCATCAAGGCGGCCGACATCGCGTTGGAGGCGTGGTTCATTCCCGAGGCGACGACGCTGCGCGACCAGCTGCAGGCGTTCCTGCGCCGCAAGACCCATTCGGCGCTGGTGGTCGACGAATACGGCGTGGTGCAGGGGATGGTGACGCTGGAGGACATCATCGAGGAGATCGTCGGCGACATCAAGGACGAGCACGACGTGCTGGCCCAAGGGGTGCGCCAGCAGCTCGATGGCTCGCTGATCGTCGACGGCTCGGTGACCATCCGCGACCTCAACCGCGCCATGGAATGGAATCTCCCCGACGAGGAGGCGGCGACCATCGCCGGGCTGGTCATTCACGAGGCGCGCGCCATCCCCGAGCCGCGCCAGACCTTCAGTTTCCACGGACTGCGCTTCGAAGTGCTGCGCAAGCAGCGCAACCGCATCGCCGCGCTGCGCATCACCCCGCTGACGCCGCGGGAGACCAACGCCGGCAAGGCCGAAACGCGGCCGGAGGGCGAAAGCTGAGCGCGCTTGCCCCCTCGGTGTCTCGCGCGCCGGGCGATCGCGTTTCGATCTTGAAAACAACGCGCTACGCCGGCGGCGCGGCGTCGCGTAGACGACGGGCCGCGGCGCGCCTATATAGGCGCGCAAAAGGCGCATAGGGCGCCCGAGCGAGGCGTCATGTCCTGGAACAATCAAGGCGGCGGCCCGTGGCGCTCGCCCGGACAGGGGCCGTGGGGCCAGGGTCCGGCCGGCCCGCCGCCGACGAGCAGCGACCTTGAGGAATGGCTGCGGCGCCTGCAGGAACGCCTGCGCGGCGTCGCCTCGGGCGGCGGCGGCGGCCGCCGCGGCTCGGGCTTCGGCGGCCGCGGCGTCGCTCTTATCGCGCTCGCGGCGCTGCTCATCTGGTTTGCGCTCGGCTCGTTCTACACGGTGCAGCCCAACGAGGTCGGCATCAACCTCGTCTTCGGCCGCTACACCGGCAAGACCGCGGCCGGCCTCAACACCAACTGGCCGTGGCCAATCGGCCAGGTGATCAAGGTTCCGGTGTGGGACCAGCAGATCACCGACGTCGGCTATCGCGGCGGCCCCGAAAGCCCCGACATCCTCGCCGAAAGCCAGATGCTCACCGGCGACCAGAACATCGTCAACGTCCGCTTCCGCGTCATCTGGCAGATTGATCCCGGCAATCCCGAATACTTCGTCTTCAACATCCTCAATCCGCGCGAGACGGTGAAGGCGGTGGCCGAGAGCATCATGCGCGAGGTGGTCGGTCTGAAGACCATCGACGGCGTGCTGACCACCGACCGCAAGTCGATCGAGCCCGACGTGCGCGACCGCATGGAGAAGTTGCTTGAGAGCTATCGCGCCGGCGTGCTGGTCAAGCAGGTGCAGCTGCAGTCGGTCGACGCGCCCGCGCAGGTGATCTCGGCCTATCGCGACGTCACCGCCGCGCAGCAGGACCAGCAGCGGGCGGTCAACGACGCCGAGACCTACGCCAACCGCGTCGTTCCCGAGGCCGAAGGCGGCGCGGCGCGCATCCTCGCCGAGGCGAAGGCCTATAAGCAGCAGACCATCCTCGACGCCCAAGGCCAGACGGCGCGCTACAGCCAGATCTACGCGCAATACAAGAACGCGCCGGGCGTCACTCGCGAGCGGATGTATCTGGAGACGATGGAGCGGGTGCTCGGCGGCATGAGCAAGACCATCCTCGACGCCAGCGGCGCCGCCGCGCCGGTGCCTTACATCGCGCTCGACGCGCTGCAGCAGAACCAAGCGGGGGCGGCGAAATGAGGAACCCCTTCCGCGGCTTCGCCGCCATCGTGGTCGTCGTCGCGATCGTTGTCGTGGCGAACTTCACGCTGTTCGTCGTCGACCCGACCGAGCAGGCGCTGGTGCTGCGTTTCGGCCAGCCGGTGGGCGACCTGATCGGCGAGCCGGGGCTGCACGCCAAGCTGCCGTTCATCGACGCGGTCGTCTACATCGACAAGCGCATCCTCGCGCTCGACAACGAGCGCGAGGAGGTGCTGGTGGCGGAGAACCAGCGGCTCGAGGTCGACGCTTTCGTTCGCTACCGCATCGCCGACCCGCTGCGCTTCTACCAATCGGTGTTCAACGTCGCCGGCGCCGACGCGCAGCTCAGCGGCATGTTGAACTCGGCGCTGCGCCGCACGCTGTCGGAAGCGTCGATCATCGACATCGTCCGCAACCGGCGCGACGCGCTGATGACCGATATCCGCGACCAGGTGCGGGCGGGGGCCGAGCGCTTCGGCGTCGAAGTGGTCGACGTGCGCATCAAGCGCGCCGACCTGCCGGCGGAGAACTCCGAGGCGGTGTTCCGCCGCATGCAGGCCGAGCGCCAGCGGCTCGCCGCGACGTTCCGCGCCCAGGGATCGCAGCAGAGCCAGCAGATCAAGGCCGACGCCGACGCTAAGGTGACGGTGACGATCGCCCAGGCGCAACAGCAGTCCGAGCAGATCCGCGGCGAAGGCGACGCCGAGCGCAACCGCATCTTCGCCGAGGCCTACGAGAAGGACCCCGAGTTCTTCGCCTTCTACCGCTCGATGCAGGCTTACGAGAACGGGCTGAAGAGCGGGACGCGGGCGATACTGGGGCCGAAGTCGGACTTCTTCCGCTATTTCGCGACGCCGACCCCAGCCCCGGCGTCGGCTTCGACGCCCGCGGCGGCGGCGCCGGCCGCTCCCGCCGGCGTCGCGCCGGCGGCGCCGGCGGGCGGCTGAGGCGCGCGGCCAGGGCGGCGGCTTTCGGCCGCGCGGGGGGCCCGGGCGCGGACGCCGCCGCGAGACGGCTCTGCTCGCCGTTTTCGCCGCGTAACCGACATGATTGACGGTCAAGCTGACGACAAATCGGCGCTCACGGCGCCTGCGGCCGCTGACGTCGGTCCGCCCAACCATCAGAGAGGACGCTAATGCCGATGCAACCCCTCAAGGCGACGAATAGGCCGCGCGGCGTCAGGAAGGCGACACGGGTCTTGATGATGGTCGCGGCGATGGCGCTTGGCGCGTCGGGGCCGTTCCTCGCCGCGCCCGCCTTCGCCCAGGGGCGTCCGACCAATCTCGCCGATCTGGTCGACGCCGTCGCCGAGGCGGTGGTCAACATCTCGGCGACCCAGACCATCGAGGACAGGAGCGCCGAGGCGGCGCCCGAGACCCCGCGCGGCACGCCGTTCGACGAGATGTTCGACGAGTTCTTCAAGAACCACGGCTCGAACAATGGCGCGCCGCGGGCCCATAAGACCTCGTCGCTCGGCTCCGGCTTCGTCATCGACCCGAGCGGGATCGTGGTGACGAACAATCACGTCATCGGCGACGCCAACGACGTCGTGGTGATCTTCACCGACGGGCGCAAGCTCAAGGCCAAGATCGTCGGCAAGGACCCGAAGGTCGACGTCGCGGTGCTGAAGGTCGACAGCGACAAGCCGCTGAAGACGGTGAAGTTCGGCGACAGCGACAAGATGCGGGTCGGCGACGCGGTGATGGCGGTCGGCAATCCCTTCGGCCTCGGCGAGACGGTCACCGCCGGCATCGTCTCGGCGCGCAACCGCAACATCGACAACGGCCCCTACGACGATTTCCTGCAGACCGACGCGGCGATCAACAAGGGCAATTCCGGCGGCCCGCTGTTCAACATGCAGGGCGAGGTGATCGGCATCAACACCGCCATCCTGTCGCCGTCGGGCGGCTCGATCGGCATCGGCTTCGCCACCCCTGCCAACAGCGTGCTGTCGGTGATCGACCAGCTCGAGAAGTATCACGAGACACGGCGCGGGTGGCTCGGCGTGCGCATCCAGCCGGTCGACGACGCGATCGCCGAGAGCCTCGGGCTCGGCGCGACGCGCGGCGCCCTGGTCGCGGGCGTCGACGATAGCGGGCCGGCGAAGCCGGCCGGCATTCTGGCGGGCGACGTCATCGTCAAGTTCGACGGCAAGGACATCAAGGAATCGCGCGACCTGCCGCGGCTGGTGGCCGCCATGCCGATTGGCAAGGCGGTGGAGGTGGTCGTCATCCGCAAGGGCCAGGAGATCGCCAAGACGGTGACGCTCGGCCGGCTGGAGGACGGCGAGAAAGCGATGATGGCCAGCGCCGAGACCGGCGCGGACGACGTCCAGGCGACCGCCAAGGCGCTCGGCCTCGAACTGTCGACGCTCGATCCCGACGCGCGCAAGACGTTCAATATCAAGGAAGGCGTCAAGGGCCTGGTGATCACCCGCGTCAACCCCAGCTCCGCCGCGGCGGAGAAGGGCCTGCGCGTCGGCGAGGTGATCGAGGAGATCAACCAGCAGGCGGTCGAGAAGCCCGACGACGTCGCCAAGGCGATCGGCGCGGCGAAACAGGCGGGCAAGAAGTCGGCGCTGCTGTTGGTCGCCAACGGCTCCGGCGACGTCCGCTTCGTCGCGCTGGGGCTGGAGTAGAAGGGGCGGGCGGCCCGGCCCTGCCGGGGGCGTCCCTGAGTCGTCCATCGGTGGGCTTGTCTCGGCCGTCGGCGTGGCTTTACGCCGGCCGGCGAACAGGGGCTCGCCAAGAGGTCGACGGCAAGGTCTGTCGCGCTTCCCACCCGGCACGTCCGTTGAGAGCCGGCCGTTTCGAATTTCACGCCGCTCGGGGAACCGTCCGCAGCGCCAGCAGCGCGTGTTTCGGACACGGGACGATCGCGTAGGCGCGACCCGAATCGTCGCTGAACTCGACAAGCGCCGTCGCGCCGTCGAGCGGTTCGACGATCGTGCCGACTTGGCCTCGCAGCAGGCCGTGTTCCGGCAGATCGCGCAGCAGGGCGACCGCCGCCAGCTCGCCGAGCGTGTCGCTGTCGTTCCTCGGTTGCGCGGCCATCACAGCACCCAACAGGTCAGAAAACGCAGAATCTCGTCCCCGGTCCGCCGTATCCAGATCGTTCGTACCACGGCGCGCCGGTCTTGTCGCGCGACCTCCACGTCGAGCCGCCAGCGCTCGCCCCATTCGTCGTTCTCCAGCCGCGCGGCGATCCCCGCGCGCGCCGCCGCCAAGAGCGTCGCCTGTAGTTCGGCTGCGTCCGCTTGCGTTACGCCCAACGCGTCGTGGAACACGCGGGCCTTGTGTCGTCCGCGCGGATGGTCAGGGTTGAGGCAATAGTCTCTCAGCTTGCGGACATCGAGTTCCGCGCGCTCCCCGTTCGGCAACGGCTCACTCTCTCGGAGCGGCCTCGGCGAACTCGACATGCCCCCTCACGCGAAAAGACATCGCGCGACGACGACCTTCGCCGCTCTAAGCCCTCGTCTGCCCGTCCCCGCGCACCCGATACTTAAAGGTGCAGAGCTGCTCGGCGCCGACCGGCCCGCGCGCGTGCATCCGGCCCGTGGCGATGCCGATCTCGGCGCCGAAGCCGAATTCGCCGCCGTCGGCGAACTGGGTCGAGGCGTTATGCAGCACGATCGCCGAGTCGACCTTGGCGAGGAACTTTTCCGCCGCGGCGCGGTCCTCGGTGACGATGCTGTCGGTGTGGTGCGAGCCGTAGGTCTCGATGTGCTCGATCGCCGCGTCGAGCCCGTCGACCACCTTGGCCGAGATGATGGCGTCGAGATATTCAGTGCGCCAGTCCTCCTCGCTCGCCGCCGTCACGCGGGGATCGACCGCTCGCGTCGCCTCGTCGCCGCGCACCGCGCAGCCCTTGGCGAGCAAGGCCTTGACCAGCGGCGCGAGCATGGTCGGCGCGGCGGCGCGGTCGACCAGCAGCGTCTCGGCGGCGCCGCAGATGCCGGTGCGGCGCATCTTCGAGTTGATCAGCAGCGTGATCGCCTTGTCGAGGTCGGCGGCGCGGTCGACGTAGACGTGGACGATGCCTTCGAGATGGGCGAACACCGGCACGCGCGCCTCGCGCTGCACCCGCGCCACCAGGCTCTTTCCGCCGCGCGGGACGATGACGTCGAGCGCGCCGCCGAGGCCCTCCAGCATCTCGCCTACCGCCTCGCGCGAGACGAAGGGGACGCGCGAGATCGCCGCCTCGGGCAGACCCGCCTCCTTGAGGCCGGCGACCAGGCAGGCGTGAATCGCCGCCGAGGACTGGAAGCTGTCGGAGCCGCCGCGCAGCACCACCGCGTCGCCCGCCTTCAGGCACAAGGCGGCGGCGTCGGCGGTGACGTTGGGGCGGCTCTCGTAGATCACGCCGACGACGCCGAGCGGCGTCGACACGCGCTCGATCGTGAGCCCGTTCGGACGTTCGAAGGTCGCCAGCACCTTGCCTACGGGATCGGGCAGCGCGGCGACGACCTCGAGTCCGCGCGCGATCGCCTCGACCCGCTTCGGGTCGAGCGCAAGCCGATCGATGATCGCCGGCGTGAGGCCCTTGGCGCGCCCCGCCTCCAGGTCGCGCGCGTTGGCGGCGAGGATTTCGCCGGCGCGCTCGCGCAAGAGCCGCGCCGCCGCGAGCAGCGCGCGGTTCTTGGTCTCGGCGGAGGCGTCGGCCAGCGCGCGCGCCGCCCCGCGCGCCGCGGCGCCGATGGCGCGCATGGCCGCGCGGATGTCTTGCGCTTCTGCGTCGGGCGCGGTTTCGCGGAGTTTCACGGTCTGGGTCATTGGCGTTCGCCGCGGCTTCTTGAGAGCAAATTGCGCGCGAGCCCGCGCGCGATCTCACTCTGGCCTGAGAAATATGCGCTGTTTGGCTGTCGGCAATAGCACGCCGCCGCCCGCGCTTCAAAGCCGAGGGGAGGGCGGTCGGCCGCGGGGCTTCAGAGCGGCGCGCGGAAACCGGCGTCGACGGCGAGCTGTTCGCCCGCTTGCAAGCGCCATTGGCGAGGCCGCGCGCCTTTGGCGACGCGCCGGCTCCGCGCGTCGCGTCGCTTATTCCCTGGTTCCTGCGGCGAGTCTCACGCCTTGGCGTCGAGCCCGTAGAGCGAATGCAGCGTGCGCACCGCGAGCTCGGCGTAGGCCTCGTCGATCAGCACCGAGAACTTGATCTCGGAGGTGGTGATGGCGCGGATGTTGACGCCCTTCTCGGCCAGCGCGCGGAAGGCGCGCGCGGCGACGCCGGGGTGGCTGCGCATGCCGACGCCGATGGCGGAGATCTTCACCACCTCGGGCGCGCCCTGCAGCGCCGTGTAGCCGATCGCCGCGCGGCGCTCCTCGAGGATCGCCTTGGAGCGCTCGAACTCGGCGCCCGGCACGGTGAAGGTGATGTCGGTGGTGGTCGAGTCGTCGGACACCACCTGGATGATCATGTCGACGTTGACGCTCGCTTCGGCGAGGGGGCCGAAGATCGCCGCGGCGACGCCGGGCTTGTCGGCGACTCCGCGGAGCGTGATCTGCGCCTCGTCGCGCGAGAAGGCGATGCCGGTGACCACCTGCTGTTCCAAGATGTCCTCCTCGTCGCAAATCAAGGTGCCCAGCTTCGGGTTGGCGGGGTCGTCGAAGGACGAGCGCACGTAGAGCCGGACCTTGTGCACCATCGCCACCTCGACCGAGCGCACTTGCAGCACCTTGGCGCCGAGCGAGGCCATTTCCAACATCTCCTCGAAGGAGACGCGATCGAGCCGCCGCGCCTTGGGGACGATGCGCGGATCGGTGGTGTAGACGCCGTCGACGTCGGTGTAGATGTCGCAGCGGTCGGCGTGGAGCGCGGCGGCGAGCGCCACGGCGGAAGTGTCGGAGCCGCCGCGGCCGAGCGTCGTCACCCGGCCGGTCGGCGCGTGCAGGCCCTGGAAGCCGGCGACGACGGCGACCTCCTTGCGCGCGAAGCCGTCGACGATCTTCGTCCCGTCGATATCTTCGATGCGCGCCGCGCCGTGCGCGTCGTCGGTGGTCAGCGGGATCTGCCAGCCCTGCCAGGAGCGCGCCTCGATCCCCATGTCCTTCAGCACCATCGCCAGCAGGCCGGCGGTCACCAGCTCGCCCGAGGCGACCACCGCGTCGTATTCGGCGACGTCGTACATCGGCGCCGCCTCGCGGCACCAGGCGACCAGCTCGTTGGTCTTGCCCGCCATCGCCGAAACCACCACCGCGACCTCGTTGCCGGCGTCGGCCTCGCGTTTGACATGGCGCGCCACGTTGCGAATGCGTTCGACGTTGGCGACGCTCGTGCCGCCAAACTTCATCACCAGACGCGCCATGAGGACACCGGGAGAAAGACGAAAGGAAGCGGCTCGCGCCGCCGTCGAGCCGCGCGTATAAAGGCGCTTCCGAGGGCGGTCAACGCCTCTGATATGGAGATCGGCGATATGCCCGCCCCCGGCGTCATCGATGAGGAGGTCGATCGCTTCGCTTCGCTCGGCGAGCAATGGTGGAGCGCGACCGGGCCGATGGCGGCGCTGCATCGCATCAACCCGCTGCGCCTCGCCTGGGCGCGCGACGCCATCGTCGGCCATTTCCGCCGCGCCCGTCGCGACGACGCGCCGCCGCTCGCCGGCCTGACGCTGGTCGACATTGGCTGTGGCGGCGGTCTGTTCGCCGAGCCGCTGTCGCGGCTCGGCGCCGAGGTGGTCGGGCTCGATCCGGGCGAAGCCTCGATCGCGGTCGCGCGCGCCCACGCCGAGGCGACGGGGGCGCGGCTCGCCTATCGCGTCGGCGTGGTCGAGGACCTCGCGCGCGAGGGCCAGCGCTTCGACGTGGCGACGGCGATGGAGGTGGTCGAGCACGTCGCCGACCTCGACGCCTTCGTCGCCGCGGCGATGGCGCTGGTCGCGCCGGGCGGCCTGTTCCTCGCCTCGACCGTGAACCGCACGCTGGCGAGCTTCGCGCTGGCGATCGTCGGCGCCGAATACGTGCTGCGCTGGGTCCCGCGCGGCTCGCATCGCTGGGAGCGCTTCGTGACCCCGGACGAATTCTCCGCCGCCCTCGGCGCCGCCGGCTTCACGACGATCGAGCGGCGCGGCATGCGCTACGACCCGCTGTGCGGCGAATGGCGGCTGTCGCGCGACCTCTCGGTCAACTACCTGATCGCGGCGCGGCGGACGTAGCGGGCGCTTCGGCGAAGGCGTCGCCTTCCTTCTCGTCGGCGAGTCTGGCGATGCCCGCCCGCGCGTCGCGCGACGCTACGGATCGCCGTTGAGTTCGTCGAAGAAGGCCTTGTCGGCGCGCGCGCCGGTCCTTCCGCGCGCGACGACGGCGCGGCGGATCGCGCCGACGCGCTCGCGCAGCGCATGTTCGCGGTCGAGGCGGTTAAGCGCCGCGGCGACCGCCATGCGGACCGCCTCCGTCATGCCGCCGCCTTTTCTCTTGGCCAACGTACGGACCAGTTCGACCGTCGCGGCGTCGTGAATGCTGAGGGTCATGATTGGCGCCTGTCCCGATCCGTAGTCCGTCGACGACGGCGCCGTCATCGCCCACGACGCGTCGAGACGCTCCGCGTCTCAGCCGCCGGCGCAACTCTTCAGCGCGCGGTCGATCGCCTGGGCGAAGCCGGCGAGCGAATAGGTGTCGGTGGTGACGTTGCCCTTCTTCGACGCCGCCTTGACCACCAGCTTGCCGCCCTTGCGCATCTCGGCGATCAGATCGTTCTCCTTGGCGGCGTTCTTCACCCACAGATCGGCGCCCTTGGGCAGGAGGTCGAAGGTCGCGTCGCCGATGACGGCGGTGGGGACGATCGCCTCGACGTCCTTCTTGTCGTCGCTCTTCTTGTCCTTGGTCGCTTTCGCCTTGTCCTTGTCTTTGGCCTTAGCTTTGGCGTCCTTCGCCTTTTCGTCCTTCGGGGCGGCGGCGACGTTGGGCGCGGCGACCTCGAAGCCCATGATGAACGACACCTCGTTGCGCACGCCCTCGCCCGGCCGCTCCGAAATGAAGGCGTAGGCGGGGTCGCGCTTGAGGTCGGCGGGGGCGCGGTCCTTGGGCTGGGCGAGGGCGTAGCAGACGCGGCTCTTGCCGCTCTGGCTCTGGAACACGCTCCAGTCGCCATAGGTTCCCACCAGCGCCGGCTTGGCCGCCGCCGGCTCGCTCTTCTCCTTCTCCGCCGGCTTCGCCGCCGCTCCGATGGCGGCGCAGGCGATCAGCGCCGCGCAAAGGCCGAGCGTGGCGGCGAGGGAGCGGACGACGACAGGCGCGGCGAGCGGCATGGAGGTGTTTCCTAAGGCGAATCGCGACCGGGGTCGACGATCCGCAGCGCGTTTTCCCGCGCTGCTTGAACCGCGATCTCGGCGAAAATCCGACTCGTTGGCGTTCGATTCGCTCAGCGCGCCAGCCTGCCAAGGGTTAATGAAAAATGAGTAAAATTCGCGGCCTGTGAGACGAACGCGCCGCTTTGGGCCCGACCCGGCGGGGGCTTGCCTTCGCTTTCGGCATTGCACAATATGGCGGCGGAGTTGAGACGGCGGACGCCGACCACCCGGGAGACGTCATGGCGAGGCCCACCCATCCGCCGGCGGAAATCCGACGTCTCTGGCGCGGCGACATGCCGCTGTTCCGCGATCACCTGCTGCGTCTCGACTCGCTCAGCCGCCACGAGCGTTTCGGCGGCGGCATGTCGGACGATTTCCTCTTTCGCTACGTCGCCAGCGGCTTCGGCGCGGGCGACCTCGCCTTCGGCGCCTTCGTCGACCACAAGCTGCGCGGCGTCGCCGAGCTGCGCTCCAGCGCGCCGATCTCGTTCACCCGGCCGCCGCTCGAACGCGGCGTCCGCGCCGAGGCGGCCTTCAGCGTCGAAGCGCCGTACCGCCGGCGGGGGATCGGGGAGATGCTGTTTTCCCGCATCGCCCGCGCCGCCAGCAACCACGGGGTCGAAGCGATCGACATCGTCTGCTCCCCCGACAACGTCGGCATGATGGCGCTCGCGCGCAAGTTCAAGATGCGGCTCGCCTTCGAGGAGAACCAGATCGCCGGCCAGCTCGCCGCCGAGCCCGCCACCGCCGGATCGCTTCTCGCCGAAGCCGGGCGCGACGCGAAGGACCTTTCGGCTTCGCTGGTCGACGCGCTGCGGCGCGCGGTCGAGAGGCGGGCGTCGAGAGGGGCATGAGACGCGAAGGGCGCGCTGGAAGCGCGTTGCTTTGAGGTTGAAGCAAGCCCTCGCCCCAACCCTCTCCCGCTTGCGGGAGAACGCGGCGCGAAGCGCCAGATGAGGAGCGTCGCGCGATTCCGGCAGACTGCAAGAAGCTCTATTGCCGGCGCTCGATCATCATCGCTTTGACGCGCGCGATCGCCTTGGCGGGGTTGAGCCCTTTCGGGCAGGTGTTGGCGCAGTTGAGGATGGTGTGGCAGCGATAGAGGCGGAACGGGTCTTCGAGCGCGTCGAGCCGCTCGCCGGTCGCTTCGTCGCGCGAATCGATCAGCCAGCGATAGGCCTGCAGCAGCACGGCGGGGCCGAGGTAGCGGTCGGCGTTCCACCAGTAGCTCGGGCAGGAGGTCGAGCACGAGGCGCAGAGGATGCACTCGTAAAGGCCGTCGAGCTCGGCGCGGTCCTGAGGCGTCTGGCGCCATTCCTTCTCCGGGGTCGGCGAGGCCGTCTTCAGCCACGGCTCGATCGAGGCGTGCTGGGCGTAGAAATGGGTGAGGTCGGTGACGAGGTCCTTGATCACTTCCTGGTGAGGCAGCGGATAGATCTTCACCGGCTCGGCGATGTCGTCGATCGCCGTGGTGCAGGCGAGCACGTTCATCCCGTCGATGTTCATCGCGCAGGAGCCGCAGACGCCCTCGCGGCAGGAGCGGCGGAAGGTCAGCGTCGCGTCGACCTTCGATTTGATCCAGAGCAGCGCGTCGAGCGCCATCGGGCCGCAGTCGTCGCGGTCGACCCAGTAGACGTCGATGCGCGGGTTGACGCCGTCGTCGGGGCTCCAGCGATAGATGCGGAATTCGGCGAGCCGCTTCGCGCCCGCCGGCTTCGGCCATTCTTTGCCCGGCGTCGGGCGGGAGTTGCGGGGGAGAGTGATCTGGACCATCGCTTCGTCCTGTCGCGGCGGCGTCTTGCGCGCGAAGCCGTTCTTGGAACGAAGACGGGGCCGGCGTCAACAGTCGGAGGCTGAGCAATTGGGCGGAGGGCGGGGGCTCGAGCGGCGCGCGTCTGAGGTCTTCCCGGCCGCAACGCCGACCGTCTCCGCTCCGCGCTCGGCCGCGAATTCCCCAATCGCCTTCGAGGCGGGAGGCTAAGGCGTGTTCCGACGGGTCATGCGAATCTCTTGCGATCGAGGCTGCAAGCAATGTCGCCACGCCGCGCCAACTTAAAATCGAGTGTGCGCCGTTATTCCTCTACGGATTCGCGATGGTGCAGGCCAATCCGCCCGCCGTCAAAAGCGGCTGTGACTTTCTTGTCTTCCACGGCTGGAAACGACAGCAGCGGAATCGTATCGTCGATCATGGCGGCGGCGGCGGGCGCGAAAGTGCGCGAAGGGTCGGTGTGCGCAACCGAATCCTACGCGATCTCAGAAGCTTAAGCTATGGCCGCCCACCATGAGAAATCGCTCGCGCCGAATAAGACGGGCTGGACAGTTCTTGTGAGGCAGGCGACATGACAAAATACCTCGTCACGTTCACGTACAGCATCGAAGGCAGGCGCAATTTTATCAAGGAAAGGGCTACGAGACGAGAAGAAGCGATACGAGCGGCCTACGCCAGCGCTGGGGGCAAGATCGAAGCTTTGTACTGGGCCATCGGCGGAGAGTTTGATGGCGTGGCCATCGCGGAATTTCCCGACGTCGCCTCGTTTGGCGCAATCTCAACCACCATGATGGCTTCCGGCGCGCTGAGCGAGGCCCACACGGTCGACCTGTTGACGACGACGGAAATGGACGCCGCGCTCGGCAAGTTGGTGTCGTACCGCCCGCCCGCCGGATAAGCGGCGTCCCCTCTCCTTGGCGACCGAGTCGGCGGCGCAGGCGCTCGATCATCGGGGGAGCGGGAATTCTTCCTGCGAGTCGAGGGCGCTCTCCGCCGAAGCGCGCCGCTTGTCTCGGCCGCCGCGGCCTCCCGCGTCTTTCCCGCCGCCGCCTCGCGCGCCATAGTGGCGCGGCCTCGCCGCCCTCGCCGGAGCCCCTCCATGACGCTCGTCCTCAGCCGCCGCGCCTTGCTCGCCGGCCTCGCGGCGTTCGCCGCCGCCGCGCCCGCCCGCGCGGCGCTCTCTTCGGCCGAGATCGAAGCGCGCTTCGTCGCCATCGAGGCCGGCGCCGGCGGCCGGCTTGGCGTCGCGGTGATCGACTCGGGCGACGGGCGGCGGGTCGGGCGGCGCGCCGACCAGCGCTTCCCGATGTGCTCGACCTTCAAGGCCCTCGCCGCCGCCGCGGCGCTGAAGCGGGTCGACGAAGGCGCCGAGCGGCTCGACCGAAGCGTCGCGTATGGCCCGGCCGATCTCTTGGACTACGCGCCGGTGACGAAGGCGCATCTCGGCGAGGGCGCGATGACCCTCGGCGACATTTGCGCGGCGGCGATCCAGTGGAGCGACAACACCGCGGCGAACCTGCTGCTCGCGGCGATCGGCGGCCCGGCCGGCTTCACCCAATTCGCGCGCTCGCTCGGCGACCAGGTCACGCGGCTCGACCGCGACGAGCCGAGCCTCAATTCGGCCATCCCCGGCGACGAGCGCGACACGACGACGCCGATGGCGATGGCGCGCGACCTGCAAGCGGTCCTGCTCGGCGACGCGCTGTCGCCAGCCTCGCGCCGCCAACTCGAAGCGTGGATGATCGGCGACAAGGTCGGCGACAAGCGGTTGCGCGCCGGCCTGCCGCCCAACTGGGGGATCGGCGACAAGACCGGCACCGGCGACCACGGCGTCGCCAACGCCATCGCCATCCTGCGCCCGCCCGGCCGCGCGCCGCTTTTCGCCGCGGTCTACTACGCCGAGTCGTTAGGCTCGCCGGACGAGCGCGACGCCGTCCACCGCGAGGTCGCGCGAACCGTCGCCGAAGGGTTCTGACTGGCGAGCGTCGTCTCGCAGCGGCGTTGCGCCGCAGTCGCAGGCGACCACCCCGCCTACCGCGCGCGCCTTCTCATCGGTAAAATAACCGTGATGTTCCACCATCGCGGCTCGTGTGAGACGCGATCGCCCGCGGCGCATCGGATTGAGGAGAGGATATGAACCAGCGCATCATCGCCGTCGCCTGCATTGTTCCTTTGATGGCGGCGAGCGGCGCGATTCCGACCGTCGCCGTCGCCGCGCCGAACTGCACCGAGTGGATGGACCAGGGCGACGGCACGTCCTGGAAGGAATGCGTGAACGACGACGGCACGCAGGTTTGCTACCGGATCAACAACGCGCCGGGAAGCGTCGCCCAGAAGGTCAAGTGCTCGTAAGCAGAGGCTTTGCGCCTCGGCGGCGGGCCGGCCCAACGACGGTCCGCCGCTTCATTCTCCGCGGAACGCGCGCCACGCCGGCCGTTTGTGGCCGGAAGAATCCATCAGGCCCATCGCCGCGAACAGTCCGTCGCCGTTGGGGTCTTCGAGAAACAGCCAATAGACGCGCGCCGCCGGGAACGCCGCCGCGGCGGCGAAGGCCTGCGACAGGCGTTGCGCCTGCGTCTCCGGCGAGCCGGGCTCGACGCGGCCCTTCAGCGCCACCGGACGCGCGGCGAAGCCGGTCTCGGTGATCCAGATCGGCTTCGCGCCCGCCCCCGCCGCCGCCGCCAACGCGCGGACATGATCGAGATAGGAGGCGAAGGTCCAGCCGTTGACCCGCACGTCGGGCGGATAATCGTCATGGACATTGACGACGTCGTAGGCGCCGGTGCGCAGGATGGCGGAGGCCCACGCGTCGGCCTTGCCGAAGAACTGGTCGCGCGGCTCCGGCGCCTCGAGCGGGAGCGCGACGCCGCAGGCCATGGCGGAGGGGAGCACGATCGCTTGCGGGTCCGCCGCCTTCAGCGCGCGGTAGCTGACGGTGAGCAGATCGAGATAGTCGGCGAGGCTTCCCGCCCAGAACAGCGCGTTGACCTCGTTCTCGATTTCGTAGGCGACCGATTGGCCGCGATAGCGCAGCGCGAGCGCGGTGAGGAAGTCGCGCCAGGCCGACATCGAGCGCGGGCGCGAAGCGTGCTGGTAGGGACGGTCGGGGTCCGGCGGCCGAACCGCGCCCCAGTCCGAGACGGAGCGCAGCGTCAGCAACAGGCTGGAGCCGGCGCCGTGGGCGGCGGCGACCGCGGCGTCGAGCTTGCTCCAGTCGTAGCGCCCCTCCGACGGTTCGACCTCCCGCCACAGCACTTCGGCGCGCGCCGAGCGCGCGCCGGCTTCGGCGAAGGCGGCGGCGGCGGCGAGATAGGCGTCGAGCGTCCAGGCGTTGAGGCCGCGGATCGCCTCGGCCGCAGCGACCTCTCCCGCGCGAGGCGTCCACGCTGCGACCAGCGCGAACAGCAGGGCGGCGATCGAGGCGAGGGGGCGGCGTATGACGCGCATGCGCGAGGACCTCCGGCGTGAAAAGCCGCATCGACGACGCTACGCGCGTGGCGGATGCGACGCCCCCTCCGCCCTGCCCAAGTTCCAGGCGCAAGTCTAGGGTAGAAATTGGCGCAGGGGGCGTCGAGGCGCCGCCCTCGCCGGATTGGCGCAACCCTTCGCGCGGGAATCGCGCGGAGCTCAGTACACCCGCGCTTTCGGCTCGACGTAGGCGACGTCGTTGGTCAGCGTGTAGGCGTGCAGCGGGCGATAATCGAGCCGCGCCTCGCGCTTGTCGGCGTCGATCCAGGCCAACGTGTGCTTCATCCAGTTGGCGTCGTCGCGCTTGGGATAGTCCTCGCGCGCGTGGGCGCCGCGGCTTTCGGCGCGATTGAGCGCGCCCTCCAGGGTCACCACCGCTTGCACGATCAGGTTGTCGTATTCGAGCGTCTCGATCAGATCCGAGTTCCAGATCAGCGAGCGGTCGGAGACGCGCGCGTCGGCGCCGGCGGCCCACGCCTCGTGGATCATGCGCTTGCCTTCGGCG